>Ga0210398_10003828_pt1 | contig 14298 bp, 12 predicted proteins | sample IncBWC4OmetaG_FD_161047 | JGI IMG/M metagenome (GOLD analysis project Ga0210398, IMG submission 161047) | Forest soil microbial communities from Barre Woods Harvard Forest LTER site, Petersham, Massachusetts, United States - Inc-BW-C-4-O | ecosystem: Environmental > Terrestrial > Soil >...
CCAGATTCCGCCCAGACTTTTCGCGATGGGTGATTGAATCTTGCGCGACGCAAACCAGCGGAGTCCAAGCATTGCCGGGAAAATCGGCAGCAGAAACGCTCCGATCCCGAAGAACTGCAGGGCAAGGTCTGAGATGAGCGCCCCCACCACGCCAATCCAGTTGCGGGCAACGTGGGTTCCGGTCAGCACGGACGCACTATTGAGTGAAGGATCGAGCGGCGAATACGAAGCCAGCGCGAGGAAGAGGAGGAGCGCAGAGACGCACAGCAGAAAACCGATCAGCTCATTCAGCCGCCGGTTGCCAGTGGGCACAAATATGCTTGCCAGAAAACGCATGTAGGCCGTTTCTTCACCGGACGCGAAACCGCCGTCCCGTGGCGCAAATCGGCCAGAGCCTCATTATTATGCCAAGAAGCGCACACTCCGGCAATGCCGTAATCGGACGGGGGTATTGAGTTGGCTTCCCCGGTCTGTCATCGCAACCGGGTCAATGAGTGCTATCGCCTGTTTTCAGCAGCTAACGACGAAGTCTGAGAAAATCAGCATCTACGAAAAGCGCGGCTAATGTCGAGCCGAGGCCGAGGTTGTCTAGGCTCCGCGGAAAATGATTACACCAAAAATGTCAGACCATGTGTGCGCGATCATCCCCGGTCGCAGGTTTTTCCGCCATAAAGCGAGCAGTCCGAACAGAAGGCCAAACAGCGTAATTCTCGCAACCTGGCCCACTCCTTCATAAAGATGGCCAATGCCGAATACCATCGATTGGCAGAGGATCGCTAATCCAGCGCCACCGGTGATTATGTGAAATTGCTTCTGAAGATAGCCGCGAAATGCGACTTCCTCACAAAACCCCGCTGAGAGCGCAACCGGTATCCACACCAAGCTCTCGAGAATCCCTCGTGGGAGAAGTCCGTGCGCGGCGTTGGTTCCCCAGCCTAGGAGATGGGCATTCATAAGACCGAGCCAAACCGCCCAGAGACCTGCGCCTAGCGCGGCGTCTTTCATCACTTCTTTTGACGTAGCCCAACGGCCGCCCACGAGATCGCGCAAACGCACTCCGCGCTTATGCACACCCATACGGACGTAGAGCACCAGTAGCCATTCCATGACAACCACGGAAATATAGCCCGGCACAGCGCTGCGTCTCGGCATTGTTGCTTGCGGCTGCTGCTTTACACTGTGCTGAAAGAAACCACCCACGACTGAAAACCCCACAAAAATGCCAATGAACAAAATCGTGTGCCACAGTGGGGCGATGAGCGGGCGGCTCGATGAGCCAGAATCGAAGTTTCTGTCTGCGGCGGTCGTGCTTGCAGCGATGGTAGAAGGGGTCAAAGTCGTCACCTGGCTGCGACAATACATCGCGGCCCGCAGAAGAGAACGGTCAATTTTGTACAGGAGACTCGGATAGTTGTTGATAAATCCCTATATCACTCATTTAGGGGGATGGGCCAGGTTTCGCTGCAGCGGCAATTTCGTAACTAGGACAAATCGCCGCAACCAGGTCAATGAGTGCTATCGCCTTGGTTACAACAGTTACCAAGGAAGATCGCAGAAGAGGAATAGATTTGTGCAGTGGTGTCTATTATTTAGAGGACGCTGCAAGATCGAGCGGCACAAATGGACTTCAAGTCGCGTTTCCCTCTTTTTCATTGGGCGATCCGAGCACTGACCGGCCGTTGGGTACGCCGCGTCTGTGCCACCGTCTTTTTTCTTCTATTGCTCGCTACGACTGCTGTCCGGTTCCGTTCGTATGCGATGACGCGGAAGATCCAGTCCGTGTTACACGGATTGGCCGCGGTACGTTTAGAGCAAACCAGCGAAGAACAGCTCACACAGACGGTCCCCTTCTTGATTGAAAAAGACTGGGAGGTAAGCGGCACTACTCATCGTGGCTTTTACGCTCATATTTCCAACGAATCTGATCGGTTGCCGCGGACCATTGCCCTGGCACTGAATGAGATACGCTCGGAAGCCCTCACGCTTTGTGTGCAGCACCTCGCGGACTGGCTGGGCTACAGATTTATCAGCTTCGACGCGGGCGCACTGGTGGAAGACGGAAGAGTGGTGCACCTTGACTACGGCCTGGCAAATGGGTGGGTGCGTCCCGAATACCCGGGCTACGCCGGCTATATCGTTTCGGCAAGAAGCGTCCATGGATTTTGGATAGATCGCCGGATTCCATTCCCGGTGTCCAGCGAAGATGATGAAAGCCCGCAATACCGGCCGAGCGGTGGCGCGAACGGCCTTTTTGTCACGTTTACCGATGATGCGCCGTCCAGGCTTACCGGACGGGTGTTTGAGTTAAATCTCAGTTGCTTCTGGAATCTGAGCGGGTGCGACGATGCCCGAAAAATAGCTCCCACGCTGTGGCAAGACATCCAATCCATCCGACACGATACTTACCAGCAATTAATTTCCGGGAAATGCCCCGACTCGATAATCGAGGGAAGAATGCGATACCTCCCAGACATAAGCGTGCTGCTGCTCGAAGTAACGGGCTCCAGAAGGGTCGAGGTCAACGAAGAGGGAGATAGGGCGGACGACTGGTTTACAGATTACAAGCTGAAGGAAGCCATTCGGGGACCGAGTTTTGGGTCGTGGCAAAACGTCCGTTTTCGGCCAACGATTCCTTCGACAGAGGATGCGACGAGCGCGATGGCAAACCAAATCTGGCCGGAGACAAAGATCGGCACTCAAGTACTATTTTTCGGGTATCCCAGGTTCCATTCTTGCCGGTTTATTCGCGCCACACCGTCCGCTCTAGATATTGTTCGCAAGACGCCGGTACCCCTGAAGAGACGCGAAGACCAGATTCCCTTTGGTTTGCAGTGACGCGTCGCAGTCCCTACCGGCGATAAATCGCGATACCACTAGGGGGGCTGGCCCACGTTTTGTTGGAGCCATTCACGACTGCGGACGCCCCAGCCTTCGCGGTTTTAGAAGGCTGTGCAGCGATTGGCCCCTGGGGAAAGAGATTTTGCCGTGAGTACCCCGAGCGGCATCCAGAATATTCACAGCCCATCGCTGTGACATCTAACCTTGCGCCGTGCCGAAACTCACTCCATAATTGCCCAAGCAAAGGCAATAAATTCAGAGGCCGTGACGGACCAAAAATCGTCCCGGTAACTCCTTTGCTTTCTAGATTATGACCTCTAAGTCCTTTGTCATGCGGATTTTGCGGACAAATTCGTGCTAACTCGATGATTCCACTAGAGCCCGGGGGGAGGGGGGTACCCTGTAGTAAGAAGGTAAACAGTTATCAAACCATAAACTGATCTTCCGCGGGCAGAACTGACGGCACGCGTCAAAGCTTGGCAGCTATCGCATCGCTCCCGATTCTCGACCACTCCTCAAAGGGCGCGGCGGACGGCCGCAATCGTCCCGGGTTCATGATGTTGTCGGGGTCGAGTCCCCCCTTAATCGCGCCGACTGCCATCACGCCCACAGGCGAGATGTCTTCGGTCAGCCACGGCAGGTGTTCCGTGCCGACTGCATGATGGTGGGAGAGCGTGGCGCCGTGGTCGATGAACGACTGCTGCACAGCTCGTTTGGCGTGCAGATACTGCTGCATTTCGCGCCCGTCTTGCTGCCTGCAGGCAAAGGTTAAATAGAGGCTCGCCCCGGACTGGTAAGTATGGCTGATATGACATCCGACCCAGGGCCTTACTCCACTCTCCTGGATCGCCGCCCGCAGCCCCGCAGTTGTCGCCTGATACAGAGGAACGATATTGCTCCAAACAGTTGAAGTCTCGCTCACATCGGAAGTAATACCGCGATCCAGCAGAAAGTCGCGGATGTGCGGAAAATCGTACTTCGTCGATTCGAAAGACTTGCCCGAGCCGGAACCGAGGTCCACCGCACCGAAGCGCCGGTAGATAGCATTCACTTGATTGTGCTGTCGCGCGGCTCCGGCTTTGCTGCCCTCGAAGGTTGTGAGCATGAGACAAGCACGAGCATCGAACCCTTTTGCCCTGAGGTAACTTTTCATGATTTTGGTCGCAGCTTGCGAGAGCCGCGACGAAGGCGGCTTGAAGGCCAGCGACAGCGCTGTCTTGTCCGGGTCGCTGAGGCGCAACATCGAAGGCACGCACTCTTTTCGCACACATTCGTGCATAGCTTCGATGCCAGCCTCGAATTCAGGAAACAAATAGCCGTGAGTGCGACGCGACTCGGGACGGGGATGAACTCGCATGGTGGCCTCCGTAATCACTCCCAGCGTTCCCTCGCTGCCGATGCACAGATGATTGACATCGATGCCGTTTGAGGACTTGGGCACAGTACGCGTAGCAAGCACACCGACTGGAGTGACCATGCGCAGCGCAATCACCATATCCTCGATCTTGCCGTATTTGTCGCTCTGCATTCCCGCCGAGCGTGTGGCGATCCAGCCGCCGAGCGTGGAATGCAGGAAGGAATCGGGAAAGTGGCCGAGCGTCAGGCCATTGGCGTTCAACTGCTCCTCGAGATCAGGGCCAAAGGCGCCGGCTTCGATGCGCGCGGTAAAGGATTCTGTATCCACTTCGAGCACGCGTCGCATGCGTCTCATATCAAGCGACACCACCATGCGCCGGCTCTCGCTTCGCTCCAAACAGCCGGCGATATTCGAGCCGCCGCCAAATGGAATAATCACAACATCGTGTCGCGCTGCAGCTCGCAACGTCCTCAGCACATCGGGCTCGTTCTCCGGATAAAGCACCAGGTCAGGAGCACCGTCAGCCAATCCCCGCCGCATGCGGAACAAGTCGCGAAAGCCCTTGCCATAGGCGTGGATCACGCGCTCGCGGCGGCTGTCGCAGATCTGATCGTCACGCATCCCTCGCCGCAGTTCAGTCGTGAACCCGTCATGCCGAATCGCATCGCGCAAGCGCACAGCCTCGAGCGGCACATGCGGCACATCCACTTCGTCACTTTCCACATCAAGCACCTCTTTGGCATAGGGCCACAACCCAGGATGCGCAAGAGAGTCGAAGCCGACCTCTTCATCTCCCCATCCCCACCACTTCATGTGCTTGGCTGCGTACATATCGTGTTCACACTACCAGCTACTGAGCTCTCGACTCTTTGTATTCTGGGACCTCATGCGCTACGGCCGAGGCAGAAATCGTAGCCTGCTGTTCCACAGCCGGCAGACCGGCGAAGCCTCCGGCCGGAGGTTTCCGGCTGAGCCCGCGAATTCGCTGTTCAAGCAATTCGACCGCTGCCTTTCGAACCTCGCGCTCGTGCAGAGGATCGGACGAATTCGATTGGAACCTGACCGGCTCCCCGAAGCGCACGGTGGCGGCTCCCAGCCGCGGAACGTTTTGTCCTTTTGCCAGAATCTTGTGAGCACCCTCGATGTAGGCGGGCACGACGGGTACGCCAAGCGCTACAGCAAACAGGCCTGCACCCTTCTTGAAGGCCTGCATTTCGCCGCTGCTTGAGCGTGTGCCCTCAGGATAGAGGATTAAATTGCCGTGGGTTCGCTGCAAAAAATCATCACACATTGCCAGACTCCGCTGCAGTGACTTGGCCTGAGCCTGGCGATCGATGGGGATGACGTTCATGAATCGAGAGACTACGAACCTCACCCTCTTGGAGTCAAAGAAATAATCACTCGCACCCAGCAGTGCGAAAGTCGAAAAAGGCCGTCCTGAAGCAGTCATCAGAACTGCGCTGTCGATATGGCTGGTGTGATTGCTGCAGATGATGAATGGAGAAGCCGGAAGGTGCTCGCGCCCTTCGACTGTCAGCGGGCAGTAACAGAAGAAAAACCCGCGGCAGAAAGCTTGAAACATGGCGCTACCAGTGGCCGGCGCCAAGAACATGCCTTCCGCTTTGCCCGAGCCAGTCATGGGAGTGAAGGTGTTGCCTTAGCTCTTTTCCCGATTCCCCGATTCCCCGATAAAGACCAGCGCGTCTGCGCGACGTGCCTACTGAAGATGCCAAGCATACGCCAGGGCGATCACGACGACGCCAACCACGATCCGATAGACGATAAACACCCGCAGAGTGTTGGACTGCAGGTAGCGAATGAGCCAGGCGATGGTGGCGTAGCCCACGATCGCGGAAACAACAATACCAACGATAAAAGGCGCCTGCATCCCATCAGGCAGGCCCTCCTTGTGAACCTCGTACGCCTTCAGCAACGCGGCACCGGCGATGAGCGGAGTAGAGAGCAGAAAGCTGAAGCGAACCGCGGCTTCGCGGGTCATGTTGCGAAATAATCCCGCAGTGATGGTTGAGCCGGATCGCGAAACTCCCGGGAGCAAGGCAAAGGACTGCGCTACGCCGACGACCAGCGAGTCTGCGAAAGAGATGCGCGTCAGAGGTTTCTCCCGTTTGCCGACTTTCTCTGCCAGCCACATGAGAAGCGCAACGATGATCAATGCGGCCGCAATCAGGACAATGTGTTCGCGGAAGTAATCTTCCGCGGAATGCTCGAGCAGCTTGCCCGCAATGGCTCCCGGAATCGTCGCCACAGCCAGAAACCATAGAAGCATGCGCTCATCCTTACGCTCCTGCAGAGTCAGGTTTTCGTCTGCCCCGCCAGCTTCGGAGAAGCGGACGATCTTACCTCCCAGCGCCGCGCGGATAATCTGAAACCACGTGCGGCGGAAGTAGAAGAGGACGGAGAGCAGGGTGCCGAAGTGCAACGCCACGTCGAAGGTGAGTTCATGAGCCGGCGAAAGCTCGTTCCAGCCGAGCAGACGCCGCACAATAATGAGATGTCCAGAGCTGGAAACGGGAATGAATTCCGCCAGTCCTTGAATGATGGCAAGAACCACAGCTTGATAAATAGGCAAATTTAGTCCGCCGTATTTCCGTAGGTTGGAATGCCTTGCTGAATGTAGAAGATCAGCCGCTCGGTACGCAAGGCCCAATCGCTTTGCTCATACTGGCTGACGACTTTCTGTGCCAGCGCCAGAGCGCGATCTTTGGATTCAGCAGACTTCTTCTGGTTGGGCTCTGTCTTGTAAATCTCTATCAGTGCGGACCGGCGCCAGGCTGCGTCGTACAAGGCCTCTGGTGCGGCCGGAGACTGGGGATGTTCCTTGGCGTAGTTTTCGTAAAGGTCGGCCTCTTTATCAGGACACTTCGCCAAACCTTCCCACTCGCCGCACAGTTTGTTTTCTATCAATCGAAAAGCGGCCAAGTCAGCGAACTTCGTGCCAGGGTATTTCTTGATCACGAGCTTCATCCACTCTTCGTTCATCTGACCGCGCATATAAGCTTGCCGTTCCCGCGCGGAGGGGCGAGTCATTACGTCCGATCGCTCTACTTGCCAGCGAATATCAGCCGCCCGGTACAGTGCTTCCGCGGCCAGGGGCGAGGTCGGCATCAAATCATAGACACGATAATAAAGCTGCATCGCGTCCTGCGCGGCATCGCGACGGCCGCGGCGGCTGCTGGCCGCATCCTCGGAGTCCGCGGCTTCGCCAAAGATAATGCGGTCACCGTCCTGCGTCGTGCTGGTGATTACAGCCCTTGCCGGAACCCAGCCGGTAATCGTCTTGCCCTCCTCTTCATCCTCAGTCGCGCCCTCGGCATGGCTAGGCTGGCGGAGGATTGCTTCCACATGAACCCAGCCGCGGCTGGTGTCGATAACGACCAACTCGCGCCCTGGCCCTACCTCTGCGAGCTTGGCGGCGGCGGTGTCTGGAGCGACGCGGATGGCTTCTTCGCTTACCAGCGTTCCCCGCAGGGCGTCAGCCCAGGCGAACGAGGCGCAGACAGCAAGAACTGCGGCAATCTTGAATACCGTAAATCGTGGTTTCATAAAATTTCGGAAACTACGAACATGTTAGCGCCTTTCTCCTTCCGGGGTCACGCCGCCATCGAAGTTTCTCGATGCCGAATACAGACGTGTTACCCTCAGCCGATTCGAGCGCAAGAAAAACTTGATAGGATTGCTGGCTGGTCGCGCGCTGCTCCGATGACACCTTTATCAATATTCGGCCTGTTCGCGGTAACGGCGATGCTCGTGTGCTATGCGCTGGAAGCGAGGAGCCGTTGGTTCATTCTAGCTTTCGCCGGAGCGTGTGCGCTCGGATCCGTCTACGGATTTCTGCAGGGAGCCTGGCCGTTCGGATTGGTCGAGGCCGTTTGGTCGGCAGTCGCGATTCGGCGCTGGGCGGTAGCCGGACGGAGAAAATAATCTGGCAGGCCTTCCCGCGTCCTAACGGCGGCGGAACTCTTCCAACATTTTAGGGTCGATGTTGCCACCGCTGATAATGGCGACGTTCAGCTTCGTAGCCGGAAGCTCATCGCGGTGGAACAGGAACGCGGCCACGGCCACCGCTCCGCTGGGTTCGGCAAGGGTGTTGGGATTGGCAGCCAGAAGACGGACCGCCTCGATAATCTCGTCTTCGCTTACCGCGACGATGTCATCGACGTAGCGGCGGATATGCTCGAAGTTGATGGGGCCGATGCTTTGCGTGCGCAATCCGTCGGCGATCGTGGACGAAACCTGTTCAGCAGGGAACTGAACGATTTTTCCACCACGAAAGCTAGCCCGCGCGTCGCTCGCCAGCTCTGGCTCCACGCCGATTACCTTGGCCGACGGCTTGCTTAATTTAATCGCTGTCGCCACGCCGCTGAGCATTCCGCCGCCGCCGACCGGAGCAAGAACCATTTCGACCTCGGGCAGGTCTTCGAGAATCTCCAGTCCCATCGTGCCTTGACCGGCGATGATCTGCTCGTCGTTGTAAGGAGGCACGATTACATAGCCATGCTGCGCGGCCAGTTCTTCAGCCTTGAGCTGACGCTCGGAACTGCCCGGGCCCACGAAGACGATCTCCGCTCCCAGCGCCGCTGTGGCTTCGCGTTTGATCGCTGGAGCGTTCTGCGGCATGACGATGACGGCCTTCACGCCCAGCGCGCGCGCCGCATAGGCCACGCCCTGCGCGTGGTTGCCGCTGGAGTATGTGATCACTCCACGCCTGCGGTCTTTTTCCGACAGGGATGCGATCTTGTTGTAAGCCCCGCGAAGTTTGAAAGCGCCGATCGGCTGCTGGTTTTCGGGCTTGACGTAGAGTCTGCGGCCTTCGCTATTGGAGGTTTTGCCAGCAAGGTCGATCTCGATGAGGTGTGTGCGGGAGGCAACTCCCTGAATACGCCGCCGAGCTTCGGAGATATCGTTGAGCGTGACCATTTCTGGGATCGATGTGCTTGAACTTCAAACTAAGCGGGTGCAAACATTCTATCGCCCAGAGCGGGTCACGGGTGGCGTTCGCTGGCGCAGATCAATTGTCAGTTTTGGCCGGTCGTTGCTGGAGATCCTGGACGACATAGCCGGCGGGAACCTGGAACGTTGCGGGGTCGGGTTCGGTGCGCGAGAGATCAACTACATGAATCACCTGCGTTCCTTCTCTTGGATCTTTGCGCAGGACTGACAAGTTTACTTGCAGGTCGGGGGAATACCAGAACTCCCTCGTGCTAACCAGCGGCTTGTTGTTCCCGAGAACGCCAGCATTAATCGTGATTGTCTCGCGCGTACCGACCACATTAAGATCGTCGATCACGTCGGACCCCAGATTCTCTCGAGTCAGAAAACGCTTTCCGTCGTCGAACGGTCCGGCAGGCCGGGGTGTAAACGAAGTCGGGGCATAATAGCCGGTCACGCTGCAACGACGCGTCGCGACGATGCAGGTAGTTCGGGTGTGGGTGACGGGGTCCAACAGGTTGATTTCTCGCTGTCTGGATTCCTGATCGGAATTGGCTGGGACGAAGGAGACGTGTTCGCGGTAGATCCGGCCCTGGCCGTCGCGGGCAAGTTTCGCATAGAAATGGGTCGTGACGACGGTTCCGTCTTCGAGGTTGCGTGTCCACTCGATGTTGTCGCGGCCCGAGAATGGCTTTCCGGCGACAGGAAGGATCTCAATGCCGCCGACGCGCACCCGCGTTCCGCCATCAGGTCCGCGCAGCGATTCCTCGGATTCTTGGGCAGCGAGAGAACACGCAAGAAGAAGGGATGCAACGAGCAAGGCGCAGAGTCTCATGAGGCCACCTCACCATCACGAGCCAGAAATATAGCATTTTCGTGGAATCGAACTCAATTGTGTTGTGAGTGGGCTAGATCTCAAGAATCACCGGCATGATCAGCGGCCGTTTCTGGGTCTGCTTGGAAATGTAGCGCTTCAAGTCTGCGCGGATCTTTTCTTTGATCACGCCGTAATCGGCTTTCTCTTCTTCGCTGGAGTGTGCCAGCGTATCTTCGACAATGCGCTTGGCTCCGTCCAGCAAGCCGTCTTCGCCGGGATTGAAGCCCCGGGTCACGATCTCCGGCGCGGTTTCCACGCGGCCTGAGAGCTTGTTGATGGCGATGATGGGCAGCACGATGCCATCTTCGCTCAAGTGCCGGCGGTCTTTAATAATCAAATCCTCGACTACATCCGTCCGCGACCCCGAATCGATGCAGACGCGACCCACATTGACGCGTCCGGCCTTGTGCGCGTTGTGCTCGTCGAATTCGAGAACGTCGCCGCTCTCAATCAGAATCACCTTGCCCACCGAGCTGTGCATGGCGCCCGCCATTTCGGCGTGCAGCTTCAGTTGCCGGTACTCGCCGTGGATGGGAATGAAATATTTTGGCTTGACCAGGTTGATGATCAGTTTCAGTTCTTCCTGACTGGCGTGCCCGCTGACATGGATCGGGGGCGAAGTGCCATCTTCGTAAATGACGTAGGCTTCGCGGCGAAACAGGTGGTCGATCATGCGATAAATCGTCTTCTCATTACCGGGGATGATGCGCGAGGAGAGCACGACCGTGTCGCCCTTCTCAATCTTCGCGTGCTTATGATTATCGACGGCTGCGCGCGATAGTGCGGACATCGGCTCGCCCTGGGTTCCGCTGATCATGACGCAGACTTTTTCCGGTGGAAAGTTTTTCATCTCGCCGGGATTTATTACGAGCCCTTCAGGAATCTCCAGATAGCCGAGATCTTCGGCGATTTCGGCGGAGTTGTTCATGGAGCGGCCGATGAATGCCACTTTACGCCCGTGCTGATGAGCCAGTTCCACGGCCAGCCGAATGCGATGAATGGAAGAAGAGAAGCACGAAATGAAGAGCCGACGTTGAGTGTGAGCGAAAACCTCGTCAAACTTGCGCCGCACCGCGCGCTCGCTCGGCGTGTAGCCTTTTCGCTCAACGTTGGTCGAATCCTGAAACAGCGCCAGGACACCCTGCTGGCCGTATTCGGCGAAGGCGTGCAGATCGAACAAATGATTGTCCGTGGGCGTGGGATCAACTTTGAAATCACCGGTATGAATGATCACGCCCAGTGGAGTGTGAATTGCGAGCGCAACGCAATCCACCAGGCTGTGCGTCACCCGAATGGGATGGATAGTGAACGCACCGACTTTGAACCTTTCGCCGGCCTGAATCTCGCGCAGGTCGGCATCGTCGAGCAGTCCGTGCTCGTCGAGTTTGTCTTCCACATAGGCTAGCGTGAATTCCGTGCCCCACACCGGCACATTGAGTTCGGAGAGAATCCAGGGCAGCGCGCCGATGTGATCTTCGTGGCCGTGGGTGAGAATGATCCCGCGAACTCGCTGCCGATTCTCGATCAGGTAGGAAATATCGGGAACCACAATGTCGACGCCGAGCAACTCAACCTCGGGAAACATGAGTCCCGCATCGATCACAATAATGTCATCCCCCCAACGCACGGCCATGCAGTTCATACCGAACTCGCCGAGCCCTCCGAGGGGAACAACCTGCAATTTTCCAGTTGGCATTAGATATTGATGATGCTAGCACACGCAGGAGTGGCCAGTAGCCAACGTCGAGCGACTGAGACCGCTCTTCGCGCTGGCCTTTGGCGTCGCACTGAGCTAAGGTTGAGGTAATGGCCGACGCTGAATCTAAATCCTGGCTTCGCCGCAATGTCGAGAAGACCCTTGTCAAGGGATTGACACGCGCTTACTCCACCGTGCAGGTTGATCCCGCAAGGTTTCTAGTGCAACTGCGCTCCGCGTATAGGCTGCCGATCAGCGGTTATCACGGTGTGTATTCGCTTGATATGGGCGAACTCGACGTTGTGGCCGACGAAGTGATTCGCAGCGGCATGAAACTTGCGGCGCTTGAGGGGGCGGGCTTTGGCCTCGGCGGCTTGATCACCATCTTTCCCGATCTCGGCATTTTGTCGGCCATCACCATGCGCACCATCCAGAAGCTGAGTCTGGTCTACGGATTTCAGTTCAACACCGACCATGAAATCGCCGAACTCTGGATCGCTGCCGCCAGCGCGGCCGGGGTCGACATCAGCCGTGAACTGCTGGAGAAAGAAGTGGTCAACAAGTTCGTTCCGCGCGTGATTCAGCGCATCGCGGCGCGGGCCAGCGCTGAGGTGGTGGAGAAGTGGGCGGGACGCATGATTCCACTCGTGAGCTCCGCCCTCGGCGCGGGCCTCAACTACTGGTTCGTGCACGCCTGGGGTGAGCGTGCCAAGGCCCACTTCCGCCAGCGTCATCTGCAACTTCGGCAGCAAGCCCAGCCGATACCTTTGTCGCCACAGCCGCCTGAAGTTCTCCCGGCACCGGCACGCTAGCCGCCCGTCTTTGTGATAAAAAAAAGAATGATCAAGTTCAGTTGCGCCGCAATCCTCTTCGATCTCGACGGAGTGCTTGTCGATTCCACCCACTCGGTGGAGCGGCAATGGCGCATCTGGTCGCGCGAGCAGGGAATTGACGAAGAGAAAGCAGTTGCCGTTGCTCATGGCGTGCGGGCCATCGAAGTGATTCGCAAAGTCGCTCCTCATCTGGACGCAGAAAAGGAATTGCGCAAGCTGGAAAGCCGGGAGGCGGGAGACTATGACGGCGTTGCCGTCATGCCCGGGGCCATCGATCTTGCCCGCTCAATTCCTCACAGCCGCTGGGGCGTGGTCACGTCGGGAACGCGGCATCTGGCGGTTGCGCGGCTGCGGCTGGCTGGCATACCAGCTCCGAAAATCATGATCACTGCGGATGACGTAGGGCGCGGAAAGCCCGATCCCGAGCCATATTTGAAGGGTGCAGAGCTATTGGGAGTGAATCCGGCAGAGTGCCTGGTGATCGAAGACGCGCCCGCCGGCATCCAGTCTGCGCATGCTGCGGGGATGAAAGCGATTGCGTTGACCAGCACCTATCCCGCGTCTGCGCTGAGTGAGGCCGATGCGGTGATCCAGAGGCTGGATCAGATTCGGGTGTCTCCCGGCGTTGCTGGCATGCTCGCGGTGAACATTGAATAACGCAGAGCGAGTGTTAGCGCAACCAATCTTCCAGCTCGATCCCACCTTCAGTCTTCTCATCGCGATATTTCACGATCACCGGGGTATATAAAGAGATTCCCAAATCTACGGCGGTACCCTTCGTTACCGCGCGGGACCCCGGCACAACCACGGCGCCTTCGGGAACTTCAAGTGGCGCTTCGGGCGTGGCGCGGTAAACTTCGTTGCGCACAAGGTCGTAGAGCGGCGTCGAGCGGGTCAAAATCGTTCCGGAGCCCAGCACGGCGCGCGCCCGTACCAGCGTGCCTTCATACACCCCGCAGTTGCCGCCGACCAGCACATCGTCTTCAATGATCACGGGCGCGGCGTTGACCGGTTCGAGCACTCCGCCTATCTGCGCTGCAGCGCTCAGATGTACGCGCTTGCCGATCTGCGCGCAGGACCCTACCAGCGCGTGGGAATCGATCATCGTTCCCTCATCTACGTAGGCGCCCACGTTGATAAACATCGGCGGCATGCAAATCACTGAGGGCGCCACATAAGCTCCCGCCCGCACCGAGGAGCCGCCGGGAACAATACGCACACGATCGGCAACAGAAAACTGCCGGGCAGGGAAGGTGTCCTTATCCACGAAGGTTAGGGCCGCGCAGCTCGTCTCAGACAGTTCCCCCAGGCGAAACCCAAGCAGAATGCCATGCTTGACCCACGCGTTGACAATCCAGCGGGCTTCGCCTTTTTCGTTCGGGATCTTCTCGGCGGCGCGTATTTTGCCTTGCGTGAGCGCGTCCCGGAATTCGAGAAACGCGCGCCGCGCCTCGGGATTGCGCTCGACTTCGCCCAGCGCGGCCAAGCGTTCGATGGAAGCCTTCAGGGATTGCATGCGGGGAAAGTATAAAGGAAGTGCAGAAGCCAAAAAGTTAGAAGTCACAAGTAAAACTCTGAATCGCCGATTCTTACTTCCTCATCCTGACTTATTACTTCTGGCTTCACACGCACTTGCACTCACTGCGGATAAGTATTCCGGTCATGCCATGTGCGGCCTCGCGCCCTTGGACCAGCGTCGAGTAAGGTCCGTGCCAACGCGCGTGATTGGCGTCATGCCCTGCGGGAC
>Ga0210398_10003829_pt1 | contig 14297 bp, 11 predicted proteins | sample IncBWC4OmetaG_FD_161047 | JGI IMG/M metagenome (GOLD analysis project Ga0210398, IMG submission 161047) | Forest soil microbial communities from Barre Woods Harvard Forest LTER site, Petersham, Massachusetts, United States - Inc-BW-C-4-O | ecosystem: Environmental > Terrestrial > Soil >...
TCTCGTTTATTGACTTGTGGTACGCGTCCTGCTCAGCCTGCGAGGGCGAGCAGCGATCCTGCTCACGAGGCAGGCGCGTTCATCTAACGTTAGGCAAAGTTCCTTTTTGGACCGATTGGACCGAGAATCAAAGTTAAAACTGATCAGCAAATCGTTGTAAATACCTTGCACGATCAAGGTTGCATGTGATGGGTGGTACGATCAGTTTGCGCGAGCAGCTGCAAACAGAGCAGGTAGTCAATCTCACGAAATTCGATTAGACTCACTATTAGAATAATATGGTTGCAGGGGGCGTGTAGCTCAGCTGGGAGAGCACCTGCTTTGCAAGCAGGGGGTCACCGGTTCGATCCCGGTCACGTCCACCAATTTACTAGGAAAAACTGAGATTTGCGGACATACTTCAGGCAACACACACCTGAGTGTCACCCCAGTGTCACCGTGAATACGCTATTTCCATTGTGAATCCATTCGCGGCGCACGCCGCGCGGCGCTTCTTTGATCCGGGAACGGCGGCCATCAGAACTGTCCGGCTCGCGCAGACGGATGAGGTTCGAGTGGAGCACAGTGATTATGCGGGCGAGGACCGAGTAAGTAGTAGATCGCCGAGCTGTGGATGTCAAACCTCACGGCGAGAGATTCCATGTTTAAGGCCGAATGAAGCGTGCGAATTGGATGTCCAACATCTCCTGTTCATCCGGCGCACGCAATCAATGATTCAGGGCGACCCAACGCCAAGGCGATAGATCGTAGTGGCGAACTACCCCGACAACGTTGCGGCCCATCTGCTCAGCGGCCGACCGTAGGTCTCTTCTTCCAACGGCCCCACTTTCTTTAACACTTCGACAGTTTCGTGCAAATCGGCGATAAGAGATTTCACGGTATTTGAAGCAACAAAATTGATTTCCTGCTGTCTACACCACATGAAATGATCAAGAGCTTCTTGGGGCTGCACCTGCGTCAACGGCTTATCCGCCAGCGCGTATCCAGTCAAGAGATCGGATTCGGCTGCAAAATACTCGCCTCCGCGGGTGATTATGGGTTGAGCGCTGGCCGGATCTAGGAAGCGATGAAGCTTGGGGATGTATATGCGAACTTCTGGAGTTCCTCCTTTGTGGTAGGCGCTGTTCCGCCATTCGCCGTAGCCAACACCATTTCCGAAACCACGCAATCCTTTTTTTTCCAAAAGGATCGCGAAATAACCCCCGTGGAGAGCATCGGCTGAAATTTGATTCTTCGATAGAACGGCCACGCATTCGGCGTATTTCTGCAACTCCGATTCGGCAGCTTCGTGCTCCTTGAAGTTATTCGGGTAAACAAAAACTGATTTTATTCCCATCGCTGTCAAGCGATCTGAGATGACCGCCCAGTCCTCGATACCTTTCCACGATGAAAAATGCACCACTGGAGTCAGTTCATCTGCCGGCACCAAAGTCGTCGCGTGCTCGATACAACGCATGCTGACGTCGAACCAGGCGTCTCCGAGGGAGGCGAATTGAAAATACGGCGGTATTAGTCTTTGAGGATTGACGATCTCGGGCATCGTGTCGAGTCCAAGCAACTTTCGATATTTTTCCAGTTTCCGTTCGGGCTCGTCGAGCACCCTGAACTTCCGCTGATATTGAATGCACCGGTTCGTGGACAGCGACAGGTTCTCAGAATTCAAGAAGTCATCGGGAGTGAGGGGACGGTCAAGACCAGAGGACAAAAAGGGATTTCCAAATATCGCAGCCAGTTTCCGATGTGGCTCGCGCACGTTCGCGCGATTCCACTTGTGTTGGAACAGTGCAGAGCGCGGATCGAGTGCAAATTTCTTCGATTTGTCCTTAGCCAACAGCGCACGAAGAAATCCGAAAGTGCCGGACTGAAAAGATGACGCGATCGAGAATGGAACGATGATCCCGGTGAATTTCTCAAGGTGCCGAATGAAGAATTTTTGAACGTTATGCTGATAGCAAAGATAGTGGTCCAATGTGCCCGTCCTTCTTCGAGCCTGCAATTTTCTGCAAGATGTCCGCCTGCTGACGGGGCCGAGTGGAGTTGGGACAATACGCTGGGTGCAAAACGATCGAGGCGCTATCGACTCCTACTGAGATGATGCCCACACCGTAGGACTTAAATAACTCCTGGTGCGTTAGAGCGCTGGCTACTGAGCCTTCCCACAATGCAACATACGAAAATTCCGCGAGCTGCGAGTTTAACGACGCCTGCCAGAGAGCGCGCTTCCAGCTGCTAACTTTCAATTCGACCGCGATCCAGTGACAATCTGAGTTCGGGACGAAGAGAAGATCTATCCGTTTCCGACTTAACTTCGCCTCGAGAACGGTTACGTAACCTGACAGGTCGAACATCGCGACGACTGGCGCAAGTAGTTCCGATTCTTTGGGAGGTTGCACTGACATTAAGCTATCGTCCTATTCGCCGCGAGGGCGGACAAAAGAGAATCACGCATCTGTTGATATCGGACGACCTGAACGAGCAGCCAAACGAACGAACCCGAAGCGACGGTCGCAGCCAGCAAAAACAAAACCCAGTGAGCCAATCCCCGCTGGATCAGGAAAGCTGTCGGCAGCAGAACGATCGCGAACGAATGCAAAAGACTGATCTTCCATAAACCGGAGGCACACTGCTGCAATCGTGGGAATAAATCCTTAATCATTTTCATTTCACTCATTGCTGCCTCGGCGTCCGCGAGCTCTCCGAGGAAATCGACGGCGGTCAAAACATCCTCGGTCGGAATGAGCTTGAGCTCCTCAGCTTCTTTCGCAGCCTTCGTAGCGGCCGCTGCGTCGCACAACCTGGCGAGAGCCGGAATGAGCTTTCCGCTTTCTATGCTGCTTAGCGCGAGGTCTCTCGCACCACTACCGACCAAATCCTTGAAAAGACTCTCGTTTTTGTCGAAGAAACGGATGGTAGCAAACTGTGTCCATAACGCGACCCAGGCGAATGCTGGTCCGAACCAGAGCAGGACATCGTGCCAGTTCATGATCCGTGAGCGAAACTCTCGGCTTCACGATGAACGCTTTTTTCAGCCATTTTGGGGAAACGGCGGTACACATACCGAATAATCTGGTTCAGCGGCAGATTCCCATACTTGCCAACAATTCCGTCGATCTCTCGAAGGTAACTCGGATACTCTTGCGCCCAAATCGTCCTGAGTTTCTGCGCTACGATGCATCCCGTTTCAGTGAGAAAAAACAAGCGTTCAAAGCCATCGGGAGGGGGCGCTTCGACCTCTCTTTCAGGATCGATGTCACGATCAAACTCCTCTGCTTCTTCCGCTGTGAAATACGAGTAGTACGGCTTTTCTTCGGCGCGAACAAGGTCCAGAGACTGCAGGAATTCAGCAGATTCGTACAGCGTTTTGGAGTAGGGACCAAATTTGTACGGCCGAAACGCGAAGAGAGTGTCAACCTCCGGCACTCCTCCTTCGGCGCCTAGTAGGAACACCAACTTTTCCAGTCGGGTTACACCATTGAACGATGCTTTGTCGAACAGTCTGTGGTAGGCGTCGAAAATGAGAAGCAGGATATCTTCACTGTCGATCTGGGTTTTCACCTGTCCCCCTTTCACGTGACCAGCGTGTACAAAACTGCGAGCGGGCGGCAGTATATTTGCACAGTTTGACACTTTCTCGAACATTACGCTACTTTTGTCGAATCTGTTGTTTATCTGGCCATGAGCTTCGTGCGGGCGCGATGCGGTGCCCAAAAACCTACCTCGTGCATCCGTCGCAATCTCGCAATCTCGAGCGAGGAGTCCTTTCTGTAGAGCCAATCGATTTTACGCGACAGTAGCGCTCCGGCATCCTCGCCGAGGTTTGCCTTCGCGATTGGGTGAGACTCGCTATCCAAGATGCTTATAATTCTCGGTTTTCGCGAGGTACGCGAGCGCTTCCTTGCACTGCTTTTCGATGAGCGCTTGAACCATCACGCGCGATTCTTGGCCGGTGACATCGATGGCCGCGAGCGGAGCGATGGCCATCACCCCGGCCGTGGTCGTCTGGATAATGATGGCCAGAGTGCGCTCGTAATCCGCGACGGGGATCACAGACGATCGCATTCTCGCGAGCTCCATCTCGCGGAGATCGGCGTGGGCTCGGAGCAGGCGCACGCGCTCCACGCGTTCGCCGACGAAACCTCCGTCGAGAGTCGGCATGGATTTTTTTTCCAGCGCTCTCTGCAGGTAGCGAACGTAAAACAGCATGCACTTCACCGGGTCGAAGAGACCTCTGCCTTCCTTCGGAAGGCCTTCGCGAACGAGCTGGTGGACGCGCTGCTCGGTGAGATTCAGCGCCTGTGCGATTTTTACCGCGTTGACGGCCGCCATGAGCCTATGCCTCGGCCCGGGCTAGGGCGCCTGCTGCCCCACGATGGGATCGCCAGACGTCTGCGCTGTCGAAAAAAACAGCGTGGCTCTGCGGATTTTTCCGATACTGCAGCATGCCCGCTTCGTGCGTCGCGGTTTTCATCTCGAAGGCTCCGATTTGAAGAAACTAAACTAAAGTCCGTCAAAAAAGTTCAGTCGCAAGGCACCCCCCGCGCTCGCCTTGACCCGTGACCACCCTCGGCACCGGTAGGACCCTGCACGGCAAGACACCCACATGCAAGGAGAGTGGTAGTGTATGCGGGAATTAGCCTCAAATGGTGGATGGAGTTCGCAAATAGGGATTCAGTGAGCTGGACTCAAATCAATTTGCAGCTCCGCCACGATCCCGGCCCGCTCATCTTCGGGAATGTGAGCCAGCAAATATGCAATCAAATCCTCCTGTCGGCTCTGGCCGAAAACCATGCGGTAGATCGCCAGCGCGCGGCGCAGTCCGTATAGTCGCTCAACCTCACGACTGAATGGCATCATGGGAACATGCCGCTCGATTTTTGCGTCACCGGGAAAGAGCCAATAAGGGACTAGATCATTTTCCGTTATCGACCGGCCTTTTCGCCCCAGCTCAAAAGCAGTCTCCCACGCATCCGAGCCGCCTTGGTGTAAAGCCTCGTCCGCAAATGCCGCCGCAACGTTTTTCCGGACTGCGTGTCCCTTATAGCGATGTATCCGGCCCTCGCGCTGTTCCAGGTCGACGGGATTCGACGGCAGGTTCCAGTGGGTAATCGCATGACAGTAATGGTGAAAATCTAAACCCTCCTGCCCGACCGAAGTTGACACCAGGACAAAAGGCCAGAATGGTGAGTTGAACGCCGCGCGCACACGCTCCTTGCGGGTTCCCGGAGACGCTCCATCGACCGCGAGTGGCACTTCTTCGTCTGAGCGATCGTCACCAAAACGCATGGCAAAGCGGATGCGCATCGGTACAGTCTCAAGCTTAATTTCGCGGGCATAGCGGGGTGCCGTAACTTCATCGACGCGCAGCGATGCGGCGCGAATTGTAAGCGCCGCCATGAGCTCAGCACCGATTTTCTCCGCTATCGCCGCCGCCGGCAGCGCGGCAACGCTGAGCGACTCCCGGAGCAGGTGCGCGTATTCATCGAGGACGGCCTGGAGCCCGCCCGCGTGCGCGTATTCCAGAACACGCCGCCAGTAGGGTTCGCCCTCAAATTCTGTGCGAACCGCCTCGATGACCTCCGCATGGTTGAAGAGCGAGAGGAAAGCCCTGCCCGACTGCGCTGCGATATCACGCAGCGGAAGGCACATCGCGGGGTCACTTCGGCTTGCACGGGCATAGGCACGCATCGCGGCGGTCGCCGGGCCGGCGGAAGCCGCGAGCGCCAGAACATCGATGAGGTCGCCCGGCGGCGCGCCCAGATGGTCTTTGCCGGCGCGGATAGAATCGAGAGTCTGCCTCGCCTCATCTACGTGGATGGACCAGCCGCCATCTTCGTCTGCTGTTTCGATACCAGCCCATGCTTGCGCCAGATCCGGACGGTTCCACCATGCTTGCGCCGCGTCCGGGAACTCCGCGAAATCAAGTAGCATCGGCGCAAGCCAGTACCAGCGATCATCGATGGTGCTACCGGTCTCCTGAACGATCCCAAGTTTTTCAATCAAGATATTCATGCGGATCCCGAGCTGCGAGCGCACTTCGGCCGCGGTCAGACGAGCGCCTCGCGCCAGATCCCTGGGGTCGCAGTCGCGGGCAAACGTAAGGCATGGATAGACAAACAAGAGCACGGGTAGACCGGTGAGGCGGCCGTCAGATATCCCGAACCGCAACAATCCCCGCTGCTTTTTCCAATCCTCCTGCGTCAGTCGCGCGCGCGGATGGGGCGCCCGCATCATCCGGCGCTCAGCTTCGTACGAAACGAGCGAAGCCACAGCGCGCGGAACCATGTGCCAGGCGGAGAAGACCAGCCGTTTTGTCACACTCGCCAATTCAGGCGCGGCGAACGGCCCCGCCGGGGCGTAATAGCCGAGCGACGGGGGCATCCATAGCAGCCGCCACATTCCGCGATCCACGGTTTCCGAGAGCAGTCCGCGCAGACGCGGATTCGCAGGCTCGAGCGGCTGATAGGCGCGCGCGCGCTCCAGATCGAGAAACGTCTCGGGGAATTCCCTTATCAGGCCCACCATCTTGTCTTTTTCGGGGGCGGCCTTGAAGGCCTGCTTCAAAGCGTACTGATCCATGAAATTAAAAAGGTACGGGGCTGACTTCCAATATTCGACGACATCCCCTTGCTCCACCGTGTCGGCAACGCTCTGTGCGCCCAAAAATGCGCGGACATCCACAGCATGGAGCGAAGCGTCAGCTGGCGGCGCATCCAGAAGCATTCCGCCACGGTGGTCCGATGACGCGAGGCGTTCCGTTCGTGCCATGACCCGGCACAGACGTTGCTGGAGCGCCATTTTTGCTCTTCGCAATCGTGCCAGCCCGTCGGCCGTCATCACGGCAGGCAGGGCAGCGCGATACTCCGCCAGTATTTCCTTGCAGCCGGCCGCATCGCTGTTTTCCAGAAAACTCACCAAGGCGAGGAAGTCACCATAGTGATCATCATCGGTCTCGTGGTGGAGACTCAGACCACGATACGGCGTTGCCGAAAGAAGAAGAACGCGGGAACCTTGCCCTGCCTCCGAATCGAACAGGCCGCGCGCAAGGTCGCCGGCGTCCGAATCCTCATCGAGGAGATGTTTGAAGCGCTGAAACTCGTCCAGAATAATTAATTTTGGCTCCAGCGTCGCGAGACAGACGCGAGCGAGCAACCGTCTCAACTCGCCAATCCATCGCGTCCGTTTCCTGGTCTCGTCTGACGGCACTTCGGAATCGTTGCGGCAGAATATGCCGCGCAATTCCTCGAAGCGCGCACGCAAATCAGGTTTCCCGGCGGCTATTTCTTCCCGTACCTGTTTCTCCAGGCTGGCAACAAACCCATCCGCAATCTGTTTATTCAGTTTCTTCGAGTCAAACGCGTTGACCCATCTCTTAAATGAATTTGTCCTCGCATAATCCTTCAGCACGTAGAGCGAAGCGCGCGACTTACGGATTCCCCAGGCGCGATCCAACAGCCAGTAAAGCAGAACCCTTTCATCCATCCGCCCGCCACCGCCGGTTTGCTCAAAGGACGTGGCGGGCGTCAACGCTACGAAGTTGACGCGATGGCGCCGGAGATCTTGCATTTGCAGTGGCAGCAGCGTAAGGCGCGTTGCTTGCGCTGCTTCCTCGCAGCCCGGAATTCTGAGGCGGTCTATATTTTGGCGCGCGATATCCGCGTTGGAGCAAATATAGATGACATCGATCCGTGAATCTTCGTTCCAAAGACGATCAATCGCGCGCGCAATCACTCCCCGTGCAACGAGGGTCTTCCCCAAACCCACTTCGTCGGCGACTAGAAACCGCCGTGTCGGGTCCGCCCCGTAGAACCGATCAAAAACATAGTCCACCGTCGCGCGCTGAAAATCCTTCAGGCCCGAGAGGGCGGATGAAGTGTCGGGATGCGGGCTCATTTCGCGATGGCCTGCCGGGCGGCGTCCCAAATCGGTTCCCAGATTTTCTGGAAATCGTCGCTGAGCAGTTCCGAACTTCCCTGCTGCCTGCGGAGCACTTCTAATAAGGATGCAACGCGTTCAAGCTGCGCCGGACCGCGGTGAAGAGCACGGAGCATCGTCTCCAACAGATAAGGATTCCGCGAAGCACCATCCGCCCCTTCCCCCGGAGATTTAAGCAACCTGGACAGATCGCCGGAAGAAGCAGACGCTTCGTCGCCAGAAGCCAGGAGAAAGAGGATATAGCGAACCAATTGATCGCGGTTTTCGATCAGGGAACGGACAACACGATCCTGCCGATCGTCCGGCGCCCCGTGCAGCGGAAGGCTCATGACAAACACTGAATTGGCCTCAGTCCCGCCGATTTTCACGGTAATGGAGAACGCAATCAAAGGCGTCAGTCCCCCGTGTGACAGCCTGGGAAACACAATCGATTTGCCAAGTAACTGACCTCGCTCCGCTGGCTGTGTAATCGGCCATGCGCGTATTTCGAATGTCGCTTTCGGCCAACGGGGCGGCTTCTCCCATTCCAGGCTCATATCAAATAAATCTTTTTCATCGGCGGCGGTCACGACCAACCGCGGACCCGCTGCCGCGAGCGCCCGTTTCAACGCCTGGAGCAGATTGTCGAGCTGCTGCGCCGTGGCGTCGGCCGGCACGGTCGGCGCATTCACGTCGTATGTCTGGAGCAGGTCAGCAAAGGTCGTCTCGCCTTTCACCTGCCTGAGAAACGGCTCCACTCCGAACCGGCTCTTCTTGCCCACGAGTTCGACCATGAACTCGACGTTGTGTTGCAAGGCATGGACAGTCGCGTTGAACGAGCCGCTGAAGATGCTCGCATTCCAACCGTGGTCGATGACGAAAAGCTTTGCGTGCAACCCATCCAGCACTTCATCTTTTCCGGCGGGAGCATCATCATCGGATTCATCGGCAAGCTCCGGAACCAGAAATCTGACACTCTTGCAGCGTCGCAAAGTCTTTTGAGGCAGTACCTGCAGAGATTCGGGACGGGAAACCAGATGCGTCTGTGTCGTGTGGTCCAGGAAGTCGCACACAACGGAATTTGAGATGAATGGCGAAACGATCAAGGCCTTGTCTTCCCGCGCTTCGAAAGGCGAAACGGTTTTTCCGTCCAGCCCCCCGACCCAGAAGCGGCTCTGGTTCTCATCGAAGCCTTCAGGCCAGGTGAACCGAACGCGTCGCAGTTCATCCGCAATCCTGGCCAGGCCCTGACGACGTTCGCGCGCGACCGGGCGACGCGCAAGACCCGGTAGTGCCGCCACGAACTTTGCGAGATGGTGGTTTGCAGCGATCGCGTTCGAACGATCGGTAAGTTCACCATCGAGCGCAACGACAGTGTCCCAGCAGCGGTCGAAAGTGAGGTTGCGGCTGAGGCACAGGACGCGATAGCGAATTGCGCCATCGTCGGCGACGAACCGCAGCGCCCAGACTTTCGGATGAAATACGCCATCCGCGTCGGGTGCCTGTACATCGTAAATGCAGGGTTCCAGGAAAGTGATCAGTGGTTGCTGTATGGGCGGCAATCGAATTTGTCCGCCCTGGCAGAAAATCGTGAAGCGACCTCCATAACGCCTCAGTGCCTCCAGCAAGGCCAGCGGATCGGCAACCAGTTCGCCGTCCGCGTGCTCCCAGTCGAAGAAAGCGAACGAAAGAGGCAGCATCAGTGCACTGATGAGATCGAGCGAATAGGTGGTGCCAACCGCAACGTCAAGCTTGCACCCGGCCGGCGGGCGAAGCAGCTCCAGCAAATGCTCTCTCTCGTCCGGCCTAAGCATCAGGCCGCTCCAGACCCTCGAAAATATCCCCGAGCAATCGCCGGCTTATGTTCCACCTGAATTCCAGCTGAGCAGTGCCGGAATCGCCGGTCCACAATTCCTGTGCGCGAGGATTGTCTATGCGAGCCAATTTTTTTTTCAGCCGACGCTCACGGTCGCGAATCGATAGACGGGCGGTTGAGCTATCGGCCAAACGCGCTGCATCGCCCGCCAGGGCGAGGTTCCACCACGTATTGATGAATTCCTGCGTAGGGCCGGTAATTCGCGGATTGACAGACCGCACCAGTTCCCAGAAACGCTCTCGCTTCCATTGCGTCAGCGCACGAGCGCGTTTCGTCAGTGATTGCGCCCACTCCACGAAAGCTCGACGATACTTGGTAACGCGATCCTTCTCGCGGGCTTGTTCGGCCAGGATCAAATTGTAGAGTAGCGGTGCGCCGTGCATGATCTCCGAGAAATTCCGGGCGTGCTCAAGTATTTCGCGCAATTTTGGCGGCAGTTCGGCGCACTGGGGAAGCTCCCACGCAAACGCCGTATCGGCCACAGGGCGCCGCCGGGAGATAAGCTCAGCCAGCAGCGAGCCGGAACAGGCCGGGCTCAAGCGGATTCGCTCGGCGAGATATTCGGCTTCGCGGCGCGTCAGGCTCAAGGAACACTCTGCGGGAAAATCTTCCGGCGGCGAAACCAGCCCTGCATGCCAGTTCGGTGAAATCAGATCATCGTGCTCGACATCACGTTCTGTCACACGTCTGCTGTGCCGCGTCAGCTGCGCATAATACCGATCGAGGCTACGGTGATACTGGACTTGCGCTCCCCTGAAGGAGCGAATCCCCCAGACACTTAGACCCTGCCAATAAACACTGCTTGGGAGTCGTTTCAGGGTGTTCTTCGCCACCTTGCCGATGTTTCCGTCGCTATTGTCCGACCGCTCGATAGGCTCAACAAGGTCGAGTTCCGCGCGGCGCGCGCGCGCCGCTATTTCTCCTGATTTGATGCGCGAGCTTTCCAGCCTTTGATAAGTCCAGGGGACGAGAAGGAAGTACCGCGCGCGTGTCATGATCGTGCTCGTGCCGGGGAAGAGCATGTCGGCGAACGCGTCGCGCACCGAGCCGACGCCGAGTTCGTCGCGCGTGTCGTGCTCTCTGAAAAGATCGACGACATCGAGCATCTTCCGACGCTCGCGCTCCGAGTAATCCAACCAGACGAAAGCCGACATCATTATCCCTCGCTCGCCAGATTGAGCTCATCATGTTTCAAGAGCTGACGCCATTCGGTCGATCTCGGCTTGGGTGCGCTACAAGATACAACTTGGATATGCGACTCCAGGATGCCACCTCTTCAATCGTCTTGCGGTGATGATTTTGTGAAGACTCTACCGCTCGGGCGTTCCTTGAGGAAGCAGTTCAAATATCTTGCTCAGTAACGATGGCGTCACGCGTCCGGCAAGAGCAGGAAGTAGTGCCTGCAATCCGGCGGGAGTCAATCGGCCCCACGCAGCTCTGATTATGTCCGCGATGGCAATCGCGTCGTTGGCGGGTGCCATACCGATGATTGTGCTCGCAATCGAAGGCACATCGACTGGGGGCGGCGGCTGTGCTGTGGTGGCTGCGGGAACTGGGCTCGCGCCAAGTATTTTTAGGAGAACGGCCGTCGCGTCATCAATGCGTTTTTGAGCGACAAAAATTCGTGCAAGGTTCAACTGCGCGGGAGTCCAGTTTTTCCGGCCGTTCAGTTCCAACGCCTTCTCAGCCGAGGTCTGAGCCTGCTGCAGCAGTCGATCACGGAATGGAGCGTTGCTCTCGTCGCGCGCCTGATCCCAGAGAAGATAACTGGTCTTATTCCAGTAGTCGGCCTCCATCGCGTCCATTGCCTCGGTCGGTATGTCCGCTGCCCGAATCCGGGGCAGAAAGCTCATCATACGAGCTACGCCGACCACTTGGGATCCTTGGTGAGCTTGCTTTGTCGTCGAAGCCATGGATACCTTTCCGTCTAGGACCAAACTGTTTGAGAATTGAATCGCGACATGACAAAACTCTTGAGCAAGTCAACCTGTAAAGCCAACGCCGTCTGTTCGGCTCTCGCTTTAGCTGCAGAAGCCATCACGCCTGACTCGCCGCCAACTTGGCGAGAGAGTTCGCCGGTAAAAGTGGTAACAATGCGTTCCTGTTTATTGGCGTAGAGAATCACACGGCACAGAAACCGTTTCCACTTGGGAAGCGATTCGAGGTTAGGAGAATCCAAATCCATGCCGGCGAGCGTCTGCAGCGCGGCTTCCCAATCCTCGGTTCGGCTCAAACGGGCTAGAGCTTGGGCTCGGTTGTATTGCGCGTAGAGACGCATTTCGCCTTTCGCCTCGGCGATCACCGCTTGAAAATCGTCCGCTGCACGCCGCAACAAAGCGTCCGAAAGCGGGCAAGTCTGTGGGAGGAGTTCAGGATGGCTCAGGTATCCGAATAACTGAGTCGCCTGTGCGTCCTGAGCCTGGAGACTGAGTACAATTCCGCGATAGTATCGGGGTAGCAGATCGTCGGGGTATTGGGAGACACACTCATTCAAATTCTGGTAAGCCGACTGCAGTGTCTGCGTAAGTACGGCTTCGCTTGGAAACTCTGTCGTCGCACCGCCACTATCGTCGCCCTTCGCCGACTCGTCCTCGTTGAGTTGTAGTCCACGAAGCCCTTCCATGAACAGCCGAAAGCTTTCAGCCGTGCTGAAACGACGGGCGTTATTGCTTCGGAAACCCACTAGCGCCTCCTGCCCGCAAACGCCTCGCCGAGTATCAACTCAGCCAGGGTGCGTGCGAGGTCGGCTTTTGATGAGCTATCTTTAATGGTAATCGTTTGCCGCCAACTGTTTTTGACGAACAGGCTCCACTGAAGAACCGCATACGCGCTCAGCTGACCGCCGGGTGGAATCGGATTGGTCACGAGTTGAGTACTCGAGCTTGTTGGCGGAGTCTGGGGAGCTCCGAAGACTGCGAGTCCGCAATCGACGGACCATCGAAACAGCTGCGCCACTTTCACAAGGAACTTGAACCAATCACCGACCTTCAATTTCTGGACATCGGGAATCGAGGCAACGACCTGGTCCAAGGAACTGGAAGCGGGGGCTAACAGCGAGATTTGACGCGCTGCCCAGTTTTCCTGTTCGCGCAATAATCGTTGGCGGATCTCTTCGGTCGCGGCCTGAATTTGCGCGCCAAACTCCTCCGCCGGCGCGCCTTTCGTCATCTCGACGGGTGTGTTCATGACGGCGTGTCCTCGAAAGGCCGGAATGATCAAAAACTTGATAATGCTCGTGAGGAGCGCGAATACTTTTAGTTCGCGGAGTAGTTTGATGAGCAATAAAAGAGCAAGAGCCACGGGCAGCACGAGCGCTGCCCTCACGGGATGAACGATTGCCCATCTTAGCGGGGGAAAGTAATAGCCGATCTCCCACCACCAAGTTCGCGTGACGAGACGCGCCCGGTCATATCCGCGTGAGGCAGTGGCTCGGGTCCGTACATCCGGTGAGCGAAGAGCGTCTTCGTACCTTGTCGCTGCAAGATCCCATTTCCCGTCAAGCTCATAGGCACGCGCCTCCGCAAACTTGTCGTCGTCAGCAGCAGCATCTTTTTGATCCATGGTGGAGAACCATATGGGCATCGCGTTTACAGTCTCGGCATCGTCGCGTGATGCTCGAATGGCCTCGTCTCCTCCGACGGTCACCAGAAGCATGCCTCGGGCCACCTTCTCAGGCGGCAGTCGCCATTGCCCGAGCACAGACAATGGAGGCGCGACCCAGAACTTGGCCACGGCTAACGGATCTGACTTTTTAGCGAAATTGAAATTGTGAGGGTAAATGTCTCGCTGACTTGTGTGGAAACCTCCCGCGAAGACGGCAATGATGTCCCGGCTGCCCAGAACGTGCGTTCGCCACAAATCGCGTGCGTTGCGCGGAGCCGAAGCCGCTCCTTTCGATGCTCCGCCATCTCGTACCGGGTCCACTGTTTCGGAACTCGTCTTCGGTAACTTCCAAGAAGAACCGTCGTCGGGAACGTTTACGCCTTCGGGCTCGATATTTTCCGGATCACGACCCGGGCCCGGCAGATCCGGGACACTCATAAAAATCAAGTGCGATCGCCCAGGTACGATTTGCCCGCTCACGAAATCAATTTCGGACTTGATCGCCTTGTCCGCCACAGCTTGAACGGTCGGATCGGAGTGTGGCGCGAAATAGGCACTGTTCAATCCAATCAGATAGATGCCGGCCGCAGACGGCGGCTCATGCGGTGTGCTCGGGGGTGCGGACTGTCCTTTCAGGAGAGCGAGAATCCGGGGGTCTTTTTGCTCGTAGAGTCGCTCGACGGTAAACGTAAGATCGACTACTGCTGGTGAGTCATAGGACTGGACTCGAGAAGTGTCTTGGGGGAAGCTCGCGTCTAAGGCAGTAACGCGTTCCTGCTTTTGTTTTGCGAGGCTGGCTTGGACCGCGAGAACGAATTCCGCCCAGCGGTGAAGATCACCCGGGTCAGCATTACAAAGATCGCTTTCGCCAGGAACCAAGTAAACGCGTTTGACCAATAAAGCATCC
>Ga0210398_10003830_pt1 | contig 14295 bp, 10 predicted proteins | sample IncBWC4OmetaG_FD_161047 | JGI IMG/M metagenome (GOLD analysis project Ga0210398, IMG submission 161047) | Forest soil microbial communities from Barre Woods Harvard Forest LTER site, Petersham, Massachusetts, United States - Inc-BW-C-4-O | ecosystem: Environmental > Terrestrial > Soil >...
CGACCCCGACCCGAAGTATGTGCTGGGGAAAAAGATTCATGCCGGCGGAATGAAGGACGGCGATGAAGTGATTGACCTGCTGGTGCATGCCGCGACCACGGCGCGTTTCATTTCGACGAAGCTGGCGCGGCGATTTGTTTCTGATACTCCTCCGCCCGCTCTTGTGGACCGCATGGCAAAGACGTTTACGGAGAGCGACGGCGATATCAAGGCCGTGATGCACACGATGATTTACTCTCCGGAGTTCTGGTCGCGCGAAGCATATCGCGCGAAAATCAAGACGCCGTTTGAGCTGGTGGTGTCCGCAGTGCGCGCGCTGGGAACGGACGTGGATATGCCGCAGCCGCTGGTCGGCTGGGTGGGGCGCATCGGCGAACCGCTTTACCAATGCCAGCCGCCGACGGGTTATGCGGACAAGGCCGATGCTTGGGTGAACACCGGCGCGCTGCTTAACCGGCTGAATTTTTCCTTGGCGCTGGCGGGGAACAAGATGCGCGGGTCGCGTACGGACGTGTCCGCGCTGCTTGGCGTGGAATCGTCAGCGGACGCCAAGGCTGCGCTGGAGCGCGCTGTGCAGGTTTTTCTGGGCGGACAAGCTGCACCGACCACGGTAGAGACGCTTGAGAAGCAACTGGACAGCCCGCAAGTGGTGCAGGCGAAGCTGGACGATCCTGTGAAGCAAGTTGATTTGGGAATTGTCGCAGGGCTCGTCTTGGGAGCGCCCGAGTTTCAGAGGAGATAGCAAGTTGGCGGTCGACGTTAGGAAGTCGAAGGTTAAGGAAACCGTTTTGAGCATTTGAGAAGAAGCGCGGAAAATGGCGCTCGAAGAAGTGCGAGGTCAAGATGAGTCATGAATGTTGCGAAGGCGTTAGAGGATTGAAGTTTTCGCGGCGGTATTTTTTGAAGCAAGGCGGCGTGGCCATGGTTGGCCTGAGTGCGATGCCTGCATTTTTGCAGCGCGCGGTCGCGGCGACGCCGATGCCCAACAAAAAGCAGCTCGTCGTGCTGTTTCAGCGCGGGGCGGCAGACGGTTTGAATATTGTGGTTCCCTTCGGCGAGCAAAATTATTACCGCTTGCGGCCGAGCATAGCGATTCCCCAGCCGCGTGGCGGCGGAACCGATGCGGCCATCGATCTGGACGGGTTTTTCGGGTTGCATCCCAGCCTTCGGCCGCTGGAGCCTCTGTTCCACAAGAATCAGCTGGCCATCGTGCATGCGGCGGGATCGCCGGATCCCACGCGCTCGCATTTCGACGCGCAGGATTTTATGGAGTCGGGCACGCCGGGCTTGAAGGCCACCGACGACGGTTGGCTGAACCGCGCACTGGAAATTGTGCCGGAAGAGAACGCTTCACCGTTTCGCGCCGTGGCGATGGGACCGAATTTGCCTCGAATGCTTCGCGGAAGCGCTCCCGCGATCGCCCTGCCGGATTTGAAGCAATTTAAAGTGATGGCGCAATCACCTGGGTCGGGGCAACTGGTGGAAGGCGGATTTGAGGCTATGTATGCGCAAACCGTGGACCACGCTCTGCATGGCACTGGCACGGAGACGTTTGAGGCCATTGATCTTTTGCGGAAAGCCGATCCCTCGAAATATCAGCCGGAGAATGGGGCGCAATATCCGACGAGCCGGTTGGGGCAGAGTTTACAGCAAATTGGGCAGTTGCTGAAGGCGAACATCGGCGTGGAAGTCTTATTTGTCGATTGCGGCGGTTGGGACAACCATGTGAATGAAGGTGGCGTGCAGGGGCAGCTAGGGAATTTGCTGAAAGATTTGGGACAGGGGCTGGCCGCGTTCCATGACGACATGGGCGACCGCATGCAGGATATTGTGTTCGTCACCATGAGCGAATTCGGGCGCACTGCGAAAGAGAACGGCAACCGCGGCACCGACCACGGGCACGCCAATTGCATGTTTGTGATGGGCGGCGACGTCAAGGGCGGTCGCGTTTATGGCAAGTGGCCTGGGCTTGATGACCACCAGCTGAATGAGGGGCGTGATTTGGCTCTTACGACGGACTTCCGAAGCGTGATCGGAGAAATTTTGACCAAGCACATCGGCGTGAAGGATCTTGCGCCTGTGTTCCCAGGGTTTGACAACCATCCGCGCAAATTCGCGGGATTAATCCGTTCCTAGAACGCATTCAATTTGTCGATCGCCGCCAGTAGTTTTGCCGCCAATAATAGAGCGCTGTGCCATCCTCGGGATAGGTCGAGCCGTAGTTCATGCCCCTCACTGGCTCTTCAATGTTGTCGAGTGACTCGTCAATCGGGCGCCATGCGGGTTCCCGAATATCACCCGCTCCGGGTGCACGCACGTATTTCTTCAACTCGGGATGTGAAGCCCCGTCATTCGCGAAACTGAGTTGCGCTTCAAGTAGGTTCACGTGGTTTGCCCCAGTTGTCCGAACAAAACGAAGTTGGGAAATGTCGTCCTCCCAAGAGCAGATGGGACATATATGGTAGGTGCCCGGCGGTTCACTGAACACGAGGTAGCCGCAGCAGGGGCAAGGAAATTTGTCCATTTGTTGGATAAAGAGGGTTAACCTTATTTTCTCATTGCAAGTCGCGAATCCAGATATTTCTGAAGCGCACGGGATCGCCGTGATCTTGCAGGCCGAGCGGGAGTTTCTCCGCGTGCGCTTTGTAGGGTGGGCGCTCGCCGTGCTCTGTCGGTCCGGAGAGCTGGACGTTGTCTTGTACCAGGACGCCGTTATGAAAGACGGTGACGCGGGCGGGGCGGAGGAGTTTGCCGCTGGCATCGAAGCGCGGGCCGTGGAAGACGATGTCATACCACTGCCACTGGCCTGGCGGACGTGCGGCGTTCGCGAGTGGTGGATATTGGCCGTACAACGCTGAGGCTTGGCCGTCGGCGTAGGTTTTGTTTTCGTAGGAATCCAGCACTTGAACTTCGTAGAGGCCCATCAGGAAAACACCGCTGTTGCCGCGTTCCTGGCTCTCGCCGTGCGGAGGCGTGGGTTCTCGAAATTCGACGTGCAATTGGCAATCGCCGAAAGATTGCTTGGTGTAGATGTAGCCGGTCTTATGCACGACCTCCGCGTAGCCGTTCTCAACCTTCCATTTCGCGGGGGTGCCGTCCTTGTGCTGCCATTTGGAGAGATCTGTTCCGTCAAAGAGGACGACAGCATCTGAGGGCGGGTGTCCTGGCGAATCCTGCGTGCTGGCGCTGCCGGGATCGATGACTGGTGGAACGGGACGATTGAGATCGTGGATTTTCCATTTGGTGTCTACCTGGGCCAGCAAGATGCTCGGGCTTGCAGTAATCACAACGACGGCCAAATAAAGACGGCTTGTTTTCATGGTTCGGACCTCGGCTCCGATCGGCCAGGATTCTAACCCTGATTCATTGGCAAATAAACCCGGCCCTAAACGAAAAAAGGCAGCGACTGGCTGCCCTTTTTCTTGTGCAGTGCGTTAGGGCGAGACAGACGGAAAGCCGGTCCCACTACGACTATGCGGCGGAGCCACGGATGCGCATGCCGTAGAAAGAGCGGTAGACGAAAACGAAGGAGACGACGAAGAATGCCGCTGCCAGGATGTGCGTCAGGCCGTCGCCCCCTTGGCTCGCGGTGAGTTGCACGGCTAGCTCGACGGCTAGCAGGCCGAAGAGCGTTGTGAACTTGATGACCGGGTTCAGGGCGACCGAAGAAGTGTCTTTGAACGGATCGCCAACCGTGTCGCCGATGACGGTGGCGTCATGGAGCGGGGTGCCTTTTTGCTTCAGCTCGACTTCGACGATTTTCTTGGCGTTGTCCCACGCGCCGCCGGCGTTGGCCATGAAGATGGCTTGGTACAAACCGAAAATGGCGATGGAGAAAAGGTAGCCGATGAAGAAGAAAGGCTCGACGAAGGCGAAGGCCAGCGTCGCGAAAAACACGGCAATGAAGATGTTGAGCATGCCCTTCTGCGCGTACTTGGTGCAGATTTCGACGACTTTCTTGCTGTCTGCGACGCTGGCTGCCGCTGCTCCTTCCAGATGAATATTGGCTTTGATGAATTCGACGGCGCGGTAAGCGCCGGTGGTCACTGCTTGAGTGCTGGCGCCGGTGAACCAGTAGATCATCGCGCCGCCGGTGATCAAGCCCAGAACGAAGGGCGCGTGAAGGAGAGAAAGATTGTTGACGTTTTCCGTGAGGCCATGGGTGAGCGCCATGATGATCGAGAAGATCATCGTGGTGGCGCCGACGACGGCAGTGCCGATGAGCACGGGCTTAGCGGTGGCTTTGAAGGTGTTACCAGCTCCGTCGTTGGCTTCGAGCATTTCTTTGGCGCGTTCGAAATTTACATCGAAGCCGTAGTCTTTTTTCAGTTCCTGCCGGATGCCGGGAACTTGCTCGATCAGCGAGAGTTCGTAGACGGATTGCGCGTTGTCGGTGACCGGGCCGTAAGAATCGACGGCGATGGTGACCGGTCCCATACCGAGGAAGCCGAAAGCCACCAGTCCGAACGCAAACACCGCTGGTGCGAGCATAAGGAGCCCAAGGTTGAGAGTGCTGATGAGGTAGCCCATCGACATCAGGAGGACCATCGCCAGGCCAATGTAATAGGCAGAGAAATTTCCGGCGACGAAGCCGGAGAGAATGCCGAGGGATGCGCCACCCTCTTCCGCCGAGGAGACGACTTCCCTTACGTGGCGGGATTCCGTGGAAGTGAAGGCTTTCACCAGCTCCGGAATGACCGCGCCTGCCAGCGTGCCGCAGGAGATGATGGTTGCGAGCTTCCACCATTGCGAAGCGTCGCTACCGAGAGTAGGAATAATCAGATACGAAATCACGTAGGTGAGCGCGATCGAAACGATGGAGGTGATCCACACAAGGGAAGTCAGAGGCGCTTCGTAATTCATCTTGTCCACGTTGCCGTATTTGGCTTTGGCGATGAAGCCGTTGATGAAGTAGGCCCCGGCGCTGGAGACCAGCATCATGATGCGCATGACGAAGATCCACACGAGCAATTGAACTTGCACCTTGGGATCCTTCACCCCGAGAAGAATAAACGTGATCAGCGCAACGCCCGTCACGCCATAAGTCTCAAAGCCGTCGGCGCTCGGACCGACGGAGTCGCCGGCGTTGTCGCCCGTGCAATCCGCGATAACGCCGGGATTGCGCGCGTCGTCTTCCTTGATCTTGAAGACGATCTTCATCAAGTCGGAGCCGATATCTGCGATTTTCGTAAAGATGCCGCCTGCAATGCGCAGCACAGCCGCGCCCAGCGATTCACCGATGGCGAAGCCAATGAAGCACGGCCCCGCGTAATCGCCCGGGATAAACAGCAGGATGAAGAGCATCATCAACAGCTCGACGCTGATGAGCATCATGCCAATGCTCATGCCGGCTTCCAGCGGCGTGTGATAGATGGGATAAGGCTTGCCACCGAGGGCAGCAAAAGCGGTGCGTGAGTTGGCGAAGGTGTTCACGCGAATGCCAAACCAGGCTACGCCGTAGCTTCCCGCCATACCTACGACGCTGAAGACGAGAATGATAGGCAGAGTAACCGCTGTGGGATGCACGGGAGCAAGGACGCCGAAGTAAAGAACGATGACAACGGCGATGAACAGCCACAGGAAGACAAGGAATTTGCCTTGCGTGAAAAGGTATGTCTTGCAAGTCTCATAGATGAGCTCGGAAATGTCGCGCATGGACTTGTGCACGGGCATGCCTTTGAGGCGGCTGTAGATGGCCAGCCCAAAGATGAGGCCGAAAACGCAAAAGACGATGCCGAACAGAAGCAGCTTGTGGCCGTCGATCCCAAGAAAGGTCACTTGCGAAAGGTCGGGGACCTTCAGGCCGGCTTCACCGCCTGCTTCTTGAGCCGTTGTTCGAGCGCTCGTGAAGAGGGCTAGAAAAGCCGCCGTGACACTGCCTTTGGCGAATCTACATCCCAAGGACCAGGCACTTGCAAGCCAAGCGCGCATTAAAAATCCTCCATGATGAAAAATCGGATTCAGGGCAAACCGCGACCCTCGACACTCGTTTCCGGCACACCATTTCTTCCGAACGCTGTTTGTTTAGCGCCGGGGGATTGCCTTGCCGGATTTCAAAAGGCTCCCACCTCAAGACAGGACAGGAACTTCGCTTTTGTGCCCCGGTCCGACCGGAGTGGCCCGCTCGCGCACCCAGCCTGTCTGTCGCCCTGAAATCATGGCGAGGCAGCCCCCTGTTGGGCCCGAGTACAGGCGCACACAAAACGTTGATTTATAACATTTAGCGGAGTGGCGGGTCAAACTGCGTGAAGGTCCTTCTGGGGGAATGAAGCCGCTCGCGGCAAGGGCCTCGAGAGAGCCTGTTCAGGAGGTTTATAGGACGGTATCGTGGCGAACATGCGGGCGAAAAACAATTGCAAAGCGATGGTAACATGCCTTGATTGCCAGAGCAGCAAACAACCCGGTGTAGACGGGGGCCCATGAATAGAGATTTTTCGCCGGCAGCGGCAAGCCGTGCGGCTGCCAGTAACGCGATTTGTCACAAGGAAAAGCGCATGGAAGCCGACTGTACCTGCCAGGCGCCGTCCTTCGAGCTAAGCGTTCGCGCGCAGACCTCCCCCGAGCAATTCTCGGGACCCGCGTGAGACATCATTTCTTTATTACTGGTACGGATGCCGGCGTCGGGAAGACGACGCTCTCAGCGCTTCTTTGTGCGGCGCTGGATGCGGTTTACTGGAAGCCCATCCAGACAGGGACGCTCGAAGGCTCCGACCGCGTAACCGTGATGCGGCTCGCGGGTATAGGGACGGATCGCACGCTCGACGAGGTGTACAAATTTGTCCCGCCGGTTTCACCCGATCTGGCGGCGCGTTGGGCGGGCGTGGAAATCGATCTGGGCCGCATCAATCTGCCTACCAGCTTGCTGAACGATTGGCTAATCGTCGAGGGTTTGGGCGGCGTGCTGGTGCCCATTAATCAAAAGCAATTCATGCTGGATATGATGGTCAAGTTCAAGCTGCCGGTGATCCTTGCGGCGCGCAGCGGTGCGGGGACCATCAATCATACGCTGCTGACGCTGGCGGCTTTGCACGCCGCCGAACTGCCCGTGCACGGCGTTGTTTTAATTGGCGACCAGAACCGCGAGAATCGCGAAACCATAGAGCGGTTTGGACACGTCCGAGTGATCGGCGAAATACCACGCCTTCCGAATCTTCACCGCACTGCATTGATGCAGATCTTCATGAACCACTTCGACCGCGCCGCGTTTTCGCAGTGACTTCGAACGATGGCCCTGCCGTTGCTCTGGAACAAATGAGCTCTCTGCTAGACTGATCGTCCTAATTGCGGAGGAGCGATTCCCGTCGACAGGTGACGGGAAAAGATTGCGGCCCGCAAGAGGTGAATGGTTGACGGCGGGAGTTGCGATTGTCGCTAAGTCTCAACGGCTGGAAACAGAAGATTGTTGCGTTTGCAGGCGGGCTGGGAGCGCCCGGCCTTCTGCTCATTTCTTTCCTGGATTCCTCGGTGCTTTCCTTTCCTATCATCAATGACCTTCTCCTCATTCAGCTTTCCATGCAGCGTCCTGAACGGATGCCACTCTACGCTTTGATGGCCGCATCGGGTTCGGTGCTGGGCTGTGTGGTGCTTTACTTCCTAGCGCACATGGGCGGGGAAGCTTACTTTCACCGCAAAGCCGGCGCGCGTGCGCATGCCATTCGCCACTGGGTCGAACGCAACGGATTCGGCGGCATGTTGATTGCCGCGCTGCTGCCGCCGCCGACGCCGTTCAAGATATTTGTGTTTGCCGCTGGTGTCTTTGAGGCGCCGCTTTTTGGATTTGCGTCAGCGATCACTCTGGCTCGCCTGTTCCGCTATTTCGGCGTGGGCTATCTTGCGATTCGCTACGGGGCGGACGCGCTTCCCTATCTTGGCGCGCACAAGTTGCAGGTCACAATTCTCGTGATCGCCCTTGTCACGGCCAGCTATGGTCTTTCGCGCTGGATACTGCGCCACAAGCCGCACCATGATACCCAAGAATAGCGCGCGAAATCGATCAGTGAGGCAGGTCGCGGGCCCAAACCAACTCCTGGGAACTGACTCTGTTGTTTAGATCGAGCTCGGTACGAGCGGCAATCTCATGTTGTGTTTCGCCCTCCGCGGCATAACGCAAGTCACGCAAGACGACCACGTATCCGGCTTCGGTTTTTTCCATGCTGGCCTTGGGAATCTGTGCCGCGGCGAGAAATCGCCTGGCGACGACGGTGTTTCTGGCCGCCTCGAGGGCGGGAGAGGGCTCCGGCTTGAAGAGCCGCAAACTTGCGTCGGGATCGAAGTTGCCGGCTGATGCGGTTTCCACATCGATTTCGTTCAGCGCGTTATCGGTTTCCACGACCCCATGCCAGGCGAGAGGCGACAGAGGCTCCGGAAAGGCGCTCGCACGCCGCGGGGTTTCGCCGTGAAACGTTCGCGATTGCATAAGAGCGATCACGTTCGAGTGCAGAGTAGCGCGCACCCCTCCGTACGCGAGGACCAGAGCCAAGCTGATGATAGCGCCGGTTTGTCCGCGCGGCTTTTTCGCCTTTGCCCCAATCTCCGAGCTGACAAGGTGAAACAGCTCCGGCAGCGCGATACCCGCAATGAGGATCGTAAGAATCCACGGATCAACGCCGGGAAGCCAGTCGGCTGCAAATCGTTTGGGGCTGAAGGGCCAGAAGAGCGCAACACCGTGGGATTGGCAAGCGTCCATGGCGATGTGCAAAAGCGCAGCACAAAGTGAGACGTACAGGATGGGAGCCAGGCCGATCGCCAGATCGACTGTGCCGCGAACACCGGTGAGAGTTCGATCACCTTCCGGCTCTGCCAGGCGAACGGGCATGGATCTAAGTTGAATGAGCGCGACGAACATCCAAACGCCGGCGGAAACCAGGACGGCCGCCAGGATCGAGTGAGTATACGTTCCGTGCCAGCGGAGAAACGCGGAGGGGCCAAAGTAGTTGCTCAGCCCATCGAGGTTGGCAATCGTGCCGGCGAGAACGGCACCGGCCATGGCGAGCTTGCCCGCGCGTGGGAAGAAGCCTCGCACGACGGCGAACGATGCCAGTCCATGAGTGACGATGTCCACGGCTAAGACTTCGAGGTTGCGTGCGATCCTGGGGCCAGGCCGTTGCGTGGCACGAGCAGCTTCAGAGCCCGCGGCACAATCTTGAACTCCACGGGGAGACGGGCGAGCGGCTCGCCATCCACCTGCGCGTAAATCGGATCTTCACCAAGAGGTTCACAGAGAATACGGTCGGCCTTCCAGAAGTGAACGCCTTCTGTGCCCCGGAGTTTTCCCAGCCATAGCGACGGCAGATAACTCAGGTAACGCAAACCGCTGCGCGAGGTCAGGGTCATCAGCTCGAACTGATCCTCGTAGAGGTCCGCATCCGTGGTGATTTTGAAGGGGCCCCCGTAGTGTTTGGTGCGGCCCACCACAACGAGAGACGAGTCGATTTGTTTGCCTGCGGCAGTAACGCGAAAGTGTTGGAATTTATAACGGAAGGCTTCGCGCGCGCCCTGCCACCAGTACGCCAGGATGCCGACGCGCGCTTTCAGGTCGAGATCGATGGAATACACGATCATCCCATCAGGGCCTGCGCCGGCCACGCTGAGAAAATATTTCGTCTTTGCAGGTTCGTTGAGCGGCGTGGCGAGTCCGAGCGGAATATCCCGCACTACTCCGTGAACGAGCATTTCCGCCGCGCTGGGGATGTCCCAGGGCAAATTCAATTCCTTGGCGAGCACATTGGCGGTTCCACCGGGCAGGAGTGCCAGGGGCACGCGATGGCCATTTTCTTGGCCCGCCAGGCCGTTGACGACTTCGTTCAGCGTACCATCGCCTCCGCACGCGATGACCAGCTGGCGACCTTCGTCATTCGCACGCTGGGCCATCTCCGTGGCATCGCCGGCCTTCGTGGTTTCGGCGAGGTCCGTCTGAATTCCGCACGCGGCAAAAATGCGGCGCGCTTCGTCGAGCATGGAACGGCGGCCCCGCCCGCCGTTCCCAGCATTAGGGTTGTGAATCAGCAGCGCGTTGTGAATTTCTGTAGTCATTCCTCGTCTGAGCTTCGTAGGAGTCGTTTCTTACCAACTTCATTCTATATAATGTCAGGCGAAATTGAGCTATCTCTTCTCTAGAGGGTTTCATGGCCAAAGCTGCGCCGGCTTCCGTTAAGAAAGAGATCGAAGCGCTTCGTGAGAAGCTGCGGCACCACGAATATCGTTATTACGTCCTCGATGATCCGGAAATTTCCGACGCCGCCTACGACAAGTTGATGGAGCGGCTGAAGGGGCTCGAGGCGGCGCATCCTGAGCTGGTCACGCCCGATTCGCCGACGGTTCGCGTAGGTGGGGCTCCGCGCGACGGTTTTCAGACAGTGCGTCACGCGCGGGCGATGCTGAGCCTCGACAACGCGTTTTCCTACGATGGACTGCGTGATTTCGACCGGCGGGTGCGCGAAGGCAGCGGCAAAGAAAAAATTGAGTACATCGCTGAACACAAGTTCGATGGCCTGAGCATTTCGCTGCAGTACGAGGATGGTGTGCTGGTCCGCGGCGTGACCCGTGGTGATGGAACGACCGGCGAAGACGTCACCCCCAATGTGAAAACGATCCGTTCGATTCCGTTGCAAGTGGATGCGGCGGTTTTGAAGAAGGCCAAGCTCCCCTCCGATTTTGAAGTCCGCGGAGAAGTGCTGATGACGCGCAAGGCGTTTGAAGCGTTGAACCGGCAGCAGGAGCAATCTGGCGGAAAGATTTTTGTGAATGCACGCAACTCCGCTGCCGGAGCAGTGCGAGTCCTCGATCCCTCGATCACGGCTGCGCGGCGTCTGGACTTTTTTGCGTACTACCTTTTCGTCGATGGCAAAGTCCCTTTTCCCAAGCATTCCGACAGCCTCGCTGCCTTGAAGCAATTGCATTTCCGCGCTTCGGACGATTGGAAGCTGTGCAGCGGGATCGATGCGGTCATCGCCTATTGCGAGGATTGGGACGCAAAGCGGGAAAAGCTGCCGTACGAGATTGATGGCGTGGTGATCAAGGTCAATTCCACGGCCATTCAGAACGAATTGGGCTATACCGCCAAGGCACCGCGCTGGGCGATCGCGTACAAATACCCCGCGCGGCAGGAGACCACGGTCGTCAACGACATTATCGTGCAGGTGGGCCGCACAGGTGCGCTGACACCAGTCGCCATGCTTGAGCCGGTGCAAGTAGGAGGCGTCACTGTCAGCCGTTCCACACTCCACAATATGGATGAAGTCGAACGGCTCGGGTTGCAAATCGGCGATACCGTGCTGATCGAGCGGGCCGGGGAAGTGATTCCGCACGTTCTGAAAGTGGTCAAGGAAGGGAAGAACCGCAAGCCCTTTCGCATGCCGAAGCAGTGCCCCGAATGTGGCAGCACGATCCACAAATCCGAGGATGAGGTCGCCTATCGCTGCGTGAACGCTGCCTGCCCCGCAAAGCGCAAAGAGTCCTTGCTGCACTATGCGAGCCGCCACGCCATGAATATCGATGGACTTGGGGAGAAAATCGTCGATCAGCTGGTGGACAAGGGGCTGGTGAAAGATGTGGCCGATCTTTATGCTTTGAAAGAGGACCAGGTCGCGGCGCTAGATCGCATGGCGGAAAAATCCGCACAGAATTTGCTCGCCGAGGTTGCAGGCAGCAAGAAAAACAGCTTGGCGCGCCTCATTTATGCACTGGGCATGCGCTTCGTCGGGGAGCGCACCGGACAGCTGCTTGCGGAACATTTTTCTTCGCTCGAAGAATTGGCGACCGCAAAAGAAGAGCAACTCGTGGCTGTGCCCGAAGTCGGCCCGAAAGTTGCCGCTGCGATTGCCGAGTTTTTCTCGGAAGCCGCGAATCGTCAGCTCATCAAGAAGTTGCAAAAGGCTGGCGTGCATCCCACCGCGGAAAAGCGCGAGGTCAAGAGCGACAAGCTAGCAGGGAAAAGCTTTGTGTTCACGGGCGGCCTTGCGAATCGTTCGCGAGAAGAAGGGGGTGAATTGGTGCAGCAGCACGGCGGAAAAGTGTCCGGCTCGGTAAGCAAGAAGACTGACTACGTAGTGGTTGGCAGCGATCCCGGCTCGAAATACGACAAAGCCAAAGAACTCGGAGTCACTATTCTCACCGAAGCGGAGTTTGAGAAACTACTCGGCCTCAAATAACCCTTCGCAAGGCTTTGCAATTCGCAATACGATAGCCACTAAGTTCGGCGATAAGCCATAATCCTCAGGAGGTTTGTCGAAGCGCCTTGTCGAGTTCCTCCGGTCCGTTATCCCTGCGGATCCGACGCAGCTCATATTTTTGGCTGGGGTCGTCTCTCTGTTTGTGGCACCGCACCTGAAATGGTGGCCTTCGGGACTTTACGTCGCACCCCAACGGGTCGCGGATTCGTTCGGGCAAACAGTACAGTCCCTTGGCGTTCTCTTTGTGCTACCTATCACCTTCGCGGCCTTGGCCGGTTATTTCGTCTGTTTCTGGCCGGGCGACCATCCCATCCGTCGGATCCTGGGGCTGATATGCTTTCCTGCGATAGCAGGAATGTGCCTCACGTTTGGTCGGATTCTGTATCTCAGCGCGCCTTCCTCTTTAATTCTAGAAGGCACTAGGAGCGTGGTGGCCGGCAAGATCAGTTGGGCGTGGTCGTTGCCATGGAAGTTCTTGACGGGATTCCATTTCTGTCTGATTGGCTTGCTGCGCATAGCGATTTACACGTGCAGGCTTGCTTTCGGAATTACGGTTCTGCCGTTGTCATTACCTGGGAATGCTGCTTCAACAGCCCCGGATTTGGAATCATGGAAGCGGATTCAATTCCTGATTTGGGTGCTAGTGGGACCACACTTTTTCTTGTACGGCTTCCTCGTATTTTTGACTACAGGACTTCCCATGATTCTGTCGATGCGAGTGCCAGCTTACAGTCAAAGTATTTGGTTCTCCAGGTTTTTTGGTGTCGCGGCAGCCATTGTTGTTCTTGCGGTCATATTGTGGATCGCGGGAAGGGAGGGCAGACAAGTGATATGGAAAACGTCCGGTTTCCCAAGCCAGAATATATCTGCCTTGCGCTGGCAATTCCAATCGGAATCGGCGTGCTTCTTTCTGCTGGACAATATTTATTTGACCGGGCGCAATGGATGGCACAGAGCTTTGGAACGCTGGGTTCGCCACAATTCGGTTCCTATTTCACACTCCCCGATTTTTGGTTACTCCTTCTGTTTTTCTCGGCGTTTGTCGAAGAAATGATTTTCCGCGGTTTCTTGCAACACCGTTTTGTTCAAAGGTACGGAATCTATCGCGGTATTTTTTTGGTAGGCGTTGTTTGGGCCGCTTTCCACTTCTTCTCAGATTTTTCTTTTGTCCGAATCACAGACCAAGGAGCCATTCTGAACTTGGCGTCGCGCATCTTTAACTGTGTTGTGCTTAGCTATGTTCTTGGGTGGCTGACGCTACGCACCGGTTCGATTCTTCCAGCTAGCCTCGCTCACGCCATTTACAATGTGCTTGCCTTCTCAGAGTTTGGACAGCCTTTCCCCGGAAAGAGTACCCTGCAGGTCTCGTTGTGGGGAGTACTCGCGTGTGTGCTTTTCCGCTATTGGCCTGCACGGACTGAAACTGGACCAGAACCAACACCTGAGGTGGGAAATCTGGAACCCGCCGTTTGACCAAAGATATTCGGCGTGTTTTTGGACCGCCGAACCGCCAATTGCCGAGGTATAATTCAATCGGCGGGTGAGCTGGGTAATCGCTGGCTTGGTCATCGCAAGATGGCTGGGCGGGAGGAAAGTCCGGACACCGTCGTCGTAGGCTCGCAAGAGCCGGTGACGAAATAGGGCAACGCGCCTGGTAACGCCAGGGGGGCGGTGGCACAGATTTCAGTCTGTGCAGCAAAGGAAAGTACGGGCTAAAGCCAGTACCACCGTTCACGGAAAGTGCCACAGAGAATATACCGCCGGCCGAGAGAAGCACGGTGGCATCGCGCAGGAAAACCTGCGAGACGTCTTCGAAACGCTCGCTCAGTTTGGCAAGGGTGAAAAGGTGGGGTAAGAGCCCACCGCTCCGGTGGCAACATCGGAGGCACGGAAAACCCCGCGTGGTGCAAGGCCAAATAGGAGGGGAGAGCCGGCCCGGCTCGCTGAGAGCGCTTGCGCAAGTGAGCGCACTCCCTCGGCGATGGAGCAATCTATCGTCGAGAGCAACCCTCGGGTAGGCTGCTGGAGTCACGGCGCGAGCCGTGACCTAGAGGAATGATTGCCGCGGCAGGCCGTCCCTACGGGAAGGTATGCCGCACAGAATCCGGCTTACAGGCTCGCCCGC
>Ga0210398_10003832_pt1 | contig 14290 bp, 9 predicted proteins | sample IncBWC4OmetaG_FD_161047 | JGI IMG/M metagenome (GOLD analysis project Ga0210398, IMG submission 161047) | Forest soil microbial communities from Barre Woods Harvard Forest LTER site, Petersham, Massachusetts, United States - Inc-BW-C-4-O | ecosystem: Environmental > Terrestrial > Soil >...
CGCATTCGTGAGTCTGATGAAGCGCTATGTCGTCGACTATACGAACAGCCACGATCAAGGCCAGACCGCAAACATCATGGTGCCGGATTACAAGCTGCGGATGGGCGAGCATATCGTCAGTGGTCGGGATGGTGCCTATGCGCAGGCGACTCGGCGTCAACTGGATCAGTTTCCCGGATTAGGCCTGACGGTGCACGAGATTTGCACGTCGGGTGAGCGGCTGGTGATGCGATTCTCCGAGCATGGCATGTCGTTGCGGCATGGAGGCGCGCGGGCGGCGTGGGGCGGTATTGGTTTGTATCATTGGAACGGCTCGCAACTCACCGCCAATAATGTCGAGCAGGACTACTTTTCGCGCGCGCTGCAACTGACGAGCGGGGTCGCGCAGCCGCTCGAGCCGCCGGCGATCGCTCCCTGGAATACTGACGCCCAGGCACCCGATGAGCGCGCCATCCGCATCGTCGGCGATTGGCTCGAGACCGGGAAGCTTGCGAGTACCGCCGGGGTGATTTGCGATGACGGGTGGGCGGGCGCGACCGTGTGCAAAATCGTTGAACAAAGCAGCATCACGATCAACGATCTGTTCTCCTGTGGGCCCTGCGTCGCCTTTCATGCGGCGCAGCATGGCGCGCTGATGGCGGATTTCGCAAAGGATCCCGCCCAAATCGGACGTCCGGTGACGGTTTTTCTGGCGGGAATCGTGCACGTGGGCGAGAAAAAAATTGAGCGCGGCAGAATCATCAGGAATCGGCTGGATTTGAGCCGCACGCTGGGTCGAAATCCGTAACCCCATGTTCGAATCGATCCTTGTAGCGAATCGCGGCGAAATCGCAGTCCGTGTCATCCGTGCCGCCCGTGAAATGGGCATTCGAACGATCGCCATCTTCAGCGATGCGGACGAAGGTGCTCTGTGGACGCGGCTCGCCGACAAGTCATGCCGGCTCGGTCCGGCGTCCGCCCGCGAGTCTTACCTGAACATCGCACGCATCCTGGATGTGGCAATCGAATCCGGTGCATCGGCAATTCACCCCGGTTACGGCCTGCTGAGCGAAAGCGCGCAATTTGCACAATCGGTTGGGGATGCCGGATTTACATTCATCGGGCCGAGTCCCCGCACGATCGCATTGATGGGCGACAAAGTGGCAGCTCGTAGTGCAGCAGTTGCCTGTGGAATACCGGTGTTGCCCGGCACCGATAAAGCCATCACTTCAGCCAAGGAGGCATCCAGCCTGGCAGACGGAATCGGCTGGCCGCTCGTGGTCAAGGCAAGTTTCGGCGGCGGCGGACGCGGCCTCCGGGTTGCAGCCGATGCCGCCGGACTTGCTGCCGCGCTTGAAGAAGCCGCGCGCGAGGCGGTGGTCGCCTTTGGACGCCCCGACGTATTCCTGGAGCGCTACCTGGTTCGACCGCGCCACGTCGAGGTACAGGTGCTCGGCGATGGACAGGGAGGCGTTGTGCATCTCGGCAATCGGGATTGTTCGATACAGCGCCGGCATCAGAAGTTGATCGAAGAAGCCCCTGCGCCCAACTTGCCCGACTCCTTGAGCGTCCGCATGACCGAAGCGGCGATCACGCTATGCCGAAACGTCGGCTATCAAAGCGCCGGCACCGTGGAGTTTCTCGTCGATGCCGCTCATGACGCTTTTTACTTCCTGGAGATGAACACCCGGCTCCAGGTGGAGCACGGGGTAACCGAACTGGTGACGGGGATTGACCTCGTGCAACAGCAGATTCAAATTGCCGGAGGCGCACCGCTCGCGTTCACGCAAAAGGATGTGCAGATCCGCGGCCATGCCATCCAGGCGCGCATCGCGGCGGAGGATCCGTGGGAGAGCTTCCGTCCGGTTCCAGGCCGCATAAGCCGGCTGAGCTTGCCGCTGGGCCCGTGGCTCAGGCTCGACTTTGGCGTCGAGGCCGGAGACAGCGTGCAGCAGCACTACGATTCGATGTTCGGTAAAATTCAGGCGTGGGGTCACGACCGCGAACAGGCACGGCGCCGTCTCGCCCACGCGCTTGATGCGCTGGTCGTTGAAGGCGTTCCGACGACGGCACCCTATCTTCGCGGTTTGCTCGATCAAGCGCCTTTCATCGCGGCATCGCACGATACCGGTTCGCTTGAACGGGACTGGTATCCCGATCCTACGGCCAAGCCCAATCCACCCTTACCCGAGGCGCGTGTTCACCAGCCTTCGACGCTCATGTCTGAGCGCCGCGTCAGCATCCCATGGGGAGGTCGGTTGGTGGAGGTTGCGATCTTTGGAGCCCCGGCCCCTGCGGGCGGTAGCACGGCGGTCACGAGCCGGCCGGAGCGCGCGCGGCGCGACAATACGGATATCGCAGGTTTGTCCGGAGGTCCGCTGGTGATCGCTCCGATGGATGCCGTTGTGCTTGCGCTGGCGGCGCGTGTTGGCGAGAGCGTCAGCAAAGGCGCTCCATTGCTGGTGCTGGAAGCGATGAAAATGGAAGTTGTCATCAGCGCACCGCACGACGGCCTTGTCGCAACATTCTTTGTCACTGTCGGCGAGAGCGTGAGGACGGGCGCGAAATTGGCTGCGATGGCGCGGAGGGCGAGCGGCGCATGAGCGGCGCCGGCCCGCTCGACGGCGTGCGGATCCTGGAATTCGCCGGCATCGGGCCGGGCCCGTTTGCCGCGATGCTATTGGCAGACCTCGGCGCGGATGTGATCCGCATCGATCGAGAAGGAGGAGGGGACTGGCCCAATTTGCCGATTCTGTCGCGCGGGCGTTCCTCGATTGTGCTCGATCTCAAAACCCCGGCGGGCATCGCTCGGTGCCTGAGCGCGATTGAAAACGCCGATGTGCTAATCGAGGGATTTCGTCCCGGCGTCATGGAGCGCCTCGGCTTGGGGCCGGATGTCGCACTCGCCCGCAATCCGAGGCTCATCTACGGCAGGATGACCGGTTGGGGCCAGACCGGTCCGCTTGCGAAGGTCGCCGGGCATGACATCAATTACATTGCCTTGGCGGGCGCACTGGCCCTGCTGGGCCGCGCCGGGGACGCACCGCTGCCGCCGCTGAATTTGCTCGGTGACTATGCGGGCGGTTCGCTGTATCTCGTCATGGGCATCTTGGCGGCGCTATACGAGCGCAATCGCTCGGGGCTGGGGCAGGTGATCGACGCCGCGATTGTCGACGGAGCCGCGTCGTTGATGGCACCGCTGCTCGCGATGTCGGCGGGCGGCGTGATCAATCTCGATCGCGAGCATAATATTTTGGGCGGCTCGGTAGCGCCCAACTATCGGACTTACGAATGCGCCGATGGCCGGTTTCTCGCTGTGGGCCCGCTGGAACCGCGCTTTTATGCGCAGTTACGCAAGGAACTCGCGATCGATCTCGGTCCCGTGGCCGACTCTGCTCCCAGGGAGGAGGAAGCTGCCGCGCTTGCGAGGCTCTTCGCCTCACGGCCCCGCGATGAATGGGCAGCGCGTCTCGGCCACCTTGATGTGTGCGTCGCTGCCGTTCTTTCGCCCAGCGAGGCGGCCGAACATCCACATTTGAGCGGGCGCGGCACCTACGTCATGGCCGATGGACGATGGCAGCCGGCTGCGGCTCCGCGCTTCTCCCGCACACCGGTGGCCGCGCCACGCGCCAGTCCGGCCGACGGCGAAGGCGGCGCTGAACGATTGGCTGCCTGGTTGGCAAACAGCAGCACCTGACATAGTGCCGCCCGCCGCGCATGAACGGCCGCGGTGTCGAGATCTCAAGAATCCTCGCCCAAGCAGTACCAGACGAATGCATTTGTTCCACCCATTGACAAATATGCATCAATTGAGTTTGAATCTGCCAACCGACCGGTAGAATAGATCCTTGCAAGCTGCACCGGCAGAAACAACGGCGCATTGCATCGGGCGGGTCTGCTGCTTCGAACGTATAACTTGGGGGGAGTTGATGAGACACATAACAGCGCTGGGCGTTGGACCGGCATTAACAGCGATCATCGCGGGTACGGCGTTCTGCGCGCCTCTCCCGGCACTCGCCCAGACAACGTCAATTGCTGACGCAAGCCAATCAGGTTCGCTCGAAGAAATTGTTGTCACGGCGGAACGGCGCAGCGAGAATTTGGAACGTACCCCGCTCTCGGTCACGGCGCTCGGAGCAGATCTGATGGAGAAGAGAGCAATCACCAGCGATAGCGATCTGCAGTCGGCTGTTCCGGGCCTCACGGTGCGCGAAACGGCCAATTCCAATCAACTGTCGTATGCCATACGTGGACAGTCTGTAGACGCCTTCAGCAATTCGCCGCCCGCCGTCCTTCAATATGTCAACGAAGTGCAGGTCACGCCGAACAGTGCCACCCCGTTTTACGATCTTCAATCAATCCAGGTATTGAAAGGTCCTCAAGGGACGTTATTCGGCCGCAATGCCACCGGCGGAGCTGTTTTGTTCACCTCTGCGCAGCCGACGGATACTTTCGGCGGCTATATGACGACCCGCTTTGGGAACTATGGGGCGCAGAATTACGAAGGAGCGATCAACATTCCCGTCATCGATGACAAGCTGCTGTTGCGCATCGCAGGAACCTATCAATACCATGATGGTTACGCGTTCAACCTATACGACAATCAAAGGTTGGGAGTGGTTGACCGTGAAGGCTTGAGAGGGAGCCTGCTCTTTAAATTGTCCGATTCCGTCACCGACGAACTGGTCATCGATTACGCTCATTCCGGCGGCTCAAACGCGCCTAACGTCGCGTATAGCGCCTATGCTCCCGGTAGCACCAATAATGGCTACACGTTGGATTCGACGGCCAGTCTCTTGTACAGCCCCGCGTTGGATTCGGTTGTCGGGGCACCCGGTGCGTGGGCGGCATATCTCGCAGCGCATCCAAAGGCCTATCCGGGTGGTTTGGTGGCGTTCACGGCGGCCCAGAATGCCAGAGGGCCCTATATCGTCGACATCGATAGTGATTTAAACCACACCGCCGAAAACACGGTGGTGTCGAACATTACGACGGTGACTTTGACCCCGGGCCTCACCATCAAGAACATCTTTGGATACACCGGTTCGAGTGTGAGCGACGTCAGCGACTATGACGGCACCGTGTACGGAATCGAAGGCACGGGAGAACCCGGCGTCACGCCCAGCGGTACGCAGCACACGGACCGGACTTATTCGGAGGAGTTGCAGCTGCTTGGGAAAGGCCTCGATTCACAACTCGATTATGTGGTCGGTTTGTACTACTCCGATGATAAGACCGGCCTTAGCGATCATGTCTATTTCTTTGATGTCAGTCCGATCATTCCGGTGACATACGAACCCTTGGCTTCACAGCAGCGGTTCAGATCCGCGGCAGCCTATACTCAGGCGACCTACGACCTCAGCAAGGCCACAGGCTTGAGCGGCTTAGGAGTCACTGCAGGTGTCCGCTATACGTCGGAGACAGTCTCTCAGCAGCAGCTGCCCGGAAATGTCGAGTATAATTTGCCCGGCACTTCGAATTCGCTCTCGCAGACTTTCGATAAGCCCAGCTGGCAGTTGGGGATTCACGAGCAGCTGACGCAGGAATGGCTGCTCTACATCGTTTCACGGAATAGTTTTCGTGCGGGTGGCTACAACGTCACCGCGCCGCAGACACCTGCTACGGCCGCAGAAGGAGGCGCCGCGTTCGAACCCGAGACCACCACCGATGCAGAACTTGGCAGCAAGTTTCAAGGCAGGCTGGCGGGCTTACCGCTGAGGCTCAACTTTGATGTGTACCAGCAATGGGTGAAGGATATTCAGAGGACGACCTATGCGACCGTCCCCGGCTTCGGCTTATCGTCGCTCACCGTGAATATTCCCCGTTCAAAAATCACCGGTGCGGAATTTGACGGGCAAGTCGACCTTACTTCGTGGCTGCAGCTGGGCGCCAATCTGGCGTACACCGACGCCCGATTCACGAACAATGCGGCGACCGTGTTCGGCGAAAACATATTCTTTGGTCCGTTTGCCGATACCCCGAAGTGGGCGAGCACGGTGTTCGCGCAGGCGAGCTTCCCTCTCCCCGGGATAGCAACGGTTTCAATTCGCGGCGATGTCTATACCCAGACGAAGACGTTTTTTAGTTCGACCAACGACACGATCACGCCCGGCACGGAGATCCCCACTTATACTCTCGCGAATTTCCGCGTCGGTCTGGATCACGTTGCCAATTCCAACCTGTCGGTCGCGGCGGCGCTGCACAATGCATTCAACCGGGTCTACTACGTCGGCGGCTTGGCGGTGGGCGAAATTGAATCGGTGAATAACGCGGCTCCGGGTATACCTCGGACCTTCTACGTGGAGGCGAAGTATACTTTTTGACGAGACTTCCCCGAGCCACAGCTGCCGCAATTCTCGGTATCACGGCGGCTCAGTCCATCTGGGCCACCTCTTCCGGGGCCGTGGATGGTCAGGTACTGTACCGCGCACGGTGTTCTGGGTGCCATGGCCGTGAGCTCGCGGGAGGTACCGGCCCAGCCTTGACCGGGCCGGGCTTTGTCCAACATTGGTCCAATGAGCCAAGCGCACTCCAAAGCACCATCCAACAGGCCATGCCCCTTGACTCTCCGGGCAGCCTGCGCACGCGGGAATACGCCGCCATCACCCACTACTTGTTGCAAGCAAATCACGGTCTCGCCGCCACGGCGCGCAATCCGGCCAGCGCCGCGCACTCAGCGGGTTTGCGGGCGGTCAGTTTGCCGAGCGCACCGGCCGTGCGGGGTGTGGCGGGGTCGAGCGACCCCGATGACGCTGAATTGATGCAACCCGATGCGGGCGATTGGTTGCGATACAACCGAGACTTCCAAGGACAACGTTTCTCGCCGCTGAGTCAAATCACGCCGGGCAATGTCGCATCACTGGTGCCCAAGTGCATCTTTCAAACCGGCGAGATCGGCAGCTTTCAGCCCTCGCCCATCGTACGACACGGAAGGATGTACATCACAACCCCGCATCGTACGTTCGCCATCGATGCCGCGACCTGTCGCAGCTTTTGGATGCACGAGTATGTGCTTTCGGGCCCTGAGCCTCTGCCCACCAATCGCGGCGTCGCCCTATACAAAGGGATGGCCATCCGTGGAACCACCGACGGTCATCTGATTGCATTGGATGCGTTGGATGGACAACTTCTATGGGATGTGCAGGTTTGCGACAGCCGCAAGGCGTGCTTCATCAGCAGCGTGCCGGTGGTGTTCGATGGCAAGCTTTTCGTCGGTGAAGCGGGAGCGGATTTTGGCGCGCCGGGACATGTGCATGGGTTTGACGCGCAGACGGGGCGGCTGATTTGGACTGTCAGCGTGGTGCCGGGCAAGAATGAGCCCGGATCCGAAACGTGGGAAAATGGCGCGGTACCAAGCGGCGGCTCGATGTGGACAACCATCACGGTGGAGCCGGCTGCCCGGCTGCTCTATGTTTCGGTGGGCAATCCCGGAACGGATTTCGATGGCCGAGGGCGGCCCGGAGCCAATCTATATACGGAGTCGGTGATTGTGCTCGCCGCGGACACGGGCCAATTGCAGTGGTATGCGCAGCAGAATCCTCATGATGTCCGTGACTGGGACACTGGCGCGGCGCCCGTGATTTACGACCAGGATGGTCAGCAGATGATGGCCGTCGGCAGCAAGGACGCGCGGCTCTACTTCTACGATCGTTCCAGCCACGCACTGGTGGCGCGCAGGGAGTTGGCCCGACGCATCAACGACGCGATTGTGCCGCAACCGGGCGTGCCGCTGCGGCTCTGCCCCGGAGCACTCGGAGGCGTCGAATGGAATGGACCGGCCTACAGTCCCGTCGAGCGCATGGTGTATGTGAATGCCGTCGACTGGTGCATGACCTTGACGGTACAGAAGAGCCAGGCGCAGGCGTCGAACCCCTACGGGGGTATCCCGGTATTCGATCCTGCAACGGAGGCGCGAGGATCTTTGAGGGCATTCGATGCGGCAACCGGGACGCAAATTTGGGCCTACGAAGCGCACACTCCCATGCTGGCGGGAATCGCGCCCACGGCGAGCGGGCTGCTCATCACCGGAACCGGAGACGGAGAGTTGCTGGTGTTCGATTCCAAGACCGGGCAGCGGCTGTATAGCTTTTACACCGGAGGTGCAATCGCCGGCGGCGTCTCGACCTATTTGGTGAATGACCGACAGTACATCGCCGTCCCTTCGGGCAACAGTTCGAAAAGCTTGTGGCAGAATCGCGGCGCCGCCACGCTGGTCGTATTTGGGCTACCCTGAGGCTGTGCCGTCAATGCAACCCAGCCCGCGCGTGAGAGACAAATGCAAGTAAGTGGGTCAACTGTGCTCATCACGGGCGGGGCATCGGGCTTGGGCGCAGGCCTATGCCTGGCGCTGATGCAGCGGGGCGCGAGCGTCGCCATCATGGACTTACCTTCAGCCAGCCGATCCGCGCTTCCCGCCGGCAGCACATTCCACGAAGCAGACGTATCACAACCCGAGCAAGTGGAACGCGCTATGAAGGGGGTCGCGGCGCGATACAGCCGGCTCGACGTCTGCGTGAACGCCGCGGGGACGAATCCCGCTGCTCGAGTACTCTCTCGACGGCAAGAATTGCACTCGCTGGAACTGTTTCGCCGGACATTGGATGTGAATCTGATCGGTGCTTTCGATGTCATTCGGCACAGCGTCGCGCTCATGTCTCGCAACGAGCCGAGTGGGGAGGGCGAACGGGGATTGATCGTCAACGTGGCGTCGATTGCTGCGCTGGAAGGGCAGGCGGGTCAGGCCGCCTACGCCGCCTCCAAGGGTGGCCTCGTGGCACTGACGCTTCCCCTGGCGCGCGATCTTGCGATGTGGGGAATCCGCGTCATGACCGTATGTCCAGGCGTCATGGCAACACCGATGTACGATGCGCTATCCCCGCAGCAGCGCGAAGCGGCGGCGCGTCTACCCGTATTTCCCCAGCGACTGGGGACGGCGGCGGACTTCGCCGCGCTGGTCATGATGTTTATGGAGACCACCGGCTTGAATGGAGAGACGGTGCGCTTGGATTGCGGCGCGCGGATGGCGTGATGATCACGACGTCGACACTCGGAACGATATTTGCCGGCCAAGCGGTCGCGCGGAAAGATGCTCCATTCATCGTGTTTCCCGGGCAGACGGTGACCTACGGTGAAGCTTTTGCGCGGGCGCAGGCGATCGCACAGGCGCTGATAGATCGTGGCATCAAACCGGGCGATCACGTCGCTGTTTTGATGCCGAATTGCGTCGAGGCGGCGCTCATATTCCTAGGCACCCATCTGGCGGGTGCGGTGGCCGTTCCAATCAACGCGCGCTTCAAGCGACGCGAACTGGCTCATGTCATTGCGCATTCCGATTCTCGGATGTTGTTTACGACCAATGCCGTTCGCGAGCACGTAGATTTCGTGAAGCTCATATGGGACACGCTACCCAGTTTGCGCGACCACACAGCAAGCTCGCGGCTTTCGCTGTCCGAGGCGCCCCGGCTGGAGACCATCGTCGTTGCGCACGGCGCTGCTCCGGAACAAGGGATGACGCTGGATAGGTTCCTGAACGGCGGCGAGAGCTGCCGGCCGAAGGCGCTGCCGACAACGTTATCCAGCCTACCCGACGACGGTTGCGCCTACTTGTTGTACACATCAGGTACGACGGCCGATCCCAAAGGCTGCGAAATCACTCATCGCGCGATCATTTTGAGTTGGTCGGCCTATGGCGAAGTCATTGGATTTCAGCCGGAAGACGCGATCTGGACACCGTGCCCGTTTTTCCACGTTGGCGGAATCGGCCCCATGGCCACCGCCATGATCCGAGGCGGTCAGTTGCTCTCGATGACCCACTTCGACGCCGACATTGCGGTCCGGTTCATCCTGGAGCATCAACCGGCTCATTTATTTCCCGCATTTCCCCAGTTGACGCTGGGCACGCTGCGCAGCAAGCACTACTCACCGGAGCGCATCGGCTTCGTGCGCACAGTGCTGAACGTTGGGCCACCGGATATGCAGGCCCAAATCCAGCGAATGCTGCCGCACAACGCGGTTTTGCTCAACGATTACGGCATGACGGAAGGCTCGGGCATCATCACGGCCACCCGGCGCGAAGATCCCCCCAGCGAGCGATTTAATACGAATGGCTATCCGATGCCCGGCATTGAAATTCGCATCATTGATCCGACCACTCGTGAACCCGTGGGCGCGGGAACCCCCGGTGAGATTCAGTTTCGCGGCGTCAACGCATTCCGCGGGTATTACAAGGATAAGAACGCGACCGCGGCCGCCATCGATTCGCAGGGGTGGGTCTCTTCCGGTGATTGCGGCACGCTAAACGCCAACGGCACATTGACTTTCATTGGGCGCATCAAAGACATCTTGAAAGTGGGCGGCGAGAACGTGGCGCCCGCCGAGATCGAGGCGCATCTTGGTACTCATCCCAGCGTGAAGATCGCTCAAGTCATCGGCCGCGCCGACGATAAGTACGGCGAAGTGCCCGTGGCCTTCGTAGAGCTCTTGCCGGATGCATCAGCCACCGATGCGGAGTTGATCGCACACTGTGTCGGTCATCTCGCGAGCTTCAAGGTGCCGCGCGAAGTCCGCTTTATTGCGGAGTGGCCGACCTCAGCGACAAAGATTCAGAAATTTAAGCTGCGCGAGCTGCTTGATAAAGATCTCGCCACATGAGGAGCGATTTAAATGCGATACCACTGTTTCTTGGAAGCTGAACCGACGCTCGCGTCCTACCGCCTGAACTATCAGCCGTGGACCGACTATAGCGCGGTGTTCATCTGTCCTTTTCTGGTTGTCACCAGCAAGAGCGGCAAGATGTTCAATCTGATGCGCGGCATCCAGTGGCAGGAAAAAGGCGAGGCTGTCAATTTCGGGATATATAAGCTCGATGGAAAGCTCGATCAACAGTGCGCGATGCACTATCCGTTCAATGAAGTGCCGTTGGTGGAGCCGTACTGGGTGACGGAGACGGCTGACTCGGTTGGCTATGTAGGCAAACACTTTCGTTTCGACTTTGGAACCGACTCTTATCGCTGGGTTGATGCCAGCGGGCGGGTCGACATTACCGCGAAGCGGCTCGGCCAAGTGTGCACGTTCTGGATTCCGACCCAGGACAATTTCGATCATCCGCAGATGTTGCGCAGCCACCTCGGCAAAGCGATTGGAACCATTGACGGCGAGGCAGTAGAGGGGCTGTTCATGCTCGACTACATTTATAGCCGGCCCGACGCGATGTGGAGTGAAATGGGCATGCTGACCAAGCTCCACAATGTTTGGATGAATTGGTTGGTGGAGTACGACGACGGCAGCTATGAGGGCGGCCTGGCATGGCGGGGGCGGCCCGGGAGCAACTTTGCAGCAGCTCATCATGTGCTTGACGGTGTCAGCACGGCGCGAACGGATGCCGTTTTGCAAACGCAAATAACTGAGCGCGGCTCCATCAGTCATGTAAGCCTGAAACTCGGGGCAGAAATCGAAGCCGAGTTGTCGCAATACGGCTCGTGTGATTGGCCGTTGCATACGTGCGGTACGGTCTCGAAGACATCGCGCGGTAGGAGAATCAAGAACAGTTGGAACTACACCGAATATTTTCCGTTGAATTGGCATGCGGTAGCCGATTATATGGCTGCATTCCAGAAGCTTTACGGCCGACGCGCTTCGTTCCAAGGCATTATGAAGGGTGGGCGCATCGTCGACCATGTGTTGGTTTTCGATTGAGACGCCTGCATGGCATGATGTGCACGGATGAACGTAACGACAGAAGACTTCCCGATTCGTCGTTACAGGGGGGCCGGGGGTCTCTCATTAGTGGCGGAAGTGGGCGGTATCGCCTCGGCTCCGCCGATATTGCTTCTACACGGAGGAGGGCAAACCCGCCACTCCTGGGGCGGAGCCATGCGCCGCCTGGTTTCTCGGGGATATCACGTGATAAACCTCGACGCGCGCGGCCATGGCGAGAGTGCGTGGGCGCCCGACGGCCGGTATGGTTTGCCGCTTCTCTCTCAAGATATTAAATGCGTAATTGACACCCTGCCGTCAAAACCCGCATTGGTCGGTGCCTCAATGGGCGGTGCTGCATCACTTTACCTGGTCGGCAATAGCGAGGAGCCAGTCGCCAGCGCGCTGGTTTTGGTCGATATCGTGCCAAGCATCAATCTGACGGGCGCGGCGAAAATCCAGGCGTTCATGCGTGCACACGAGGATGGTTTCGCGAGCCTGGAGAATGCGGCGGAGGCTATCCGCGAATACAATCCACGCCGTCCTCGCCCCAAAGATAATTCGGGGCTGTTGAAGAACCTGCGTCTTAGGCCCGATGGCCGTTTCTATTGGCATTGGGATCCTCGAGTCATGAGTGCAGGAACCGATGTCGAGCCTCCGCTTTGGGCAGAGCAGCTGATGGCGGCGGCAAATCAAGTGCACATTCCCACCTTGTTGATCCGAGGCCTCGAGAGCGACGTCGTTACCGATGAGGGAGTCGCAGATCTACAGCACCGCATACCGACGCTCGAGATCTTCAACGTTCCGAACGCGGGACACATGGTGGCCGGCGACAAGAACGACGCGTTCAACCAGGGCTTATTTGATTTCCTGCAGCGTCAGTTTCCGTCCGCATGAGGACTCCGAATCACGGCCTGCTTTGCGCGTCGTCGATCATACAGCGGACAGGAGGAGGCTTTACTCGCGCCGCAATCGACGGCATCCTTAAGACTCATTTTGGGGCGCGCGGCTTCGGTGGGCGGCACGCGTCGACGATGAGCCCACGGCAACTGAAGGAGGTGATCCAAGTGACACATACAAACGTTGGTTCGGTCGCGTCTTTGGGCGCGCTGGTTGGTGGCGAGGTTCATCGTTAGTCGACGCCTCGTATTGGCCGGGAGGCCCTAGAGAGGTGCGCGCAGGCTCGTTGCCACGCGCGCGACCGTGTCCAACGGATGGACGCTCCGATGCAGTTGCTGCGCGGACAACCTTGGTCCGTGGGTAATTATGCTCGAGCAGGGGATGGCGGAGTCCAGGCGGACTCCGCCGTTTTCTGCGCTCGACATGGCGCAGCCGTCGACATCGAGTCCGCCCACATGTCCGTCACGGATTCGTCGACAGCGTGTAGGCCGATACCGTAGTGCCGGCCGGGACCACGAGCAATCCGTCGCCTGCCGCCAGTCCTGAAATCACGTTGCTGCTTCCCCCCGTAATGGCGCCGCCGGCATTCGTGGTCCAGAGTTGCGCGCCGGTTGCCGCGTCGAGCCCATAGAGCTGACCGCTCGAGGATCCGACAATGACCGCCTGGTTCACGAGGATCGGAGAGCTGACCAAACCGCCGTCACCCTGGAAACTCCACAGGATCGAATTGTCGCTCAATGACCGGGCAGTCAACGTGCCTGATTTGAGGAAAAAACCGGTGGTCGGGCCGATCGCCGGCACGACATCCGCCATGAACGTACCCAGTTGCGCGCCGGTCGTTGCGTTGACATAGATGCCGTTCGCCACATCGCCCATCAGTGAATAGAACACATTGTTGGCGACCACGGCCGTGGTGCCCCCGCCGCCCTCGCATCCGCCGCTGTCCTCGAACAAAGCGGCACCTGTCAACAGCGCTAATCCGACCGTGCCGCACGGCACGGCAATATAGACACCTTGGGAGGTGACCGCCGGGGTGCTACCCGTGCCGCCGGGTATGGATTGCTGCCACAGGGCCGAGCCGCTGCCTTCATCGATCGCCATTACATAGGTACCGGTGCTGGCTGCGCCTAGGTAGAGCATGCCATTGGCTGCCGACGGCGCATTCTCAAACCCGATTCCGACGGGATAAGAATTCGCCCAGTCGACCGACCCCGACTCAGCGTCAAAGGATTGCAGCGTTGCGGGTCCGACTCCTCCGGCAGAAGTGATTACAAAGACTTTGCCCCCATCATAGGCAGGAAACGCCCAACCGTCCCCAAGCGGGATCGGACCCCAGACGGTATGGCCGCTCGCTTGATCGAGCGCGACTAACTGGCTGCCGGTTAAGCTGCCAAGCCCGACCTTCACCGTCACGAACACTTTGCCGTCCGCAATTAATGCGTAGGAGGGCGCTCCGCCGAGATCGGTGCTCCACGCGCGCGAGGTTGGGAAGCTCAACGATTTGAAACTGATCGCTCCGGCATGATCTGGCGTGATCTGCAGGGCGACGGCATCCGGCGTTTGATTTTGGATGCGAACGGATAGAGCGGCTGAGGTGCCGCCGCTGGCGCTCGAGTTTTGCACGGTAATCGACGCTGTTCCGGCGGTGGCAATATCGGCTGCCGGCACGGTCGCGCGCAGCATCGAACTGGACACTTGGCTGGTCGGAAGGGCAGTC
>Ga0210398_10003833_pt1 | contig 14290 bp, 13 predicted proteins | sample IncBWC4OmetaG_FD_161047 | JGI IMG/M metagenome (GOLD analysis project Ga0210398, IMG submission 161047) | Forest soil microbial communities from Barre Woods Harvard Forest LTER site, Petersham, Massachusetts, United States - Inc-BW-C-4-O | ecosystem: Environmental > Terrestrial > Soil >...
TTAGGGTCGTGCGCCAAAGCAGTATCGCTAAGCATCTGCTTAAAGGTAAAGCCCTCCATATATTTCTTAGGGTCGTATGCATATTCAGGCAATACACATGTATTAGTGCCCGTGGTCTCCACCGCAAGGTTATACCTTGCTTTAAACACAAAGGTTATTTTCCTGGGGTTATCGGGATAGAGTATTAAATCACTCAGGAGGTCAAGTGTAGTTTTCAGTGGAGCATCATTCACACCGGGGTTGCAGGCCGCTTTAAAGGTAAACTCTACATCTTTGGCGGTAATGGGTGTGCCATTATCCCATTTGGCCTCCTTGCGTAATTCGTAGGTTATATACATGTGGCCTGCAGAATCGGCTCTTACCTGCGGCAGGCTATCGGCCAGTATTGGCACTAACTTAAGTGTGCGGTAATCGAAGTTGAGCAGGGGCTGGAATACATTATTATCAATTTCGTATGCCACTGCATCGGCAGCGGTAACAGGGTTAATTACACCCGGGTCGGCAAGCTGCCACACTACTACCTCGGTAGGGTTGCGCTTGTAAGTGCATGAACTGATGAATAAAACGGATAAGAACAGTACTACCAATAGGTTAAATCGTCCCCTCATACGATTTCAATAAGTTGATTGCAACAAATCTACAAAAATGAGTTAATCAATTCAAAGTTGCGACATAAATATAGAACAATGGAACGCAGATAACGCAGATTTAAACTGATTTGCAATGATTAGTTTCCGGCTATCTTAAACAATCAGCGGCATCAGCGTTCTATTTAAATGAAACTACCCTAGAATTTTCAAGCGGGCAAACCGTAACAACAGTTGCTTTTTCTCGCCATTCTGGAACATTACCGTAGCCTTGCTATTGGGATACGCACCTTCCATAGTTATTACTTCGCCTATGCCAAACCTGTCGTGTTCAACCTTCATGCCGGCTTTCAAACCTGCCAGGTGGCTGTTATCAACAGGCGGTAAAGTCGACGGCGCCTTATTGAGACTCACAAGTTTCTTTTTAGTCAGTGGCGATTGCATTACAGGCGGAGACACATTGAATACCTTTGGCGTTTTCGGGAAAGACGATTGATACGTTTCTTCCTGCGGAGAGTAGCCCACCGCATTCTCTATAAACTCTTGCGGTATTTCTTCTAAAAAGCGGCTTGGCTCACAACTAAGAGAGTTGCCATAACGGTAACGGCTTATAGAGTATGATAAGCTTGCCTGTTTCTTAGCACGGGTAAGCGCCACATAAAAAAGTCTTCTTTCCTCTTCCAGTTCTTCGCGGGTTGTTATTGCCATTTGCGAAGGAAATAGGTTTTCTTCCAGGCCCGCTATAAATACGTAATTAAATTCTAACCCTTTAGCCGCGTGTATAGTCATAAGCAATACCTTGTCGGCATCTTTCTCATCGTCTTCGTTAATATCCTCGCTGGTAAGTAATGCCACATCTTCCATAAACAGGTTGAGCGTAGGCATCTGCCCCTCGGGGTCGGCTTTTTCTACAAAGTCTTTCAACCCGTTCAGCAACTCCTGTATGTTCTCCATACGGTTAATGCCTTCGGGCGTGCGGTCGTTATAAAGCTCCTTCATCAGCCCCGAAGTGTTGGCAATATACTCTGCCAGCTTGTGGGCATTGTATGTAGGCAACAGGGCAGTGAAGCTTTTTATAAGGGTAATGAATTCGGTTACCTTTTCTATGGCACGCGATTGCAAAGGCAAATTAAAATCGCCAATGTTTTCCATCACCGTCCATAAGCTAACGTCGTTATCGCCGGCGGCGACAATCATCTTATCGAGCGATGTATCGCCTATGCCACGTTGAGGATAGTTGATTACCCTTCGCAATGCCTCTTCGTCATGCGGATTGATAGTAAGGCGGAAATAGGCCATTAAATCTTTTATTTCTTTGCGCTGGTAGAATGAAATGCCACCGTAAATACGGTAAGGTATGTTCAATTTGCGCAAGGCTTCTTCTAAAGGACGGCTTTGTGCGTTAGTGCGGTACAGTATAGCAAACTCTTTATTGCTTGCCTGTTTCGATATGCGCGAATCGAATATGGCTTGCGCTATCTGCCTGCCCTCTTCCGAGTCAGTAAAAGCGCGGAGTATTTTGATTCTTTCCCCTTCTTCATTCGATGTCCATACAGTTTTCTTAAGCTGGTCGCGGTTTTTAGAAATAAGCTGGTTGGCAGCGTTTACAATATTCTTGGTAGAGCGGTAGTTCTGCTCCAGTTTAAATACCTGCGTATCGGGGTAATGTTTCTGGAAGTTAAGTATGTTCTGGATGTTGGCCCCGCGGAAAGCGTATATGCTCTGTGCATCATCGCCCACCACGCAAATATTCTGGTGGCGTGCGGCAAGCTGTCGCAATATCATGTATTGGGAGAAGTTGGTATCCTGGTACTCATCAACCATTATATAACGGAACTGGTCCTGGTACTTAAGCAACACAGCGGGATTGTCGCGCAGCAATAGGTTGGTATGGTACAGTATATCGTCGAAGTCCATAGCGCCTGCTTTATACAAGCGCTTGTTGTAGGTTTCATATATCTGCCCGAAGTGTTCACGCCGCGCTGCCCTGTCTTCGTTCATGTATTGCAAATCGCCAAAGTATTCTTTGGGCGAAATGAGCATGGTTTTAAGGGTCGATATGCGCCCCAGCAGCGACGATGCCTTATAGGCCGCATCGTTCAAGCCCAGTTCTTTCACTATGCTTTTCAACAGCGACTTTGAATCGTCGGTATCGTAAATGGTAAAGTTTACCGGGTAGCCAATCTTATCGGCTTCCCTGCGCAGCAGTCTTGCAAAAGTAGAGTGGAACGTACCCATCCACAGGTCGCGGGCGCTGTGGCCTATAAGGTTAATAATACGCTCCTTCATTTCGCGGGCCGCCTTGTTGGTAAACGTAAGCGACAGAATACGGTATGCGTCAACCCCGTTATTCATTAGCTGTGCAACCCTATAGGTCAGCACCCTTGTTTTGCCCGAACCTGCGCCTGCAATAATCATTACGGGGCCCTCGGTACACATTACCGCGGCTCGTTGTTCGCTATTTAATTCATCTAAAAAGTCCTTTTCCATACGAATTTCAAAGGTAGTATTTATGCCGCAGAGATGGTTGGGTTGTTGAAAAATATTGGTATATTTGATACTCTGTTTTATATAAAATGAAACCACTGAAAATCTTTCTGCTACAATCTTTAGCAATTTTATCTTTTACTTTGGTTGCTTGCCATAAAGAAAATAATTCACCTCCTCCTACACAAGCTAGTTCATCAGGCATACATGTGCCTTGGTATACATCATTTGTTGTTTACAATGGCCAACTTATTGTTGGTGGTGATTTCACATCCATAGACAGTATGCCCTATGCGCACATTGCAGCATGGAATGGAACTAAATGGTCTGCGGTAGGTTCAGGAGTAACCGATGTTGGTACCATGACAGTATACGAAGGTGACCTTGTGATTTATGGTAATGTTACACTCTCTAGCGGCAAGCACGCCACTATAGCCAGATGGAATGGATCGACATGGGATTCAATTCCCTTTGGCTTTCAGGGTTATTACAATAGCCCTGGAATTACGAGCATGGTTGAATATAATGGCAAACTGTTTGTTGGCGGTTTTTTTACTGCTATAGGAGGTAATCCTGTTAATAATCTTGCTTGTTGGAACGATACTAACTGGTCAAGTGTTGGATACGGAACTAATGGCGACGTTTGGGGTATGTCGGTTTGCAATAACAAAATATGTATCGGTGGAAATTTTACTTATGTCAATGGCTCAATTGCCGCTAACAATCTTGCTTGTTGGAATGATACAGTTTGGTCAAATTTAGGCGGTGGCGTTGACAGTGCAATTGGAGGCAGTACGGTAGATGCATTTACCACTTATAACGGTAATATTGTTGCAGGTGGAACTTTCAGAGATGCTGGAGGAAATCCGGCTTCAGGTATTGCCCAGTGGAATGGAACCTCATGGTCGGCTCTGGGTTCCGGGGTGAATCAAGTTATTGCACTTACCACTTATAATGGTAACTTAATAGCAGGTGGTGCGTTTCCAACAGCTGGCGGAAACCCAATCAATAATATAGCCCAGTGGAATGGAAGTTCATGGTCCTCCTTAGGCAGCAGCAGTTTCATAGGCAGCAGTTCCAATTATTGTGTACAAGAACTAATTACTTATAATAGTAAGCTATACGCTATTGTACTGTATGAGAATACTACAACTAAAGATGGGTACACTTATCTTGAACAATGGGACGGCACCAAATGGTCTGCCCTTTAGTTATCTCTTCTTATTTACTCCCTCAGCATAAAATAATCAATCCACATTTGGGGTACTTCGGTATAGTGGGTGGTATGATAACCGTGAAATCTTTCGTTCCCGAACTTAACCCTTATCTCCGCTGAATCTATTTGAGCAGCGTGTTGGGAAATAGGAACCACCATCTCGGTAAACTCATCTAACGATTCATTGTTTGTCAACCTGCCCTGATCAACCACTTTTCCGTTATAATAAAGGGTAATGGTTATAGTTGCGGTGTCAGTTATATCATGCTTTTTAATATAGACCGTTAACGCGGCAGGGTGTTTTGTCAAAGGGAATTTTATCCACGTCTCAGATGGGGAACATCCTCTTGCAATCATTTTAGCGGAATATTTCCCGTGAAATACATTTGTAGAATCCTTGCGGAAAACATCGCGACTGCAAGCAGGCACACACATGGGGCAGGCATTATCATGCCAGCTAACCAGATCATCACGGCCTCTGTTTGTCCATTGTTCTAAATCGCCATCCGGTACCAGGGTAGAATCAGCAAAATGATAATGATGTTGTCTTTTGATAACCATAGTTAAATGCACCTTATCGAAAAGTATCATTCCGTTTTGCACACTATCACTTGCGCTATCTTTTACTCCTCCACCGAATAACCTCACTCCAATAGTATCGGTGGCTTTAGTTGTAAGCTTAAAGGTCATAAAATGCTGCGTCCAGAAAATATCTTTATTGGGTACATTAGATACCTGCCGTTGTGCCAGTATGTTGTTTTTGTCTACTACCCCTACCCTAACATTTCCATTATTCACTACATATTTTGTCTTGTTTAAAATCTTGCACCAGTAGCTCAATTTAAAAGTGTTTGTCCCGCCGATACCGCTAAAGTAATATCCGGCATAATCTTGTTTCCCTTTTTTACAATCTATAAATTGCAACGACCATGCTCCGCCACCTGGGGCAATATCGCGGTTAAAGTGGGCATTGCTATATTGCTTATAAATGCGCCAAGGAATATGAACGGTGTCTTCACTGGTAATTATGCCTGTATCGGGTATAATTTCGCGCACACTATCGGGCAATATATTTTGTGCCGATACACGTAAGGATAACCCGCCAACTAAAACAACTATGCCAATAATTTTAAGTAGTGCCGGTTTCATATTACGAATGTAGTGTAAGGGTAATTTATTATGACTTTAATTGATATGAAAGAAGCTCCCAATCTCCATTGGCCCAATCAGAACACATATCACCTACACTTACCGTAAATTTTACAAAGCCAACATTTTCCTTATACCAAAACTTATTACCGAAATAGCAATTAAAACCGCCACCGGCTCTATCAATCTCATAACAGCCGGTAAAATTTCCCGCGCTTACTTTTATATCGCTTATACCTTTTACCGTTACAACTCCATTAAGTGCAGTGCCGGTTGAATTTCCTGTTTTTAATGGAAACATTAATGAAGGCCACACCCTACCGGAAACTCCCGGAATTCTATTCAATTTAGCAGGGGCTTCTGTAATAATTATCTTTTCCGTTTTGTCAGCAATCCATAATTCAAAGTCTTCACTTAATTTCCTCCCTTTAAATTGCCAAATCTTAACACTATCTCCATTATAAAAGCCATCGCCTATAATGGTAAGACTTACCGTATCGGGAACTCCGCCGTAGCCACTACCATCTTTCAATAAAGAAGTACGCACAAGATATGTCCAGGTATCGCCAACCCGGTTTGGAAAACCATCGGTTAACACATTTTGTGCAGGTACATGCAGAGATAATCCACCAGCTAAAACAAGTACACCAATAATTTTAAATAGTGCCAATTTCATATTACGAAGGTAGGGTAAAGGGGAAGAATATTGTTACCCTGAAATCCCCATTAACGTATCATTAACACATTACTTATTTTATTGATTATCAGTTATTTATATAACTATTTGAAAATCAGAAACTTACCAATTCTATTGTAAACTATTGTATTTAACAATGGATGCCCTGTCAATAAAGGGTTTCAGGAGAGGCTTATTGTTAATTTTCATTGTTATTTTATCCCTACTCCTTACGTCCAATTATGTCCCATTTCCGCCGAATAGTTATATTTGCGCCCTTTAAAAAACATATTGCTATGACAAGTGTCCTTTACATCGTTCCGTTAATAGGTATTATTGGCCTCATTTATACAGCATTAGCATCGGCATGGGTAACCAAACAAGACGCAGGCGATGCTAACATGATAGAACTGGCAGGCGCCATTGCCAAAGGCGCTATGGCCTTTTTGAAAGCCGAATGGAGAATACTCGGCATATTTGTGGCCCTGGCTGCATGCTTACTGGCATGGGCAGGTACCACGGTTGACGATTCAAGCCCTATTATAGCTATAGCTTTTTGTTTGGGCGCGGTATTATCGGCTACTGCAGGATATATAGGTATGCGCATTGCAACTCGCGCTAATGTAAGAACCACACAGGCTGCCCGTACAAGCCTTGCCAAAGCACTTAAGGTATCATTTACCGGCGGCTCGGTAATGGGCGTTGGTGTAGCTGGTTTAGCCATATTAGGCCTCGGCGGACTCTTTATAGTGTTCTACCAGATATTTTTTGCAGGTAAAGGCACAGCCGTAAACGGACTCGATATGAAACGCGCCATAGAAGTATTGGCGGGCTTTTCGCTGGGCGCTGAATCAATAGCATTATTTGCCCGTGTAGGAGGTGGTATATATACAAAGGCTGCTGACGTAGGCGCTGACTTAGTAGGTAAAGTTGAAGCAGGTATTCCTGAAGATGACCCGCGTAACCCCGCTACCATTGCCGATAACGTAGGCGATAACGTGGGTGACGTTGCCGGTATGGGTGCTGACTTGTTCGGTTCTTATGTTGCAACCATACTTGCTACCATGGTATTGGGCCAGGAGGTTGATGCCTCGCAGGATAAGTTCGGCGGGCTCTCTCCTATTATCCTGCCTATGTTTATTGCAGGTATAGGCCTTCTTTTCTCACTTGTAGGCACACTGTTTGTGAAGATAAAGAAAGAAACAGACAGCGTACAAAAGGCATTGAACATGGGCAACTGGTCGTCAATTGTATTGACGGCTATTGCTGCTTACTTTGCCGTTACTATGATGCTCCCGGGTGGCGACCTTGTTCACCGCGGTGTTCACTTCACAGCGATGGATGTATATTATGCAATTATAACCGGCCTAGTGGTTGGTACTTTAATGAGCATGATTACCGAATACTATACAGGCATGGGCAAACGCCCCGTGCTTTCAATTATTAAGCAATCGGGTACAGGCCATGCAACCAATATTATAGGCGGTCTTTCAGTAGGTATGGAATCTACTGTGGCTCCTATATTAGTATTGGCAAGCGGTATTATGGTTTCGTATCACTTTGCAGGATTATATGGCGTATCAATAGCTGCAGCAGGTATGATGGCTACCACAGCTATGCAATTATCAATCGATGCTTTCGGCCCAATTGCCGATAACGCAGGTGGTATTGCTGAAATGAGCCGCCTTCCTGAAGAAGTTCGTCACCGTACCGATAACCTTGATGCAGTGGGTAATACTACCGCAGCTACAGGCAAAGGATTTGCCATTGCATCTGCCGCATTAACATCATTAGCGCTTTTTGCAGCATTTGTAGGCATAGCAGGTATTTCATCAATAGATATTTATAAAGCCAATGTATTGGCAGGTTTGTTTGTAGGCGGTATGATACCATTCATCTTCTCGTCGCTGGCAATTGCTGCTGTTGGCCGTGCCGCTATGGACATGGTTAATGAAGTACGCCGCCAGTTCCGCGAAATACCGGGTATTATGGAATACAAGGCTAAGCCTGAGTATGAAAAATGTATTGCCATATCAACCAAGGCATCTATCCGTGAAATGATTGCCCCTGGCGCCATTGCATTATTGGTTCCTGTAATTGTAGGTTTCATTTTCGGCCCTGAAGTATTAGGCGGGTTATTAGCCGGTGTAACCGTGAGTGGTGTGCTTATGGGTATATTCCAGTCGAATGCAGGTGGTGCATGGGACAATGCCAAGAAGTCATTTGAAAAAGGTGTTGAGATTAACGGACAGATGTATTATAAAAAATCTGAGCCGCACAAGGCTTCTGTAACCGGCGATACCGTAGGTGACCCTTTCAAAGATACTTCGGGCCCTTCTATGAACATCCTTATTAAACTTATGAGTATTGTGTCGCTTATTATAGCGCCTCACATTACTAAAATACATACGGGTAATTCTACAACAAGTGCATCCGTTCAATCTAAGAGTACCATTTCGGTTGATGCACCTGTTTACAAGGTTGACAAGAGCAAGACTGCTACCATCAATTAATACATAAGAATATGTTAGGTAAAGGCGAATCAGACTTTTGGAGGAGGGTTCGCCTTTATTTATTTGGCTTCATTATGGGCCTTATAGGTGTCTATTTTATATTCGGCACAAGAGGATGCAAGTCTTTAACACCGGGTATGCTCAAGCTCGATGACCTGGTAACTAAAACTACTTTCCAGTATAACGACACTGCAACCTGCCAGATGAAATGCCAGAAAATTAGTGATGATGAGATAAAGGAGGCCTTCACTTATGGTAAGGTAGACACTAAAAAAAGCCAATCGTTTCATGAACGTTATCCCTTATATAACTTCAATGGGCTTACCCGCAATGGCCGCAATTTGAATGTTATATGCATTGAGCGCGATAGCATAACCCGAATCATTTACGTTCATGACCAGGCTATGAAAGATAGCTGCAAGTGTCCTTAAAACTTTTCGAACACCCCTAACCCAAAAAGGGCAAAGTCATATCTAATGGGGTCTTTCGCATCTAACTTTCGTAGATTCTGTGTCAACTCATCCACTGCTTTCCAGTCGTCTTGTGTGCGTTTCAACAATCCTAATTTACGCGCTACCCGGCCTGAGTGCAGGTCAAGCGGGCAATAAAGAATAGAAGGGGATATAGTTTTCCAAATCCCAAAATCAACTCCGCGCTTATCATTACGCACCATCCACCTTAAAAACATGTTAAGGCAGTTAATTTAGGTAGTAGTATAATCAAACCTTAGAAGCTCATCAGGTTTAAGAATTGTGACATCATTCATGCTGGAGATTTTCTTATATCCTTTGAACTCTTTAAGATCGCCGGCTTTCTTACCACCACTTTCCAGCATATATCTTAATAACTCCTTATCCTGTTCCAACTCCTCTTCATTCATGGCTTGACCATTATAGTGATATAACCATTGCCAGGTCATTGCTTGCCAATCCGTTACAAATACTGAGTATTCGTCATAATACTTGTATATGATTTTCAAGGTGAAAAATCCAGATTTCTTTTGCTTATCATGCGTGATCTCAATCCTCTCAATCATGGAATGAATTAATTTTTTTAACTCATCGAATTCTACCTCAGTAGTGTAACTTTCAATCAACTGCTTAGACCGTTTATTCCTATTACCGTTTTCAAGCTCTACAACTCTTATGGTCAGGTCTTCTATCTCAGTTTCACTATTCTTTAGCTTGTCTTTATAATCTTTATAGTCAAGCGTGAAATTATCGTCATTCTTTAATTCAGGGTCTTTCAGAATTTTTGCCAGCCTTTCAATCTGTTTTTTAAATAGGGCACGTTCCTTTTCTTTTTGGTCCAGGGTTTTCTGTAATTGTAATAGCTCCGTACCACTTTTAGGTGCTGCTATCAGCAATCGTTTTAACTCTTTGGAATAAAAAAGGTGCTGAATAATAAAGGTCTCTAATTTAGGCAAGGATATTCCCCTGCTTTCCTGACAGTTTTTATGCGGAGGACGCTTACCTTTACATTTGTAGGCATTATCGTTCCCCTTGATTCTTTTCTTGCCAATCACTTCATCCTGGCAATGTCCACAAAATATTAGCCCATTTAACAGGTAATGATATTTTGCCTTTTTGCCAACATTCTTCTTGTTTTTAGAAAGGTTGTCATTTACTTTCTGCCACAATTCCTCGGAAACTATTGCCGGCACTTGTACTCGTAAATCACCCCATTTTCTAATGCCTTTATATATCTCATTGCGCAACATATCATAAATGACATTGCCCCGCCACTTGACTTTAGCTTTGTCAAAGAGCGTTTCTCTTTTAGTATAAGCATCTTGACTGGATACAAAGAAGATTAAAAAGGATATGGGCGCCAGGATAAGGCAACAAAGAATAATAAAAGATATTACCCAAGATGATCTCGCTAAATCTATTGGTAAACTTCGGCCTGTTATACAGCGGATAGAAGGTGGTGGTGTTAACCCGACTATTTACACATTACGTGAGATTGCTGGTGGACTCGATATTACATTAGATAAATTACTGGAAGGGGTCAAGTGAGTTTCTGAAAAGAGCCCCCGACCCTTCAATAGATAAATAGGCTGAGGAAATTTAAAATCAATGGTTTCCTTTTTTTTTACTATTTATTATAAAAAGAATGGATATTCCTATAGCATAACAGTTTTTTTACCCGCTTATGGCGGATTTAAAATAGATTCATTTTGGCTAAATCAATGATTTTAAATACACATTTGGCTGAAATGAAATAGAGTAATTTTAGCCAAATCTATACTTTTTAACTACCATTTGGCTGAAATGGAATAGAGCCATTTTAGCCAAATCTACACTTTTTTATATATTTGTGGCTAAAATGAATAGTATGCTCATAGTAGGAAGAAATAACGAAATAGCGATTTTAAATGAAATGCTGGCTTCTAATAAGCCTGAGTTCGTGGCAATTTATGGAAGACGTAGGATAGGGAAAACATTCCTGGTAAGAAATGTGTTTGATAATAAATTCCTATTCAAGCTCACTGGTTTGGCAAACGCTACTTTGCAGGAACAACTTGCTAATTATAATATAACTATGCAGCAACAGCATCCTTTATATGGGAACAGAACTGCAAATAGTTGGCTGGAAGCCTTCCAGCATATTAGGCAGATTATAGAAAAATCAAAACAAAAGAAAAAAATCATTTTTATTGATGAGCTTCCCTGGTTTGATACTCCGCACTCTAAGTTTATTCAAGCATTGGAACACTTTTGGAATAGCTGGGCTTCCGGAAGAAAGGATGTTTTACTTATTGTATCAGGATCAGCTGCATCATGGATGATTAATAAACTCATCAACAATAAAGGAGGTTTGTATAACAGGGTAACTCAAAAAATTAAATTAGAACCGTTTACTTTAAATGAATGCCAGGAGTTATTAAAGCACAAGAAAATTACCTTGGACCATTATCACCTCGTAGAACTTTACATGGTATTAGGCGGTATTCCATTTTACTGGGATGCTATCAAAAAAGGCTTAAGCACTTCTCAGAATATTAATAAACTTTGTTTTGAAACGAATGGTTTACTTAAAGTTGAGTTTGACAATTTATTTAAATCACTATTCGCTAAAGCAGAACGCCATGAAGTTATAGTGGCAGTTCTTGCAAAAAAAGGAAAAGGACTTACCCGTGAAGAAATCAGTAAAGAAAGTAAAATACCCACTGGCGGTACGTTAACTAAATTGTTGGACGAACTGGAAGAGAGTGGGTTTATTAGACGATATATGCCTTTTGGTAAAAGAGCTAAGAGTAGCCTATATCAGCTAAGCGACTTCTTTTCTCTGTTCCATATTAAATGGATGAAAGGTCAAAAAGCATACGGCAAGGATCATTGGATTAAAATGATTGATCACCCTAAACAGAGAGCATGGAGTGGATATTCTTTTGAACAGGTATGCCTTGCACACACTGAACAAATAAAAAAGGCATTGGGAATAAGTGGTATAGGAACAGAAACATCTGCTTGGAAAAGCACTCAAGTAAAAGACGGAGCACAGATTGACCTTGTTATTGATCGCAGGGATAACGTTATTAATTTATGTGAAATGAAATTTTCTGTTGGAAAATTCATTATTGATAAAAAATATGACGCTGAGTTACGCAATAAGGTTGGGGCTTTTAGATCTGAAACTCATACCAATAAAACCTTATTTCTTACCATGGTAACTACTTTTGGTTTACAAGTAAATGCTTATTCGGGTACTGTACAGAATGATTTAAAAATGGATGTCTTATTTGAACCTGCGTAGATTTTTACTGTTTCCATACCTACAGAAACTATCATGCTCCAGTATGGTATTTGTTGTTTTTTATTCCCCAGGCGGCCATAGAATCCAATGCCGGCATAATTTCTTTACCTGATTTGGTTAATTTGTATTCTACATGCGGCGGCATAACAGCTATAACTTTACGAATTATCAGCTTATCAGTTTCCAATTGCTTTAAATGTTGTATCAACATCTTCTCTGTTATAGTGGGAATATCCTTTTTAAGCTGACTATATCTTTTCACACCTTCCCGTAAATACCATAAAATTAATGGCTTCCAACGCCCGCCAATTTTATCGAGTGTGTAATATATAGGGCAATGCTCTATTATTTCCTTCCTGTTTTGATTATTGGTTGATGCTTCTTTGATGTTTTTCATTGTACATACTTTTTGGTAAGTGCTTGTATAAAAGTAAGTACAAATATACCTTTGTCCCCACAATAACCAAAAATAAATCTTATGAAAATTACATTGACAGGTTCCCTTGGGAATATAAGTAAACCACTTGCAGAAATATTGATACGTGCAGGACATGAAGTAACAATTATAAGCAGCGATGCCAAAAAGAGAGCGGCAATTGAGGCATTAGGGGCAAAAGCGGCAATCGGTTCTGTCGCAGACATAGCATTCCTTACTAATTCATTTAAAGGGGCAGATGTTGTTTATACTATGGTGCCGTATAATTTTGCAGCTACTAACTATAGGCAGTTTGTAGGTGAAGTTGGTAATAATTATGCGAAAGCAATCAAAGTGGCTGGTATTAAACGCTTAGTAAATTTGAGTAGTATTGGCGCCCACTTGGAGTCCGGTACTGGACCAATCTTGGGACTTCATGATGTAGAGCAAATTTTAAATCAATTAGATAATGTTGCTGTGAAGCATCTGCGCCCTGCAATTTTTTATAATAACTTTTTCTTTGATATTGCGTTGATTAAGAGTCAAAATATTATGGGTAACAACTATGGTAAAGAAAAGAGGTTAATTATGGTTCATCCGAAAGACATTGCGGAGGTAGCAGCTTATGAATTGCAAAGCTCTTTTATAGGTAAAAGTCATCGTTATATTATAAGTGAAGAACGCAACATATCAGATATTGTAAAGATATTAGGTAGTGCTATAGGAAAGCCTGAATTGTCTTGGGTACAATTTACTAATGAACAAACTTTAGCCGGTATGACCGCATCAGGTATTATGCCTCCTAATATTGCGAACCTATACATTGAATTGGGTACAGCCATAGATAAAGGTATTTTATGGGAAGATTATGATAGAAGCAAGTCGGAAATAACAGGAAAAATTAAACTTGTTGATTTTGCAAAAGAGGCGTTTGCTCCAGTATATAATTCTCTATAAATTTATCTCATTCAAAAATATTAAATATGAAAAATAAGCTTATAAAAAAAGTGGATAGAAATCATCCTGCTTTTAATAAGAATGCTGAACCTTTTTATAGCATTATTATGGAAGGGCTGAAAGGCGAAGTGGAAGGAGAACATTTCTGGGATGCTGTAGCTGAAAATGCAGTTTTTGAATTTCTATATAACTTTACAGGATTCCCTAATAAAATTGAAGGGCGCAAAGCATATATGGACTGGTTTGGAGGCTATACTAATGTTCTTAGTTCAGCCGATAATTTAAGTGTATACAAATCAAAACAGCCAAAAGGTGTTATTATCTTAGAATATCAAGTGCATGGCAAAGTTCCCAATACTGGAAAACCTTATGACAACCGCTTTTGTTCTATAATCACTATTGAAGACCGTAAAATTATTCATTGGCGTGACTATATGGATTCACTTGCTGTAATGCTTTCAGTTAGTTAAAAAAGTGGGCATTTATCTCATTGTAGTTGAGGTACTCCGAGTACAATCCTTAAAGGTTAAG
>Ga0210398_10003834_pt1 | contig 14288 bp, 7 predicted proteins | sample IncBWC4OmetaG_FD_161047 | JGI IMG/M metagenome (GOLD analysis project Ga0210398, IMG submission 161047) | Forest soil microbial communities from Barre Woods Harvard Forest LTER site, Petersham, Massachusetts, United States - Inc-BW-C-4-O | ecosystem: Environmental > Terrestrial > Soil >...
CATACGATCCTGCGTCGCGCCGGTATCGCGCGTGGAAGGCAAACGCGTGATGACCATCGAGGGGCTGTCCACTGATCTCACGCACCCGCTGCAGCGGGCGTGGATTGAGCTGGATGTGCCTCAATGCGGCTACTGCCAATCGGGGCAGATCATGAGTGCCGCCGTTTTGCTGGCGGAAAACCCCAAGCCCACGGATAAGGATATCGACGAGGCCATGGGCGGAAATATCTGCCGCTGCGGAACCTACCCAAGAATTCGCAAGGCGATTCACAAAGCGGCGGAACTGGCGAATGCCGGGAGGGCCAAATGAGCGCACCGTCGATGGTTGGGCGGCGGGAGTTTATTAGGACGGGGGCGGCCCTGGGCGGCGGATTGTTGGTGAGCTTGTATGCGCCGTTGCCGGGTGGATCAAGCTGCGCGCTGGCCGCGGAAGAAAAAGATTTTGCGCTGAATGCGTTTGTGCGCATCGGAACCGACGAAAGCGTGACGGTGATTTCGGCGCATTCGGAGATGGGCCAGGGAGTTTATACTTCCTTGCCGATGCTTTTGAACGAGGAGCTCGAAGCGGATTGGTCGAAGATTCGCGTCGAGGCGGCGCCAGTGGACAAAGTCTATAACCACCCGGTGCTTGGAATGCAAATGACCGGCGGGAGTACGACTTCATCAGCGGAATGGGAAAGATACCGCCGCATGGGCGCGACGGCGCGGGTAATGCTCGTCGAAGCGGCGGCGGCGAGGTGGGGTGTCGAGGCGTCGACTTGTAGAGTGGAAAATGGCGTTGTGATTCACGCCGCGACCAACCAGCGTGGCACCTACGGCTCGCTCGCAAATGCGGCAGCGCGGTTGACGCCGCCGGCAAAGGTGCCGTTGAAGAATCCCAAGGATTTCACGCTGGTTGGAAAACCCACCCTGCGATTGGACACTGCTTCGAAAACGAACGGCACGGCCCAGTTTGGTTTGGACGTGATGGTTCCGGGAATGCTTACGGCCGTAGTGGCGCGGCCGCCAGTCTTTGGCGGACGAGTGGTGAAACTTGACGCGCGTGAAGCACTCAAAGTTCCCGGGGTGAAGGCCGTCGAGCAAGTGCCGTCCGGCGTGGCGGTCATCGCAGAACGTTTTTGGCCCGCAAAACTTGGGCGTGAAAAATTGATCATCGAATGGGATTTGGGGCCGAACGCGGCACTCTCCACGGAAAAAATGCTGCGCGATTTTAGGGAGACGGCGCTTAAACCCGGAGCCATCGCGAAAAAGACCGGTGATCCCGAAGGGGCGCTAAAAACGGCGGCGAAAACCGTCACTGCGGAATATGACGTGCCGTATCTGGCGCACGCAATGATGGAGCCGCTGAATTGCGTCGTCGATTTGCGGCCAGACTCGTGCGAAATCTGGACTGGAACGCAGTTTGAAACGGTGGACCGCGCCAACGCGGCGCACGCCGCGGCCCTGCCTGCGGATAGAGTGCTGATTCATACGACGCTGCTTGGCGGAGGGTTCGGCAGACGCGCGAACCCCAATTCGGACTTTGTTGTGGAAGCGGTCCACGTGGCCAGAGCTGCCAAGGCCCCCGTGAAGGTGGTCTGGACGCGAGAGGATGACCTGCGCGGCGGCTGGTACCGCCCCATGTGGCACGACCGGTTTGCAGCAGGATTGGATGCGAACGGAGATCCCGTGGCATGGACGCACACCATCGTCGGGCAGTCGATCATGCAGGGTACGCTGTTCGAGTCTTTCGGAGTCAAAGACGGCATTGACAGCGCTTCCGTGGAAGGCGCGGCGGATCTGCTCTATGGCATACCGAATCTGCAGGTGGATCTGCACACGCCGAAAATTGGAGTCCCGGTGCAATGGTGGCGGTCGGTGGGCCATTCGCACACGGGATTTTCTGTCGAGGCCTTCTTCGATGAAGTGGCGCATGCCGGCGGAAAGGATCTGTATGAGCTCAGGCGGAAGTTGTTGGCCAACCAACCGCGAATGAAGGCCGTGCTGGAGCTCGCGGCGCAGAAGGCAGATTGGGGATCGAAATTGCCGCCGGGGGTGGGACGCGGCATGGCGACGCATTTTTCTTTCGAGAGCTATGTGGCCCAAGTCGTGGAAGCGTCGGTCGGAAAAGGCGGCGCGGTACGCGTGCATCGCGTCGTCTGCGCTCTGGATTGCGGACTGGTCATCAATCCAGACACGGTCCGCGCGCAGATAGAAGGCGGAATCATTTTCGGACTGACCGCGGCGCTCAAAACGGAGATCACGCTGAAAGCGGGCCGCGTGGAGCAGGGAAATTTCGACGACTACCAGATGCTGCGAATCTTCGAATCGCCGGAAATTGAAGTGCATATGGTTCCGAGCGGAGAAAATCCCACAGGCGTCGGCGAGCCCGGTGTTCCGCCGGTCGCGCCAGCATTGGCCAACGCAATCTTTGCGGCCACCGGCAAGCGCGTGCGGCGGCTGCCGATTCGTGCGAGTGATTTGGCGTAGAAAAGGGGAGCGAAGTCATGAACAGATTCGCGGCAAATGGAGGAGAAAATCCCTCGAAACGCAATCCGAGGCTGCGGTGCGCATTTGCAATTCTTGGTTTTGTTTCCTCGACGGCTTTGCTTGCCGTGTCGTTGCCGGCTCGCGCAGCCAAGCAGGACGCCGAGGCCTCGCGCGCGGCTTTCCTTCAGGTCTATCGTGTGCTGACTTCGCCGCGCTGCCAAAATTGCCATCCGGCAGGCGACGCGCCCCTCCAAGGAGATGACAGCCACGCGCATCTGCAAAATGTGAAGCGCGGCAAGGACGGACACGGCGTGTATGGAATGCGCTGCGATACGTGCCATCAGACAAAGAATCTCTCCGGCGAACACATGCCGCCCGGCAACCCGAAGTGGTCGCTGCCTTTGCCGGAACAAAAGATGGTGTTTGTGGGACGATCGCCGGGCGAACTTTGCAGGCAACTGAGAGATCCCAAACAGAACGGCGGGCGAACGCTCGCAGCGCTTCTCGATCATGTGGCAAACGACGATCTTGTCGGCTGGGGCTGGAATCCGGGAGACGGCCGCACACTTCCTCCACTTTCCAGGGTGGAAACGGCGGCCCAGATGAAAGTGTGGATCGAGGGCGGCGCAGCTTGCCCAGAGTGAACACGCGGCGCGCTCTCCGCGAATTCGACGGCGCTAAGCGAAATCAGTGGCAGGTGCCGCTGCCTGAATCTGTGAAGGTCTTTTCAGCTTCCGGAATAAACTGCCAATCGTATCCCTTCGGCTTCAGCGTGAGTTTTAATACGCCGTATGCCGTCGCGTCGCGCACTTCGCTGTTGGGCTTGATCGTGCCGAAAGGACGGTGACTCTTGCCGCCCGTCCCCACTACGAATTCGCGAAGGCCGCGCGCCGAATCGGCCGTACCGTCAGGTGTCTGAGGCGCGAAACGTTCGTAGTCGTGGTCGTGACCGTTCACGACGACATCCGCGTTGGCTTTATACAGGTCCTGCCAAAGAGGCTTGATCTCCGGATCGTTGCCGTGCGCGCCGCCCGAACTAAAGAGCGGCTTGTGCCAGTAAGCGAGTGTGCAGGCAGCAGGATGCGCTGCGAGATCGGCGCGCAGCCATTTTTCCTCCGGCGAGCCGGCGTCGCAACCTCCCACCTCCTTGCACTCGCTGTTCAACACAATAATGTGCCAGGTTGCGACCTCGTAGCTGTAGTAGCCGCTCTTTGGATCGCCCGCAGCAGCGCCAAAATAATCAAAGTAGGGAGTCGCGCCAGAAGCGTGAAACTCGTGATTGCCCGGCGATGGACGGGTGCGCGATTTCACGCGGCCCCAAGTTTTGTCGTAGCATTCGAAATTCTCTTTCGACCCATCGGGATAGGCCAAATCGCCCGGAACCATCACCGTGCCGGGAATCTGTTCGACGAGTTTTGCCGTGGCTTCCGCGCCCGCGAGATCCTTACAGTCGGCGATATCGCCAGCCCCGACGAGTATGGCAGTCTGGTCCTTCGCCGGAACCGAGTGCGACGCTTGCGGCCGAATCCTGGGCGGGATGATGACACAACTTGTCACAAACAAAAGGCTTAAGCCAGCGAAGCGCTTGTTCATCTGGAGACCTTCCCCTAATTTGTCCGCGGGACGTTCGAGCAAGGGATCGAGACCCATACTCCAATATTCTTCAGACTGCCGCTGATTTTTCTAAGCCCGAAAACGAAGGGCCGAGGCTCAAGCGCACTCCGTCTCGAGCCCCAGCCCTTGTTGGGGTGTTAAAACTTGAAACGCAGCATAAACTGCAGCTGCCGCGGCAAACCTGTGCCCGTGTTCGGCGACGCGACGTTGTCATTGTTGCTGTTGAAGTTCACGGTTGACGTAATGACACCGAAATTGGGCCTGGGGGTCAGCAGGCCAGTCCCTGAATCATAGTTGAGTGTCAACTGGTTTGGATCGCCAAGCTGCGTGTGATTGAAAATGTTGTACGCTTGTATGCCAAACTCGACAGAAAAACGCTCGTTTATCTTGGTGTCTTTCATCAAAGCCAGATCCATTTGCCAAGTGGGCAAAGCCCGGATGATGCCGTTTCCTTCGTCCCCAAACCGGGTGAAGAAGCCCTCCGCGTTCGTGGGGGGAGCCTTAAAGGCGGCGGGATTGACCAGGGGCACTCCATTGTGACCACCGCCGGGGAGGGTTAGAGGCACTCCGGGAACGATGTCGGGTCGTTGCGTCGTCTGGTCGTTGCCATCCGGGAGTAGATAAGTGTCGGCAAACGGGCCGTTGGGAAGGTTGAAGAAAGGGTTGGCGGGATTGTTTACGGGACCGCCGAGGTCCATCACCACCGTCAGAGGATGGCCGGTATGCCAGATGCCGACGCTGCTGAGGCTCCAGCCTCCGACAATCTTGCCGACCGCTCCGCTGGAGTTGTTCAGGTAAGTCTTGCCTGGACCGAAGGGCAGTTCGTAGACCGCATTCGCCGTGAAGTTGTGGCGAATATCGAATATGCTTGGCCCTTTGTCGCAGGGTAAGCAGTTGACGTTCTCGGGTCCATTTGATTCGCCGCCGCCGACCGAACCATCATTTATCGAGTGTGCATAGGTGTAGCGAGACTGAAAAAACAAGCCATTGTCGAAACGCCGCTCAAGCGAAACTGCAAGCGCGTGGTAAGAACTGGAGCCAATATCTCTCTTGATGTCGACTGAGCCGTACGGATCGTTGGTGACTGAAGCGCCTGGGAAGAATGGATCGAGTGGCCGGACACAATCTGTGACTTGTGTCGGGTCTGCACTATTCGGGATAACCGGCGAGTCGCACAGGTTGACGCCGCCGCGCGAGAAGAGCCGAACACCATGGCTTCCCAGATAAGAAGTGGAAAGCAGAAAGCGCGCAGGCAGCTGGTGTTCGATAGTTAATCCCCACTCCTCGGCGTAGAGGTCGCGCCGGTCTTGCCGTTGGAGGGCCCGAGGATGGTTGGCCTGTTTCTGGCTACCGAGGCCCGACAGATCGGGGATTTCCTGTTCCAGGGCTGGAGTGACCGTTGGTCCCTGCACCGTTGCTCGGAAAGTGTCGCTTTCCAGTCCGGCATTCAGATCGTCATTCTGCGCGGCGCCGTGATAGATGCCAAATCCCGCGCGAACAACGGTCTTTCCGTGAAGTGCGGAAGGAGCCCACGCCAGGCTCACGCGGGGATCGAAGTTCTTGTAATTCGGATTATACAAAACAGGATTTGTCGGGCACGGCGGAGTGTTTATGGGAGCGATAAAAGGAGTATTGAAAGAACCACTCCCCAGGCAGGCGCCGTGAAATTCATTCAGATCGAAGACCGTAGTCCGGTTGGTCGCTTCGTTAGCCACGCCATAGTATTCCCAGCGGAGCCCGGCAGTGACCGTGAATGTTGGCGTCACTTTCCATTCATCCTGAAAGTAAGGCATGTAGAAAGTGCGGCGGAGACGGTGGCAGCACCAGGGAGCGATAAAGTTGAGATTCGAAAGAGTACCGGAGATCATGCTCAGATCGTCGCCAAAGTTTAGAGTGCTGTTGGCTGTTTGACCCTGATTGAGCCGGACACGCCGAATCTCCATGCCCATTTTGAAAGCGTGGCGATTGTGAGTCCATGTCATATTGTCGACGACACCGTAGGTTGTGCCGATTTCGATATCCGCCGATTCGTTCGGAATCCCGCTGAAATTATTCGAGTTCACAGCGTAGGTGAGTGTACTGGCCTCAGGATTGTGAAAAGGAGAACGGTTGATGTAAACCTTCGCCTCGTTGAAGACGTTCGGGCTAAAGATGTGTTGGAGTGCCAAGAGATAGTTGGCGGGGTGGTTGAGGGTCTGGGCCTTGTCCAAACCCACCGTGACTCCAATCTGCGCATTGACAAGACTGATATCGCGCTGGGCACGACCGTACAGAGTGGTCTGGTCGCTGAATTTGTGGTCGACCCGCACCAGCCAAGTGTCTTCGTGAACCGTTGTTTGTATGGGGTGGGTGAACGACTCTATGTCTGTGGGCAAATCGTTGGCATCGAAGCTTTCGTTTCCGAGTTCGGTCGGTGTCAAGGCACTGAAATCGCTATCGGGAAAAATAATTTTGGGAGCGCATCCACCTATGGTCCCAGTTGAGGCGCGCCAGGGAAAACCCTGAAGAATCGCGCACATGTCAGGCGAAGGCCCCACCTGTACCGGGGGATTCTGGGTGTTGTCCGTTCTACCGTTGACAAGAATGTCGCGCACAAAGCTGGCGCTTGGCACAAAGATCGTTCCCAAGGAAGTGGACTCCTGCAATTGGCGGAGTCCCTCGTAGCTCAGGAAGAAGAAGGTTTTGTCTTTCTTGATAGGCCCGCCGAGGGTCATTCCGTACTGGCCCATTCGAAAAGGCAGGATCGCGGGTATGGTCGGGTTGCCGGAGGCGTCTGGGGCGAAATCGTCAAAGTTGCGAGCATCGAAGACGGAATTTCTCAGATAGCCAAACGCTGTACCGTGGAAATCGTTCGAGCCCGACTTGGTGACGACATTGATCTGCCCGCCCGCCTGCGTCCCGTATTCCACGTCATACAGCGCGCTGTTGACGCGATACTCTTCCACTGCGTCTTCGGATATCTGCAGGCGAGTCTGCGATTTCTGAGCTTGCTCCTGAATGCCGCCCGCGTCCACGCCGTCGAAATTGAAGTTGTTGTCATCGCGAGCGCGGCCCGCGAAGCGGATGGTGCGCTGATCGCCGCCGCCGTCATCTTGCGCGAAGGGCGCGAGGAGCGTCAGCCCGGACCAGTCGCGGCCGTTCACCGGGAGGTTCGCGATCTGCTCGGTATTAATAACGGTCGCGGCCGCAGCAGAGGTTCGTTCGGCGGGGCCTGCCTCCGCCTTGATCTCGACTTTCTCGGAAATCTCGCCCACGACAAGGGCAACATCAAGCGTATGGGTCTCGCCCACTTGAAGCGTGACTTGCTCGATCACTTTGGTCTTAAAACTGGGGTTCGAGACCGTGACAGTGAACTGGCCGACCGGAAGGCCCGGGAAACGGTAATAGCCGTTGGAGTTTGTTTTGCGCCCCTGGCTTAGCCCCGTGTCGACCGCCGTAACCTCGACGTTCGCCCCGCTAATGGTTGCGCCACTCGGATCCGTTACCGTGCCTTCCAGGGTGGCGCGTTCCGTCTGCGCGAAAGAAGACGCCCCGCTGCCCAACAGGGCCAGGGTTGCAAAAAATACAGAAATAGCGAAATGTCGGCAATGCTCGAAGCTCATGGATCAACCCCTTTGTTTTCCTGAGTTTGGCTACAACTCCCTCTCACCGGTCCACGCCGGCCAAAAACTGCAGAACTCAATCTTTTGCCTCTATCTAGCAACGAAAGCCGAGAACGACCGATGAATGAAAAGGAAGGAAATGTTAAATAGACGCTGAATTTTTTTCAGAAAGCACACGGGAGTCCGTATCTTATTGAAAAACAATAGCTTCAGGATTTTGCGTGGACCGGAATCTGGACATGGAAAGCCGAGCCAGCGCCGACGCTACTTTCTGCCGCGATCGTGCCGCCGTGCATCTCCGCGATCCATCGCGCGATCGCGAGCCCTAAGCCGGCTCCGCCGGTATTCTTGGAGCGCGCGCGATCCACGCGGTAAAATCGGTCAAAAATGTTGTTCAGCTCTATTTCAGGAATACCTGCGCCGGAATCGCGAACGGTAATTTGCGCGTGACTATCTGACTGCGACAAAGCGATTTCGCACCGCCCTCCGCTAGGGCTGTATTTCACGGCGTTATCCAGAAGAATCAGCAGCAAGCGGTCCACGGCAATGGCGTCCGCCTTGACCCAAACAGGCTCAGGCGGAGTCGTGGCGGTCACATCGAGTGCTTTCTCCAGGCCGAGCAAGGCGGCGCGCTCTCGCGCTTTTTGCACGTGCCGAGAAAGATCCAGAGGGCGCATCTCCATCCCGGCTGCTCCGGCATCGGCCCGCGCCAGCGTCAGCAAATTCTCAAGCAGCTCAGAGGTGTCAACCGAAGTCTCGAGAATTGTGGATAAAGCCCGGCGATACTCCTCTGGGGTCCGGGGTTTCCGTAGTGTTATTTCCGCGGTAGCGCGAATCACCGCGACGGGCGTCCGCAAATCGTGCGACGCGTCGGCTGTGAACTGCGTAATGCCTTTGAAGGAAGCTTCAATGCGCGCCAGCATTGCGTTCAGCGTTTCTGTCAGGCGTCGGAGTTCGTCGTGAGCCCTCGGAAGCTCCAGCCGGCTGGACAAATTTTGGGCACCAATCAATCCAGCCGTCTCAATGATCCGGTTGACAGGGGCCAGAGACCTTCCGCTCAGCCAATAACCGGAAAGCGAAGCCAGCAAGACAAGCACAGGCAGGATCTCTTTTTCCATCAGCCTGAAATGATCGAGCGCTTGATCAAACGGCTCTGTCGGCACCGCGGCATGAATCTCGTAAACTTCGCCGCCGGCCGTGACGCGCTGAAGCGCAATGCGGTACTGCGAAGCGTCAAGATTGGTTGTGGCAAACCAGACATCTCCATCCACGATCTGCGGCAAGGCAGGAGCAATCCGCAGGAACTGCTGCGATCGAAATATCCAATGGCCATTCGAGCTGGCCACCTCGAAAAGCGCCCCATTCGCCCAAAGCTCCGCAAGCCCGCTCAGTTCTTCATGTAGTTTGCTTTCCCCAAGCAAGGAGGAATTGGCTAAAACAAGACGCCGGACAGTTTCAAGATTCGTGCGGGAAGCATTGTCAACCGTGGCTTCAATGCTGCGCCGGAACCCGAGATCACTGACCCAGAAAAACGCAACGAACGACAAGGCCAGAACTACAAAGTAGAGGACCGTGAGGCGCGCGCGAATCGGCAAATTCATGAAATAGTCTGGCTCCCCACCGAGTACCCGAAACCGCGATGCGTGTGAATCAGTTTCTTGGCGGTGCCGTCCTCCATCTTCTTCCGCAGCAGCCGGACGAAAGCCTCGACGGTATTTTCCCCAACGTCACGGCGATTGCCCCACACCGCGTCCAAGATCGCGCATCGCGACAAAACGCGGCCCGGATTCCTCACAAGCAGCTCGAGCAGCCGGAATTCGGTGAGGGACAGATAGATCTCCTGCCCCCTGCGGAAAGCGCGGTATGAATTAACGTCAAGAACGAGATCTTCGAATTCCAGGACATTTTTTGGCCTAGCGGCTGTGCGCCGCTGCAAGGCGCGGATGCGCGCGAGCAATTCTGTGAAGGAAAACGGTTTTGTCAGGTAGTCGTCGGCCCCCGCGTCGAGCCCGATGACGATTTCGGGCGGCGCGTCACGCGCGGTAAGCATGAGCACAGGAACAGTGTTGCCGCGAAGGCGCAGTTGTCGCGCGACCTCGAACCCATTCATTCCGGGAAGCATTACATCCAGAAGTATCAGGTCGAAGGAGGTATCGCCGGTCTGTCGGAGAGCCGCACGGCCGTCCGCGGCTCGAGCGACGTTGTACGATTCCTCCCGCAGCCCATGCACCAACACATCCGCCATGAGCTCATCGTCTTCCACGACCAAAATATTCATGGGAAGATCTCATGCGAATTCTAGGCTCAGTTTTATGAACGCCCGGTGAACCTTTCGTTACAACTCGATTGCAGTCACAAGCGATCCTGTGGAGCGCCTACACCGCGGCCGGAAAGAAGCGAGCGGTCGCTGAGCCGCAACTCTTGCTCCTGCCCGCAATTACACCCTTGCGCTGAATTTGGAAGCAGCGCAACCAGCGAATACTTCGTTTTCTTTTCCAGATACTTCAAGTTCGGGCCTGCATCATTCCGTCCTTCCGTTGCACCCAGCCCTCCAAGAGCTTTGCCGGGCATGGCCAGTGAAGCAGCGGCCACGATACCCAAGGGCGCTGAACTTTGAAGCAACCCTCTGGGCGTGGCTTCTTCCCGGGGCGAATGGGCCACACCTTTTCCGTACAGGCCTATCAGATAACCGACCCTTGGATAACGAAACAAATCCTTTCCCGTCTTATCTGATCGGGGAGCACTCACACGGAATCCTTTCTCCAAGACCTCCGCTACGCGCTGCGCATTCTGCTGAAGTCACCCGCCTCGAGCGTGATCTCTATCCTGACTCTCGCTTTCGGCATCGGCGCGAACACCGCGATGTTCAGCATCGTGAATGCCTGGCTGCTACGCCCGCTGCCACTCGAGGATCCGCACCGGCTTGTCGCCGTCTGGAGGACACACCGCGACAACCCGCGTCAACCTGCTTACTTCGATTTCTATCGTGACTACCTCATCTGGAGCGAGGAGAACCGCAGCTTTGAATCACTGGGAGCGATGTTCGAGCAAAGCTACGCACTTACTGGATCCGAAGAGCCGCGGGAACTTCATGGCTCAGTCGCAACCTGGAACCTATTCCGGACCGTCGGTGCAAAGCCCGAGTTGGGACGCCTCTTCGTCTCAGAAGATGCTCAAGGAGAGCCGGCATGCGTAATCAGCCACGCTCTCTGGACAGAGCAATTCCACTCCGCTCATGACGTCGTAGGACAAAGCATTACTCTCAATCGAAAGCGGTACCGAGTGCTCGGCGTACTGGCGGCGGATTTCTCCCTGCGGACCCTGGACCGGCCGTTTGAAACCGCCGTATGGACGGTCATTACCGTCGACGACAAAAACTATGCCCCCACCTCGTCTGCAGCGATGGCCGTGATCGGCCGGCTCAAGCCGGGGGCGAGCATCGAGCAATCGCAAGTCGAGATGTCGATGCTGCAAGAAAGACTCAACCACCGGTTCTCCGATGAGCCGGAAGGCTCGGGCGTTCTCGTCGTCAATCTCCAGCAGGACAACACGCGGACCCTGCGCAGTTCCTTGCTGCTCCTCTTTGGAGCCGTGCTGGTGCTGCTCGTCATTGCCTGCATGAATACCGGCAGTCTGATTCTGGGACGCCATGCACAGCGTGCTCGCGAATTCGCGGTGCGCGTCGCCCTGGGTTCCGGCACCTGGAGATTGTTGCAACAGCTCAGCGCAGAAGTGCTGGTCTTATTCGTGATCGGCGGCATAACCGGGCTGCTGATTGCCTTCTTCCTTGTGCGCATCTTCATCACATGGAATCCGTTTGCCGTGCTGCCGCCGGGCGGGATCTCCCTAGACCTGGTGGTCCTAAGCGCCACAGCCGCCGTGGTCTGCCTGACTGCCTTGCTCTTCGGATCGCTTCCCGCGCTGGGCGCCCTGCGTGTGCGCGAGAACGAGGCCTTACGAACTGCGAGTGTCACCACCACAGCCACACGATCACAACTGTCCTCACGCCTGTTCTTTGTTGCCGCCGAGATTTCGCTCTCTGTCATGCTACTGGTAGGCGCGGGTCTTTTGATCTCGACGTTTATAAAGATCGATTCCGAGCCACTGGGCTTCGACACCCACGACGCGTTTGTCACCAGTCTTGCCGTTCCCTATTCGGACTATCCCGCGAGCGCAGATCGATCGAGGTTCGGGCAGCAACTGTTGGTAGGTCTGCGGGACGTTCCTCGAATTCGCGCCGCCGGAATTGCGATCACGTGGCCATTCAACGTGAACGGTTTGCCTCCCATTGAACTCGAGGGAAGATCGTCCGGGCCCACTGCGGAACTGCCTCAAGCCGCTGCCTTCGAGGTGAGCGACGGTTACTTTGACGCCCTCGGGATCCCCTTGCTTCGAGGCCGGGTATTCGATCAGCACGATACCAGCGAGTCGGGACACGTCGCGGTGATCAACGACGAGATGGCCCGCCAGTATTTCGGCAAAGAAGATCCACTCGGCGAGCGCATTCGCCGGCAGGACCTCGACGAAAAAGAAGCCAAGGACCCATGGCTGACCGTAGTGGGCATTGTCGGAACCACGCGCTCATTGCGCTACAACGCGATCCAGTGGGATCGTTACCCCGCGGTTTATACCTCTATCTTTCAACCGACGAGTGCAAGAAACGTGCACAATTCAGGCGCGCTCACTATCTTTATATACGTGCAAGCTGCACGCCCACTCAGCCCGGCGGCGCTGGCATCAGCCGTTCACCAGGTCGATCCGAACTTGCCGCTCGGTGAGTTCCGCAGCACCGGCGAGATCGTCAGCAGCCTGCGTTCGCAGCCGCGCGTCCGCGCAACGTTGCTAGGTACCTTCGGACTGCTTACACTACTCTTGGCCGCAATCGGCGTGGGAGGCGTGATGAACCAGATGGTCGAACAACGCCGCCGCGAAATGGGAATCCGCATCGCCCTCGGAGCCCAACACCGGGACATCCACAAGCTGATCCTTACCCGCTCCTTCGTGCTGACGGCGAGCGGCATCGCAGTTGGAATCGTAGGCGCGATGGTGGTCACCCATCTCTTAAGAGGATTTGTCTACGGCATTTCAAATTACGATCCAACAATTTTCGCCGCAGTAATTTTTTTGTTGTGCGCAGTTGCGATGCTGGCGGCGTACGTCCCAGCCCACCGCGCCGCGCGAACAGATCCCATGGCGACACTGCGCTGCGAATGAGAGGTTTTGCGGTAGAGGGACCTTTTTCGACGAGCGAGCCGCGGTATAGAACGAGAGAACCTTGTCTGCGGCCTCAGCGCGGAGTGCGTTGCGGCTCACCGGAATGCACAGCCACTTCTGCGAAGCGCCGGACCTGGTCCTTCGTAATTCCGTTGAAAGTCGCCGCAAGGCACTATCTGATCGGAATTGTGAATTAGAATCTGGGAGGGAGCTTGCCGCTTGGACAGATTTCGCTGCCTGCGTCCCGTTCGCCCCGGTGGCGATAGAACGCACGCAGATTCAGCGCGTCTCTGTTCACCTCTTCGAGAAATCGGTATGCCGGGCGGCGTATATACTCACATGGAACTCCGAACGAGGCTGGCCGCCAGATGACCGTCCGCAAAATCGTGCACATCGACATGGACGCATTCTATGCGTCGGTTGAGCAGCGCGACGATCCGCAACTTAGCGGCAAACCCGTAATCGTAGCTTGGCGCGGCAACCGCTCTGTCGTTTGTGCCGCTTCGTATGAGGCGAGACGATTCGGCGTTCGCTCTGCCATGCCAGCGATTCGCGCCGAACGGCTGTGCCCCAACGCTGTTTTCCTACCTCCTGATTTCCCACGTTACCGGGCCGTCTCACGTCTCGCGCGCGAAATCTTCAAGCGTCACACCGATCTGGTGGAGCCGCTATCCCTGGATGAGGCTTACCTCGATGTGACAGAGAACAAGACTGGCTTGCCGACCGCCACACGCGTGGCGCGCGCCATTCGCGAACAGATCCGCAAGGAATTGAATTTGACGGCCTCAGCCGGCGTCGCGCCGAACAAATTTCTCGCAAAGATCGCTTCTGACTGGCGAAAACCGGATGGGCTCTTGGTCATCCAGCCGGAAGCGGTAGATTCGTTTTTATTGCCACTGTCGGTGGGCCGCTTGCCTGGGGTGGGCAAGGTGACAGAAGAAAAGCTGAAAAGCCTTGACGTAGAAACGGTGGCGGATTTGCGGAAGCTGGATTTATCCATACTTGAAGGCAGCTTCGGTCGCCAGGGTGTGCGCCTCTACGAGTTGGCCCGAGGCGTCGACCATAGCGAAGTTATCCCGGACAGACCGACACAGTCGATATCGGCTGAGGACACCTTTGAGCACGATATACAGTTGACGGAGACCGAACCGATGATCCGTCGTCTTGCGGAAAAAGCCTGGACCGCTTCGCGCAAGGAAGTGCGTGTCGCACGCACCGTGATCCTCAAACTGAAAACCAGCGAGTTCAAGATTCTCACGCGTAGCCATACGCCCCACGCACCTCCCTCTTCTTGTGAGGAATTGACCGACATCGCCCTGTCGCTACGGGAGCGTATTGAGCTGAGTCCAAAGCAACGCTTTCGCCTAGTTGGCGTTGGGCTTAGCAACT
>Ga0210398_10003835_pt1 | contig 14282 bp, 11 predicted proteins | sample IncBWC4OmetaG_FD_161047 | JGI IMG/M metagenome (GOLD analysis project Ga0210398, IMG submission 161047) | Forest soil microbial communities from Barre Woods Harvard Forest LTER site, Petersham, Massachusetts, United States - Inc-BW-C-4-O | ecosystem: Environmental > Terrestrial > Soil >...
GTTCGCGGAGTCGCGGCGAATTTTTCAGCGCGATGGCAATTATTACCAGCCGGGCGAGGTTTTTCGGCAGCCCGACTTGGCTCGTACTCTGGAGCGGATAGCCGCGAAACCAGATGATTTTTATCATGGACGTCTGGCCCAGGAACTCGCTCGAGCGATCGAGAAAGGGGGAGGCCTGATCACGGTCGACGATCTGGCTCACTATGAAGTAAAGGAGCGCGAGCCCATTCGTGGAACCTATCGCGGGTATGAAGTCATCAGCGCGCCGCCGCCCTCCTCTGGAGGGACGGTTCTGCTGGAGTCGCTGAATATTCTGGAAGGATACGATCTGGCCAAACTCGGGGACCGGTCGGCAGAGTCGATTCACTTTACCACCGAGGCATTCCGGCGGGCGTTTTTCGATCGCGCAGAATTCCTGGGGGATCCGGACTTCGCAAAAATTCCCGTGGCCCAGCTCATTGACAAAAAATATGGTGCGGCATGGCGGGACTCCATCGACCAGACCCGCGCCACGGCCAGCACGGACCTCAAGCGACCTGCGATTTTCACCGAACTGGAGCAGTACGCGAGGGCTCATCCCGAGCCGCCGAGCTTTCATGAATCGCCGCACACTACGCACTATTCGGTGGTGGATGCGGAGGGCAATGCGGTCGCGGTAACCACCACCATCAATGACTGGTTCGGGTCGCGGGTTACGGCCGATGGGTTGGGGTTCTTGCTGAACGACGAGATGGATGATTTTTCCGCCAAGCCCGGAGTGCCGAATTCCGATGGCTTGATCCAGGGAGCGGCGAATGCGATCGGGCCGGAAAAGCGGCCTCTGTCCTCAATGACGCCGACCATTGTGGTGCATGATGGGAAAGCATTTTTGGTTTTGGGGTCGCCCGGAAGTTCGAAGATTATTACCACCGTAGCCAATGTTCTGATGGGCGTCGTGGATTATGGAATGAATATTCAGGAGGCGGTGGACGCTCCGCGTTTCCATAACCAGTGGCTGCCCGACGTGTTGAACCTGGAGTCATGGTTCTCGCCGGATACCGTGCGGCTGCTCGAGAAGATGGGATATAACGTCGAGTTCGGCTTGCATCACGGTGAGGACGGTTCGGCTCATTGGAGCGAAGCGGAGTGCATCGCCATCGACTCGAAAACGGGCGAGCGACTGGGCGCGAGCGATTACCGGACGAACGGTAGGGCTGTAGGTTACTAGAGAACTTGTTGCGCAATTCTTGATAAGGACCGGGCATGCTAAAAGCCGTATCAACCTACTTATATGTGAAGGAGCGGCTGCATCCGGGAATTCTGGATGGGCTGGCGCGTAGCGGGGTCGAGGCGATCGAGATTTTCGCCGCGCGGCAGCACCTCGACTATGCCAACCGCAAGGCCCATGTAAAAGAAATTGCGGAGTGGTTCCGCGGCAACGGAGTGCCGTTGAACTCCGTGCACTCGCCGCTCTATGCCGACTACGAGTGGGGCCGCGCGGGAGCGCCACCGGTAAATATCGCCTCCCCCGATCGTGCCGGGCTGGTGGAGGCAATGGATGAAGTGAAGCGGGCGCTCGAGATTGCGGAACAGATTCCATTTCGCTTTTTGGTGCAGCATCTGGGCGTGCCCAACGAAACCTTCAGTGAAAAGAAGTTCGAATCGGCAATGACCGCGATCGAGCACTTGCGAGCGTTTGCCAAGCCGCTGGGTGTGCGAATTCTGCTGGAAAATATTCCGAACGAACTTTCCACACCGGACAAACTGGTGGAGATGATTCACGCGGCCCACTTTGACGACGTGGGAATCTGCTTTGATTTCGGGCACGCTCACCTGATGGGCTCGGTGAGCGAAGCGTTTGAGATCGTGCGGAAGCTGATCTGCTCGACCCATGTTCACGACAATCGCAAGCTTCAGGATTCTCATCTGTGGCCGGGACAAGGAACCATTGACTGGAAGGAATCGATGGAGCTGTTGCGGTCCGCGCCGCAAACGCCGGCTTTGCTCTTGGAACTGGCCGAGGACCAGAAGGTGAATCCGCTCGAGAAGCTGAAGGAGACCTTCGAGAAGCTGGAAACGGCTTAGAAATTTAGGAATTGAGTGATTGGGGAAAGCGGGCGATTGAGAACCCCCCCGAACTTTTCAATCACTCCATTACCCGATTGCCAAATTGCACAATCCTATGTCACCGGTAACTACGATCGCTGAGATTGGGAAGCACGAGGGACAGTCCGTCACCTTGCGGGGCTGGCTGTATAACCTGCGCGAGAGTGGAAAGCTTTTGTTCCCGCAGTTTCGCGACGGCTCGGGCGTGATTCAGGGCGTGGTGCCCAAGAACGCGGTCCCGCCGGAAGTATTTGAGGCGATCAAGACACTTACGCAGGAATCGAGTGTAGTGGTCGAAGGCAAAGTCCGCGCTGATAAGCGCGCCCCGGGCGGCTACGAGCTTGATGTGACGAACGTGCAGGTGGTGCAGCGGGTGCCAGAGTCGGATCCGTATCCGATTACCCCGAAGGAGCACGGTACAGAATTCTTGATGGAGCACCGGCATCTGTGGGTGCGGTCGCAGCGGCAGGCGTCGATTTTAAGGGTGCGGGCCGAGATCGTGAAAGCGGTACGCGATTTCTTTGACCAACGCGGCTTCACCCTTACCGATCCACCCATTCTCACTCCGGCGGCGTGCGAAGGCACGAGCACACTTTTTCCGGTCGACTATTTTGACGAGCAAGCCTACCTTACGCAATCCGGCCAGCTTTACCTCGAGGCTACGGCGATGGCTTTGGGCAAGGTGTATTCGTTCGGTCCAACCTTTCGCGCGGAGAAATCGAAGACGCGGCGTCACCTCACCGAATTCTGGATGGTCGAGCCGGAGGTCGCCTACGCGCAACTTGACGATCTCATGGAACTGGCAGAGGGATTGATCAGTTTCGTGGTCGAGCGCTGCCTGGAGCGAAGGCGCGTCGACTTGGGGGTGATTGGCCGGGACATCTCCAGGCTGGAGAAGATTGTGCCGCCTTTTCCCCGGATCAGTTACGACGATGCGGTGAAGAATCTGCAGGAGGGCCACGCCCGGGGGGCTCTCGAAGCGAAGTTTGAGTGGGGCGGGGATCTGGGCTCGCCCGATGAAACGTATCTTTCGGCGCAGTTCGACAAACCTGTGATGGTGCATCGCTATCCCGCGAAAGTGAAGGCCTTCTACATGGAGCCCGACCCCGAGCGTCCGGAGTTGGCTCTGTGTGTGGACGTGCTGGCGCCGGAAGGCTACGGAGAAATCATCGGCGGCTCGCAGCGTATGGCATCGCACGAATTGCTGGTCGAGCGCATTCGGGAGCACGGATTGCCGGAAGAAGCCTTCCAGTGGTATCTGGATTTGCGCAAGTATGGCAGCGTGCCACACGGTGGATTCGGTATGGGCATCGAACGGGCCGTAGCCTGGATCTGTGGCTTGGAACACGTGCGGGAGACGATTCCGTTCCCGCGGATGCTGCACCGGCTCTACCCATAGAAATTGAGCGATCGGGTGATTGGGCAAGCGGAACCAAATCGCTGCCGCTCTTGATTTTCGATCGCTGCATCGCCCGATCGCACCATGACGACATCTCGATGACGACCATCAGCACCACGAACATCGCTCCCAAGAAGATTCGCGTGATTGGCGTGCCCCTGGACCTGGGGCAGTCGCGCCGGGGCGTCGATATGGGGCCTTCGGCCGTCCGGGTGGCGGGGCTGGAGGCGCGGCTGGAAGCCTTGGGACACGAAGTGGAAGATGGCGGCAACGTTGCGGTGGCCATTCCGGAGCAGAAAAAAGAAGGCGACACCCACGCCAAGTATTTGAAGGAAATCACGGCCACGTGCACCAAGCATGCGGAGCTGGTGGTCAAGACTCTCGAGGCGGGCAAGATTCCGCTGGCGCTGGGCGGAGATCACTCGATGGCGGCGGGCACGGTCTCGGGCGTGGCCGAGTTTTATCGGAGGCAACACCAACCGATCGGGCTCATCTGGATCGATGCCCATACTGACATCAATACCCCCGAGAGTTCGCCGAGTGGCAATGTGCATGGCATGCCGCTGGCGGCGCTGATGGGGCTGGGCCCGGTAGAGTTGTCGCGTATCTTCGATTTCTCTCCCAAGGTGAAGCCGGAGAATTGCGTTTTGGTGGGCGTGCGCGACATCGATGCGATAGAAAAGGAAAATGTCCGCCGCGCCGGCATTGGCGTCTTCACCATGCGCGACATTGATGAGCGCGGCATGCGTACCGTGATGGAAGAGGCTCTACGCATGGCCGGGCGGGGGACTGCCGGCTATCACATTTCGCTCGACATGGACTGGATCGACCCCGAGGATGCACCCGGTGTGGGCACTCCGGTGCGCGGCGGCGCTACCTACCGCGAAGCTCATCTGGCGATGGAGATCATTGCCGATCACGGACGCATGCTGAGCTTCGAGATCGTCGAGGTGAACCCGGTGATCGACGAACATAACCAGACCGCCGACCTGGCAGTGGAGTTGGCGCTGTCGGCGTTCGGAAAAAAGATCTTGTAAAAGATTATGAAAAAACTTCGAGTCGGAATTCTTTTCGGCGGCCGCAGTGGGGAGCATGAGGTTTCACTGCTCTCGGCTGCATCCGTTCTGCAAGCGATCGACAGGGATAAATATGAGGTCGTGCCCATCGGTATCACCAAACAGGGGCACTGGTTGACGGCGGCGGATGCGGAGAACCTGTTGCAGGGCAAACTCGTGATCGAGCCGCGCCAGTGGCGCGCGGGAGATCCTGAAACTACGCAGCCTGCGGCCATACTGGCGCGAGGCGAGGCGGTGGTGGTTCCGCCCGAGCCGGTCGACCAGCAGAGCGGCCTGGTTCCTTTTCAGACCGATGCCAGGCTCACGCGGCGCGCCAGCGATCGCGCCATCAACGTCGATGTCATCTTTCCTGTTCTGCATGGCACCTTCGGCGAGGATGGAACCATTCAGGGGCTGCTCGAACTGGCCGACATGGCTTATGTAGGCGCGGGCGTGCTGGGCTCGGCCGCGGGCATGGACAAAGACATTATGAAGTCTTTGTTTATTGCCGCCGGAATTCCCATCGTGAAGCACGTAACGATTCTCCGCAGCGCCTGGGAGAAAGAGCCTAAGAAAGTCCAGAAACTTGTCGAGCGCAAGCTGAGGTATCCGGTTTTTGTGAAGCCGGCGAATCTGGGATCGTCGGTCGGAATCAGCAAGGCACACGGACTCAAGGAGCTCGGGCCTGCCATTGAGGAAGCGGCTAAATTCGATCGCAAGATCGTGATCGAGCAAGGGGTGGGCGGAAAGAAAAACAAGGCGCGGGAGATCGAGTGTTCGGTGCTGGGCAACGATGAACCGGTGGCCTCGCTTCCGGGCGAAATTGTTCCGGTGAAAGAGTTCTACGATTACGACGCCAAGTATCTTGAGGAAGGGTCGGAGCTGATTATTCCGGCGAAGCTCACCCCGGCGGAAACGAAGAGAGTCCAAGAACTCGCCATACGATCCTTCAAAGCCGTGGACTGCTCCGGGCTGGCGCGGGTCGATTTTCTTATGGAGCCTGGTGCGCAGAACACGAGGCGCAAAATCTATTTGAACGAGATCAACACCATGCCTGGCTTCACCGCGATCAGCATGTATCCCAAGCTGTGGGCGGCTTCGGGGCTGGAGTATTCGGAACTAATCGACAGACTGATCCAGTTCGGATTGGAGCGGCATGCCGATAAGAAGCGGAATCAATACAGCCGCTAGGCCGTGCTCCGGAGTTTGCCCAGCGTCACTATTGGAGCCGGCCCGAAATAACCGCATAACCCGGTCATTTTTTTTCGAAGACGTTGCGACGCACCTTCAAGCTGGGCGAAGAGGTCATACACGAGGATGGCGGGGGGCGACATGATCTTCATGATTCGGCGCGGGCAAGCCTCCGTGGAGCTTTCCGGAGCCGGCCCGCGATTGTGCCTTCGCTGGGGTTCCCCGGCCTGGCGTCCCGGTTCTGTCTCTCGCTGGCGGCGATCCTGGCACGGCGGTTGCGAGTTACGTCCAAGGAATTGGCCCGCGAGATCACGCTGCCTGATCGCCGCGAAAAATAACCACCCCGCCAAACCTCGGTTCCCAGATTACGGGGAAACCACCAGAGGCAGTTCGATAAAGCTGGCTTGGCCGGGAGCATGGTAGATGCGCTGCGTAGCTTTGCGGTAGTCGTCTGGCTTTGCCCAGAAGATATTGGGTACGAAGGTTTGCGGATTTCGATCATAGAGCGGGAACCAGCTGGATTGAATCTGCACCATGATGCGGTGGCCGGGCAGGAAGACGTGGTTCGCCGTGGGCAGGTTGAAGCGATAGAGCAACGGTTGCCCGGCGACGATGGCCTTTGCCGTCTCCAGACTCTCGCGATAGCGGCCGCGGAAGATGTCGGCGGAAATCATCAACTGGTAACCGCCCATGGCCTCGTCGCCGGCCACTTCGTCAGGATATACGTCGATCAATTTGACCACCCAATCGGAGTCCGTGCCGCTGGTCGAGGCCACCAGATTGGCGACCGGCAGTCCGCTGATCTTCATCGGAGTGGTCAGGACCTCAGAGGTGAACACCGCAACATCGGGACGCCCGGAGGCTTCCCGCTGGTCGTCGACCAGCCACTCGGGCCAGGTGAAGCGACCGCCGTATCCAACGGGTTGAATGGGGCGCGCGCGGAAAGGCACTGGTTTCGCGGGGTCGGAGATATATTCGTCGAACCCTGCGTCGCCAGCCTTGGGAGCCGCCAAGCTAAGCTTCAGACCGGAGGCGAGGTAGAGCGGGGCGGGTTGAACTGAGCAGCCACTCGCACAACCCGACGGCCAGGTAGACAGGCGACGCCAGGTGTTCGTTCCAGTTTCAAAAGCCATGACGGGCGCAATATCAGCCTGGGGTGCGCCGTCTTTCAGATATTGATCCAGGAAAGGCCGCAGAATTTCCTGCCGGAAATAACGACCAGTATCGCTGTTAAATTTTATTGCGCCGAGGGCGCTGCCATCGTCGATCTCCTGGCCGTGATGCCAGGGGCCGAGTACAAGGAATAATTTGTCCCGGTTCGCGTCTTTGGTTTTGAGCGCTTTGTAGGCTGCCGGCGCGCCGTAAATATCTTCCTGATCCCACAGGCTGTCGACCAGCAGGGTTGGAACTTTCAGAGGCTGCGCGGCGAGAATGCGGTCCATCGCCTGTTCCTGCCACCAGGAATCGTAAGTCGGATGAGCGAGAAGCTTGCGCCAAAAGCCGACTTGATCGAGGCCATGGCGGCGTCCGAGTTCCCCGGCTGAGCCTGCTTCCATGAACACGTCGTAGTCGTCGAAGTGGTCTGTCCACCATTTTTCGTCGGACGAGCGCGTGGCCTCCTGATCGTAGATGTAGTTCATATTCTGTTCGCGGAAGGCGCCGTTGTGGAACCAGTCGTCGCCGATCCAGCCATCGACCATGGGATTCATGGGCACGGCGACCTTCAGCGCAGGATGGGGATTGACCAGGGCCATGAGCGTGGTGAAACCGTCGTAGGAAATCCCGAGGATGCCGACTTTGCCGTTGCTCTCGGGCACATTTTTCACCAGCCAGTCGATGGTGTCATAGGTGTCGGTGGAGTGATCGACCGAGGTAGGGTTCAGCGGACCGTGCAGCGGACGAGTCATTACGTAGTCGCCTTCGGAGCCGTACTTGCCGCGAACATCCTGCACCACGCGGATGTAGCCGCCTTCGACGATTACGTCGGTGGCATTGTCATAGCCGCTCAGGATCGGTCCGAGGTGCGAGCTTTCGGCATGGCTGGTTTGTGCCGTGGCATTGTATGGAGTACGCGTAAGCAGCATCGGAGCATGCTTTGCGCCTTTGGGTAGAACGATGACGGTGTGCAGCCTTACCCCATCGCGCATGGGGATCATCACCTTGCGCTTGACGTAGTCGAAGCCGGTCTCGACCGGCGTGGCCATAGCGGGCGTTTCGCTCGGCAGGTCGGTCTGCGCGGGACACGAGGTTACGGAAAACAGGGTTACGGAAAACAGGGTGCGGATGATAATGGTGAGAATAAGTACACGGCGGAAGCAGACGACCTCAGACCACGAATTCTTTGCGCCGACACCAACACTCACTTTCAGTTTTCCCATGCTCACCTCGCGAATGAAGAGTGTACTGAGGGAGAGCGTTCGGAACAACTGTCAGGGTGGTCGCGCATGCACCGGCTCAAGGAGAAAGCAATGGAGGGCGTGAATCTCGATCATCTGTTCGTGATTACCGGAGGTCCGGGTTCGGGTAAGAGTACGCTGATCGCAGCGCTGGCCGGACGCGGTTTTCGTACCATGCCGGAAGCTGGTCGAGCCATCATTCAGGATCAGGTGGGAATTGGCGGGCAGGCTTTGCCCTGGTCGGATCGAAGCGGATTCGCGGAACTGATGCTTAGTTGGGAGATGCGATCGTATCGGGAGGCGCTGAGGCTGAGCGGTCCTGTGATTTTCGATCGCGGCGTACCCGATGTGCTCGGCTATCTGCGTTTGAGTAACCTGCCCATCCCTTCCCATGTAGAGCGAGCGGCGCGGATGTTTCGCTATCATCCGCGAGTGTTCATTGCGCCACCCTGGCCGGAGATCTTCGGGCCCGATGCGGAGCGGAAGCAGAGCTTCGAGGAAGCGCAGGCGACTTATGAAGCCATGACCGAAACCTACTCCGGCTTGGGGTACGACCTTGTTCCCCTTCCGCTCGACTCGGTTGAGCAGCGTGTCGAGTGCGTCTTAGCAGCCATTGGCTGATCGCGGAACACGATCCCCGATAGGCCTAATTAGGCCTAATCGAGGCTCTTGACGAAACCCTCCCGCCCGTGTAGTCTTATGAGGACAAGTTTGCCCTTCGGGGCAGACCGGAATTTCATGCAGAGTGGCTGAGGGACGAGCCCTGTGACGCCACGGCAACCGGATCGGTATCATATATGCCGACCGCCAGGTGCCAACTCCCGCCCGGAAACGGGGAACATGAGATTCGGATGCGAAGCTTATTTGTATTTGCATTCCGATACCTCTTTTCCTATTTCCTGGAAAAGGGGCCTTTCAATTTTAGGGCGCTTTTTCCCGGCTCGTCCCCAGCTATTCGCTGCTGATCAGAAAGCGAGTAGCCCGATGTCGAAATACGACGCTCACTACGAATTGCGCTGCCGGGAATGCGGACGAACCTGGGGAAACCAGCCGCGCTCGATCTGCGAGGAGTGTTTCTCTCCTCTCGAAGTCACCTACGACTATGACGCCATCCGGGCTTCGATGGCCCAGGGAGCGTTCAGCCCTGAGCGGATTTCCGAGCGGCCGCCGAACATGTGGCGCTATTCCGAATTGCTCCCCTTACCCGCCGGATTTGAGCCGAGGTTGCCGGTCGGGTTCACGCCGTTGTTGCAGGCGCCGCGTCTGGCAGCTCGGCTGGCTGGCAATAAGGGCGGCGCGACCGCTGCCGCCCAGAATCTTTACATCAAAAATGATGCCGTCTGCTTGCCCACGCTGAGCTTCAAGGACCGCGTGGTGGCCGTGGCCTTAGCCCAGGCACAAGCTTTTGGCTTTGACACGGTGGCGTGTTCTTCCACAGGAAATCTGGCGAACGCGGTGGCGGCACATGCAGCGCGTCTGGGGCTGAAAGCCTGGATCTTCATCCCCTCCGATCTGGAGCCCGCGAAGATTCTCGGCACCCAGGTCTTCGGGGCGAACGTGGTGCGGATCGCCGGCAACTACGATCAGGTGAACCGCCTGTGCTCCCAGATTGCCGAGGAACGGCACTGGGGCTTTGTCAACGTGAACCTGCGGCCGTATTACGCCGAAGGATCGAAAACGGTGGGCTTCGAAATTGCCGAGCAATTAGGTTGGCGGCTGCCCGACAACGTTGTGATTCCCATGGCCGGCGGATCGTTGATCACCAAGGTCAAGAAGGCGTTCGACGAACTGATCAAGCTCGAGTTGGTCGAAGAAAAGCCGGTGAAATTCTTTGGTGCGCAGGCCACAGGATGCTCTCCGATTTCGACGGCGGTGAAGACTGGCAGTGCGGAGATCGATCCGCAGAAGCCGGCAACCATCGCGCGTTCGCTGGCCATCGGCAATCCTGCCGACGGGCACTATGCCATCAAAACCATCCGGCACAGTGGCGGATGGAGCGAGGACGTGAGCGATCCGGAAGTGATCGATGCGATCCGTCTGCTCGCGGAAACCGAAGGCATCTTCACCGAAACCGCGGGTGGAGTGACGGTGGGTACGGCGGGCAAGCTCTATCGGCAGGATCGCCTGCTGCCAGAAGAAACGACCGTGCTTTGCATCACCGGCAATGGCTTGAAGACGACCGACGTGCTGGCCGGCGTCTATGAGATCGAAAGGCCGATCGCGGCGAAGCTGGCCGAGTTTGAAAAGTATTTGAACACCAGGCTGGATACCGTCGAAGTTGCGCACGAAGCGGCGGACGCGGTTAGCGCATAAGCGGAGGAAAAGATGGCGATCAGGGTACAAATTCCGACTGCCCTGCGGCGGCACACGGCGGGCGTGGGCTCGATCGACTGTGCCGCCACGAACTTGGGAGAGCTGTTCACCGTCCTCGACGAGAAGTTTCCCGACTTGAAGCCGCACCTGCGCGACGAAGGCGGACAGCTACGCCGCTTCCTCAACATTTATGTGAACGAAGAGGATATTCGCTTCCTGGGCGGTCCTGGCTACGCCTTCCAGGATGGGGACGAAATTCTCCTGGTACCGTCGATCGCTGGCGGAGCACGGTAAACGCCGGCTAACTCCTGCCACCCGCTTAAGGCGGGCGCGTGATTGCACGAACCGTCTGGGGCAGCGGCCCCGCGCTTCTTTCCCGGGTTGGTTGGACTGCGCCTGCTTGCCTATGACATTGCTCGGACGCTGAGGCCGGGGCGGTGAAGGCCACGCCATCGTTGACCTGGGCGCAGTCCATGCGCAGCGCGCCATTATCGTGGAACACCAATCCCCAGAAGCCTAGGTCCTCGAGAAAACCTCCGCCGTGGGGCGCCTTCGTGGTAAGATGTAACTAACCAGTTAATTAATCCTGATAATCAATGATGGCAAACGCTTTTCACCTTCATCCTCCTCGTCGACGGATGGGCTCCCGCGGGCAACCAGAGGAGAGCCGCGCCGCCATTCTGCAGGCCGCGGCCCTGGAGTTTGCCGAGCATGGCATTGCTGGAGCCCGAACGGATGCAATTGCCCAGGCCGCGAAGGTGAACAAGGCGCTCCTCTATTACTACTTCGAGGACAAGGAAACGCTCTACGGCGCGGTTCTTGACAACGCATTTTCTGGAATGAAAGCCAGCGTGTTCCGGGTACTCGACAGCGATTTGCCGCCACGCGAGAAGGTCCTGGCCTACCTGGGCGCGTATTTCGACTTCATCGCTTCGAACCAGATTTATCCCAAGCTAATGCAGCGCGAGATGATGCGAGCACGCGAGGGAGATTCCGTTCATATCGACCGGCTGGTCAAAACTTACTTCAAGCCGGTCTATCGGCGCCTGGGAGAACTGTTGCACCAGGGAATCGCGGAGGGCGAATTTCGCAAGGTGGACCCGGCGCACTTTGTGCCCTCGATGATCTCGATGATCGTTTTCTATTTCAGCAGCGCGCCCGTGATGAGGCGGATCGTGCGCTTCGACCCGCTTACGCCGGAGCGCATTGCCGAACGCCGGGCCGCGGTTCTGGACTTCATTTCAGCCGCGCTTTTTGTGCCTCGTATCAATATCAATACGGTGCCGTCGTTTCGAAAATCAGGAGTACGTGCATGAGTGCTCGCAACAAATTCTCCATTCTGCTTGGCGTCATCTTCGTGATGGCCGCAGCCTACTATTATTTTTCCACCGACCACTCCAAAGACCTGGTTCTGATTGGCACGGTCGATTCGAATCAGGTCATCGTCAGCGCGCAGGTCGAAGGCCGCATTCAAAGATTGCTGGTAGAGGAAGGCACTCCGGTGAAAGCCGGGGACCTGATCGCCGTCCTCGATCCCTCCGAACTGCAGACGCAGGAAGCCGCGGCGTCGGCAAATATTGCAAGCCTCGAACACAAAGTGGCGGAGATGCAGCACACGGAACGATCCACTTCTGGCTCGACTTCGAGCGATGTGGCCAATGCGCGGGCCAAGCTTGATTCGGCCAAGGCGCAGCTTCTGCAGGCAAAGGCCACACTCGATCGCACCGAGAGCGACAGTCGGCGCATGATCGAACTGGCCAAGGCGGGGGTGCAGTCCGATCAAGATCGGGTTCAGGCGGAGACCAATTTGCAAGCGGCACAGGCGACCCTGCAGGCGCAGCAGGAGTTGGTAAAGGCGGCGGAAGCGGACCTGACCTCCGCCAGGGCGCGTACCCAGCAAGCCAACGCAGCGCAAAGCACGGTGCAATCGACCAAGGCCGATCTTAAGAATGCCATCGCGCAAAAGAATCAGGCTGCGGTGCGGCTCGGGTACACGAACGTCTACGCGCCGGTCAGCGGCACAGTTTCCGTGCGCGCGGCCCGGCAAGGAGAAGTGGTCAACATCGGCGCGCCGATCGTGACCATTGTCGATCTCACCGACACCTGGGCGCGGGTAGCAATTCCGGAAACTTATGCCGACCACATCGGCTACGGCGATGTGATGCGAGTTCAAATGCCGGGCGGAATGATCACCAGCGGCAAAGTCTTCTTCAAGGGAGTGGAGGGCGACTTCGCTACCCAACGTGATGTCAGCCGGATGAAACGGGATATCCGGACGATCGTTCTGAAAGTCCGGCTGGACAATCCGAAAGGTGCATTTGTGCCGGGAATGACCGCCGAGGTGCTGGTTTCGCCACAGCAGATGAAGATGGAAGGCAATTCCCAAAGTGCGGCGGCTGCGGGGCAGCAATGATGTCTGACCTGAGCGCAAAACCGAACCGCGCAGCGACCAGCGCGGCGGAAATGCCCTACGCGATCGAAGTGCAGAACATCGTAAAGCAGTATGGAGACTTCACCGCCGTCGACCATGTTTCATTCGACGTGAAGGAGGGTGAGATCTTCGGTCTGCTGGGCCCGAACGGCGCGGGGAAATCAACCTTGATCCGCATGATGACCACGCTCATCCCCATCACTTCAGGCCGAGCCTTGATCGCGCAACACGATGTTGCCAAAGAACCTAACGCTGCGCGCCGGATGATTGGGGTGATTCCGCAGGCGCTGACCAGCGATCTTGATCTTACGGTGGAAGAAAACCTGAACATCTACGCCAAGCTTTACGACGTGCCCGCGAAAGAAAGAAAGCGCTCCATCGACGAATTGCTCGGCTTAGTGGATCTGACGAAGTGGCGCGACGCGCAGACCAAGACGCTCTCGGGCGGGATGCGGCGCCGGCTAGAGATTGCGCGCGGACTGGTGCATCATCCCAAAATCTTTTTCCTCGACGAACCCACCACCGGCCTGGATCCCGTATCGCGGGTCGCAGTATGGGAAATGCTGGGCAACATCATGAGTCAGCGGAAACTGACAATTCTCATAACCACGCACTACATGGACGAGGCGGACCGTCTCTGCGATCGCATCGCCATCGTCGATCACGGCAAGCTGGTTGCTCTGGATGCGCCGATGGCTCTGAAGGCTAGCGTGCCGGGATCGAACGTGATTGAAGCCCAGTTCGAGAACCCTCCCGGAGATTGGGAGCAGCGCCTGCACACCCTCGACGAGGTCACCTCGGTGCAGCATGAAGGCGCGGGCATGTATCGCGTGCTTACCGGGAACGGGTCACGTACCACCACGGAACTGGTGGAAATGGCCGTGGGAGCGGGGGTTGCGGTGAAGTCACTCTCGGTGCAGAACACGACACTCGATGACGTGTTCGTGCATTACACCGGCCGGCAGTTGCGCGACGAGCTGCAGAAGGCCCACGCCTTCACCATGCCGCAGCGGCCAGGGCTGCAGCCATAAGCGGGGCGGAGTTGACGTTATGAACCGAATGATGGCGATTGTCGAGCGCGAAATGCGCAAGTTCTTCCGTTCTCCTGCGCTCATGATGGCGTCCATGATCATGCCGCTGGTGCAGCTGATTATTCTGGGCAATGCGTTTGGGGGCAAGATTCGCGATGCCAAAATGGCTATTGTCGACCAGGACGGGGGCACGCAGGCGCTGCGGATTCGCGAAGCCTTCGACTCCGTGCGGGCCAACATTCGCACCTTCGTACCGATCTACTACGACAACGAACAAAAGGCCATGGAAGACGTCCGCAACGGGAAGCTCGACGGCGCGGTGATCATTCCGCCGCAGTTTTCGCGGCGCGTTTACCAGGACAACCACCCGCAGGTCGCACT
>Ga0210398_10003837_pt1 | contig 14279 bp, 9 predicted proteins | sample IncBWC4OmetaG_FD_161047 | JGI IMG/M metagenome (GOLD analysis project Ga0210398, IMG submission 161047) | Forest soil microbial communities from Barre Woods Harvard Forest LTER site, Petersham, Massachusetts, United States - Inc-BW-C-4-O | ecosystem: Environmental > Terrestrial > Soil >...
TACCGGAGGCAGCAACCAACGTAGCATCCGCTTCGCGGGCCGCGGCCTCGATGACAACAACTTCACTTATGATGGCATCGACGCGACCAATATCGTGAACCAGGCGCAACAGCCCTTCGTGCGGCTTGCTATTCCGACGGCGGCGATCGAAGAGTTCCGCATCGACACGATGCTGTTCACCGCCGAGGACGGCAGCACACCCGGTGGACAGATCGCCGTCGTCTCGCGCACGGGCACGAACAACCTGCATGGCGAGGTCTTCGAGTACCTGCGCAACGACGTCTTCGATGCTCACAGTCCGCTTGATCCCGCAGGCACGCGCAAGCCTCCGTTTCGCTTGAACCAGTTTGGTGGCAGCATCGGTGGCCCCGTGCAACTCAACAAGACATTTTACTTCTTCACCTACGAGGGACTTCGGCAGACGCTTGGGCAGACGCTGACTGGACTTGTACCGAGCGATCCATTCCGCATCCAGGTAGCCGGAAGTAATCCCACTCTTGTTCCGATTTTGAATGCTTATCCTCATGGTGTTGTCCCGACGGGAAGTACATCCAATATCGCGACATTTACAGGACAGGGAACGCAGCTCGACCATGAAGACTCTGGCGTGCTGCGGCTGGATCATCGTTTCTCCACTGCTGATTCAGCTTATCTACGCTTCAACTTCGATTCGTCGTACAGCGATGTGCCGCTCGTACAAGGTTCCACTTATTTGAACGATCGGCAGTTGATTACCTCACGGCCCGTCAACGGCGAACTGGAGTCGCTGCATATCTTCTCACCTCGGTTGGTCAATGAGCTGAAGTTCGGCTTCAATCGCGGAAATGTGTACACGACTGATCAAAGCCAGCTACAGACTCCCTATGTGATCGCGGTCTCGGGCTTTACCTCTCTCTCTGGAGACGAGTACAAACTCGGTGTCGGCAATTCCCTCTCCTACATCGACAATCTGACCTGGATCAAAGGCCCTCACACGCTCAAGAGCGGCGTGGAAGTCCGGCGCATTCAGTTGAATCAGGGCAATACGCCGAACGGTACAGTTACCTTCAGCTCGATTGCGAACTTCGCGAACAACTCTGTGAGCTCCGCGAACTATGCTGCTGAGCTGCCCGTCAATGGCCTACGCAAGACTGAGGTGTACTCCTACGTTCAGGACGAGTGGAAGGTGAGGCAGAACCTCACGATCAACGCTGGAGTACGCTATACCTTCTTCAACCTCTTCCACGAGGTCCAGGGGCGCGCGAATCCTTTTGATTTCAATACCTGCGGACCGCAAGGATTCTGTGGCGTCGGCGCGAGCTTCGGCAACCCGAACACGCTCGATATCGACCCCCGTATCTCTCTGATGTGGGCTCCTGCGCGGTCTGGCGGGAATACCGTCATCCGCACCGGCTTCGGCATCTACCACGGTGACGGACAACTCGACGATCAAAACTTTCCGATTAGCAACGAGATCGCACAATATTCGCTGAGTTCGATTCCCGATCTCTCCTATCCGATCACCCCGTTTCTGAATGGGGTTCCGGGTGTTGTGTCCGCACGTGAGGCCGACCGTAACCGCAAGGATATGTATGTCACGCAGTGGGGCCTGTCAGTTCAGCAGGCATTGCCAGCGAGCTTTGTGGGGACTCTCTCCTATGTGGGAAGCAAAGGCACCAATCTGCTCGATACGACTTATATCAATCTTAAAGACCCAGTGACTGGACTGCGACCGTATCCAGCCTTCGGACAGATACAGGGGCGCGGCAACCGGAATAACAGCTCGTATGAGGGACTGGTTTTCAGCCTCCAGCGCACCTTTAGATATGGATTGCTGGTTTCGGCGCACTACACGTACTCCCATGAGATCGACCAGGGGGCGGCTGGTGGTGGTGACTCCGACTTTCCGCAAAATCCGGCCTGCCCTTCCTGTGAGCGTGCGTCCGGTGACTTCGACGTGCGGCACGGTTTCAATGCAAATGCTGTCTATGACCTTCCCTTCGGAGAAAATCGATCATTCCTGAATCAACCCGGCGCTGCCAGGGCTGTCCTCGGTTCGTGGTCGGTGACCAGTATCGTGACAGCGCGCACCGGCCTTCCCATCAATGTGACGGAGGACCGTTCCAGCACTTCCGTAGCCACCGGATACACAACCAGCCAGCGTCCGAATCTTATTCCTGGCGTTTCGCTTACGCCCCCCGGTGGCCGAACGCGCCTCAATTGGATCAATCTGGCAGCGTTTACTCCTGTGCCGGGTTCCGGATATGGCAACGCACCGCGCAACATCGGACGCGGGCCGAGCCTCTGGCAAGCTGATCTCGGACTCCTCAAACAGATCGCGCTCGGGGAACGGTTCCAGATGCAGTTTCGCGGTGAGGTATTCAACCTCTTCAACCGAGCCCAATGGGGACTGCCGCTGGCGGATTCCTCAAGTCCGGCCACGTTTGGGCAGATCCTCAGTACGGTCAATTCCGGCCCCGTCGGTACGGGAACCCCACGGCAGATACAACTCGCCTTGAGATTGATGTTTTGAGGCAAAAAAACCCTGGGATGCAGCTCTAGCGTCTGGGGGCGATCCAAAAACGAACCTCTGAGCGCCCACGGATCTCCTCCGCTATGCCCTGCGAGGTATCATTCTGGAATGATGCCTACCGTCAAAGCCACAACCCGCATAGCTGCGTGGCTGCTGTGCATGGTGATGGCATGGCTGTCGGTAAGCTCTCCGCATTGCGACTTGTGTGACGGGCCGGATGCGGCGATTTTTTCTTCGTCGCACCCGGTTATCAACCATCCGGTACCGGGCAAGCCGGATGCCTGTAACGGTGTCTGTTCGTGCTGCGGATTTCACTGGCTCCCTGATCCTGATCCGGTTCTGAGTTTTATTCATGCGGTGAGCACAGCTTCTCCGGCTGAAGTGCCCTCGCCACTTCGAATGCCTCGCCCCTCTCTGTTTAGACCACCCCGCATTGCTGTTTCCTGATAGCTCTTTGTTCTCCGCGCCCTAGCGCAGACCAATCCAGCTAACCTTACAGCTAACCTTGGAGACTTCAATGCGTACCCGCGCCTTCACGCTCGCAGCAGCGTGCGCCTTTCTTTCTTTAGCCTTACCTGCTCGTGGACAAACCCCATCAGGCCGAGCTGTCGGTCACCCGCCGGACGTTTCCGAAGAGAAAGATCCCGCCGCCATTCTTGAGATTGGCGCGTCGACGAGTTGGAATGTGACCGGAGGTGCGGCGACCTTTGCGCCGAACTTTGCCGTCGAAACCACACCGATCGAGAATTGGCTGGAGCTTGAGGCGGGCGTGTCGCCCTTTTTCACCCGCAATGCAACGGAGTGGGATACGGACCTGCTGTTTAAGAAGCCTTGGACCATCTCGCCCAAGGCAGAGTTCATGCTTGGCATTGGTCCGGAGTGGGTCTATCTCAGCCAGAACGGGAAGACAACCAACTCAATCGCCGCTGAGTTGGCCGGTGACTTCATGTTCTGGCCGGCTCACAAGCATCGCTTTGGCTGGTTTCTCGAACCCGCCTATGACTACAGCTTTGCACGGGGCCATCAACAATCAATCGGCATGAGTGGCGGTTTGCTTATCGCGATTCATTGACGCCTGATGACTCCAAGCAACTCAGCCGTGGGAACGAATCGATGCAAGGGCGGAGAAGATGGAGAGGTAGTGGGCCCGGGCCGGTTTCGTACCGATCCATCAGGAGTCGAGAAGTGGTTTACCGATCTGCCTCGAGCACGGATCGCGACGGAAGCGGGAACGCTTTCGATGTGGATCGGCGAAGTGCTTGAGGAACTGGGTTACGAAGTGATCGTAGCGAATGGAAGCGAACTGCGTATGATCTCGCGCAACGATCGGAAGAGCGATCAGGTGGATGTGGAGAAGCTGGCTCGATACGCGCGGCTCGAGCCGAGATCCGTGATCCGAAAACAAGCGATTACTTTCGACAAAACGACATGTGCTTACTGCTAGCGATTAGAGCCTCCGGCAGTCTGGCTTCAACTACAGATCCTGCTGCCTGATTACTCGGCTCGAAGCGCTTCGACGGGATCGACAGCAGCAGTGCGGCGCGCCGGCAGATAGCTTGCCAGTGCCGCCGCAGCAACCAGGGCAACTGGTACGGCTGCGAACGTGACTGGATCGAGCGGACTGATGCCAAATAACAGCGTTCGCATGAGGCGCATCAGTGCGGCTGCCGCTCCAAGGCCAACAGCGGTGCCAACGCCGGTAAGGACCAATGCTGAGCGAACGAACATCCATAGCAGCTCGCTCTTATTCGCGCCCAGCGCCATCCGTATGCCGATCTCTCGCGTACGCTGCGAAACCGCATACGAGATCACGCCGTAGATGCCGAGGATGCCGAGAGCGAGCGCCATCGTTCCGGCAATGGCCAACATGACGAGCGTGAATGAGGTGCGCGCCATCGATTGGCTGTAGATCTCCTGCATGGTGCTGATTGCCGCAACCGGCAGATTCGCATTGACCGACCAGACGGCCTGCTGCATTTCGTTGATGAAGGTTTGTGTCCCAGCCCGGCCGCTCCGCAAGGCGAAGTAGGCGGTGCGTCTTGCATCGAGAGGTCCAGGACCGTAAAGATCGTGCATCATCGAAGGCCAGTACACGGTTGCGGGCGAGTTCTGATTGACACCGTTCTCGCGTACATCCTTGACCACCCCGATAACTTCATGCCACGGCATGCTGGGAAATTCGCGGAAGCGCTTGCCGATGGCCGCGGTGGGTGATCCCCAAAGTTCGCGGGCCAGGCTCTCAGACAGGATCCCCACCGGTCTTAGGCTATAAATGTCCGACCACGCAAAATCGTGCCCTGCAACGAATCTTGTACCGGCGGTATGGAAATAACCCGGCGAGACATAGTTAAACAGGCGCAAGGGCGGGCCTTCGCCTTCATAGTTTTTTCCTTCGATGAAGATCCCATCCCAGTTCGGTTCGGCTCCACTCATGGGAACGGAAACGGCGAAGCCCGCAGAGGAGACCCCAGGAATTGCGGCCAACTTATCCTGGATGCTGTTTTGAATCCGCGTGACTGTCTGGGGATCGCGAACCAGTGTCTCCGGAATCGAAATGCGCGCCACCTGCAGCGATGAGGGATCAGAGAAGCCCGGGTCGACATTGCGCATCGCATAGAAGGTACGGATCATCAGCACGGCGCTGATAAGCAGCACCAGGGCCATGGCTATCTGCGCTACGACCAAGAGGTTGCGGCCGCGCTGCCGCTCGCGGCTCGTACTCGCCGTTCGCATAGCACCGATCAGCGGAACGGCTTGCCGCGAAGGAGCATACCGCAGCACAGGAATCAAGCCGAAGAGCAACCCGGAAAGTACCGATAGAATCAGGGTGAATGCGAGCGACTGGCTGTCGAGCGAGATCTCGCTCAGACGCGGCAGATTCTCCGGTCCAATCGCTATCAACAGGCGCAGTCCCGCATAGGCAACTCCCACGCCGACCGCACCGCCCAGCAGGCCAAGCGTCACGCTCTCCAACAGCATCTCGCGGGCAATCCGCCATCGTCCTGCGCCGAGTGCTGAGCGGACCGCAAGCTCCTGCTGGCGCCCATCGGCACGTACCAGCAGCAGGTTGGCCACATTGGTGCACGCGATCAACATTACGATGCCGATCGTCGCCATGACTACCCACAGCACGTTGCCTACACTGCCGACCACTTGCTCCTTCAAGGGCTGAAACGCCGGGGTGATCTTCCACTTCCGATACCAGTGCGGATCACTGCCCGGACCGTTCGTCCACGAGTCCATCCAGACGTCGAGCAAACCCGCCACATCGGCATCGGCCTGCGAGATCGTAACGCCCGAACGGAGCCGACCAATGCCATGGTATGCAAAGCCGGCCAACTGCTGCTTGACCGGATCGAAGGCCATCGGCTCCAGCAGATCGAAGTCGTAATTGACCACTTTGAATCCGCGAGGCATCACGCCGGCGATCTCGTGCGGTGTCAAGTCGACGCTGATCACGCGGCCAACCACACTCGGGTCGCCGCCAAACCGCCGTTGCCAGTATCCATAGCTGAGCATCACCCGTCGTGCCCCGCGCGGGTCCTGGTCGGCCGCGGTCAGCCATTGCCCGGCAGCGGCAGGCACACCCAACGTCTGGAGAACCCCATCGGTAATCTGAGCCGTATTCACCTGCTCCGGCTGCGCGAATCCCGTAATGCTTCCCGTTCCCGCCTGCCACACGCCCATCGATTGAAGGCTCCTGTTATGCGCGGCGAAGGTGAGATACATCGAGGCCGACATGCGCAGTTCATCCCGGAAGTCGGTCAGCCCTGGCGCGCCGGGGGCGTTCAGACGCATTGCAACCAGTTGCTGCGGCTCAGGGTAGGACAGCGGCCGGATCAGTACGCTGTTGAGCACACTGAATACAGCTGTATTCGCCCCGATGCCAATGGCCAGCGTGAGCACCACGGTGATCGCGAAACCCGGGGACCGCCCTAGCCGGCGGCATACATGCTTCAGATCCACCAGCAGCGATTCGAGTCTCTGCCACTGCCACACCTCGCGGCTCCGCTCCCGAAGGAGTGTCACATTGCCGAAGTCGCGACGCGCACTTCGTTCGGCCTCATCGCGCGGCATGCCTTCTTCGACCAGTTCATCGATGCGCTCGTCGATGTGCTCCTGGATGGAGACAGCAATGTCCTCATACCGGCGATTTCTGAAGAAGAAGCGACTGAATCGTGCCAATGCACACCTCCTATGTTTTTGCCGTGGCAAGCACACGTGTAAAACCCGCAAACATCCTCTCGAAACTGACAACTTCCCTTTCGAGATGACGAATGCCCGCATCCGTGAGCCGATAAATTCGCGTTGGTCTACCCTTGGAGGAGATCCCAGTCTCAGCTTCCAGCAAGCCTTCCTTCAGCATTCGCTGCAGCGCCGGATAGAGCGAACCCTCTTCCACCTGGAGCAGGTTGTCGGAGACCTGCTTGATGTGCTTCACCAGCGCATAGCCATGCATGGGCTTTAACCGCAGCGATTGGAGAATCATGATCTCCAGTGCGCCGGGGAATAGGTCGCGATGTTCGGGGTTTTTCGCCATACCGAGAATTGTAAGATACAAATACCTATTTTACAAATAGGTATTTGCTGACAACCTTCTCAGCACGATCTCTGTCGGATTCGGAGGAACCGCGATTGGGTAAGCTTATGTATCCTTGACATGGACTCATATCATGGCCATGATAACTAACACGGCCATGATAATTACCGTGGCCACGGTAAAGCGATGCCCTCCGCCTCATCCAATTCGCTCGTTGGCTCTCGCATTGAAAGCGAATACCTTGCTATGCTCAATGACCTCTTCATCCGCAATGGATGGCGAGTGGAGATTGAACCCTCCTTCGGTCGCCGGCGAGCCGATCTCTTAATCTCTCGCAAGGGACTGCGATACGTAGTGGAACTCAAGGTCTCCTCAGAAGGCCGCCGCGACCGCCTGGCACCTCTTCTCTCGCAAGCCATCCTCGAAGCTAGGACGTTCGCTCAGAATTGGCCAGGGTCGGCGTCTCCACTCGCCATAATCGGAGCGCCATTCATCTCTCCAAACGTAGCCAAGGGATTGCAGAATTTTCTAGCCGAGTTTGCGCCGGACATCTCGGTAGGCATCTTCGATCGAGAAGGGTTTATACACTTTCATGGTCCAGGCCTAGAGGACCTGAACGCTTCGGCACCAAATAGAGCGCAAAGGCATCATCATGTGCCCGTCGAATCCGCTTACCTCTTTTCCGATCTGAATCAGTGGATGCTCAAGGTATTGATTGCTCCATATATTCCTGAGGAGCTCCTCAATGCACCGCGAGGAGAGTACCGCAACGCGTCCGAGTTGGCAGCCGCAGCCGATGTTTCAGTGATGAGCGCCTTTCGGTTCGTTCGCCAATTGAAGCAAGAAGGATTCCTTGATGGCGACGGAGCAGCCTTGCATCTGGTTCGGCGGGATGAATTGATGCATCGCTGGCAAGCTTCATACCTTCGGCCTGTTCCCGAGCTGTCTTTGCGTTGGATCATCTCTGTCAAAAGCGATAGACAACTCCCTGCCGCCCTTCACTCCTATGCGGTCCATCCTGGCGTCAAGCAAAAGCGTTCGCCTCGTGCGTGTCTCGGACTTTTTGCAGCAGCTGAGTCCTTGGGGTTTGGCTTCGTGCATGGTGTTCCGCCTTACTTTTATCTTGAAAACCTCGACAAAGCGGTTTTAAACCGCTTGGGACTTTCTCCTGAAGGGGCCGAATACTCCCCAGATGTTTTTGCCAGAGTCCCAGCTTCGCGGGAAGCTGTCTTTCGCGGCGCGGTCGACCGCGAAGGTGTTCCAGTTGCCGACATCGTCCAGATCTGGCTAGATGTCGGTTCACACCCGGCGCGGGGCTCGGCTCAAGCGGAGGAGATACGCCGCCGCATCCTTGCGCCCTTCGTCAAGGGACGATAATGGCGGACACACCTGATGCCATACATTTTGCTCGCCTCATCGAGACCTTGCAGCCTTGGCTAAATCAAGTCGTCGTCATCGGCGGTTGGGCGCACCGGCTCTATCGGCTGCACCCGCTGGCCCAGGAAGTCGGTTACGAGCCCCTAGGAACCTTTGATACGGATGTCGCCGTCCCAGCTCGATTGCCGGCAACGGACAAAGATATCCGTCAACGACTCCTCGAAAACAACTTTCGCGAAGAACTGTCAGGTGAAACGCAGCCTCCGGTTGCACACTATTATGTTGCAAGTGAGGATAGCGCCTTCTATGCGGAGTTCCTGACGCCGCTCATCGGTGGTCACCTGAAGCGTGGAGATAAACCAGATGCCACCGCGACAATCGCAGGAGTTGCAGTACAGAAGCTCCGGCATCTCGAATTACTTCTCAATACCCCTTGGGAAGTAATCGTGGCACCCACCAATGGCTACGCAACAGGTGGTGAACGGCGAGTTCGCATCCCAAATGCAGCGGCGTTTCTCTCGCAGAAAATCCTCATTCACGACAGACGGGACCGCGAGGACAAAGCCAAGGACATCCTCTACATTCACGACACAATTGAAGCCTTCGGCGGAAATCTACCGGCGATTAGCGAGGCCTGGCAGACGACCGTCAAACCCGCGCTTCACGCGAGAGCATCGCGCGAGATTGAAGACGCCGCGACAACTTACTTCGAGCGGATCGACGACAGGATCCGTGAGGCCTCGCGCATGGCCGTGGGAAGAAACCTCACACCGGAGCGGCTTCGCGAGGTATGCAGCTACGGGTGGGCGCAAATGTTTCCCAAATAATCAAACAACGTCTCCCGAAAACTATCAGCGCGTCGGTCGAAGTAATCCCCTGGCGACTGCCCAGACGTAAGTCCGCAGAACCCTGCACACCAGCAGATAACGCGACGGAGAAAACAGGCCCGAGTGAGGGGCGCGAGGCCCGCTCGCTATAAGCAATGGCCCCTCTACATCCGCTAAGATGTAAAGCAAGGAGGTTGCCGTATGGAAGCCACCCTCAGCAGCAAGAACCAGGCGACAATTCCCAAGCAGGTGAGGGAGCATTTGAACCTCAAGGCCGGGGATCGGTTTAAGTTTTTCCTCCAGCCCGATGGCAGGGTTGTCATTCTCCCGAGAATCCAAATCTCGAAACTCAAAGGCAGCGTTCCAAGACTGGAGCGGCCGGTTTCCCTTGAGGAGATGGACGAGGCCATTGCGGCCGGCGCGATCAGGCGCCACCGCAAATGATCGGTCTCGATACCAATGTTGTCCTCCGATATCTTTTGAGGACGACCCGGCGCAGACCCTCCAGGCCAACCATATCTTTTCTTTGAGCAGGAGCTCGTACTCGCCAATAAATCTCAATGTGATTGTGGGCGCACTGGTTGATCGGCTCCGGACAAGACCGGATCTTCTTCCGCTCAAAGCCGGGGTTGACGAGATTTGCTATTGAATTGAAGGCCAGCTTTAGAAATCGGTCTGCCCTGGAAAGCGGTTTGGCGGATCAACTTACGGACTTTCTGGCCACGAGTGCCTGGGATATCGGCGCATCAGTTCGCGGCGAACTTGTGGATAGAGCCTATCCCAGAATCCGGCAAGGTCGGTCGTGGTCTGCACAGCCCTTTGGTTCGGCGCGAGCAGGTGTACTACCAGCGGGGTACGATCGGCTCCAACGCGCGGTGCGTCTCGCATCCCGAAAAAGTCCTGAAGACGAGACGCGATCCACGGGGGCTTGTCGCCGCCATAATGAATCTTGGTCTGACGCCCGCTCTGTAACCGAACGCTCACCGGAGCGAGTTCCCGCAGAAGCTTCGAATCCGTCTTTTGCTCAAGAAGAAAAACGAAGTCCTTCGCCGCGACTTTCAGATCGGCAAAGCTTCGAATTCCCGAGCACAATTGGCGCAACGCCTGTGGAATATCGGGCTGGGCAAGACCCGCGAACTCAACCCGGGCGTGGAATTGCTGCAGCGAGTCTCCATCAACGAACCGCTCGATGCCAATTTCCAGCGCCTTGGTACAGAGTAGATCGGATGCAGCCTCCGTCTCCGGTACTCTGTCTCGGGACTCCTGAAGAACCAGATCGTCATATAACAGAGAGCTGACTGCCTCTACCCGTTCTGCGGCGCGATTCCATGTCACGCTAAATTGTTCCCGCACGCGGTCCGGAAACAGGTCGATCAGCCATTCCGGCTCCACTCGAGATGTCATGCGTACTAGCGGCAGAGGCTTATCTTTCCGGTCTTCAGCGTCAATCGCCACCATGAACTCATATCCCGATGGCTCGCCTGCAATCTCCGCGGAGACGCCTGTCGACAACAGCACCTGATTCCCTGCTCTCCGTCGCGCAACGCGATCGGGAAAGCCGGCAAGGACCGATATGAGCAATGCATCGTCATCGTGCTCAGCCTGCTTCGAAGGGCGAGCGATTCGACGGAGTTGCTCTATGTGCCGGACCAGGTTGTAGTCGGGCGGCGACTCGATTGCCTCAAGAAGGTCGTTTTTCTCGCTCCCTGTTCCCGACCCGAGCAGAGCCGCCGCAACACATCCGTCCTCACCTACACCACGCTCCATAGCTTCCACCAGAATGCGCGACAACCGGGGAGGCAAAGGATATCGAACCAGTCGGTCAACCATCTTTCCCGAAGCGCTCAGACGATCGAGCAACAATTCGGCGTTTTGAAGTGCCGCTACCGGAGGCGTATCCAGCCAATCAATGTCTTCCAAGTCGTGAATTTGCATCGCCCGCAGAGCCAGGCAAAGGTGGGATAGATCGCTACGCAATATCTCCGGCGTGTCGTGTTCAGCCCTGCGCAGGTAATCCTCTTCCGGGAAGAGGCGCAACACGCGACCGGATCCTGTGCGCCCGGCTCGACCGGCTCGTTGGTTTGCGGAGGCCTTGCTTATCCGACTGACATGGAGCGTTGGCAGTCCAGTCCACGGAGAGTATGTTGCGAAGCGAGCCAAACCGCTATCGATGACGGCGGTGACACCCTCCACTGTTATTGAACTCTCTGCGACATTCGTGGCAAGGATGAGTTTTGTTTGCGGATTGGGTGATACGGCACGATCCTGCTCTTCTGGAGACAGGTCGCCGTGCAAGGGCAGCATGAGCAGCCCGGCTCGGTACGCAACCGTCTCGCACTCCCGCATCGTCCGCCTGATCTCCGCAGCCCCAGGCAAGAAGACCAGGGTGTGACCAAGATGCTCATCGTTGAGCAGCAACTCCACCGCGCTCTTCACCTGCGCGTGTAGCGGCGCCGGGGAATGCGGGAGATGCTTGATCGTGAGTTCGAACAGCCTTCCCTCGGACCTCAATATTGGACAACCGCCCAGATATCGCGCCACAGGAGCGGCATCGAGCGTAGCTGACATCACCACGATCCGTAGATCGGGACGCGCTCGCTGCAGCCGCTTCAACAATGCCAGCGCGAAGTCACTGTCCAAATGTCGCTCGTGGAACTCATCCAGGACAACGGCATCCACGCCTTTGAGGCTAGGGTCCGAAAGCAACTGCCGGGTCAAGACGCCTTCGGTCACAAACCGTAGCCGTGTACGCGGTCCAACAGCTTCCTCAAATCGGACTTGGTAGCCGACTGTCTCACCGACCTGTTCGCCAAGCTCCCATGCGACTCGCCGCGCCGCCAGTCGCGCCGCAATCCGACGCGGCTCGAGGACCACCACTTCCCCTCCGAGAATCCCGAGGAGCGCGGGCGGCACTCGGGTTGTCTTACCCGCGCCCGGTGGCGCCTCGACTACTAGGTTAGGATTACGCTGCAGGGACGAGGTGATCTCCGGCAGCAGAACGTCCACCGGAAGAGGGGATTTGCGGTTCACCAGTTCTATCGAACACGATCACTCCAAAGACGTCAATCGACCTCATCACAGCACGGCCAACGTTAACCGTTTCAACCTTCAAGATAAATTGGTGGCGAAAGCAAATGATATCTCTCGCCGCCGTTTGACCTCAACAGTGCCGGCCCCTATACGACATCTTCTACTGGAAACTAATCGCGAAACTTTCCGTCATTCGGAGATAGGTTCTGACGCAAAGAGGGCTTAATCGGGGCGTGGGAACCCGCTCGGCAGAAAGAAGGTCGCATGGAGTTTTCGGTGGCACGAGGCAGCCCTGATAGGGTCCTAACGTTTCTCGTTCCTGATCCGGAATCCTGATCTGATCTGGTCATACCAAGCCAGCGCACTCATTAACCCCGGAACAAGCTCTCACCCAGCAACCTCATACCTTATTGCAAATGCACAACAATTTCCTTCGCAATGTCAGAGGCGGCACTTTTTACTGCCCTCTCCGGTGCATCTTTTTCCATGACAAATTTTGCCGCGGCGACATATGGGTTCATGGTGATGGCTGCACCAACCTTTTCTCTACTTCCACCTTCCTCAGAAGTTTCATAAAGTGGCTTTTGAGGGGCCGATAGAGCAGTCAGTGTTACAAACAACTGCATCTTTGCCTTGCCAGATCCAAACCCAACGACAGCGCGATGGAGACGATTCCCCTCATCCACTTGAGTGAAAACTCCATGTACCCAAGCGCCTACAGAAGGGTTCGGGGACCCGGTTGTGAGTCTCTGGGCTTTATAACCTGCCTTCTGCAGATCACTGACGATACTATTCGACATCGTATCGACCAGCTTTTTCGCCTGGACCGCGGGATCTTGTTGCTCCTTTTTCGATGGTCTTTCTAGGATCCCCGGTCGTATTTGATTTACAACCGAACCCTTGTCCACTTGAACATTTGCCACGTCCAGGTCAAAGTCGCTCACATAGATCGTCATGTCTTTTGTAAAGATCGGCGGCTTCTGCGAGTTAGCGGGTTCTTGCGCACGCGAAGCAATAGGAGTAGTGGCTCCAAGAAACACGAAGAGTAAAGAGGTGGCGAAGCAAAGTCGATTTGATTTCATGGGTGCCTCAAGTATGAATAGCCAGAATGATGATGTGGCGAGACTCGGGCCCGGACGCTAAATTGCATTTCGAGGAAAGAAAGATTATAAGGTTTCAAAATACCGTCAACAAATTTACTGCGCCGATCGTACCTGTCAGGTACACTCATGTCGCACCGAAAATAGGCCTGATACTACCATTCGAACGTTCGAGGTAGGCCATCTTGAAAGAGCCAAAAGACTCTCTTGTCTTCGTGGTTGCGTGTTGCCTTGTGTCAGGTGCGGGTATCTCCTGGGCGCAGCCGGGTTCTCCGACAGGCAGCAACCCCCCTATCTCTTCCTCTGCGCCCGCTCCGTCGTGGCCCAGGGTTTTTGACAGAAATGGCGTGCATATCGTCGTCTACCAGCCGCAACTCAGGGCCTGGCAGAGATATCGAACGATGGTTGCCGACTCGGCGATTTCCGTTACAGAAAAGGCGGGCAGCAAACCTGTTTTAGGTGTCATCTCCTGGCGCGCAGATACGATCACCAATGTGAGTCTGCAAACTGTCTATGTGAAAGATATCGAGGTACTCGACGCGAGATTTCCTTCACTCGATGCCGCGCAGGAAGCGCAGATGCAAAAGCGTGCCCATCAGTTTTATCCAACGACGACACTTACCATTGGGCTGCCACGCATGATCGCAAGTCTGGAGAAAGTGAATGAGCCTGTGCGGCAGATTACCGCGAGTACGGACATACCGTCAATTCTCGTAACCACCTCGCCGGCGATTGTGCTGATGGTTGATGGAAAACTCGTATTGGCTCCGATTACGGGCACGTCATTGCAGTATGTTGTCAATACAAATTGGGATCTCTTCTTCGACAAATCCGACTATTACCTGCTAAGCGGAAAGACTTGGCTGAAATCGAAAGACCTTCGCGGACCGTGG
>Ga0210398_10003838_pt1 | contig 14277 bp, 12 predicted proteins | sample IncBWC4OmetaG_FD_161047 | JGI IMG/M metagenome (GOLD analysis project Ga0210398, IMG submission 161047) | Forest soil microbial communities from Barre Woods Harvard Forest LTER site, Petersham, Massachusetts, United States - Inc-BW-C-4-O | ecosystem: Environmental > Terrestrial > Soil >...
CAGGTTCGGTTGAATGTATGCAGCTTGCAAACCGACGATCAACATGAAGCCATTGAGTATCAGCACGTAGTAGCCGTATTGGAGGTCGCTCGTGCGGCGTATCATGATCAATCCAACAATGAGGCTCGCACCGGACAATAGCGCCTGCATCACCAGCGCGCTCGCGAGAAGGTGTACCAAAGGGTTCGAGCGGCGCGTTTCCATAGATGGCTCTGTCATACAAAGTGCCAGCCACCACGCTCGTTGTGGTGCTACTTGCACATAATGCACATCGGAGGAGCCAGAACGGGTCGCAGGCGGCGAAAGTCTAGCCGAAGGTTCGACCGGCCGGTAGACTGGATTGAGCAGGTGAGTCGTGCTACGCAATATCCTTGTTCTGCTGGTGCTCGCGGCGCTTCTTGCCGGTGCCGTGGCCTATAGAAATTACCGCGCGGCCCGGCTCGACTTCGAGCCGTGGCCCATGTCCGCGGCCCTGCACCACCCCGAACTCACCGGCGTGCCGAACCTGCAGCTGGTTTCATTCTCATCGGCGGATGGGCTGCGCATGGCCGGCTGGTACGCCCCCTCACGCAATCGCGCTGCCATCGTGGTGAGCCACGGCACGAATGCCGATCGCTCCAGCATGCTCCCGGAACTACGTTTGCTCGCGGCGGCCGGCTTCGGAGTGCTCGCGTTCGATTGGCCCGGAGACGGCGACAGCGAGGGCCGCGGCGACATCCACTACGGGCCCATCGAGCGGCACGCGCTGACGGCGGCCCTCACCTGGGTTGCAGGGCGCCCGGAGGTCGATCCGAACAGAATCGGCGGCCTGGGATTTTCGATCGGCGGCTTCCTCATGACTCAGGTCGCGGCGCTCGATCCGAGGCTGCGGGCCATCGTCATCGAGGCAGCGCCTCCGGACTACGAGGAGTACCTGCGCCGATTGCACCGCCGCTGGAGCTTTCTCAGCGAATGGCCGGCCTATTGGGCCGTGCGCAATACCGGCCTCGTCCCGGGCCGCATGTCGCCGCGCGAGGTCATCGGTGAGATTTCCCCGCGGCCGATCCTGATCATCGGCGGCGCGCTCGACGAGGCCGTATCGCCCGCCATGGTGAACGAGCTGTACGCGGCGGCGCGCGAGCCGAAGAGCCTGTGGATGGTGCCCGGCGCTCATCATGGAGGATATTGGCGGGCTGCCGCGGATGATTATCAGCGGCATCTGCTCAGCTTCTTCAACGCCGGCCTGCTGAGCAATGAGCACGCGCCGTAGGATGGCGCTTGCCGGTGGTTTGCGCCATGGATGATAATGGCCAATGCAAAACGTCATCGTTACAGGCGGAAGCCGCGGTCTTGGACTCGCGATGTGTGGCGCCCTCGCTGCCGCCGGCTATCGCGTCGTCGCGCTCGCGCGCAACGGCACTGACGGGTTGACGGCCGCGAGCCGCGCAGCAGCGGACGGCGGCCGCGGCGCCATCGAGTTTCGTGCCTGCGACTTGTCCGACGTGGGCGGGATTGCGCCGCTGGTCAGAGCGCTGCGCGCGGACTTCGGCCCCATCTACGGCCTCGTCAACAATGCCGGTCTGGGCACGAGCGGCATTCTGAGCAACATGCTCGATCACGACATCCAGCGGCTGATCCAGCTCAATACCATCTCGCCGATCATGCTCACAAAGTACGTGGTTCGCTCGATGATGACGCAGCGTGAAGGCCGGATCGTCAACATCGCCTCCGTGGTGGCCTTCACGGGCTACAGCGGCTTGGCGGTGTACAGCGCCACCAAGGCCTCGCTGATCGGATTCACGCGATCTCTGGCGCGCGAGGTGGGCCAGCTCGGCATCACCGTGAACGCCCTCGCCCCCGGCTTCATCGTCACCGAGATGACCCATGAGCTCAACGAGGCGCAGCGTCAGCAGATTGCCCGGCGCAGTGCGCTGAAGCGCATGCCGGACCCGATCGACATCGCACGCAGCGTCGAATTCCTGTTAGGGGATGGCGGCCGCAACATCACTGGAACCACGCTGACCATCGACGCGGGCAACACGGCGTAATTTCGGGATGCCGCAGTGAGCGTCCCACGACTCCTCTGGCACGAATCGCTCACGGTGCACCGATTGCAGGCGGCCTTCGGTCTGCTGCTGCTCTGCCGCCTGCTCTACCCCTTCTTCAACTCGCCGCTGGACCACCTATTTTCGGATCCCCTGCGGCACTGGGAGAACGGCGCAAATTTCCTTCACCCCACCATCATGGGCAGCGCCGATCCGCTCTTGTATCAGGCCTGGATCTTCGCCCTGCGCAACCTCTCGCAGGGATCCGCCCCCACGGTGCTGCTCGGCTGCGGCCTGCTGTGCGCGGCCCTGCCCTACGGGTGGTACCGGGCGCTGCGCGAAGTTGCCTCCCGGCGCCGCGCCTTGATGGGCGCGCTTCTCATCGGGATCATTCCGGAATCGATCAGCCTGTACGCGTACTTCATGAACGAGACGCTGCTGCTGACGCTTCTCGGATTCTGCTTCTGGTTGACGCTGCGCGCGAGGCGCAAGGGCACGGCGGCCGCGTTCATTATCGCGGTCATCGTCTGGACCTGCGCGGCCCTGACGCGGACGGTCGCCGTGCCCATGGCGTTGGGCTGCATCGCGTGGCTGTGGTGGCGCACCCAGCCGCAGCGGCTCATCAAGCTCATCGGCGCCATCGCTGTCGCCGCCGCGTTGGTCATTCCCGCCGGCCTGCACGGCCGCGCCAAGCTCGGCTACTTCGCACCGCTCGGCAATCTATATTTCAATGAGATCTACCATGCGAGCGGTATGCGCGACATTACCGTCGACTACGGCCCGGAGGGACGCTACCGCTTCGGTTCTCCCAGCTTCTACAATCCGACATTCTGGCCCTTCTCGCGCTGGACCACCGATCGCACCGGTGTAGCCGCGATCGACATCGATCTGACCCAAGGCCGTGCACCCTGGATTGCGGAGCAGCAACGCGTAGCGCGGGAGCGCACGTTTTCCGCGGCAAAGCAGCGCCTCGAGGATTGCGCGTATCTCTTCTTCGCGCAAAGCTGGCCTAATTCCGATCCCGCGAGCCTGTTCGGCCGGTTGACTCTGTGGACGCGGTGGATCTGGGCGCCGCTGATCCTGTTGGTGGCCTGGAGTGTGATGCGGCGCCGCTATCGCGGCATCGAATACTTGGTGCCCCTGTGCGCACTCGGGACGATCGCGCTGCTGCTGCTGCAGAACGAGGGCGTGATGGAGGCCCGGTTTCGCGAACCCGTCGATGCCATCTTGGTGTGCTCGGCGCTGCTGATGAGGCTGCGCCGGGAGCCGGCGCGCCCATGAACGCCGGCAGCGCACGCCCCCGCTCGGCCGCCAATTTCGCCCTGTGCTGCGTGGCGATGGTCGCAGGGCTGGCGTTGATTGGAGCGATCGACGACGCCGGCGACTCCAGCGGCTGGCTTCTCTATGCACCCCTGCTGCCGTGCCTGGGCATCGTCTTGGTCATCGCGCTCTGCGAGCGGTTTTGGCCGTCGCTGCGCGCACCCTTGAGCGGCACGCTGCCCGGCAAAGCCCTGCGGCCCCTGGATCTGCGGCGGGTCGGCATCCGGCTGTGCGGAGTAGCCGCCACCTTCGGCCTGCTGGCATTTGCGTACTGGCTGTTTCCGGAATACAGCGGCAATTTCTACGATCCCTACTGGCAGTTTCTGCGCACCCTTGCACCCTTGGGCGCTCTCGTCCCGCTGTATCTTGTGTGGGCGGACCGGCGAATCGACGAGCCTGATGACGAGTACTACGCCATGGGCGCTCTCGCCATCGGACGGTGGCGGAGCGTGAACGGCGCGCTGATTCGGCGTCATTTGCTCGGCTGGGTGATCAAAGGATTCTTCCTGCCGCTGATGACGGTGTACTTGAGCGCCGAAGTTCGATCGCTGAGTGCAGCGCTGCATACATTCGCATCCGACCACGGCGTCGTGGCCGTCTACCAAGTGTTCTACCACCTCTCCTACACCGTCGATTTATTGTTCTGCGTGGTGGGATACGGCACCGCGATCCGGCTGTTCGATTCGCAGATTCGCAGCGTCGAGCCGACTGTCGCCGGCTGGGTGGTCGCATTGATCTGCTATCAGCCGTTCTATTCAGTCATCGGACGCTTCTACCTGCAGTACGACGACGCGATCTACTGGGACAACTGGCTGCTGACCTCGCCCGCCGTGCGTATCGGATGGGCCGCCGTCATCATTGGGCTGACGGTGATCTACGCGCTCTGCACGGTGTCGTTCGGCCTGCGCTTCTCGAATCTCACGCATCGGGGAATCATCACCAGCGGACCGTATCGATTCACGAAACATCCGGCGTATCTGGCGAAGAACCTGAGCTGGTGGCTGATATCGGTGCCCTTCGTCAGTGAACTGGGGTGGAGCGCCGCGCTGCGCAACTGTGTGCTGCTCGCCCTGTTGAACTTGATTTACTACGCCCGTGCCCGCACCGAAGAACGGCATCTGAGCCGCGATCCGACCTACGTGGCCTATGCCCTCTGGATCGACCAACACGGCTTGCTCGCGGGTCTCGCGCGCGTCCTGCCGTTCATCCGTTATCGGGCGCCGCCAGCGACGCCGCCCTCATCCGAACGAGCTACGCGCTCAGGTTGACGGTATTGCCGCGGGTATTCGCGGCATTGCCGCCGTTCTGCAGATCCTGCAGAAAGCCGGACAAGAACGATTGCAGCGCGGCGGTTGGGGATTGAGCGGCCGGGCTGTTCGTCGCGGCGGTCGCCGTGCCCGCTGTCGAGCCACCCAAGTCGCTGATGAGCTTGCTGAATGCCGTGGCAAGATTGGATAGCGCACTCGACAGAGAATTCGATGCGGTCCCTGCTGCGCCAGTCGTGCCGGTCCCCTGGCCATTGCTCAAGTCGTTGATCAAGCTCTTGAGCTCGGAAATGACACTGTGCTGACCGTAGTGCGCGATTCCGCGGCTGCTGAATCCGGCACCCGCCGTGGCCGCCGCGGTCGTCACCGGTGTCGTGCCGGCGGCTGTGCTGGTGGTAGGGGTGGTTCCGGTGGCAGGCGCGGAAGCGGGCGCGGTGGCGCTTGCAGCGGCCGTGGTCGCGGCGCTAGCGCCGGCACCGGTGGTGGTGGGTGCGCTGACCGTAGTCGAGGTCACCGGCGCGCTGACGGTCTCCGTGGGCTCCGAATGCGAACCGCCATGGTGGTGGCCGTGACGGGAGCCGCCTGCCTGCCTGAGCGCCTGGGACAGGTCATGCAGAAATGTCTGCAAATCCGATGACAATGAACTTGATGATGACGTGCCGGATGAACTCGTCGTGGCCGATGAACTCGTCGCGGCGGCGGAACTCGTCACTGCGGCGGAACTCGTCGTGGCGGCGGAACTCGTCGAGCCGCCGGAGCTGGTCGTTCCCGTCGAGCTCGTCGCGGCGGCCGTGGTCGCAACAGGCGTCGAGGTGCCAGTGCCTGCCGCGGTGGTGCCGGCGGACGCCGGGTTGTCGAGCACGAACTGCGTCAGGGCGGCGAGCAGCGCAGAGAATAGAGTGCCTCCTCCTGCGCCGCCCCCCTGTACCGCACTACTGCCAGAATTTGAGTTGCCATTGTTGGCTGCTCTTGCGTACGAGGACCGACCAGCGCCCCACACGGTTGCCTGATTGGTCGTTGGGGTGGTTCCCGCGATTGAGTTCGTTGACATAATCCTGGCTCTTGTAGCAATAGTTCGTACACGGGGAATCGGCGCTCCCGGCAGAAACTTGAGCGCGGCATTGAATTATTGGGACTCACGTCGTGGTGAGCTTCTTATTGCCTGCCACTCTCACTCGCGTGACAACGACCACTCGCGCTAATTGTTTTCGAGGCACGGGTTTCTTACCCTTTGCGTATGGGAAGGACGAAGCGTGAATTTGAGACCGTGTATCTGGGCCACAGGCGCCGGACGCCATGAGACGTAACGCCCCGCGCCGATTCGCGGCCTTCCACGAATCCGGCCATGCGGTCATGCGCATCGTGCGGCTCGGCGCCGCCACTGCAATAGATATTGGCGCCGACGGCTCAGGTTACTCGCACGGCACTGGTGCGTCGATTTGCATTACCGACAAGATAGAGATCGCGCTCGCCGGGCCGCTGGCCGAATCGCGGGCGCGCAAGATATCAGCGGCCGCAATTTTCATGACTGGCGGCCGGCAGGACATGGAGCACGCCTCAGAACTTGCCGCCGGCTGGGCCGTCAGCATAGGAGACGACCGGGCTGCCGTCTTGCGTGAGGCGGAGGCAAATGCCCGGCGATTTCTCCGCTATTACTGGTCGTCAGTCGAGCGAGTCGCATCCGCAGTACTAGAGACTGGCTACTTAACCAGTTCGGAGGTAGACGCTTTAGTGTGCCGGTAGGTAGAAACCTAGTTGGATACTGCTTTGGCGCGTGGGGATGCGAGATTAATGTCCGGCAGCGTCCGGTCAGTGAGGGAGCGTAGTTCTTCCAAGCTATGAGCGAGCACTGTGCCGGTTGCTCCGCTTATTCCTATATTGCCAGTCCTGATTGCAGTAAATGACTGGATGGCGATATCCATTAGCCGTCGGTGCTCGTCGGCAAAAACAGCCAGGCGTTGTTGCAAGGTTTCCGTTTGGCGGTCGATCGAAGTTTGGTGGGCAGACCCGAACGACGCGACGGCGTCCGCAATCGCGTTGTCGAGACAACGGTTTAGGGTGCGAAACTCGTCCGCGGAGATGGGTTCCTTCTGTTCGACCGCTAACGCCGTAACGCTTTGGCACACGTCCCCATAGTCGTGTACCACTTGGTCGACTGTGAACCCGCGACGCAGCAACTCAGCGCCGTGTAAGGCCGCGGCGCGTCCCATCTCCGTGCGCGCCGGCGTCGGCTCTGAATCGAGACTCCGAATATGCGTGTTTTGCTCGTCTCGAAGGGTTTCGACAAGCTGTTGCAGGAACAGCGGCACGCCGTGATCAATCGTTGCCAAGGTCTCAGTCTCTGCTCAGCGGTTTACAAGGATGTTCGCCGTATCGTTGCCAAGCGATTCCCGTTTAGCGTTTACTTTCGGGCGGAGGTCCGCCGCGTCGTGGTATTGGCCGTTTTCCATGGCAGCCCGGATCCCGCGATTTGGCAGCGCCGACGGTAGCCAAACCGCCGCGCGCGCAACCTGGCCGGACAATGCGCTACGACCGGCGCCGGTGATTGCAATATAAAATACCTCTGGCTGTGTTCTGGACGCTTTGGGAACGAGCTTTACAAAAAAGCTGGTCGAGCTTTTGCCCTTTGGAAAGGACTGAATTGCTTTTCCTTGATGCACATAATCAATGCCGGGTTTCGCCGACGCAGCCTCGGTCCACCACACAAATGGAGTATCGCCACCCAAACGAGAGGAACGATGAACACGAATCTCCGCAAAACGATCGCCGGAACGAACTGTATAGTTACTGGCGGAAATCGCAGGGGGGTTAGTCAGCGCGGTAGGAAACCTCGGGTGGTTTACATCACGCCTCATATTGTTTACGACTTGCGAATGCGTCTCCGAAGTCGGTAACGGCGCATTGAGCGGCGCCGCATTCAGCGAAGCCGCCTCCATTGTCACCGAAGCCGCTGGCAGCCCAGCACTCTCGCGCGTCGGGACGGGGCCGGTGTTGACCTGGACACTTGCTGCGACTGCCGGAACGATATCATTGGTGCTGATTTTTCTGCCCGCCAAATCAGCAACTGAAACCCAGACGGTTACACAAAACAGCAGGGCGGCGAATAGCACAGTGGCGCTGAAGGCCATCGCCGGCAAGGGGTTTGCGGGCGCAGATTTTAGATCATGAGCGCGCGGCAATGGCCCCGCCGCCCTCCCGGGATTCAATTTGTCGAGCCAGGCGCGCACCGAAATGGGCCGCCCCGCCCGATGCCAAGACATCCCCATCGTAAGCGCCCGCCATTGTTGTCGGCTCAGTCCTACCGGCCGCCTCGGCACTATTCCAAAATCGCGCGCCTCCGTTGAGCGCCGGCGCTGAAAGGGGTGCGCTCCTGTAAGCAATTCGTACGAGAGGCACGCCAACGCGTAGATGTCGTCGCGTGGATCGGGTGGTCGTCCCTCCAAAAGTTCGCAGGATGCATAGGCGGACGTTACCGAGTAGATGGCATTTTTCGCAGACAGCTGGCCGTCCGCAGACGGTTCGGCAGAAACGCTCGACGCGCCGAAATCGAGTATCCGCACTTCTCCCGAGTCGGTAATCATAATATTGTTCGGATTCAAATCCGCATGAACAATGTTGCGGGCATGTGCGCACTCTAGCCCGGACCCGATCTCGCCTATGATTGCCCACGCGTCCGGACGGGACATAGGCGACGGCTGCAATCGACGCATCACGGTGCTCAGGAGTTCCCCCTCCAGAAACTCCATCGTAAAGAAATCCAGGTCACCGTCTCGGTCCAGTTCGAATACGTTGACAATATTCCGGTGGGAAAGTATCTGCGTGCGGTAAAACTCGCGGCGTACGCTTGTCAGCTGCTCCTCAGGGTTAGCGGCCACCGCATGCAAAATCTTGATCGCCACGTACTGCTGAGCTTCAGGAAGACTCGCGCGGTAGCGATCCAAGGCCCTGAATACCGAGCCCTTGCCGCCGCTTCCCAATCGATCTACAAGAACATACCGATCCCGTAACACGCGACCAATTTCACTGGGCGAGCAGGGAGTTTGATCATCGGTCGAAGCATATGGGCGCCCGCTTGCGACGGTTGGCAGGTCGATCGTCGTGCTGTCATCGGCGATAGTGCTGCCCATGATTTTCGGCGGACTCCGGTTGCTGCCCGTAGTTATGGGCGCTGCAGACGCTTATGTATGTCGGACAAAGCCGCGAGTTGCGTCATGTGAGTCTGACAAATACTCAGGTAGTGGAGTCCCTGCTGACCGCGTTGGAATGCTTGCGTACAGGATTCGGCTACAGCGTTCGCGCGGCCACCCGCGCTTTCCGGGCACGTTTGATGCATACTGACCTTCACATCCAGTGGCGAAGCGGAAGCGGCCTTCGTCCGTACCAGGCGGGGATCGATGCAGGGCAGGAGCGACAGGTTCAATGAAATCGATCTGCTGCGGTTTATTGCCGCCGCCTCAGTCCTGCTGTTCCACTACACGTTTTACTGTTGGCTGCCTTCCGCCGAAAATCCCTTTTCGAGCATAGGCACGTTCGCTCGGTATGGTTACCTCGGTGTTCGCCTGTTCTTCATCATAAGCGGCTTTGTCATATTGATGACGGCCGCGCGCGGTAGCTTGCGCAACTTCTTCGTGTCGCGGATTGTTCGTTTGTACCCGGCGTTCTGGGCGTGTTGCACGATTACGTTCCTGGTCACTCTCGGCGTTCTGGGTGCACATCGCGGGTCATGGACCCAGTATCTGGTGAACATGACGATGACGAGCGGTTTTGTCGGCGTGCCACCGATTGATGGCGCCTATTGGTCTTTGTTCGTTGAAATGCGGTTTTATGCCTTAGTGGCGGTGATCCTGTTCTTGGGCCGAATTGAACGCACCGAACCCATTCTGTGCGGATGGCTGCTCATCACCATCGTTCTGGCATTCTTGGCACCGAGCACAATTATACGAGTGCTGCAGGTCACACTCATCACAAGCTTCGCTGCTTATTTCATCGCAGGCGCGGCGTTCTACCTGATCAGCTCACAAGGGCTGACAGTGACCAGGATCATTATCGTCATCGTCGCATGGGCCTGCGGCCTGGCACAGGCCGCTCAAGAACTTCCGGCGCTGTCCGGACAATATCACGCAACCCTCAGTGCGGTAGTCGTTTGCTCCACGATAAGCGTGTTCTTTGTCCTGATGTTCTTTATTTCCACTGGACGAACCGGCGCCCTAGGTCGCCAAAAGTGGGTGCTGGCGGGTGCGCTCACCTATCCCCTCTACCTCATTCACAGCAAAATCGGCGATCTTGTGATACACGCACTATTTCCTGTGCGCTATCCTTTCTTGATGCTGTGTGGAATGGTCGCGGTTGCGCTTACTGTGGCCTACGGTACGCATGTACTTGTCGAGCGACGGTACGGCCCGAAGCTGAAGAAAACTCTAAATTCGCTGCTCGATCGACTGCAAACCGGCATTGGGCGCGATCTCCCGGAGCGCAAAAGCATCGTTGGAAATGATCCACCTCCGCACGCTATAAGCGCTACCTTGAACGCTAGTGCGCCCTCATGCCAAAAACGACCACTTTAGATAGTATCTGAGTTGCACAGCGCGGCTCGTCAGAAGTCCAGCGTGACCGTGATCGAATCGCCGTAACTTCCCGCCGGGAGATTCTGTCCTCCCGGTATCCGTCCGTAGACGGTGTACGTGGCGGCGGTACCGCTGCCGCTGACGAGCGTCGTGCCGGCCGTGCCGTCACCCCAAATCAAACTGCGCAGCGTGTCGGTGTACAAATTGTAGTAGAGCACATTGGCGCCGCTCTGCAGTTGCCGCGCCGCGAACGATCCCTGCCCCTTGCTCAGAGCAACCTGAAAGGAACTGGTGACATCGCAGGTTATGCTCACACTGCCGGCACCGTCGAGGCTCGAGGCGGACAGGGTGTTGTATGTGCCGAATACGACATTGATGATTCCCATCGTACAGCTGGCGGCGCCGGCAGGGACGGCGGCCAATAGGCCGATGGCCAGCGTTGCGGCCCATGCTCTGGCAGTTGTCATGGCGCAACCGGCTCGCAGAGCAAAGGCCCGAGCTTCGGAAGTGGATCTGCGCTTGGGACAAACGCGATCTTCGCTTCGCAAGCCTGTCCCGGCCAGCTCACTCGGACGAGCGAGGATTGCGACAACCCCGAGAGGTAGGTTTCACCCTTTGTGCCCACCGGGAATTCCGTGTCGTTGCCGGCGACCATGGCGACGGCTCCCACCGGAATCGGCAATCCATCCTGTTCGATCAACGTCACCAAGGCTCCCAAGGACCGATGTAGATCGAAATCAACCCGCACGCCGCTGCGCCGGTACGGAATAGCATCTTTCTCGAGCGTATCAATATCGACATCGAGCGGCAGATCGGCCTGTTCGATCCGCAAGGGATTGCGCTCATACGCGCGAATCCGCGGCACCAGCGCCGTGCCCGTGTCGTCGGTCTCGGCCACAACCTGGTTATCTGCATAGATGTGCACGTTCGGAAAGTTGCCGACTTGCACCACGGCGAAACTCTCGTCGAGCTTGCGGCTGAAATACAGTCGATCATTAAACAGCGCGATCCCTCCCTGCGCTTCGAGCGAGGTGTTGGTCTGTCCGTCGACGCGCGCAGCTTGCAGCGCATACGTACCGGCGTCGTTCTGATATTGCATTGTCGCATCCAATTGTTCCGTCGCGCCTGTTCCGGCCATCACGCGATAGCCCATCCCGGTGCCGGCCGGCAGGTTCTGCTGCGCTTGCACTTCAGTCTCGTTGCCGTGGTCCTGCCGCACCGCGCTTGCAGTGACCGTGGAACGCGAGCCCATTGCGAGCGTGAAATTCAGCCCGAATTGGGGGCCGTCCCCGCCCCGCAGAGGCTTCAACCCCGTTAGGCCCAAGAAGCCGCGGGCACCAACCGGCCAACTCGCTTGCACCGACAGCAAGTGCGCCGGCGCCGCGGTTCGATAATCCTGCTGAGTATAGTTCACGCTTAGGGAACCGCGCTTCGGTACGGGCAGGGAGATGTACGCCTGAACCTGTCGAACCGGCGGCAAGCTGGTGGGCACCATGCCGATCTCGACGAAGGTACTCTCTGCGTAGCGGACGCTGCCGCCCGCGGCCAGGGTGTGCCATTGGCGCTCGAAGCCGAACTGAAGCATCGCGGCGTCACCGAGGTCAGAGTGACTTGCGGCGACCGCGGCGTTCATCACTCCCAGGCTGCGCACCAGCCAAACACCGCCCAGGCCGGCCGTTTGCTGAGCCGCCAGGATCTCGGCGTGCGCCTCGCCGGTAAAGGTGTCGCTGAAGCCGTAGCGATCCGTAGCAACGAGGAGACCGCGGCCGTAGTCATTGCTCGTCAGTCCATAGTTGTCGCGTGCGGCCCCTATTTCGTAAGAATAGCTGCTCAATCCCGCGCGCAGCAGCAATGGGCTGACATAGTACGGGACACTGATGGTTTGCTCCTGTCCGAGCATGTTGCGCACCACGACGCGCGCATCGCCTTGCCCCGAGTTGGCCGGCAGATCATCGATGGCAAACGGACCGGGGGGTATGGTCGTTTGCAGGCGCAGGGCGTTGTTGATGTACAAATCGAGCGTCGAGGGCAGGACGGCTTCGCCGCGAATACCGGCGAGCGGAGTCGTCACAAAGCCGGGCTGAGTCGTGAAATCAGTGCTCCATTGAACACCGCCAAAATGCACCGCGCCGCCCCAGCTGCTGATGCCGCTGATGGAGTCACCCACGCGCAGACTGGCGAGCGTGTCGGGCCGGTCCTGCGTAAACGTGGTGTCTAGGCGGATCAGGTTGGGGTCATTGGCCTCGCTAGAACGCAACGCGGTAGTAGTGGCCTCACCCCAGCGGTTGAACGCCCCGACCTCGAACAGGCCATTGAGTGTCGCCGGGTGGGCAGCCGCGTCACCGGAGGCGTGCGCGACGACCACGTCATAATTCAGGAATGCACCGGGCTGCGAGCGATCCGGAATTGCGGCGAATGATGTTCGGTCATTGATGATGGTCTCGGGAAACAGCCGCGCCGGCGAGCGAATAACAACCGCTTGTGCGGCCTCATCGATCTTGTGCTCAAGGCCCGGCAAGGCGCCCAGCGGGTAAAAGGCTTCGCCGTTGTCCATGAACGGTTCGGCGTTCGGCACGGGTAACCGCCACGACGCGAGATCCTCGCGGCGAGCCCATAAGTGGCCATCGGCATCACGCAATAAGAGTGCGATCCCGAGTAGCTGCCCATTGACTTCAACATCGAGCCATACGGGCGCTTTGGAATTGACCGGCGTGGTCACCGCGGGCGGCGCCTCGGTCGCCGGCTTTATCGGGATCGCTGGAGCCGCTGTTCTTGCCACAGCCGGCGTCGCAACTTTGGGCGGCGCAATGAGCGCAGTTCGGACCAACTGGGGTGAATGGCGCCGCGGCGCAATTCTGATCGGCAGTGCGATGTGCGACCGCTGCCGTGTAGTGTGGATCATTGACCGTGAGCGACTGCTGCTCACCTGCGGCCGTCTGCCGCGCTCGGCCACGGCGTGGGGCTGGATCTTGATTACCTTAGATCGTGCGTGGGTATTGTCGTAATCCGACCAGGTTGCGGCGGCGAGCAGCCCGGGCACCAGCACGAGGAGCAGCGCCGCATAGCGTCGGCGCTTGCAGTGTGCGCAGCCCGGCAGTCGGTGTTTGCGGGCTGGCATTGGTTGGTCTTATGTCGAATCTTTGGTCAGAAACCACTCGCTCAGATGGCTGAAAAGAAGCCCGTCTGACGTTCAAGTAGCCTCCAGAGTGAGATTGGCGGCGAGCTCGACGTTGGCGTCCGTATGCGCCTTGACGCGCAGCGTCGATCCGGTGGCGATGGAGCCGTCCATTTTGATCAGCCAGTTGCGGCTTTGCCCGGGAAGGACATAGGTCGAGACCCTCTGTACCCCCAATGAGCGTGCGCCGTCGGCCAGGCTCAACTCGAAATCGTTGATCTTTACGTGCTCGTTGCCGCGGTTGGTCAGCGACAATCTGATCCCGCCTTCGGCGGCCGCGGCCATGCGCCATTGCAGCTGCGGTTTGGGTTTGGCGGTCGGGGCAACGAAGACCGGAACGCCGACTCGAAGCGTCATGCGCATGCCTTGAAAATCGGCTGCCAGCGGCGGCGGGATTTCCTGGATGTACAGCCGATACGTCAGTTCACGGTCGCGGTCCGGCGCGCGCCGCAGCCCGATCCGCACCACCCGCGAGCCGCCCGGCGGCACGGTCAAGATGGGCGGGGTGGCCAGCAATTCGCCGGTCTCCGCGTACACGTCGGCGTTATCGCCCTGCGTCCACGCCACCAGCTCGAGTTGCACAACGCTGGCTTCAGCGCCATCGTTGTGCACCTCGAGTGCGGCCACGGGTTTCGCAGCGGACAAGACAACGCGCATGGGATTAACTGAAAACGAGCCGGCCTGTGCCGGCGCGCTGCCCCACCCTAGGACCGCCAATCCCAACCAGGTGGCGGTTATCGACAGGTTGCGCATTAGAAATTCACGACCACGTTGACCGTATCGCTATAGCTGCCGGCCGGCACATTCTGCCCCTTCGCGACACTGCCGAATACGTTGATCGTCTGCTGGACTCCCGTTGCGCTATATCCGAAGCTCGTGCCGCCGCCAGTGCCCCACACTGTGGCCGTCACCGTGCCGCCCGCGCCCGC
>Ga0210398_10003840_pt1 | contig 14268 bp, 9 predicted proteins | sample IncBWC4OmetaG_FD_161047 | JGI IMG/M metagenome (GOLD analysis project Ga0210398, IMG submission 161047) | Forest soil microbial communities from Barre Woods Harvard Forest LTER site, Petersham, Massachusetts, United States - Inc-BW-C-4-O | ecosystem: Environmental > Terrestrial > Soil >...
GCTACTTATGCGTGGAACTATTAGGGAGAAAATCTGTGCCCGGGGCTGCCGGTTAGCTGCGCGGACGCGCGGTGGATCTACGCACGACCAACTCCGGTTCAATGACAATTTCGGCAACGTACTTCGTGCGCTCCTCGATTCGGTCGAGCAGGGTACGGGCCGCCATCTCCCCCATTCTTTGCATCGGCTGTCTCACGGTCGTGAGTGGAGGACTGATATAGGCGGAGTTCTGAATGTCATCGAAGCCCACCACCGACACATCGTCGGGCACACGCAGGCCGGCTTCGAGAAAAGCGCGGATGGAACCAATCGCGGAAATATCATTGAAGGCAAACAGGGCGGTAAAGGGCAGTTTACGCGCCAGCAATTGCTGGGCAAACGGGTAACCCAGGTTGGGTGTGGGATCAGCTCCTTCGAGCTGCGCAATCAATTCTGGCCGCATGCCAATGCCCAGTTCTGCGGCCACTTCGCAGATCGCGTTCCAGCGGACGTCGGAATCTGCGCGTGCCGTTGAACCTTTCATGAAGGCGATTTTTTCGTGCCCCAGGTCGAGCAGATGCTTCAGCGCCAGCGATGCGGCACGGCGATGATCCAGAACAATATTGGTTACGCCTTCGATGCGGCGATGACCCGCAACAGCCACGGTCGGTAGAGGGGGTTGTTCCGTCAACAAGGTGCCTACGGTCACAAACCCTTCGACCCCGCGTTCCAGCAGCATCGTCGAATAGGTTGCGAGCAGTTTCTGGTCGTTGCGGTGAGCTACTGTAAGAAAGAAAAAATTCTGCTCTCGAAGATAACGTTCCATGCCGCTAATCACGGCAGAAGCGTAAGCATCGCCGATCTCCGCCAGAATCGCCCCAATCGTGTAGGTGCGCCGAACCCGAAGCGAACGAGCTAGGAAATTGGGCCGATAGTTGAGGTCGCGTGCTGCTGCCAAAATTCTGTTTTTTGTACGCTCCGGGACGGACCGCGAAGCGGAAGAATTGTTGAGGACGGCCGAAACCGTGCTGGCAGTAAGCCCGATGTGTTCTGCGACGGACCTTAGCGTCACAGTCGACTTCGGGCTGCGAGCCGCTTTCTTTTTATTAAGAACTCTCATGCGGCAGACTTCCTGGTTGGGCACTGCCTGACTTCCGGTGCTCGCTTCCTCATGGCTCTGGCTCCCGGATTGTACCTCACAGCCAACCATGACCAAAACGGCAGATGTCAGATCTTGCGATTGCCTTAAGAATATCGATATTTTTCTTGACAACGATTGGTATTTCGGGCTAAAAACTTCGTGCAGCATCGAATAGTAGAGAAGTACTAGCTGGGAACCCAGTAAAACAACGATATTCTTAGCACCTCCGAATCTGGCGCGATTTTGACAAGAACTGGGTGCCACGGCTGGGAAAATCTGATCTGTCGAACTCGAACACACTCTTCTATGTTGACGGGATCAACTTGCAGCTTGGGAGAAACTCCATGATGAGCTTCATTCGCTGGGCACTCGTCTTTTGTCTTCTGTTCTGCATGGCCGGCTCAGCATTTTCACAGAGCACCAATTCCGGTGACATTCGTGGCACGGTGACCGATTCGTCAGGGGCGGTGGTGCCAGAAGTAGCCGTCACCGTATTGAACCTGGATACGGGTGCTACGAAAGACCTTGTCACCAACAGCGACGGTCTCTATGATACCGCCTCAATTCTGCCGGGAAACTACCGGGTCACTTTCACGAAAGAGGGTTTCGGGAAGCTCGTGCGCGGTCCGATCACGCTGCAGGTCGGGATTATCACAGTGAATGGCGCGTTGAAGGTCGGTAGGATAGCCGAGACGGTTGAAGTTACCGCCGACATCCCTCTTTTGAAGACCGAGAACGCCGAACAATCCACAACCCTGGACTCGCAAACCATGGTGAATCTACCGCAGGTGGGTTCGAGTGGCCAGAATTGGGGTCCTTTGGCGCAGTTGCTACCTGGCGCCTCCGGTACCGGAGGGAGTATGCCTACGGCGTCTGGCAACTCCGGTGACCCCGGAATTGCGATCTCGGTGAATGGCAACTTGCCGTTTTATGACAACTTCCTGCAAGACGGCGCCTCCACCAATTTGCCGATCAGCGCCAACGTCGACATCGCTACGTTTGAGACTATGCAAGAGCTGCAAATCAGCACCTCTACCTTCTCGGCACAGTACGGAATCGGGGGCGCGGTTTTCAACCAGATTACAAAAAGCGGCAGCAACTCGTTCCACGGGGCAGGCTATGAATATTTCCAAAGCGACCAACTGAAGGCTGACAGTTATAACTTTTCCAGCACTCCGCAGCCGAAGCCGTTCCTGCGCTACCACAACTACGGAGGGGCGATCGGCGGGCCGATCGTCAAGAATAAATTATTCTTTTATTTCAACATAGACAGAATTTACGACAACGGTGGCAGTTCAACTCAAAGCGCAACCGTCCCCACCGCGAACATGAGGGCTGGGAACTTCACGGGCATGCCCACCGTCTACGATCCCTCGACGCCCATCGTGAACGGCTCGCGCACATCCTTCGCCAGCGAAAACGGCGGCTTAAACCAAATCCCCAAAGCTAGGTTCGACGCCGTGGCGGCTGCGGCTCAAGCGTATTATCCCGCGCCAAACACAACGGGACAAATCCCCAACCCAGCCTTCCCGGGCGTGGTAGTCAATAACTATGCATATACGTCTCCGAATCTGAATCCCTTCCATAAATACTTCGGAAGAATTGACTACGATCAATCGGAGAAAAACAGAATTAACTTTTCCATTACTCAGGGAGACAATCCCGGCACCAATACCAACTTCCAAGTCTGTCCGATCGACTGTTTTTCTGGAGATGTGGATAGATACAATACCCAGGTTTCGGATGTGTATTCATTCAGTGCCCACCTGGTGAACGAGGTCCGATTCGGCTATACCAAACAAGGCAACTGGTTCATTCCTTACACCGCTGGGAAAGGCTACCCGGCGAAGCTCGGCTTGCTCTATTCGAAGGGCGACGTTTTTCCGTCGATCAGCGTCAGCCAAACGGCGGTTGCGTCAGGCAGCGGTGGTTCTGGCAGCACGGCGATCTGTTGCAGCGCCATTTTGCAGCCCGGCACCAATGCAATTTATATCGAGAACACGTTTCAGCCTTCCGACGTTGTTACCTTGATTCGGGGCAAGCATATCCTGCATTTCGGCGGTGAGTTGCTTGATTATCAAGCCAACTACACTCCTTGGGGCAACTTGCAATCAGGGAATTTCAATTTCACGGGAGTCTACACTCAGCAAAACAACACGATAGGCACCGGAGGATCCGCGTATGCAGACTTCCTGCTGGGCGACGTAAACAGCTGGAGCGCGACGAACCAGCCCGAATCTGGGATGAGAATGAAGAGCCCGCAGCTCTTTGTACAAGATGATTTTAAGATTCGCCCGAATTTCACCTTAAACCTCGGTCTACGCTACGAATACCAAAGTGGGTGGAGCGAGGTTAAGAACAATCTGGGATCCTTTGACCCTACGATTGCGAATGCTGCCTCCGGTAACCAGGGCGCGATGTGGTTCGCCGGTGAAACCTCACGGACCACGTTGATGCAACCGAAGAATGTATGGCTGCCTCGCGTCGGCTTCGCCTGGACACCAATTGGTTCCACGGTGGTCAGGGGAGGCTTCGGAATTTATGCCCTTACCTGGAGCATGGATGATTACGGTCAAGGGGTAGGCGTGGGCAACAATAGCACCGGCAGCGCCGCCGATACTACCGGGGGAGTCAGTCCAGTGACCACACTCGCCGGCCCGGGAACCAATCTACAAACCAATACGCCCCTGACTTACGTCGTGACGAATCGCTCGCCAACGGCTTACAACGGGACTAACGTACCGTACAACCAGCAAAACCTGCCCGTCGCGAAGATGTATCAATGGACGGCCAGTGTAGAGCGTCAGCTGGCAACCAACACGGAGGCCGAGATTGCCTATGTAGCCAGTCACGGCGCCAATTTGGCCTTTCCGGCTGATATCAACCAAATACCCGTCTCCAAGCTATCGCCGACCTTCAGTCAGGCCAACACCCCGTATCCGCAGTTTGGAACGATTGAAGGAGTCCGTGGTGCCTCGGTTTCCAACTACAACTCCTTGCAACTGCAGGTGAATCACCGGTTCACTCATGGACTGACCTTCAATGCAAACTACGTCTGGTCGCATTTCTTGGATGATCAGGATTCGGCAGGATGGGGTGGCCGCGGCGGTACGCAGGTCTATCAAAATGCGTACAATCCTGGCGCCAACTACGGCAACTCCAATTTCGATGTGCGAAATGCCGTGAAAGGAAGCCTGGTTTATCAGTTGCCGGTAGGCAAGGGGAGAAGGTTCCTTAACAGCAATTCCTACCTGGATGCAGTCATTGGCGGATGGCAAACCTCGGCAACGATGCTGGTGCATGGCGGGCAGCCGTACACCGTCGTGACCGCCACCAACAACTCCGCAGCGGATAACCCCAACGCCGGGGGGTCCGATAACGCCAGCCAGTTCCCCAACCTTATCGGCAACCCTCACCTCAGCCACCCGACCATTCAGAACTGGTATAACGTGGCAGCGTTCGCCCAACCAGTTCCCGGAACCTTCGGCGACGAAGGGCGAAACACCCTGGTGGGTCCGGATCTTTCGGAAGTCGATTTCTCGCTGGGCAAAAACTTCGCGCTGAAAGAGGGCATTGGACTCCAGTTCCGGATTGATGGTTACAACATCTTCAACCATCCGAGCTTCGCTATTCCGAATACCGGTGTGGCTTTCGCCTCCGATGGCACACCGACGAGCTCGTCCACTATCACGTCAACCACCATCGGGCCTCGAGCATTCCAATTGAATGCTCGTATCTCGTTCTGACATCTGGTATTTCTCAAACTCATAAGGACGGCGGGCCACCGCCGTCCTTAATCTCTGGGTTCGAAGAACGAGGGGCAAGTCTTGTCAACGGTACAATCGTGACATGAGGATAAAAGCGGTTGCAGTGTTGCTTTGCGGGACTCTGGTTCCTGGGGTGTCAGGGTGCTTCTCCCAATCGAGTTCGAACCGCGAGCAGGAGATCCAATCGCACGCCCGCAAGGCTGAGGAATTTCTAAAGGAGAACAAGCCTGAACTCGCGGCGCCTGAGTTTAAGGCCATTGTTGCCCTAGACCCCAATAACGTCGACGCCCGCGGCAACCTGGGCGTAATCTTGTTCTTCCAAGGGGCATATTCGGAGGCGATTCCTCAGCTTCGCGGCGCGCTGAAACTGAAGCCCACGTTGTGGAAGATTCAAGCCCTGCTTGGCATTGCGGAAAGGCGCACGGGTGACGTTGAGGCAGGGCGGCACGATTTGGAGCAGGCATTCCCGAAACTACAGGAAGAAAGAATCAGGATTGACGCTGGGATGGAACTGATCGAAACCTACTCCGGTACCAGCGATCTGGATAAAGCCGGGACCATTGTGAGCATCTTGCGGAAGCTCGACCCGACGAATGAAGCAGTGCTCTACAGCGCGTACCGGATCTATTCCGATCTGGCCGCCGAGTCGATCCTTAGTTTGTCTGTGGTGGATCCGAATTCCGCGCGCATGCATCAGGCGATGGCGCACGAACTCGCCAAGCGCGGGGATTTCGCAGAAGCGATTGAAAACTATCGCGCCGCTCTCAAAATCGATCCGCAGCTTCCTGGACTCCATTTTGAGCTTGGCGAGATGCTCAGCACTTTGTCGACAACAGAAGGTAGAGACGAAGCTGAAAATGAGTACAAGGCAGCATTGCAAGTTAATCCTTCCGATGAACAGGCTGAATGCAGACTGGGAGACATCGCGCTTCGGCGGGACGAGTTGAAGGATGCCAACGAGCGTTACAGTCGTGCCCTACAATTGCAGCCCGCGGACCCGGAAGCCAACCTCGGCCTGGCGAAAGTTTTTATGACCACGGATCAGCCGGGTAAAGCTGAGCCACTTCTGCTGCATGCCCTCCAAATAGACCCCACCAACGCGCTGGCTCACTTCCGCCTGAGTACCGTATATCGGCAAACGGGACGCACCTCCGACGCCAAACGCGAACTAGAGGAATACCAAAAATACAAGGAACTGAAGGAGAAGCTTCGAGCGGTTTATCACGACCTGCATCAGGAGCAAGGCGTGGGCGAAAAAGACGAGATTCATCCTAGATGATGATTTAGAACCTGCCCTGTGATGAGAACCATTCTCGCATTCGCGATATTGTCATCTATAGTTCCGCTGTTCGGCAGTTCTTACTACACCGCCCGCCTCGACGATCCACGAGCTATTTATCTGACTCAGGAAACGTTTCCTGTGAAGGGCGACGGGATTGCGGATGATTCCGCAGGCTTACAGCAAGCCATCAATACAGTTCAGGAGAAGACCAACCAAGGCATTTTGTTCGTACCCTCCGGCCGCTATCGCCTCACCAAGACGATATATGTCTGGCCCGGAATTCGGCTGATAGGTTTTGGCAGAACGCGACCCGCCTTCGTGCTCGCGGCGAACACGCCGCGTTTTCAGCAAGGGCCTGCTTATATGGTGTTCTTTGCGGGCGCGCGCCCCAACGCCGATAATCCGCCACCGGATGCAAACCCGGGTACGTTCTATTCCGTAATCAGCAACATCGATATTGAAATTCAGGAGGGAAACCCCGGGGCGGTGGGCATACGCGCCCGCTATGCCCAGCATTGCTTTCTGGCTCACATGGACTTTCGCATCGGCTCGGGACTGGCGGGAATTCACGATGGCGGCAACGTCGCCGAAGACCTGCACTTTTATGGCGGCCAGTACGCCATCTGGACCCGCAAGCCTTCTCCGGGATGGCAATTCACGCTGATCGACGTTAGTTTTGAGGGCCAACGCGAAGCAGCAATCAGAGAGCATGAAGCCGGACTCACGCTGATTCGTCCACAGTTCAAAAATGTTCCCACGGCGATTTCCATCGATCCTCAATATTCCGAAGAGCTCTGGATAAAAGATGGGCGCATGGAGGACATCACTGGCCCTGCCGTCATCATCAGCAATGAGAATAGTGCTCGTACCGAGATCAATATGGAGAACGTGGTCTGCCGGAAAGTTCCTGTGTTTGCCACATACCGCGAGAGCGGAAAGCGCGTGGCGGCTCCGGCCGAGCTATATGCGGTTAAGACTTTTTCTCATGGACTTCAATATCAGGACATTAGCTCCATCCCCGCGATTCACGATGTTTACGAGACAACTGTTCTGACTGCCTTACCAGCTCCAGCAAAACCTGACATTCTCGACCTGCCGCCGATTGACACCTGGGTCAATATCCGTAGTCTCGGGGCCAAGGGCGATGGGACGACAGACGACACCGACACCCTCCGGAATGCTATCGCTCGTCACCGCACGATTTACTTACCCTCCGGCCAGTATCGCGTGACAGATACGATCACGCTGCGACCGGATACAGTGCTCATCGGATTACACCCCAGCGTGACACGAATCTTGCTTGCTGATTCAACTCCAGGTTTTGAGGGTGTTGGCCCTCCGAAGCCGCTGCTGGAAACTCCCAAAGGAGGGACGAATATTGTGACCGGCATCGGCCTCTACACCAACGGGATCAATCCCCGAGCAGTGGCGGCGAAGTGGATGGCGGGCACGGATTCGATGATGAACGATGTTCGCTTTCTCGGGGGGCACGGCACGATTGATCCGAATGCCACTGCGGAAGAAGCGCGCAAGGTACGGAGGCAAATTTATAACGACAACCATACGGGCGATTCCAATCCGAATCGCCGCTGGGATAGCCAATATCCCAGCCTGTGGATCACTGGTGGCGGCACCTTCGTGGGCATCTGGACGCCGAGCACTTTTGCGCAAGCGGGGCTGTACATCTCGAACACGTCAACCGGAGGACGGATTTACGAGCTCTCGAGCGAGCATCATGTTCGTAACGAAGTAGTTCTCGATCATGCCTCCAACTGGCAGATCTACGCATTGCAGACGGAAGAGGAGCGCGGCGAGGGCGGCTTCGCTCTGCCGCTCGACATTCGAGATTCCAGCAACATCACCTTCGCGAACCTGCACATGTATCGAGTGGTGAGCAGCGATCAGCCGTTCAAATACGCTGCTAGCATTGCTAACTCCAGCAATATACGATTTCGCAACCTGCATTGCTATAGCGACAGCAAAGTCTCCTTCGATAGCGCGATCTACGATCAAACCCACGGCATCGAATTGCGGCAGCGCGAATTCTCCTGGTTGACGATTTCGGGAGCCCCGCCTGAAGTTCGCCCGAGTCGCCCCTCTGCTCTCCTCGCAGAAGGTGCACAGGTACAAAAACTTGCAGGCAATTTCTTCAATATCTCGGGCGGAGCTGTGGACCCAGCGGGAAACGTCTACTTCGCCGATGCAAAATGGCAGACCATTTACTGCTGGTCAGCCGCGACGCGGCAACTATCGAAAGTTCGCGACAATGCGCTCGATCCTGTCCAGCTTTTTTTCGATAAAGCCGGCAACTTGATGGTTGTTTCCTATGCCGGCGAGGGAACCGTGTACGCGTTCAGACCAGGCACTGCCGACGATGGGATTACTTTGCTGAAAGCCGTTCCAGCCGCATCGCGCCCAGGAATGACCCCGGTTCTTCCGGTCGATTACTGGCGAAATGAGAATGACTTCCTGGAAACGATTCCAGTAAAGCAGCCGTATCACTACATCTCTCCGGACCGAACAACGTTCCTTCCCACGGCCAAGGACTTTGTGACCGGAGAGCTGTACTATGGCTCGAAGTTGAACAGCACGCTGCGGGCTTTTGGCTTCGCTCCGGCCGTGCCCGGGCAGCCCTATTACGTGACCGATGAGGACGAAGAGAAAACCTATTCTGCCACCATTGGCGACGACGGGACGATCTCGAACTTAAAGCTGTTCGCCGAACGGGGTGGAGAGAGCGTGGCATGGGACGAGCAAGGGAATGTCTACCTCGCCGCGGGTCAGGTGTACGTATACAATCCAGCCGGTGAACTGATCGATACAATCGACATTCCAGAGCGGCCAGCGCAACTGTTGTTCGGGGGTAGGGATGGTAAAACGTTGTTTGTGCTGGCGCGCAGTTCCCTGTACGCGATTCAAACCCGCTACCAAGGACATTAAAGGCAAACTACTTTGGCGTCGGAGGTAGTTCTCTTCCCGATCAAAACGTCGTGAACCTTTTAATTCTCCTGCTGAGTCGTTTCGCGAAACACCCGTTCGAGCATGGCGGTAAGGAGAGCGAACATAGCCACGCATCCTCCCAGTGGAACCAGTAAACCAGCCCGCAGGCTACCTGTTTTTGTGGACGTCAATCCCACGAACCAAGGCATGGTAGCGCCTCCTAATCCCGCAAGTGCGAACATGATGGACGCGATTCGCCTCGATCTTTCGCCAAATGCCTTCACCAGCCACGCCACTAGAATAGGAAAAATCGAAGCAAAGCCCAGTCCCGCAACGGCGACGCAAATTGCGATCGTGACGAACGTCCTGGCATGCAGCAGAAGGCCGGTGCCGGACATCGCGAGAATCAAGCCGCTCAATAGAAGCGTGCGTTCGTTGCGTCGCAAGGGAAGCAGCGGGACCACGGCGCGGCCGCCAAAGAGGCCTCCCCAAAAGAACATGGGCGTCAGAGCCCAGAAGTCGCCCGCAGCAATATGCATTCTTTTCGTGAGTGAGGCGACCCAGCCAGCGACTGAGTTTTCGCATCCCACGTAGAGAAAAAATAATGCAGCCAGGCTCAGCGTACTTCTCAGGCTGATGACCTGGCGCACGGGCATTGGTGTGTCGTGATCCTCACTTGCCCGTGGCTCAAGATTCATCCCCATCAAAATGAGAGCCGTGAGTAAAGAGCAAGCTGCGATGGCGTAAAGAAGCCATAGGGTCGCTCCGTGCCGTTGCGCAATCATCACTGATGGAGAACTCGCTATCGCGCCGATTCCCCACATCACGTTCAGGATGCTGAGGGCGGCCACTCGGTGGGATCTTGCAACTTCTGCCACCCACAAGTTGGTGCCCGAAAGAGCCTGCCCCAATCCACAACCGAACAAAACAGTGGCCGCCAGGCACGCGATATTGCTACCTAGATTCAAGCCTGCCACGCCCGCCGCGATCAGGCTGAAGCCGCACACCAGAGTGTGCCGGTATCCCTGTCGGAGCAAGGGACCGAGCGATGAGACGCCCAGCATCGAGCCGCAAAACTGGGCGCTGAAAAACAGCCCGGCACGCTGATCGCTTAGAGTCCAACGGCCAATGAGTATCGGCAACATAGGTCCCAACAGCGTAGTCACAATGCCCATGAGAACAAATCCGCCGTGTAACACAAGGGATGCTGCCGAAGAGACGGGGCGGGCGGTGGATCGGGTTGGGACCGAACTCATTTTGAAAGGCATTATGCCTCAGTGCTTTCCCTGACAACTGAGCTGGCACGCATGATGCCGGATGTAAAGATAGCGGTCCAGCAGTATTGCTCAAATCTCGAACGTTCAGCAGCATCAATCCCGCGCAAGGTTGGCAGGACTCTTGGATCATCCGCTGATGGTTAGGCAGACTCCGGTCGCGTGGCGAACTGTCACGGTATACCTGCCATGCCGGAGACGGTCGGGCTTAGGCGACGGCGTGATGCGAACTCCGCGGCTATCGAGAGCCGGGGCGTGCAGCGTCTTGGCCTCCACCGCTCCTGTTCTTCCCGTTCCAAAGTCCAGACTTACTTCCACATTCTGCTCCGCGTCTTTGTTCAGGATAATGACGGCCACATGCCCGCTGGGAAGTGTTGCGGCATAGGCGGTCGCGTCAACTCCCGTTGCCTGCAGTTGTGAGGTGAAGTCGACCTGGAGAAAACGACCTCCGCTGAACTCGCCGGCGAACTTGAGCCCATAGGCCACCGGTTCCATCACATACTCTGAGCCGAACGTCGCAATGGGGGTGTAGAAGGGGTGAGGGTGAGTCGCGATCTGATCCGGGCTTTCGCCTTCCTCTTTGAGAAGAACATCGCCGGGGAGGAAACCTCCAACGGAGTTGGCCACGGATTTGCCGGTGCCCCCGTGCAAATTGACTCCGGAATAGTTGTTGCTGGCGAGCAACAGCGAATAGTCAGCAGACCACAGTGCCGCAGCGAAAACGTCGGACACCCCTGGCTTGCCGCCGCGATAGCAAGTGTTGCCTTCTGTCATGCGCACGCGGGCGCCCATCTTATTCGCCGCGGCGGTCGCGGTATCCGCCGTTTTCTGAACCTTGGCCATCGTAGCTGGCTTCAGCAGGTTGGGAATGTTGACCTCGGGATTGGTTGCTGGGCCGCCGAAATAGTAGTGGTGTGTAAGCGTTGTCACGGGCGGTGGATTCTCGATCGCAGGCCACAAATCCGCAATCTCCGTTAACCATGCGACATCCGATGCAACATCCGGCATCCCGAACTTTGCGCCCGGCGCGCCCGAGCTCACGGCCCGAGCCAGAGCGAGCCATTCTTGCAGGTAAGTTTTCGCGGACCACGTTTTTGGATCGCGCAGGTGGCGGCCGAACAGATCGGCCTCGTTGCCTATCTGGAAATATTGCAGGCTCGCACCGAGAGTCTGTGCCACGAACGCTGCTTCCTCGGCCGCACGCTCAGGCGTATTGGTTCCCATGCCGATGCCATACAGGCAGGTCCAGCCGGTCGCTTTTAAAAAACCTGCCAGATTACGTACCGCCTCCGGGGTTACGGCGTAATACTGTCGTTGGGGCTCGCCTTCGACCACGCGAGTCTGCGGATGCTCAGGTTCAGAAGAGCCGGGCGTCGCCTTCCACCAGGCGAACGCGCTGGTATTGCCGCCCAGTCGCAGCACTCCGCCAGGCGCGAGAGCTTTGAACTGGCGGATCAATCCGACATTGCCCTCCGAGAAGAAACTCGGGTCGGTTAGTTGCTGCACCTCATAAGAAAGACCCACGAAGTCGGCAGGCATAAGGGCGCCCACGGCTTCGGTGGAAACCTTCAGGGTGACCTGGGCTCCTGCCCCGCGCTGCGCACGAAGACGGGTGGCAGCAAGCGATAGTACAGCTGTGGCAACGAATCTGCGTCGGCTGATCGTAGTCATCGTACTTAAGAGTGTAATCGTGTTTACCAGCTCAGACTGATCGTTACTTGGGCTCAGCCTTCTAACCACCCGTATACTCCCAGGCACCTTTACCGGCCAGCGTCGGAGGCATTACTTCGCGCCGATCGCGCGCTCCAGGGCTATCGGCCGAAGTCCGTCACGAAAATCTTTTGGGACGCCACGCCCGAAGACAAAAGATCTTTGTCGCTGATCCGGCAGCGGGCTCGAAGCATAACCGCGGATGCGCCGTGGACTCGCTCTTACACGATTTGAAAAGGTCAAGGAAGTGAAGATGCCCAGTGGCTGCGACGAAATGATCGATCACGCCTTTGCCGACTACAGCGGTGCCACGCCGTAGGAGCGCGCTCGCCGTGCTCTTCTGCGCCAAGCTATGGAAAAACGGGCTTTCCAGGTACCCCAAAGAGTGGTGGCACTTCGACTACCAGGATTGGAAACAGTACCCAATCCTCAATATGAAGTTCGAAGAGCTCGGACAGTAGAGATGTTGACACAGCTCAAGGCCGAGGAACATTGATCAATTTGGGCAGCATCCAGCGATTGATCAGCTGCTCGTATGTCGGCTCCGGCAGTTGTACCAGCAATGGCTTGCGGGCCGGGTCGAGCCAGGTAAGCACGCTTTCCAGGCCGATTTGTGACATGGCAGTGCATCCCGCCGTGCCCTGGTCATGGCTATGCCAAATGTGGAGAAAGACGCAGGAGCCGCCGCCCGGCTCGGGTGCGTTAGTGTCGCCAGTAACGGTGCCGTTGTGATCTACGACGACTCCCCAGCGGTACGACTCACCGGCGTTCCGCATGTGCTCTGAGCTGTTCCAGTCGGGAGAAACGACAGAGCGGTCCATGATGCGGTTATAGTGCTTCGAGCCGGGGTCGTCGACGCATTCGATCGATGAGGTCAGGCTTAGATACGGCACCTTTAGTCCCTGGAGCGGCTCCGAAGCATAGCCGAATGCGGTGCCCAGAGCGAAGACGCCGGCGGGAGACTTGCCGTCTCCTTCCCTTTTGACCGGATCGGATGCCGACCGGATTTGGGCATCATCGGTCGGAACGACGCCGATACCCCACCCTAAGCCATTCTTGCCGACGACAATCGAGATCGGGTCACCCACGAGACGCCATTTTTCATGCACCGTGGCGCGCTCATATCGCTGCAAACGTCCTTCAACCGCATTCCAGTCCGCAGCAGTGACTACGATCATCTGTGTGGAACGCGCGAGAGCATCGGACCTCAAAGTGCTGGCCTGAGCCGGGGCAGACACGCACCAGCCTACGATCGACAGAAGACAAAGGAAAATGCACACAGGATTCATCAAGAGTAGTGTAAGGCTATCGGTTGCGGCTGCGCCATCAGGAATAATCCTCCACTCACCCGTGCGAACAAGTGGGGCACAGGGCCCCAGCAATTCGGCCAGCTTGGCTGTAACCTTGAATTGTGGGACCGGATTTGGTGGCATCATAGGATTGATGCCCAAGATCGTCAATTCCTACCGCTTCCTCGGTGGCGGCCCGAAACAGCTCATGAAGCATTGGGCTGGGCTCGGCGGGCCGCGGCAAATCCCTTGGAGTCCTTTGCCCAAACCAATGTCACAATGCACGGTCTCGATTGTGAGTTCCGCAGGGATTGCCCGGAAGACCGACAAGCCGTTTGACCAAGAGATTGAGCGGCGGGACCCTTGGTCTTCCGATCCGTCGTATCGAATTCTTGGTCCCGAAACGGCAACCGACGATGTTCGCGTATACCACCTTCATATCAACACATCCTTCGCTCAACAGGATCTCAACTGCGTAATGCCTCTCGAGCGATTGAGCCAACTTGAAGCCCAGGGCCAGATCGCGCACTCCGCCCCTTCCCACTATTCATACATGGGGTATACTCTCCGGCCCGACATGCTGCTGCGTCACGCGGTTCCTGGCATCATCGGCCGGCTGCGCCAGGAACGGGTGGATGCGGTCGTGCTGGTTCCGGTTTGACCAGTGTGCTGCTGGTCCGTGGGACTGGTTCAGCGTGAAATCGAAGCCGCCGGGTTCAGCACCATCTCGCTCTCCATGATGCCGGAGCTGACCATGAGTGCTGGTGTCCCGCGCATCGCGGCCATCGAGCACCCCTTTGGGCTCACCTTGGGCCGGCCTCAAGACGTTCCCCGTCAACTGGCAGTGTTGAGTGCGACGTTGCGGGCTCTGGAGGAGATTTCCCAG
>Ga0210398_10003841_pt1 | contig 14267 bp, 14 predicted proteins | sample IncBWC4OmetaG_FD_161047 | JGI IMG/M metagenome (GOLD analysis project Ga0210398, IMG submission 161047) | Forest soil microbial communities from Barre Woods Harvard Forest LTER site, Petersham, Massachusetts, United States - Inc-BW-C-4-O | ecosystem: Environmental > Terrestrial > Soil >...
ACATCACCAGATATCCGCGCCATCTCGGGGAAAAAGCGTCGCGCCCACAGCACCGGGTTGCCGCGCTTGCCATGCCGCGTCGGCACGACGATGGCACGCCCCTCGAGCGGGTTGAACGCCGCGATCAGCCGGTCGAGATGGCGGCCCGAGATCAGCGGCATGTCGCCGAGGCACACGACCGCGCCGTCGAGCTCGTCCGGCAACGCGGCGAGCCCGCGCCGCAACGAGGTTGACAGGCCGTCGGCGAAATCGGGGTTACGCACCCGTTCGACGGGCAGGCGGCCGAGTGCCGTGTCGACCTCGTCGGCGCGGTTGCCGAGGACGGCGACGATCGGGCGCGCCCGCGACGCCAACAGGCGCTGCGCGACCCGCGCGACCATCGGCACCCCGGTCCCCGGGCTTGACCCGGGGATCTCGGCAAGGAGCTTGTTCGGCCCGCCCATGCGCCGCGACTGACCGGCGGCGAGCAGCAAGGCGCCGATGCGCGGACCTCGCGATTGCTCCGTTTCGCGGACCGTTGGCGCCTTGGCCTCGGCCCGCGGCAACGGCCGCGACGGGATCTCGGCGAGGAGCCCGCCGCTGCCCATGCGCATGATTTCGGCCGGGCCGACGGGCAACCCGGCGACTATCCGCTCCAACACCCAGTCAAACCCGTTGACCTTGGGCGAGCGCGCGCAGCCGGGCAGCCCCAGCACGACCCGCTCGCCGACATGGCCCAGCAGCAACAAATTGCCGGGGTCGACCGGCATGCCGAAATGATCGACCGTCCCGCCGGCCTTTTCGATCGCCGAAGGGATCACGTCGCGCCGGTCGAGGATCGCCGAGGCGCCGTGGATCAACAGCATGTCGACGCCGCGTGCGGCGCCGTCGCCGATCATGGCCGCGAGCGCCGGGCTTTCGTGGGCGCAGCGCTCCTCGAACGCGAGGCGGCAGCCGAGGGCGGCGAGCCGGGCTTCGGTCACCTCGCGGGTCTTGTCGAGGATGCTCTCCTTGAGCCCGGGGAGCCGCGTCTGGATCAGCCCGACCGACAATGGCCGAAACGGCGCCACCCGCAGCAACGGGCCTTCGTCGATCGCCACCTTGACGCAATGCTTGACCGCCTCTTCGGGTGCCGCGAACGGGATGATCTTGATCGTGGCGACCATCTGGCGCGGCTCGACGACCGCGAAGGGCGGCAGCGTGCCGAGCGTGATCGCTTCGTCGACGAGGTTCAGCCGGTCGATGCGCTCGCGGTCGAAGACCAGCACGCCTTTGGCTTCGGCGTGAAGGTTGACCCGGCCGGTAAACGGCGCCGCCGCCGAGATTCCCGAGCCGATCGCCGCCGAGGCCACCCGTTCGGCTGCCTCGTTTTCGCCAACGTCACCAGGCTCGAGCCGCGCTACCGTGATCGCCGACAAGCCGGCGCCGGCGATCAAGCCGAGGTCGGCGCCCGACAGCACGCGCCCTTTTTTGAGCGCCGCCGCACCAAGCTTCAGGCTGTGCGCGAGGATCGCCCCTTCCGCCTCGGCAACCGGGACCTCGCCGAATTTCACCTTCCCTCCTCGATGCTGGGAAACATTCGTGAAAACGCCAGCGGGTCTATCGCGCCGCGGACGACGGGAGCTGCTGGATGATGATCGGCGCTGGCGGGGTCGAGCCGATCTTATATCCGAGAGCGCCAAAGATGATCCCGCCGGCGGCGAAAGCCGCGATGACGATTTTCCACGGCTCGAAGCGCAAGAGCCCGCGCTTGTAGTCGGTGTCGGCGCGTTTGTTTTCGATATCGGCTTGCATCAACTCAATCCTCAGCCGGCGCTCCTCATCCTCAATGTAGCTCATAAGCGGGGTCGCAGAACCGACGGCGGCGCCACGGCCCAGTCTTTATTAACCAAGCGGCGACGGGCGCGTATCCTGTTGGGTCGGGAGTACCGCCTCCGCGGCCTCGCCCTGGCGCAGGACGCGGGTCATCTCGGCGACGATCGAGATCGCCACTTCGGCCGGCGACACCGCGCCGATCGCAAGGCCGACAGGCCCGTGAATGCGGGCGAGGTCGGCGTCGTCAAAGCCTTGCTCCTTCAGGCGAGCACAGCGCCCGGCGTGATTGCGGCGCGAGCCGAGCGCGCCGATGTAAAAGCACTCCGAGCGTAACGCCGCCGCCAGCGCGGGGTCGTCGATCTTGGGGTCATGGGTCAGCGCCACGACCGCCGAGCCGCGATCCGGCCGCAGCCGCTCAAGGGCTTCGTCGGGCCATTCGGTGACCAGCTCGACCTCGGGAAACCGCGCCGCGGTCGCGAAGGCCCCGCGCGGGTCGATCACGGTCACGGCATAGTCGGCCAAGGTCAGCATCTGCGCCAACGGCTGGGCGATATGCACCGCGCCGATGACGAAGCAGCGATGCGGCGGCGTCAGCACCTCGACGAAGACCGGGCCGGCGGCCGTCTCGATCGTGCGGTTGCGGCCGGTGCGCCGCGCTTCCCGAACCCGGCCGAGGGCGGCCTCGTCGAGCACGAGGTCGCCTTCGGCGGCGGCGCCGTCCAGTAGCAGCTGATGGCCGCTCGCGAGCTCGGTGGCGAGCGCCACCGCGCGGTGCTCGCGCGCGGCCGCGACCACCCGGTCGAGGATGCGGCCCTTCATTCGACGCGCTCGACAAAGATCTGGATTTTGCCGCCGCAGGCGAGGCCGACTTCCCAGGCCTGGTCGTCGCTGACCCCAAAATCGAGGAGGCGCGGCTTGCCGTCGCGGATCACTTGCTGGGCCTGCTCGACGACGGCGCCTTCGACGCAGCCGCCCGAGACCGAACCCACCATCGCACCCTGGTCGTCGACCGCGAGCTTGGCGCCGACCGGCCGCGGCGACGACCCCCAGGTCGTGACCACGGTCGCCAGTGCCACGCCCGACCCCGCCTCGCGCCAGCGCGCCGCCTGTTCGAGGATTTCCGCAGTGTCGCTCATGCCGCCCTCTCCTGGTAAACCCGTAATGCGGGGGCCGCCGGGCCGCGCCTCGCCGCCGGCGCGCTCAGCACTTGGATCAACTCTTCGAGGCTCTCGAGATTGTGCACCGGCCGAAACTCGTCGACATGGGGCATCATCGCCCGCATTCCCAGTGATTTTGGCTCGAACCCCTCGTAACGCAACAGCGGGTTCAACCAGATCAGCCGCCGACATGATCGATGCAGGCGATCCATCTCGCGCGCGAGCCCGGTTCCGGCGTCGCGGTCGAGGCCGTCGGTGATCAGCATGACGATCGCCCCCTGGCCCAAGAGCCGCCGCGACCACAGCCGGTTGAACTCGGCGATCGAGTGGCCGATGCGCGTCCCACCCGACCAGTCGGCAACCGCCTCGCCGACCCGCTCCAGCGCCAGGTCGACATCTCGATAACGCAGATAGCGGGTGATGTTGGTAAGCCGCGTGCCAAAGACGAAGGTGTAGACCCGGTCGCGGTCGTTGGTGACCGTGTGCATGAAATGCAGAAAGACGCGGCTGTAGCGGCTCATCGAGCCCGAGATGTCGCACAAGACGACGAGCGGCGGCGGCCGGCGGCGCCGGCTTTTGCGCTTCAACTCGATCAGCCCGCCGGAGCGCAAGGCTGCGCGCAACGTCGCCCGCAGGTCGGCGCGCGCGCCGCGCGGGTCGGGCGCGAAGCGGCGGGTCGGCACGTCCTCGACCGGCAGGCGCAGCCGCGCGATCGCCGCCTTGGCGCGCGCCAGTTCGTCGAGCGACATCTTCTCGAAATCCATGCCGCGCAATTGCTCGCGGTCGGAAAAGGTCATGACCGCATCGATTTCGCTCTCGACCTCTTCCTCAGCATCGGGCGCGGCTTGCTCGCGGTTCGGGTGCAGCGCCTCGGCGAGGCGGCGCGCCATCTCTGCGCCGCGGTCTTCCTCGCCCGGAACGCGCATTTCGGGCAGCACCAGCGCCATCATCTTCTTCAAAAGATCGGGGTTGCGCCAGAAAACGTGAAACGCCTGGTCGAAGATCAGCCGCTGGTCCGGCCGGTTGACGAAAACCGCATGCAATGTCCAGTAGAAGTCGCGGCGGTTGGTGATGCCGATGGTTCGCACCGCCTGCACCGCGTCGATGACCTTGCCGGGTCCGACCGGCAGCCCCGCCGCGCGCAAGGTGCGCGCGAAATGCATCAGATTGGCGACGAGCCGCCCCGGTGCTTGGCCCTCGGTGGCTGGCGAATGAACCGCTAAGGTCATCTCGCTCGTACCGTGGGCTGTCGTCATGGCCGCACTTGTTCCGGCCATCCACGTCTTGCGGCGTCCGCGGCCTCGTGGATAACCGAATCAAGCCCGGCCATGACGTTAAGGGGAGGGCGGCCTCCGAGCATTACCTATGCCGCCGCCGCTTCCGCTTTGATCTGGTCGAGCAGGCGCGCGGCTTCGCTGCCCTGGATGCGGGCGATGTCGTCTTGATATTTGAGTAATACGCCCAGCGTGTCGTTGATCGCGTGCGGGGTCAGCTCGAGCACGTCCAACTGCATCAGCGCCTCGGTCCAGTCGATCGTCTCGGCGATCCCCGGCAATTTGAACAAATCCATCGTGCGCAATTTCTGCACAAAACCGACGACCTCGCGCGACAGATGCTCGCTCGCAGCCGGGGCCTTGCGCTTCAGGATTTCGAGCTCGCGGGCCGCGTTCGGGTAATCCACCCAGTAATAGAAGCAGCGGCGCTTCAGCGCGTCGTGAATTTCGCGCGTCCGGTTCGAGGTGATAATGACGATCGGCGGATGCTCGGCTTGGATCGTGCCGATCTCGGGGATCGTGACCTGAAAGTCCGACAGGAGCTCGAGCAGATAGGCCTCGAACGGCTCGTCGGTGCGGTCGAGTTCGTCGATCAGCAGCACCGGCGCACCGGCGATGTCGGGCTCGAGCGCCTGAAGCAGCGGGCGCTTGATCAGAAAGCGGTCGGAAAAGATCGTGCTCTCGATCTCGCCGCGGTCCTCATCGGCCGCCTCGGCGAGGCGGATCTCGATCATCTGCCGCGCGTAGTCCCACTCGTAGACGGCCGAGGCGACATCGAGCCCCTCATAGCATTGCAGGCGGATCAGACGGCGCTGTAAGGCCGTCGCCAGCACCTTGGCGATCTCGGTCTTGCCGACCCCGGCCTCGCCTTCGAGAAACAGCGGCCGGCGCAAATGCAACGCCAAATGCACGGCCGTCGCTAGGCTGCGGTCGGCGACGTAGTCGGCGCTGCCAAGCATCGCGAGCGTGCCGTCGACCGAAGCCGGGAGTGTTACGGGACTGACAGCATCCATCGCACGAGATTTCCGATCGCAACAAAATTCCCCCTCCCGACGGGAGAGGGCGGGTCGGTCTTGCGGGCCCGGCAACCGTGCGGGACCACCTTCGCGTCTCGTAGATTTAGTGCATCCGGCGCGGTGTCGCCACCCGGCACCCGAACTCGGTATGAGAGGCTACCAGCGCCTCAGCAAAATGCGATGCTGCCGAAATCGAGCAACGCAGGCGCCGCAGTTGCGCCCCGTAGCCCGGCTTCTTCTCGATTGCCGGATTGCCGCACTCTTTCTGGAGGATTTCGCGCTGATCGGCGAAGGCCCGGGATGGCTGAGCGGGGGATGGGTTTTGCTGACGCGTTGCGGTGTGCACTCCTTGAAGCGACCGACTAGCGCAGCGCGTGGTAGAGGCGCTCGTCGTAGAGCGCGCCCTCGAGCGGCGTCAGCTTTTGGCGAAACTCGCGGGTCGCGGGGTTCGTCAGGCTCACGTCAAAGCTGGCGTGGTCGCGCCAGCCTTCGACCAAGCCGAAGTGGTTCGCGTGCCCGACCACTTGCAGGACGTCGAACCATAAATTGCCCGGCATCTTGCGCCCGGCCTCGGCGAGCGCGGTGACGAGAGCGGCCGCCTCGTCCTTGCCGGCCGGGAAGACGTCAACGTGGGTGACGACGTACAGGGCACCCGGCCCGCCGTGTTCCGTCGGGCCGGCCACCGAAAACCCGGTGAAATCGCGAACTTCGAACGGGCCGACGAGCAAGGTTTGCAGCTTGTCGCGGAACCCGGCGGTCGGCGCGGCGGCGTTGTGCGCATCAAAGGCCGCCTTGTCATGCCATCCCTCGAAAATCGCAAAGCGGCTCGGGCGGCCGATTTCCTGAAATGTGTCAAACCCGGCATTGCCGGGCATCCTGCGGCTCGCTTCGCCAAATTGCCGCGTCAGGGTCGCGGCCTGGGGGACGTCGGGGGCGGCCGCCTCGAAATAGGTGACGGCGTAGACCGCACCGCTGTTTTCCGCCGCATTGGCGGGTCTCGTCGTCGCGAGGGCCATAGCGAACATCCCCAGGCCAAGCAGGAAAAGCGCGCGCATTTTAGCCACCGCTGCGTTGCCCGCGCTCAGGCGGCGTGGTCAAGCTTGAAGAACTCGACGCAGTTGCCGGCCCAGATCCGCCGTTTGTCGGCTTCGGGAATGTCGGCGTAGATCTTGTCGATCAACGGGCGCGAGTTCGGCCACTCGCATTCGATATGCGGGAAGTCGGTCGCGAACATAATCCGGTCCACCCCGACATGCTGACGCTCCTCGACCGCGACGCGCTCGTATTGCACGCTGAAATAGACGTGGCCGCGGACATAGTGGCTCGGCAATTCCTTCAATGGCTTGAACCCGAGATATTCCTGCGCCCAGCCGAGGTGGCGTTGATACCAAAGGTCCATGTGCTCGAGCCAGAACGGGACCCAGCCGAGCCGGGTCTCGGCAAAAAAGATTCTCAGCTTGGGATGGCGCTCGAACACGCCGGCCAAAACCAGCTGCGCGATGCTGACTGACGGCGCCAAGCCGAAATTGCACAGCCACTCGAGAAACGGCCGGCGCAGCCGCTGCATGATGACCGGGTCTTCCTTCGGGTACTTGAAGGTCGGCTGCGCGGCGCGCGCACCGGTGCGATAAAACTGCACATGCGCAGTGACCGGCATGTCCATGTCGACCGCGGCTGACCAGAACCTGTCGTCCTCGGGGGTCGGATAGCCTTTGGCATTGGGCAATGCGCCGAGCAATACCCCCTTCAGCCCGAGCCTTTTGCAGTGCTTCATCTCGGCGATTGCGTCATCGACATTGGTGATCGGGATGACCCCCATGCCGATCAGCCGGTCGGGTGCCACCGCGCAATATTCCTCGGCGAGCCAGTCGTTGTAGCCGCGGATCACCGCCTTGTAGACCTCGTCATGGCTGATGTTGCGCCAGAAGACCGGCCCCGCGACCATCGCCGCAAACAAGACCTCCGCATCCATGCCGTCGCGGTCCTGCTCCTCGACCCGCTGTTGCGGCGAGCCGGTTCCGGCGGCGTCGGCGACCTTGAGGCCAAAGGGCTGCCACGTGCCCTCGGCCCGGCCGGCGCGCAGGTCGAGAAAATTCGCCTCCAAGAGCGGCTGGCCTTCGATCATCAGCGCGTCGCCGCCATCCGGCAGATGCACCGTATGCGGAGCGCGGTCGCGATGTTTTTCCGGCACCCGGTGTATCCACCTCTCCGGCGGCACTTCGAGGTGCCCGTCTGATGACATCAGAGTGTATTTCCGCGCCATGTCCGTCTCCGTCCGTTCCGATGCCCGCTCCCGCCGCGCCGCCGTTTGCCCTACTCACCCCGGCCCTCTCCCCGCAAGCGGGGCGAGGGAGATGTCGGTGTATTCGACCAGAGCGCCGGGCGCGGGGCAATAGCCGAGGCATTCGCCGCATCCGGTGCACTTCGTCGGCTGGATTTCATAGAGGTGGCGCGGTTCGAGGAGCGCCGGGCGGACCGCCGATTCCGGGCAGACCTCGCGGCACAACCCGCAGGAATTACAAATCGCGTAGTCGATCCGCACCTTCATCAACACCAGCCAGACCGTAGGATGGGTTGAGCCCGGCGAAACCCATCGACTGCGGACGACGATGGGTTTCGCTTTCGCTCAACCCATCCTACTTTCGTGGCGTTACCAGTCATCGGATCCCGGCGACCTGGTGCAGCAGATAGCCCAGCGCGTCCTCGACCGGCTGCTGGGTCTCCGGGGTCGCGCACAGAAAGTCGATCTGGAACTTGCCTTCCATGAAGTGCATCAACTCCTCGTCGCGCTGACTCAAGTGCTCGTGGCGGACCAGCGGGTCGTCGACCCGGTCGAGATAAGCCATGATGCCGATGCAGGCATTGGCCTCCTGGTAATAGTTCTGGGCGGCGCGGGCCAGCGGGTGGATGTGCGGGAACATCATCGACATCCCGAAATACGCCGGCAACGGCTGCGCGTTCGCGGCGGCGATGTCCATCAGCTCGCGTTCGTTGTTGATCCAGCCTTTGCCGAGCAGCACGTCGGCGTGCAGTTTCGAATGCTTGCATTCGTCCCAGATCTGGCGCGCGCGCATGCGCTGCAAATCGATGTAGCGCTCCTGGTCGGCGATGTCGACCGACAAGAGCTGGCCCGACATCTGCTTGATCGACATGTGGACGCCCTCGGCGGCATAGCCGTGCAGCGCGCGGTCCTTCTTCCAGTCCTCGTCGTTGCTGGCGAGCTCCTGGTCGATTTCGGCGAGCATGCGGTTCAGCGAGATTTCCCAACCCTTCAGGCATTGGTCGCGCGTCAGGCGCAGCCGGAACTCGGCGCCGGGCGCGCCGGGCATCGTCGGCCACACCCATTTGTCGCAGAATTGTTCGAGGATCGGGTGCATGAGTTGGGTCCTGTTGCGGGCTACAGTCCTATTCGTCGCCCCCGCGAAAGCGGGGTCCAGGGCAAGCGACGAGGTTGTGCCGCCCTGCGTCTCTGCTTTCGCCGGGATGACCAAGGAATAGCATCAGCTCCGCCAAGCCTCGGGCGGTGGCGGGACCAATGAGCGGCCGGTCTCGGCCTCGACGATGGAGCCTTCCGCCGGGCAGTACATCAGGCAGGCGGTGCAGCCGGGATAGGTGCATTTATCCATGTCGATCTCGATGCGGTGCAATGGCTCGAGCGCGACATAGACGGCGTTCAAATCGATTTCCCGGCAGACGACGTAGCACATCCGGCATTCGGTGCAGCGCTCGTGGTCGATCTTGAGCCCGGCCATGCCGATTTCCTTCAGTCGGTCACGGTGACGCGCGGCATCGGCGGCGGCGGGGTGGAGCGGTCGAGCACGAAATCGCCGAGCGCGTGCAGAAACCGGCCGTAGTCGCGCCGCGCCACCGCGCACGCCCAGCGGCACAGCTCGGCCTCGACCGGCTTTTCGATGAACTCCTCGACGATGCGCCGGCCCATGTTGACGTGGCTCCGATTTTCGACCGCCTGGCTGTCGAATATGGCCCTGAGATCGGGGTCGGAGGTCGCGGCGGAAAGCTCCTGCATCCAGCCGAACTCAAGCACCTTGGGGCCGAGGTTCAGCGCCGCGATGCGGATCGGGTGCGGGTATGTCGCGAGGTTGCGCAGGGAAAACACGTAGTAGGCGAGCGCCGAATCCACCGAGAACCGGCCGTAGGGCTGGTGGAACGCCTCTTTCTGGGTGGCGATGGCACCACGCCGCAGCAGCGAGTCGAGATACAGCATCTCATGCGTCGACTCGTCCACGATCTGCTTTGAGAACAGGTATTTGACCGAAGGCGGGAAGTCGTTCATCTCCAGCCCTTGGCCCCATCCGCCGTAGATGTAGTAAAACATCCGTTCAAGCGTCCACAGTCTCCCGACCAGCCGCGTAACCGCCGCCTCGTCGAGCGCGCCGTCGCGGGCCGCGTCGATCACCGCCGAGATCGGCGTGGTGCCGCTGCCTTCCCGGCTGTTGCCGATCAGCTCTTGCGCCAGCGCCTTTCCCGGCAGTCCGGTCATCGGCCGCGACCTACGGGACTACGGCTCGTACACCGCGAAGCATTTGTTGGAGTTGAAGATCCAGCTTTCGACAAAGGCGGTCTCGGTTGGCCGCCGGCCGAGCGCGTCCATCGCCCCCATCAGGCACATCCAATTTAGGATTTCCTGCTGGCCACTGTCCTCGACCGCACTCAGCGGGCGCTCGCGCCAGGTCGTGTAATCGCTTTTTTGCAAGGCCTCGTAGAGCGCCCGGTCGGCCGGGACATCGGGGTAGAGCAGCCAGTTTTTTGGCGTCAGGAACGCGTGCGACCAACTCGACGAGGCAACCAGCGCCACCCGATAGGGGCTCTCGGCCGCGATCCGGGCGCAGGCGGCGCCGAGGTCAAAGCAGCGCCACGGCAGCGGGGAGGGCGGGTCGAGATCGGCCTCGTCCGGCAATTCGCTCAGCGAGCGCACACCGGCCTGCTGCGCCACGACGCGGCGGCCGTAGCAATTCACCTGGAACGGCAAGACCGGATACGGAAAACCGCGCCGGTCGTAGTCCATGAACAGCAGCGTGTTGAGAAACGCGTGGCCCAGCGGGTGATGCAACGGCTTGTAGGCGTAGGACACGTCGAACCCGGCTTCGATCATCTTGCCCGCGAGGTATTTGCCTGCTTCGCGATGGCCCTTATACGTGAATGTCTTGTCGTACGGTTCGTTCCAGGCGTTGGCCGCGCGATGATATTCCCACGGCTTTGGGCTCATTTCTTCATAGGCAAAGAGGCAGAACGGCGGGATCACGTCCTCGCGGAAATTTTCGTACTGGTCGTCGCCCCAGATCACGACGAGGTCGGGAGCGAAATCGTCGAGCACGCGGCGGGCGTTGCGAAAGCCGGCGAGCAGCGCCTCGCGGTGCCGCCGCGCCGCCGACAGCCCGTGGTCCGAACCGTATTCCTCGCGCATCGGCGCCGGCCAACCGTCCGGATCGCGATATTGTTGCGGCAATGCCGGGTCGTCGAGGACCCGTTTCAGGATGCGCCCCATGCTTTCGTCAGTGCCCGAAAGCGGCGGAAAGTGGGTGACGCCGAGACCCAGAACCTCTCCCATTTCATCTCCTCCCGGTGGGCGCGGAATCCACCCTTTCGGTTACGAGCGCTGCGGCATCTTGTCAAGATTGGGCGCATGGTAAGCACGCCGATTCGGCGTTTGATCGAGCCGCTTTCCGGTACGCGGCTGCCGAAAGCGCGGCGTTTCCCTCGGTTCGGTCGGGAGATTGCGCCGCCCGCCGGCGCCGTGGCAAGAAAACGGCGGGAAATTTGGGCGATTAGGGGCTCTGCGATGACGCCGCCTCGCTACAGCCGCCGGATGCTGTTTTCGGTGCCTCTTCTAGCTGTGCCTGCCGCAGTTCTCGGGGCGCCGGCCGGGGCCGGGGCCGCCGAGGGCGATTTCTACTCGTTCCTCGACCTGGTCGGGCGTGAGGCGGCGGCGCAAGGCGTTCGTGCGTCGACCGTCGATGGCGCGCTGCGCTACGCGCAATACCTGCCGCATGTGATCGAGCTCGACCGTCATCAGCCCGAGCAGGTGCTGACCTTTGCCCAGTACCTACAAAAAACGGTGAGCCCCCAGCGGATCGAGAATGCGCGGCGTGCGCTGTTCGACAACCACGCCATGCTCGACGCGGTGTGGCGAAGCTACGATGTCGAGCCGCGGTTTATCGTTGCGCTGTGGGGGATGGAGAGCGATTTCGGCAAGATCACCGGCAATTACATGGTGGTCTCGTCACTTGCCACGCTCGGGTTCGACGGGCGGCGCGGCCCCTATTTTCGCGGCGAGCTGATCTCCGCTCTGCGGATCATCGACGAGGGCAACGTCGGCGTCGGCAATATGACCGGCTCGTGGGCCGGTGCGATGGGCCAGTGCCAGTTCATGCCGTCGACCTTTCTGCGCTATGCCGTCGATTATGACGGCGACGGCCGCCGCGACATCTGGAACGACCGCGCCGACGTGCTCGGCTCGATCGCGAATTTCCTCGCGCATCTCGGCTGGCGCAACGGCGAGAGCTGGGGCCGGCAGGTGCTGGTGCCGGCCGGTTTCGACGAGCGCTGGACCGGCCTCGACTTCAAGCGGCCGATGGGCGAGTGGAGCCGCATGGGGGTGCGCGGCATCGACGCGAGCCCGCTCGGCGCTCGCGAAATCGAGGCATCGCTGGTCATGCCGGACGGCGTCGGCGGCCCGGCGCTGCTCGTCTACGACAATTTCCGCACGATCATGCGGTGGAACAAGTCGACCTATTTCGCCGGGGCGGTCGGCTATCTCGCCGACGCGATGGTCGGCACCGGGCAGATGGACCACGGCTGACCCGCGAGCGGGCGCGGCGGGGCAGGGGATGGCGACCGGCGATCGCCGCGTCGGAGCTATCGCGCCGATTGCCGTGCTGGGCCTGCTGCTCGCCGGATGCGTGTCCCAGCCGGGGTATTACGGAGCGGCGGGGCAGGGCTCCTACCGGGTCGGGGCGCCGTATGAGATCAAGGGCGTTTGGTACTATCCGGCGGTCGACTACAATTACGACCGGACCGGGGTTGCCTCGTGGTACGGCGAGCAGTTCGAGGGCCGGCTGACCGCGAACGGCGAAATCTTCGACCTGAACCAGCTGAGCGCGGCGCACACGACGCTGCCGATGCCGAGCATTGTGCAAGTGACAAATCTCCAGAACGGCCGCTCGCTGCAATTGCGGGTCAACGACCGCGGCCCGTTTGTCAACGGCCGGCTGATCGACGTGTCGCGCCGGGCGGCGCAGCTGCTCGGCTTCGAAAGCAAGGGAACGACGCTGGTTCGGGTGAGGGTGCTCAAGGAGGAGAGCATCGCCGCCGCAGAGGAGGCGATGCACGGCGGCGGGCAGACGCTCGTCGCCGATGCGGCCCCGGCCGCTGCCGCCCCCGCGCCGGCCGCATCCGTGGCATACGCGCCGCCTGCCGCTCTGCCGCCGGCTGCTGCGTCGCGCGCCGTCCCGCCTCGTCCCGCCCGGGATACCGTTGTTCCGCTGCCGCCGCGGCCCCCGACGCCGGAACCGCGGCCGTCGCCGGAACCGCAAATCGCAATGGCGCCGAGCGAAGCGCCCCCGACGCCCGCCCCGACCCTGCCGCCGCGCACGCCGGTGCCGCCGGCGCGCTATCGGTTTTCGCTGATCGCGCCGGCGGAGGCCGCGGAGGCGCCACCGGCACGCGCTCGCGCGACGTCGCCAATGGCGGCGCTGGCTCGCGCCCCGCAAGGACAGGCTGCCGGGCAGCACCCCTCGCCCGGCCGGATTTATGTGCAGGCTGGCGCGTTTTCGTTGCCGGACAACGCTAGACGCGTGCAGTCGCGCATCGCGAACCTCGGCAGCGTCGCGGTGACGGCGACCTCGGTCAATGGCGTCGAACTCTATCGCGTGCGGCTCGGGCCGTTCGACAGCGCCGCCGAGGCCGACCGGCTGCTGGCGCGGCTCGTCGGCGACGGCTATCCAGAGGCGCGGGTCGTCAACAACTGAACCGGCACGGCAACCCTGACGAACGGGATTGGCTATGATTACGGCGCGGCATTTGCTCTCGGTTCTGGCGGCACTCCTGGTCGCGGCCAGCCTGGCCGCCCCGCCGGCAGCCGCGGCGGCTCATGCCAGGGCAAAGGCCAAAACCGCGGCTCCCGCGCCGGTTCCGGCCGCCGCCGACACGACCGCCCCGACGGTCGGCATCGACACCCAAGCGACCCACGCAATCATCGTTGAAGCCGAGACCGGAACGGTGTTGCTCGACAAAGGCGCCGACGAACGGATGCCGCCGGCCTCGATGGCCAAGATGATGACGGTCTACACGGTCTTCACGATGCTGAAGGACGGCAAGGCCAAGCTCACCGACGAGCTGCCGGTCAGCGAAGAAGCCTGGCGTACCGGCGGCTCGAAGATGTTCGTCCCGTTGGGCGGCAAGGTCAGTATCGACGATCTGTTGCACGGCGCCATCGTCCAGTCGGGCAATGACGCCTGCGTTGTCCTCGCCCAGGGGCTTGCCGGCAGCGTCGAGGCATTTGTCGACTTGATGAACCAGAAGGCCAAGGAAATTGGGCTGAAGGACAGCCATTTCGCCAATGTCGACGGTCTCCCCGACCCCGACGAGTGGGTGACCGCCCGCGACCTGTCGATCCTTGCGCTTCGCACCATCAAGGACTTCCCACAGTACTACAAGATTTACAGTCAGCTGGATTTCACCTTCAACAACATCAAGCAGGGCAATCGAAACCCGTTGCTTTACAGGAACATGGGAGCGGACGGGTTGAAAACCGGTCATACCGAGGAGGCGGGGTTCAGCCTGACCGCGTCCATCGTTCGCGGCGGGCGCCGCATCATCATGGTGCTGGGCGGCCTCCCGTCGATGAAGGCGCGCGCCGAGGAGAGCGAGCGACTGGCCGCTTGGGCATTTCGCGAATTCAACGACTATCGCCTGTTTGCCGCCGGCGATACGATCGACGATGCCCAGGTGTGGCTCGGCAACGATGCGCGCGTGCCGCTCACCGTCAGCAAGGATCTCGTCTTGAC
>Ga0210398_10003842_pt1 | contig 14266 bp, 19 predicted proteins | sample IncBWC4OmetaG_FD_161047 | JGI IMG/M metagenome (GOLD analysis project Ga0210398, IMG submission 161047) | Forest soil microbial communities from Barre Woods Harvard Forest LTER site, Petersham, Massachusetts, United States - Inc-BW-C-4-O | ecosystem: Environmental > Terrestrial > Soil >...
CCATAGGCTGCCATGTCATCAGCTATGAAGAGGCCCAGAGGCTTGCAGAGGCTCAGGGATGGATAAGGACAGTTGCCAAAGCCAGTTAACGCTGGACACCTAGAGGGGAGCCAGCCCCCAGCCTGTTGCAAGACAGGCGCTAGGTCTGCCTGAAACTAGGCGCGCAGTACCACCCACCAACACCCAAGGAGCCTGTCAAAATGAAATTTCCTATCACACTCAAGCGTCCGCATTTCAGTCTGACTGGACGCTGTTGCATGTCACCAGGCTTTGTCTCTGATGGACGTTGGGCTATCCGCAAGGGGCTCGTAGCCAATAACCCGGTATTTGAGAGCGAGGCCACGATTAAAGCGGCCTTTCCTAGCCTAACCAATGTGTCCACATACACAGACGAACAGGTTCAATCTCTGTTCGATAAGGCTGAGTATGGGGATGTTCACCCACTAGTCGATACCGAGGTGCGCGTAGTGTGCCACTTGTCAGGCAATACTGACGCTCTGGCACGAGTCTACACTACGAACGGGGGCAATCTGTGCCTGTTCGATAACAAGTATCTAGACCTGTTCGGACTGGACGCCAGCACAAAGGCTACAGGGAGCGGGGAAGGAACATCCCCGGCCATTTTCGCGGACTGCTTGCTACTCTCTCCAATCAACGCTGACGTGCTGCTGACCCGGTTTACACCACTCCTTCCAGCCCTGGAGAACCTTGTCACAGACGGCAAGAGGTTCGCTACAGACCAGGAGCGAACGCAAGACCTGATGATCGCCTCTAACAGGCTCACAAGCTCCTTACAGGCTGTCCACGAACAGCTGGACGAACTACGGCGCAAGATGCCAATAATGGCGTAGCCACAGTCAGCCAGTCACCTAGCGGGGAACGAGCCCCCTACAGCCTTGCAAGAGGCTGTCTAGGAATGCCGAGAGATCGGCAGGTTGTACCTCTATTTTGTCCAGCATCTTTCCAAACAGCCAGTCGAGGTTATTATCTCATGGTACGGTCACGACCGCTTGTTTACCTACACAAGATAGCAGTGAGGATAGCCGCAAACGCGGCGACGTATCTTATGACTCCTAGCCTGCATAGACGGGTTAGACGCAGGGCTGGTGCTTGTACATGCACAGCCTGTCGAACCTGTACGGCCCTACGTCTCTACACGAGAGACTGGGCAGACCTAGCCAGCCAACGTGCCGCTAGCGCTTTCAAATCAGTTCACTGGGATTGAACCCAGCTACTCCAGAGCCGCCTACCTGCTCTGTCGAGCGTCCAACCTACCCAACACATCGCAGTATCTACGCTGATTCTGTTCGCATTTTGTGGTCCCATAGAAGATCACAAATGAATTAGGGCCTGCCTCTCGGGACAGCACGCTATTTCAGAGCTGTTTTTACCACCATCTGTAAAACTCGTAGTCAAATCTGCAAGTCTCCTTCCTGTTACTGCCTGTTCATGGCGGAAGCATAGCAAGAGAACTGTAGCTGACACGCCAGAGTGCAGGCAGGATCAGGAAGTGTGTCGTTATTGGAAACAGACAGACCCCGTACAACGCTACCATAGCGCTGACACAGCTAGTACCCAGTAGATACAGCTAGATAATAGGTAGATAGACAGCAGACAGCAGCAAGTTGGACGGCATGGAGCACCCGAGGGGAAGGGACAAGCTAGGGCGGTTGCGGAATTAGGGCCTGCTACAAGACACACGCACACCAAGCGTCTCCCCGCACTCAAAAAAAGAAGTCCACAACACACCCTCCAGCCGAGCTGCATCTATGACCGAACTATTTAATGACGAACGTTTTGTCAATCTTATCGAGAGACAGAGGGCACTGGAAAGCCAAGCGGTAGCAGATGGCGTGCTCTTGTTCCAACGTCGCCTAGCTGCGGCGGACAAGAACGGAACCGCGGCGAATGTCGGCGCTAGCAAGAAACTGCTGAGTGAAGCAGTCAGCAAAGTCGAGGCCGGTATCCAAGCGCTGATCGACGGTGCCACTACGACGCGCGGGCCGAAGCATGGCGCGCTAGCGTGGTGTGAACGCCTTGGACCAGACGTAGCCGCGTATCTGACCGTCAAAGTCGTGCTGAACACGCTGTCCCACAAGCTAGTAGTGCGGGACTGTGCCAACATGATCGCATCGTTCTTCGTGGACGAGCTGCGTTTTCGGCGGTTCAAGGAACAGGCGCCGGGGCTGTTCGACTATCGCATGAACAGTTTCACCACGTCCAACTACTCGCACATGGCGCGGTCGATGACGGCAACGCTGGGACACGCTAACGTGGACGTGTCGGACTTGGAGATGTCGCCGAGTATCAAGCTGTTGGTCGGGATCAAGCTGCTCGACATCCTGGTCGAGACGACCGGGCTAGTCACGCTGGTCAGCAAGCGTACCGTCAAGAAGACGCTGAACCGTCCGTCCAAGATCAGGCAAGAGCTGTACGTAGCGCCGACGCCTGAGACGCTAGAATGGCTGACCAAGCGCAACGGCGTGCTGGCACTCCTGACACCGCTTCACCCGCCTATGGTCGTTCCACCGTTGCCATGGGAGAGCGGACATAACAAGGGCGGCTATCGTTTCGCACTCCGCGGACGGCACTCTGTCGCGCGTGGCTGGGACAGGCAGCAACAGAAGTCGTTAGAGCAGGCTGATATGCCGCTAGTGTTCGCGGCTGTCAACGCGCTACAGGATACGCCGTGGCGGATTAACGGCGACGTGCTGAACCTTGTCCGCACAGTTCAGACGACAGGACGCGCGCTCGGGGGCGTTCCAGCATCACAGCCCGAGGCGTTTCCAGTCGCGCCGACGAACGTAGACACGGATGAGACAGTCCGCAAAGCACACCGGAAGGCGAAGCACATGGTTCACGAGCGCAACCACGCGCGCATGGTCAAGGCTGTGACCTACGCGCAGACGTTGCAAGTTGCCGAGGCGTTCGAGTTCGACGCGGCGATTTTCTTCCCACACAACTGCGATTTCCGCGGTCGAATATACCCTATCTGCTCGCACCTGAGCCCACAGGGTCACGACTTGTCGAAAGGGCTGCTCTCATTCGCTGAGGGAAAGCCACTGGGCAGGGATGGCGCGCACTACCTCGCGGTACATGGTGCGAACTGTCTAGGCACAACTGCGGAAGGGCAGAAGCTTAGTCACCAGTCGCTCGATGAACGCGCGCGCTGGGTCGAGGACCATACACAGGAGATCGGAGACGCAGCATTGGACCCGCTGACGCACAACTGGTGGGCCACTGCAGACAAGCCGCTACAGTTCTTTGCATTCTGCTGCGAGTGGGCAGCGTACAAGAAGTGGTGCGCTAAAAGGAGTGCCGAAGACTTCATTTCAACCCTGCCTGTTAGTCAGGATGGAACGTGTAACGGGCTCCAGCACTTCAGCGCCATGTTTCGCGATGAAGTTGGGGGTAGTGCAGTCAACTTGCTGCCTACGGACTTGCCCCAAGACATCTACCAGCGCGTTGCTGATACTGTGCTCGGCAAGCTGGAACTGCTGGCCGCCGGCGATTCACTCGCTGCACTGTGGCTTAGTAGCGGTCTCATTACACGCAAGCTGACCAAGCGTCCAGTAATGACGTTTGGCTACGGGAGCAAGAAGTATGGCTTCCGCGATCAGCTCGTCGAATACATGAAGCAGCACAAGGACTGGCAGGCGATTCGTGAGACATTCACGGACGCTGAAGGGAAGCAGCTCGTGACCATTGCGTGTTCTCTCCTGGCAGGGCTGATACACGACTCGATCTCAGAGACAGTCACAGCAGCAGGGAAGGGCATGGCGTGGTTGCAGCAATGCACGCGGGAGATCACCAAGGGGAACAAGGCCGTCGAGTGGCGCGTTCCCGCTACAGGGTTTCCAGTACGGCAGCCCTACTTCGCATGTACGAAAAAGCAGGTACGCACTATCCTGGCCGGACACACAATCAAGCCGGAATACTATGTACCGACTAATGAAGTTCTGCCGGCGAAGCAGCGCAACGCTGTAGCACCAAACGTTGTACACAGTCTCGACGCAGCCGCGTTGATGCTGACGGTTGACCTCGCATGTAGTGAGGGGATCGGCCATTTCGCCTTCGTCCATGACTCGTATGGAACGCTCGCCGCTGATGTTGGGCTGCTGGCTGACTGCACGCGCATGGCGTTTGTGAAGCTGTACAGCGATGAGGTAGACGTTATCGGCAACCTGTACGCACAGTGGCAGGCACAGGCCGAAGACGTATCGCGCGTACCGAAGCCACCACCGATCGGATCACTCGACATCGAGCAGGTCTTGCTGTCCACCTTCTTCTTCTCATAGGAACACACCGTGACAATCGAGCCCGAGGGAAACGATAACTACTACCTGCCCCCGCAGGAGTGGGGCAAGAAGACGAAGCTGCTCGTCGGTCACATCCTTGTGAAGTGTATCGGCGGTTGTATGGATGGCGAGACGGTGGACGTAGGCGTGGGCGGCCTGTTCTTCAGAGCACTCTCTGGAGGACCGCTGGCTACGGGGGATAAGGGATACCTACCTGAGCGGCCTGTCCACAGTTATCGGCTGATAAAACAGCATAAGACAGGGGAGTCTGTCTTCGCGCTGGAGTCCTTGCTTGTACCACTGCTCCGGCTCCCTGAGTAATTAGGGCCTGCCAGAGAATACACACAACACACAAAAGGAGATTCACAAAAATGTTCCGCATCGAAGTTAAGGAGATCAATTCCGAGACCCGCGACGTAGAGAAATGGGTCAAGCTCCGCGATAAGGTCGAAGGCGAAGAGGGCGATGACAAACCCGAGTACGGCTATGTAACACGCCGGGAGTTCGTAAAGGACGAACGTGTCTTGCTGACACAAGAAGTAGAGAACGTGGACCTGAAGGCGCTCATCCGTGCAATCAACCGCCCCAACTAACCAAAAGGAGATTTACAAACATGCTCACAACACTATTGCTGGTCCTGCTCGTCCTCGTCATCCTGTTCGTAATCGAACGGCACAAGGAGATCAAACAGTATATCACTGATGAGATCCACCTGGTTCACAGTTTCGCGGCTCAGGATGTCCGCCGGCTAGGAACATGGATCAACGCGGCCGAGTCCCGTGTTTCCTCGGCTGTTGCAAAGGTTGATGTTCGCGTCAAGGCTCTGGAACCCGCCGCTGTAGCAGACGCCACCGGCGCGGTTGCTGAAGTGAAGACCGAAGTTGCCAAGGTGGAAGGCGCTCTGTGAGTCCTCACGTTCCCCGGAAGTCCCGACCCTCGCGCGTGGTTCATGGCTGGGAAGCCCTGCGCGCGGGGTGCGGAGTTGTGCTGCCGAAGGCGATTCTCTGGCTCACAGAGACGATTATCGCGGCCTACATCTTCAAACACGTTCTTAGGAGCTAGTACAACATGGGAAACCTATTTACCGAAGCAGCCGCACTCATCACAGCGGGCTGCCTTGCTGTCCTCATTTGGCTGGGCGTATGGCTCACCGTTATTGGTCTAGCCGCATACGTCGTGCGCCGCGTGTTCTTCGGCCACTAGTTCTGCCAAGAACCTTCACACACCTACCCAAATCATTCACACAATGGCAAAGAAACTCCAGGTTACACCCGCAGGCACGGCGATCTACCCACAACTGGTTACGCCGGACATCAAGTTCAACGCTAATGGCACGTTTCACGTCAAGCTGAACTGTCCCGCTAGCGAGCGTGCGACCGAAATCAAGAACGAGATCGACAGTCTCGCCGTGACGGCGTTGGCTGAAGCCAAGGCAGAGCACGCCGGCAAGAAGGTGGAGAAGGGCAAGAAGCCACCGAAGCTGGTCATGTGCGACGACAAACCATACGTCGAGGAAGAGGACGGGACTATCACGTTCTCCTTCAAGTGCAACGCTTCTGGCAAGAAGAAAGACGGCACGCCGTTCACTGCCAAGGTTGGCCTGTTCGATGCCAAAGGAACCCCGATTGTTGGGAACATCAACATCGGCAGCGGCACGATGATGAAGGTGTCGTTCGAGCCACAGGGCTTCTATCAACCCCTGCTCGGCGCTGGTACGTCACTGCGTTTACACGCGGTGCAGATCATCAAGCTGGTTGAGTTCAGCGGGCGTAGTGCTGAAGGCTACGGCTTCGGTGAAGAGGACGGCTACGAGGCTAGCAGCGAAGCACAGGCTGCTGGGTTCGGCGCAGAAGCCGAGCGCGAGCCAGGCGATGAGCCTGAAGCAAGTGAAACCCTCCCCAACGACGAGTTCTAACATGAAACTTACATGCGCACCAAGCCGCTTGTTCACTCTGGAAGTTTCCGAAAAGGAGCTTCAGCAGATTGAAAAAGGTCTCTACCATGACGACGCGGGGCCGGACGAGGATACCTCAGACAACTACGGTCTGTGGGATAAGGTCAATGACGTTCTAATTGACCATGACATTCCAATGCTTCGGAACGACTGATGCCCAACAAAGACAAACGCCGTACCAATTCGGACGGCGCTTCGGTTGAAGTGGTAGTGAAGCGTGGCGTCCCTATGATTGAGCTAATTCGTGGGAGTCGCTTTGCTCCTGAGATTCTGACGCGGGACCAAGCCGCGGCACTGCTAGAAGAGAGCTGGGGAGTCAAGAGCGCAACAGCGTGCGAGGGCGACTGCTGGGTCTGTCTGCTCAATGAGCTGGTCGAAGAAGGCTTCCGGTGAGTCGCGGGAGAGTTCGGTTTTACCGGACATCTGCTAAGTCGTACCGTTCGGGTCTGGAGTCACGGGTCTCTACAGAGCTTGCCGCTGCTGGTGTCAAGTTCCGGTACGAGGAACTGGTAGTTGCCTACGTGACTCCAGAGCAGAAGCACAAGTACACCCCGGACTTCCTGCTGTGCAGCACGGACATCATCGTCGAGACCAAGGGCCTGTTCACATCGGCAGATCGAAAGAAGCACCTGCTTGTACGTGAAGGTAATCCACACCTGGACATACGCTTTGTGTTCCAGCGGAGTTCAACACCGATCAATAAGGGAAGCAAGACCACCTACGCGATGTGGTGCGAGAAGAACGGCTTCCAGTACGCTGACAAATCTATTCCCCAGGAGTGGTACAATGGTAAAACTGACACCCAGGCAGGTTGACGCACTGGTCCAACTCGCAACGTCCCAGGTGGGCGTCCGACATGACGGTCCTAATACCGGGCCGATGATCGAAGCGTATCAGCGCTCTGCTGGTAACGGTCCAGGCGCTAGCTGGTGCTGCGATTTCATCGTATGGCTCCTGACCGCGATTGTGGGGAATGCTATTCCTCTCCGGCGTAGCGGCTCGTGTCACGACGTGCTTGCTGAGGCGCAGGCTGAGGGGCGGTCTATTACCAACCCTGTGAGAGGCGCTATCGGCTACCTCATTGACCCGACTACAGGCCTGGCACATCACACGTTTCTTTGTACGTCATCCGTTGACTCTAACGAGGTTGTCAAGACCATCGAAGGCAACACGAACGACGACGGCAGCACGAACGGTATTGGTGTCTTTGCCCGGACACGGAAGCTCGATGAGAATGTTGAGTTCGTCCTGCTCACATGAGCGAGGCCACCTTTGTCCGCCATGCTCCTTGTGAGAAGTGCGGTTCCAAGGACAACAACACGATCTACTCAGACGGCGGAGAACACTGCTTTGGCTGCGGTGAACATCGGCATGGTACTGGTGACTCCGCCGTCACTGTCTCACGTAGGAAGACGCTCGGCCTTATCGAAGGCGAGTCAGTCACACTGCTGTCACGCGGAATTACCAAGGAGACCTGTGAACACTTCGGATACCAGAAGGGGAAGTACAAGAACCACGGTGTGCAGATTGCCCCCTACTATGACGCAGACGGCCAGCTCGTAGCGCAGAAGCTACGCAAGCCGGACAAGACGTTCCTTTGGCTGGGCGACCAGAGCAAGGCACTTCCGTTCGGAGCACACGCTTTCCAGAAATCGGGGAAGATGCTGACTGTGTGCGAAGGGGAGATAGACGCGCTGACCATGAGCCAGGTACAAGGCAATAAATGGCCGGTAGTCTCAATTTCCTGTGGCGCTGGACCACAAATCCGCAAGTACATCGCACAACACCGCGACTACTTCATGGGGTTTGAGCGTGTCAACTTCATGTTCGACATGGACGCACCGGGGAGAGAGGCAGCTACGATAGCGGCTTCGATCATTGGCAGGCGTGCTCACATCTGCGACTTGCCCCTGAAGGATGCTAACGACATGCTGAAGGCCGGCAAGGTGTCGGAGCTAATAGACGCCATGTGGAAGGCGGCTCCATACCGTCCTGAAGGCATTGTGGACATGGAGACACTGAAGGACCGTGTGAAGCAACCGCCTGAGATGGGCCTGTCGTACCCGTGGGAGTCGCTGACAAAGCTGTTCTACGGTATTCGTATAGGTCAGCTCGTCGGCCTGGGCGCCGGCGTAGGCTCGGGTAAGACAGACTTCTTCACGCAGACCATCATGCACCTTGCGACTGAGCACAAGCAGTCGTGTGGCGTGTTCTACCTGGAGACACCGATCGACGAAGTAGCCCGACGCATTGCCGGCAAGCTGGCTGGCAAGACGTTCCACGTACCGGACGCCGGCTGGACTGTGGCGGACATAGACACTGCGTGGGCCTCACTGATGAAAGGCGGCAAGGTGTGGCTATATGACAACTTCGGTAACAATGAGTGGGAACCGATCAAAGAGAAGATCGAGTACCTGCACCACGCCGAGGGTGTCCAGTATTTCTTCATCGACCATCTGACTGCGCTTGCTGCATGGCAGGACGATGAGAAGCACGCACTGGAAGTCATCACGTCAGAGATGGGAGCGCTGGTTAAGGCGTTGCCTATTACGATTTTCTTTGTATCCCACCTGACAACCCCCGAGGGAAAGTCCCACGAGGAAGGTGGGCGTGTCATGTCGAAGCACTTCAAAGGCAGCCGAAGCATCCAGCAGTGGTCTACCGATATGATCGGGCTAGAGCGCAATCAGCAGAGCGAGGACCGCACTGAGCAGCAGACAACGACCGTGCGAATCTTGAAAGAGCGCACGACGGGACGCGGGACAGGACAGATCTTCTTTCTCGGGTACGACCCTGATACCGGCTTGCTGTACGAGAAGAACGCATCGGAGCCTGGAGCTACTTCTGGCGATGAGTTCACAAACACTAACGAGGATTCAAATGGATCAAGCTTCTAAAACTGTGGTGGATAATTTCGAGGCCACTATGGAAGGACTAAAGGCACAGCAGGCTGCGGCCATCGTTGATGCTGAGGCGAAACTTGCGGCCACACTTGCTGCTGCAGAGAAGGAAGCTGCCGCGCCCGCTGCAGTTGTTTCTGAGCCGGTTCCTACCGGACTCACGCCGTCGAAGAACATCATCGTTCACCGAGGGAAGTAGATGCCTAACAAACCCGTCATGCGAAACGTCGTAGCGGACCTTGAGTCTGACGGGTTCGTTGAGCAGCTAACAAAAATTCACTGCCTTGTGCTGCGCGATCTCGACACACCCACAGTGTTGTCCTGCTCTGCGCAGCCAGGCAACCCCCCTATCAGCAGCGGACTGGAACAGCTCGAAGCCGCTGCCCGTATCTACGGTCACAACATTATCGAGTTCGACTACCCCGCTCTGCGGAAGGTGTACAATGGTTGGGACGTGGCTACTTCGGTCTTTCGTGATACGCTGCTCATGGCGCGTATGTGTTGGGGCAACATTGCTGACACTGACTATGACAGGGTGCGCCGCGGGCGACTGCCAGCCAAGTACATTGGCCGCCACTCTCTTGCTGCTTGGGGCTATCGCCTGGGCATCTTCAAGGGGGACTTCGGAGAGACAACCGACTGGAGCGTATGGACACCTGAGATGCAAGCCTACTGCATACAGGACACCAACGTTACAGCAGCTCTCGTAGCGGCCATTCGCCGTGCGGCTCCCCCCGGTGGAGCTGTTGAAACCGAGCACGAGCTTGCGTGGTACTTAGCCCAGCAGAAGCGCAACGGCGTCCCATTTGATATGGACAAGGCTGTTGCTCTCTGTGGGAAGCTGGCCGCACGGCGTGACGAGCTTGGGGCAGAACTGCAGCAAGAGTTCGGAAGCTGGATCGCACCTGCTGGTGAGTTCACTCCCAAGAAAGACAACAAGCGTATGGGATACACTGCTGGTGTTACCGTCAGCAAGGTTAAGCTTGTCGATTACAACCCGACATCACGCGATCACATTGCCAACAGGCTGATGAAGCTGTATGGCTGGGCTCCCACCGTTTTCACGGGAAGCGGAAAGCCGCAGGTGGACGAGGACACGCTAGCAGGACTTCCCTATCCTCCGTGTGCGAAGATCATTGAATACCTCCAGGCTGACAAGATGTTAGGGCAGCTATCTGAGGGGAAAGAGGGGTGGCTTCGCTGTGCTACTAAGGATGGTGCAGAGGGAGGGGCACTTACACGGATGCACCACGTACACGGGAGCATCAATCAACTTGGTTGCATCACCCACAGAGCTTCACACAGCCACCCAAATCTGGGGCAGGTTCCCAAGGTGACAAAACAATACGGGCCAGAGTGCCGCGGACTGTTCACCGTTCCTGCAGGGTGGCTAATGATGGGCGCCGACGCTAGCGGCTTAGAGTTGCGGTGCTTGGCGCATTACTTATCACGCTACGACGGTGGACTGTACGCAGACATCGTAGTGAACGGGGATGTCCATTCCAGCAATCGTGATGCACTCGGTCTGTCTGGTAAGGAAGGACGCGACATCGCTAAAACATGGATCTATGCGTGGCTGTACGGCGCAGGTGATACCAAACTAGGAAGCATCATGCTCCCTGTTGGAACTGAGGCTGAGCAGAAGGCGCTCGGTGCAAAGTTCCGCGCTCGGTTCCTGAAGGGTCTACCCGCTATGCGTATGCTGGTGGATGCTGTTAAGGCTAAGGCCAAAGAGCACGGTTTCGTCAAGCTCATTGACGGACGGAAAGCGTTCACGCGCAGTGACCACTCTGCACTCAACACGTTGCTGCAAGGCACAGGTGCGATCATCTGTAAGAACTGGATTGTGCGGTACAATAGCCGCATGGTACAGGAGTTTGGACCGCAGGGGTGGGGAGGCCACTGGGCTGCTCTGCTCTGGGTTCACGACGAGATCGAGTCCGCGGTGCGTCCCGCAATCGGGGAACAATCCAAAGAGATCGCAGTGGAGAGCATCAAAGCAATGGGACCGAAGTTCGATTTCAAAGTCCCGCTGACAGGCGAAGCGCAACTCGGCGCCACTTGGGCCGATGTACACTAACTAGGATAAGCACTTGTCCAACGATAGCCCTTACTTAGAACCACCTGTCCCCTCGTGTGGGATACTTGATATGCCGGTACGTCCACTTTCTGTGACGTTCCGCACACCGATTGTACCGCGCCGGCAGAAGCTTATTACCGCCCTGCTGTGGGGCGACACACACTTCCCTCACCAGGACGATCCAACCATTGCGGTCATCTTCAGTATCCTGAAGCGGCTCCAGCCGACTGTCATGGTTCACATGGGGGACATCTGTGACGCCTATTGGATCTCCAGGTTCGACAAAGACCCGAACCGGAAGGACACTCTACAAGATGAGATCGACATGGCGCGTCAGCATCTTGCGCAGGCTCGCAAGCTCAGCCCTAACAGCCGCTTCGTGCTGCTGGAAGGGAATCACGAGGACCGTTTGCGTAGGGCGTTGTGGAACATGGAAGGCCCAGCCGCACAACTCGCCAAGCTCACAGCCTTTAAGAAGGCGTTGACGTGGCCGGCGCTGCTCGGTCTCGACGCTATGCACATCGAGTTCATTCCGTATGCCGAGCAGACCAAACACATGCTACTGCCTCGCTTCCTGGTGAAGCACGGGACAGTCGTGCGTGCTAACTCCTGCTATACGGCGAACGGGGAGTTCAGCAAGTACGGCAAGAGTGGAGCGTCCGGGCACACGCACAGGCTGGGCGCGTTCTACCGCAAAGACCTGAACGGGTCGCACGTCTGGGTAGAGACCGGCTGTACCTGCTCGCTCGATGCAGAATACACACAAGATCCCAACTGGCAGAACGGCTGCGTCGTGTTGACATTCGAGCCGGCTACAGGAGCAGTGCAGGTTGAACCTGTCTATATCGCCAATGGCATGACAGTGTTCCGCGGTGAAGTCTATCATGCCTGATACTCCGTGTAAGTGCTGTTGGTGCGGCGGACTGAACACAAGCACGCTTCGATACTTCTGTGAAGCGTGCGATGAGTGGTTGAGAAAAATACTAGCGGCTCGGGGATAACCTCGGGCCACTATTCATTTATACAAAAGGAGAGATGTATGGCAAGGAATAGACTGATAGTTTCGCTTCAAGTTGTTCCCGCAGATGATGATAATTACCGTGCAGAGTACATCGTCTGTGCTGATGGTACAGCATGGATGCGCGCTATGGAGGATGGCGATTTTGAATACGGTGGGTGGATGCAAATACCAAACCCCGTCGACGAGTCGCCTTATCCGAAGTTGGGGCCACGATAATATGCTCAGCACTGATACCCTTGAAGGGTGGAAGCGACGCTACGTCGATCAAGGAGAAGCCTTTGCTCGTGAGACACACGCGCTGGATGTGAAACTTGCCGAAGCAGCTCTTGAAATTATCCGGTGGAGACAGGCTTACAACTCCGAGCGATATTTACGTATCGACGCTGAAATGATGCGGGATGCACACGAGACGGACGTGCGTATCCTTGAGGGGAAGCTGAAAGAGTCTGAGAGTATGTACAAGAGGGAGTTCAGTATTGCCTCTTTATACCAAGCACTCTGTCAGAACCTTAAGGAACAACTGGACGTGGCACACATGCGCTTGGCTGGACTATGACCCGCACCGCACTTATCGACGGCGACATATACAACTTCGCCGCGTCCAGCGCCAACGAGTATGAGTGTCAGTGGGATATATGGCTGTGGACTCTGCACGCAGACTTCGCCGCGGCTGCCGCACAGTTTGACAACATGGTCCACGAAGTTGTCGAAGGTATCCAGGCGGACAAGATCATCATTGCCCTGACGGACCCTGACAATTTCCGCAAGCGTATCATGCCGAGCTACAAGTCCAACCGCACGGGCAAGCGGAAGCCTGTGGTGTACAGCGCTATGCGCGAGTACATCGAAGAGAAGTACACCACGTTCCAACGTCCCGGTCTGGAGGGTGACGACGTGCTCGGCATCTTGTCCACACACCCCAACCTAGTCGAAGGTGAGAAGATCATCGTGTCCATCGACAAGGACTTCCACACCATCCCAGGAAAGTTGCTGAACGACAGACACGCGCGGAAGCGTATGGCTGAGGAAGGCATAGCATACACCGACTGCATCGAAGAGATCACAGTAGCCGATGCAGACCATTACCACCTGTTACAAACGCTGACAGGTGACGTGACGGATGGCTACCCTGGCTGCCCCGGTATCGGCGCAGTGAAGGCAGCGGCTCTGCTGGAAGGTGGCAAGGTGTTGGAGCGCGAGGTAGTGACTATCTCACGCGGACCCCGAAGGGGAGAGCAGGAAGAACGGTGGGAACCGGGGCGTGATGGTACGCAGTGGGAGATCATCGTGAGCGCCTACGCGAGCGCCGGCCTCTCGGAAGAGGTTGCACTACAGAACGCTCGGGTAGCACGCATCTGTCGCTACACGGACTACAACTATGAAACCAAGAAGGTGATAGGATGGCGGCCGAAAAAGTAACAGGCGATGGATCTAAGGTGGCACTCGATGGCAGCAAACTTCGTGTAGACCTCGTGCCACCACAGATGATACAAGCCGTTGCACAGGTGCTTGGCTTTGGGGCAAAGAAGTATGCAGCGCACAACTGGATGAAGGGCATTGCCTGGAGCGAGATAGCCGCGGGGGTGAAACGGCATCTCATGTCATTTGAGATAGGCGATGAGATTGACCCTGAGAGCGGGCTGCCACACCTGGCGCACGCGCTGTGCGGGCTCACGTTCCTGCACTACTACGCACACGGACCAGACAGTCAGGCGTATCGCGCCGCTGTGGATGACCGAGCGTTCCTTACCGATTTATCTGGAAGGCCGTACTGACATGGTAACATACAGCGGAGTTAGGATCGAGCCTACCGATAAGTTCGGTGGATCGTTCTCTGGTGTCCCGAGTCTCACAGACATTGTGCTCGGCCTCGGTCGTGCTGCTCGCTTCGGCGGACATACAACGCGCTGGTGGACTGTTCTGCTGCATTCCCTTGTGTGTGCGCAGATCGCTGAGCGCATCGGCCTGAACAAGATCGTGCAGTTCCATTGCCTCATGCACGACGCACACGAG
>Ga0210398_10003843_pt1 | contig 14265 bp, 11 predicted proteins | sample IncBWC4OmetaG_FD_161047 | JGI IMG/M metagenome (GOLD analysis project Ga0210398, IMG submission 161047) | Forest soil microbial communities from Barre Woods Harvard Forest LTER site, Petersham, Massachusetts, United States - Inc-BW-C-4-O | ecosystem: Environmental > Terrestrial > Soil >...
AACACCGGGAGAGGACGAGGCGACTATCGGCTGGCGGCCCGTGCCGTTCGGATTGCCAGAATACGGGTTGTAGATTGTCGTCGGCGTTCCAGTCGCCGTAGTCGCGACGTTCAAATTTCCCGAGAGCAACGCCATGCTCGGGACGGTGATCGTATTCGCGTTGGCCTCATGGTCTTTGACCATTAGATAGTCGGCGAAGAAAAAAAGCTTATTTTTCTTGATCGGCCCGCCAATATTACCGCCAAAGTAGTTGTAAGCCAGATGCCCCACTGACTTATCGAAGAAGTTGCGAGCATTGAAATCGTTGTTCCTGACGAATTCATAAGCTGAGCCGTGGTAATCGTTGGTGCCGGACTTCAAGATGACGTTGGTGACGGCGCCGCTCGCCCGGCCCAGTTCCGCGTCGAAATTACTCGTCGAAACATCCACCGTCTGGATGGCTTCCAGCGGCGGGATCAGGATCTGCAGCAGTCCGGTGCGTTCGTTGTCGTCGATGCCCTCGATCTGGTAATTGTTGCCCTCGCGCAGTTGGCCGTTGACTTCCGTCTGCAGCGAGCTGCTGGCGTTGAAGAACTGCGAATGCTGGAAAGTGGCGCGAGTCGTGCCTGGCACGATGTTCAGAAGATTTTGGAAATTGCGATTGGTGCCGAGCGGTATGTTCTCCGTTAGCACGGTATCGAGCTTGCGGCCCGTGTCGGCCCGCTCGGTTTGGAGAATGGGCGTCTCCGCCTCGACAGTGATGGTTTCCGACATGTTTCCAGGCTGAAGGACCAAGTCGACGCGCTCGCTGCTGTTTACGATCAAATCGATACCTGCTCTTGACTCTCGTTTGAATCCTGATTGTTCCGCGATGACTCGGTACGTGCCCGGCGGCAGATCTGGAAATACGTAGTTACCGCTTTCGTTTGTCTGTGAGGTATGACTGATCCCTGTGTTCGTTTCCGTAATGGTCACCTTGGCGTCGGCAACCGAAGCCCCGGACGAGTCCGTGACCGTTCCGAGCAAAGTTGCATTGACCGCTTGTCCCCTGACTGGCGCAGAAAGCCCAAAGAATAGTGTCCCGAGGATTACGACGATCGAGAAGCGCCTCAGCTTGACGACAGCTTTGGTGGCAAGAACTGCAAACTGCTCGGCATTTGTACCATGAGTCTTCTCCCGGCTATCCATCCAAGAGCAAGACGAACCAGATAGTTTTTTCATGACGTCACACCCCACGCGATTCGGAAGGATTTCAGACCAAATTCACAGAGAAGCCGATAGGCTTGGAACTGGTTCCACACCCTAGCTGAGCGGAGACCTCCTGTCAAGTCAGAATCTCGTGAAGCCGATCTGGCGCATCGGTTTTCCGACTACTTGCTCCAAGCGCGGATCCGCTGATCCTGCTGAGAATACCCTCGTCGCTTTGGTGTGCTAGACTGACGCGGGCGTGAGGTCGAGCGCTTCTCGCCGAACCGAGCAAGACGCTATCGGGCCCGAGAGCCACACTGCTATGGAAGCGGTTCCAAGAAAAACGACGATCCGCGAGGTGGCGCAGGCCGCTGCCGTTGGTATAGGAACGATCTCCCGCGTGCTCAATTCCAGTTCTCAGGTCAGCCGGGAAACGCGCGAGCGGGTGCTCGAAGCCATCCGACGTCTGGGATTCCGCCCCAACGCGCAGGCTCGCCGGATGCTCAAGCGACGCTCAGAAATGGTCTGCTTTCTCCTGAGCAATCGCGATTTTCTCCATCCGTTTCATGCGCGTATCCTGCAAGGCGTTGCCTCTTATGCAAGCGGCTTGAAGCAGCACGTATTGTTCGCCGCGCTGCATTATTCCCCGCGGACGCCTCCCGAAACAATTGACCTGCCTCCGGTCCTTCAGGAGCATGGCTTGATTGACGGGCTCATTCTCGCGGGGACGATTTATCCGAATCTTCTCCGCAGGATCGAATCCATCCATATGCCTTTCGTGGCCTTCAGTAACAATGTGGTTGGAATGGGCGACGAGCAGCAATTCGACCAAGTAGGTTTCGATGATTTCAATGGGGCACTACAATCCACGCGTTACCTGATCGGCCAAGGGCATCGCCAGATAGTTTTCGCAGGAGACACCTCCTACCCCTGGCTTCGTCGCCGATTCGAAGGCTACCGGCAAGGAATGCGCGAAAGCAAACTAAAGCCTGTCTCGATCATGGCTCGAAATCCTCAGAGTTTCGTCGATTTCGGTCAAAAGAGCGCAGAGCGAATTCTCACCCGACGGCCGCGGCCCACTGCTGTTGTAGCCGGCAACGACGAAATCGCGTACGGACTTTGGCGATCGCTGCAGCGGCAGGAAATGAAAGTACCCGACGATATCAGCTTGGTGGGATTTGACGACCGCGAAGAGGCCCTTTTGATGGACCCGCCGCTTTCGACCGTCCGCGTCCACAAAGAAGAGATCGGCGAAACCTGTATGAAAATGCTTCTCGAGAGGCTACATCATCCGCGAATGACCTTCAGCCAGCGCATCCTGCCTACGGAACTTGTGATCCGCGGGACGGTCCGCCGACTGTGAGAATGACGCCCGGCGCGACAACCTGTCAGATGGCCATTGCCGAACTAGCTAGCCAAACGTACAGCCTCAAAACTCGTTTCGGTTCGTTGCAAAATGGCAGGCCATGACTATGAAGTGATGGAGTAACCGTAGGCGCGAATGGTTTCCACAGCTTCACTCCGACTTCCGGCGTCCACCTGCTTCAAGATTCGATGGATGTGATTCCTCACCGTGAACTCGGAAAGATTCAAATGCGAGGCAATTTCTTTGTTTGTGAGACCTTTGGCCACTAGAGTGACCAATTGTTGCTGGCGCAAAGTTAGATCGGGTTTTGCCGTTGAGTTTTGAAGCGGCAACTCTTTGGCGGTTTGAGCAACGAACCGAAACAGCGCGGAACAAAGCTGGGGAGGGCAGACGGCCTCTCCGCGAGACACGGCACGCACAGCGGCGACGACGTCCGAAGCAGAGGCGTCTGGCAACAAATATCCCGCTACACCTGAACGGACGGCATCCAGGAATTGTTCTGCGTCGGGTTCCATTCCTATGAGGACGGTCTTAAATCCGGCGCTTCCGCCATTCTGGAGAGAAACACTCGCCGGAAGCCATCCATCCTGGCAAGAGTCGGCCACAAGGACATCACATTGGGTTTGGAGTACCTCAGGAGGGGCAGTCTCGCCTCGGCCGCTCTGGCCGACTACTAGGAGGTCAGGGCGTTTGCGAAATAATCGACTGAGCGCTTCGCGCAGCAAGCGCCCCTCAATCAGCAGGTATACACGGATTGAGGAGACGGGGACGATCTCGTTCAAAGAGCCCATTTATTTTGCGATCAAACCTGTACCGGACAACGAGTCCCAGTTCCAGTTGGGCATAAATCGGTTTTGGTGCTCGTTGAGGCGCACAGGCAAGGTAACTTTAGAGTCTCGCTAGTGTCAAGCAAAAGTAATATAACACCCATTAATGTCACCTTGCTGAGACATACTGCACGTAAATCTCGCAGCTGCCGCGTCTGGGGATATGGATGCCAATTTCCATGCAGGGTTTGCTTGGGCGCAGACCTGAAAATCACCATTTCTGGTGTCGTCTTTGGCCGACAGTTCTCGTTAGTGCAATCGCTATTCAGCCAGAATTGATTGGTACGTGCCTCGATTCCGACATGATTTCTCCGGGGAATTACTGAATCTTACGCTAATTGCCGGAGAATTCGCTACTTGTGCTGCAAGCGTGTGCCGCAAGCGGCCTCCCATGGAAAAAGCGATCCATTGGGCAGAAGGCCGCGTGTTTCTGGCGACCGATGATGAATTTGCCAATGGACGGTTTTCTTTGCGGGCCGCCAAAGCAGTTTCATGCGCAGCCAAAATCTCTCCCGTCACCACCTCCGCAACGACCGCAGCCCCTCCCCGCCCGCCCCTCCATCGCGTGCTCCAGTGCCGCACGCAACTCTTCCTTCCTGGTGGTGTTTAGGTTAGTCAGCTCCCCAGCCGGGAAAGCGCAAAGCAGCAAGGCGAAAGCACACGATCTTTTGAGCGTTTCCACATTGTCAGCCGATGGTAATGCGGAGCGATCCGTTTGCCGCCGCGGCTTTTCGAAAATCATTCGCCCTGTCCATCGTGCCAGTTAGCCGGCAGGCGTCATTTTGCAATCGCGTCGTTGTCCGGTTCGCAGGCCCGCGGTACGGTGAATAAAGCACGGCGCAAGCCGTGAGCTCCGAGTCATTCAATCGCGTTGGGTTTGGCTGATCAACTCAGCCAGACGGTTCTTTCGCAGATCTATCTCATTCGAACAGGAGCCATAGGTAAGATGAAAAGCCTCAACAAGTTGATGTTCGCTGTTTTTGCAATACTGCTCTTTTCTCCTGCGTTTATCTCTGCAAAGCCGCAACCTCCGAGGGAGCATCCGGCGTATCTTCACGCTTTGACGGATCTCCGCCACGCACGCGCCCATCTGCAGCGCCCCGATGGAGGCGAATTGCGTGAACAGGAAAAGAAGGCCATTCACGAAATCGATGAAGCCATCAACGAAATTAAGAAAGCCTCCATCGACGACGGCAAGGATCTGAACGATCATCCAGCAATTGACGCCGGCCTCGATTGGCGCGGACGTCTCCACCGTTCACTCGAACTCGTCAACAAAGCCCATAACGACATCGCCCAGGAAGAAGACAATGCCGCGGCCCAGGGCCTCCAGCAGCGCGCTCTCGAGCACATCGACAAGGCCCACAAACACATCGAGGAAGCCATTCACCTCGTCGATTAATTTTAGCTAATTGTTTTGCTTCTCCGGACGCCGCGGCAATCTCGAGCCGCGGCGTTCATTTGTATTCGCAGTGAATGACAGCCTCGGGAGGAGTTACTGAAGTTGTTCGTAGACGGTTTTCGCTTCTCGAAGTCGCTTCAGCACATATTCTTTTTCGGCGGGCGAATTCCAGTCGGGATAATGCGACGTCGCATCGATTGTCCGGTCAATCCACGCCGCAAAATACTTGGCGTCTAGGGGCGAACGCGGCGTCTTGCCCTCCATCGTTACGTAAACCGGACTGGTCGTCGCATACACATAATTGTCCAGCACGGGATATTCCGCGTCCTCACTCGAAGCTCGCAGCACGCACCATCCGCTCTCGCTCAACGGCAGCGTCCCGGCAATGTCTGCGGAATCCCTCGCCCCTCGAAGCTTCAGCGTCTCGGCGACTCGCCCGTTGCAAACCACCTCAAAATGATCCACCGGCACAATCGACCGCAGCTTCGCCGTAAATGGCACCTGCGCCTGCACGCCTTCAAATCTCAGCTCATCGCCAACCCGTTGTCCCCCAAGAGTGAATTCAATCAACGGCCCGTTCGTTGCAAAGGTCCTGCCTTTTTTCAGCGCTTCGAACCACATCTCTATATTCAGCGGCCATCGTGGCACCCATGCGTACACTCGATCCATCCCCACGTGCCCGCGAATCGGCGCTGCATAGTCCGCCGTTGCGTCCGTTCCCGCACCCGCTGGCAATCGAAATCCGAGATTCAGCAGCTTGTACCAAACCGCCGCCGTTGATTTGTGATCGCTGAATCCCACGATCTCCACGTAATCGAGCTTTCCCAGCGCTACGTCTATCGGCAGTTCATCTGTAATTTTCTCTGGGGGATTCGCAAATGGATCAGGTACTTCATCGAAGGGATGCACCGCTCCCACGACTGCTCCCTGCGCATGTGCCATGTCATATACGTCTGCATTCATCGGGTACAAGCTCGCCGCCGCCGTGTTGGGATATCCCGCATATCCCGGCAAGAGAAGATGGTCCTTCATGTTCAGCAGTCCGCGATGGCCCCAATAACTTGTATGAAATTCTTGTCCCTCGAGCAGCAATACATCCTGGTCTCCATCGGCTTCTCGGGCGCGGTAGGTAATGTCAGGAAAGCGTTGCTCCTTGTTCACAATCAGGTTGTTAATAATCTCCAGCCCCTCCGCTTCTGCCTGATCGCGCAGGTTCTGCGGAAAGTTCACGTATGCACCTCCGTAGTTCATATGCACGTGTAAATCGCTGCTCACCCAGTGGCCAGGATCGTCCTTCCCCCAATCCAATGGTTCCAGAGCTATCTTCACCGATTCGCTGCCGCCGTTTTTCACCTGAATCTTTTTGTGTTCAGGCCGGTACGCAAACCCTTTTTCTACGTCGATAGTGATCTCTCCCGGCGGAACATCGATGTTCTGCTCGTCAGAATAGGATGCTCGTGTGTCATGAAAATAGTGTGATTCAAACGCCGTCCGCTTCCGATCGAATCCGTCGTCCGCGTGAATCCACGCGCCTTTGGGAGCCCAGAATCTGCCGCTAGCATCGGTAACGGAAATGCGCGCCATGGTAGGGTTTCCGTCCGCGTCGACTACGGAAACTTCCAACCGCGCCCTCGAACCAAGGAAACGGCGCTCTTTCACTTCTATCTGTTTTTGCGCGCCTCCGGGAATATCTTGAAGCCAAATCTCCGTGTTTCCGCTCCGGTTGGAGATCAGAGCCAATTTCTTCCCGTCAGGCGACCATCGAGCGTTCGTATCGTCCCATCCGCTGCCCTGGTCAGAGAATTGCTTGGCAGCTTTGCGTTCTTCTATGGTGTAGGAAATCGGAAACGCATCTCCGCCTTTTGCGGGCATCACCCACAATTGGTGCCACTGCTGTCCCAAATACGAGCTGTAAACCATGCGCGAGCCGTCCGGCGAAAAGTCCGGACGCGCTTTCCAGTTCGTTTCTTCGTAGTGAATCTCTTTTGCTTCGGCGCCCGGCTCCGCGCCCATCGTCCAAAATCCGCCGGTCCCATGGATGTGTCCGCGATTCGAAATAAACAGAATCTCCTTGCCGTCGCGCGTCCACACCGGGCTGATCTCCGTATCAAACACGCTGTAGTAATAACGCGGCAGTTCGCTCTTTGTTTCTCCCGTGAGCCGGACGGAGTTCTCGAGTTTTCCTTCGTTCACATCCGCGCGAAAAACATGAAACCGCTTGTTGTACGCGGTCGAAACAAAAACGATTCGCTTTCCGTCTGGCGACCACCGCGGCTCCACATTCACCGCGCCGCCGCTCGTCAATTTGCGTGATTTTCCGGAACCCAAGTCCAGCAGCAACAATTCCATCACATCTTTCTGATAGGAAACGTAAACGATGCTCTTTCCATCCGGCGACCAATCCGGTTGATAGTCGTACCCCGGCCCGTCGGTGAGCTGCAGCGCTGTTTTCGAATCGACCTTCTGCCGCCACAGCGATCCTGCCATCGAGTACACCAGCTCTCTAGAGTCCGGCGACCACGCCACGCTGCTCGGACCGCCCGTCAGTTGGGGCAAATACATTTCGCGGAAATAATAAGGATGCGGCAGATCGATTTGTTGCAGAACGGGACGACGCTGCGCCGGGACCGGCAAGACCGTCGCCGTGAGCGCAGTAAAAAGCAGCAAACATCTTTTGAGCACGTTAGGCCAGGCCTGCTTTGGAGAGCGGCAACTCGCGGATGCGTTTGCCCGTCGCTGTAAAAATCGCATTGCATAGCGCCGGCGCAAACGCGGGCAATCCCGGCTCGCCCACACCTCCCGGAGGAGCGTCGCTCGGCACAATGTGTACGTGTACTTCGCGCGGAGCGGTATTCATGCGTGCCACCGGGTAAGTGTCAAAATTGGATTGATCGATCACGCCGTTGGTTGCCGTGATTGCTCCATAGAACGCGACGCTCGTTCCCATCACCGCCGCGCCCTCGAACTGATTCGCAACCATCGCCGGGTTCACGACGGTTCCCGCATCCAGGGCGGAATCCACGCGATCTACGTGCACACGCCCGGCGTCGTCGATGTGCATCTGTACGACGGAGGCAACATAGGTCAGAAAGCTCCGGTGCAAGGCAATCCCCATCCCCGCGCCATTGCCTGGCTTGGTCTTTCCCCAGCCCGATTTTTCCGCGGCTGTCTCCACCACCCGCTTGAACCTCGCCGTGTCGATGGGATATTGCTCGTAGCTTCCGCCGTAGTTGGAATAGTCTTTCGGCAACTCGCTCTTCGGAATGATGCGGTCCGGCCCCAAAAGTTGCAGCGCGTATTCGACCGCATCTTTTCCGGCCGCATGCGCCAGCTCATCCTCAAAGGACTGAATCGCGAAGGCATGATAAATGTTCGCGACCGAGCGCAGCCATCCGATGCGGACGTGCGCTGGCGCCGGCCCATTCTCGGAGCGATGATTCGGGATTGCGAAAGGCAAGTCGCTGAAGCCTAGCCCAAGTTCATCCGCATCCGAATACATTTCACCCGCTTTAAACGTCGATCCGATGGGAGGAAACACCGTCCGCTGCAGCCAAGCGGTCGGTTTTCCATCGTCGGCCAGCGCCGCTTTCATGTACATCGCAGAGACCGAGTGGTAGGTGTCAAACTTGATGTCGTCTTCGCGGCTCCAGACCACTTTTACCGGCTTTCCCGTTTTTTTCGAGAGCACCGCCGCTTCAACCGCGAAGTCAGGAAACGATTTCCGGCCAAACGCGCCGCCCAAAAGCGTTACGTGAACCGTCACATCTTCTTTTTTCGCGCCGACAGCCGCCGCGATCGCGTCGCGCGCACCGACGGGGCTTTGCGACGGCGCCCACACTTCCACTTTTCCATCTTTGTAAACCGCCAGCGCCGCGGGAGGCTCCATCGCAGCGTGCGCGAGCAGCGGCGCATAATACTCCGCCTCGACAATCTTTCCGCCTTTCGCAAACGCCGCGTCCACATCGCCAACTTCTCGCACCACTTTTCCCGGCTTCCGCGCCGTTTCCTGCAATTCCTTTTTGTACGGATCGGAAGTGAAGACGTTGTGAGCGCTGCTCTCCCACTCGATCTTTAGTTTTTTCTTGCCTTGGAAAGCCGCCCAGGTATTGTCCGCGAGCACGGCCACGCCACCGAGCGCTTGATAAAGAACGGGCGGCTTGAACGTGTCGATTGTCGCGGTTTGCTTCACGCCAGACACCGCCAGCGTCGCCGAATCGTCCAGGGATTTTACGGTGCTGCCGAGCACAGGTGGATGCGCCACGCTCGCATAGAGCATCCCCGCCATGTGCGTGTCCTGCCCGTATTTGGCTTTGCCGGAGCACAAGTCTCTCAAGTCATAACTCACCGCCGGCTTCCCGATGTAGCGCCACTCGCTGCGCGACTTCAGCTTCAACTCTTCTTTCTTGGGCACTTCCAGCTTCGAGGCTGCCGTTGCCAGCTCTCCGTATCCCAGGTTTTTTCCCGATGCTTTGTGGATTACCTGGTGCCGTTCCGTCGAGCATTCCGTTGCCGGAACGCCCCATTGCTGCGCCGCCGCGCGCACCAACATGAGCCGCGCCGTTGCCCCGGCCTCGCGCAGCGGCACAAAAAAGCTGGTTACGGAGTGCGACCCATCCGTGTCCTGGTCGCCGTATTTCTCATCGCCGGTGGCTTGCACGACCTTTACGCGCGCCCAATCCGCATCCAGCTCCTCGGCAACGATTCGCGGCAACGATGTGCGTACTCCATTTCCCATCTCTGAGCGGTGCGCGATAACGTACGCCGTTCCGTCCGTGCCAATCGCCAGATAGACGCTAGGTGCGAGCGGGGCTTTCTCCGGCGGCGGAAAGGGATCGCCCGCGGCGTCGCTGGCTTCCGCCGCGAATAGCTGCTCTGGCATCACCGAAACACCGAGAACAAACGCGCCTGCTCCCAGCATTCCTTTTAGAAAATCGCGCCGGCTGCCTCCGGCTTCGCGCTCGATTGCGAGAATCTTTTCTATGCGAACCATGGCGCCCCCATCTGCATCGAAACTCTGCGTGCCAACTCTAGTGCATCATCCTACCGCCAAACCTGACAGTTGCAAGCGTGCTTTGCTAGGACTCCTGCCACGCACCAAGCGCGCGACGCAAATCCACGAGTTGGCCAAGGTGGTAGGAGTTGTGGTCCGCGAGCAGCAGCGCTTCGCGCAAAATCGTTTGGCCTTGACCATGCGGTATTTTGGCGAACAGATCGGTGCGCGAGTTTCGCACCAGGCGGACCATCTCTTCCAGATCGTGTTGGAACGCCGCCACGCTCTCCTTCCAGGCTAGCTCATTGGCAGGCGCCGGCGTTTTTGGCCAGTATCCGTCTGGAAAATTCGGCGAGACGTGTTTTGGATTTCTGCTGAAGTCCACGATGTCCCACTGCGCGAGCCGCGCGTGCTCGAGCAACTGCCAGCCCGTGTGCGGAAGAGAGTTCGCGAATGTTCCATATTTGCCAGCAGGGAAATCGTCCAGCGCATCCATGAAATGGACGTGCGCGCCTCCGCCTTTTAGGAGGTAAACCACCTGCTCGCGCAAATCGCGGTCTGAGTTGTGCAGTGGCTTCGGAGGGATTTTTGTGATTGGTTTTTTTGCGGTTTTTTTGGTTGTCTTTTTCATTCTGGCTTCTCGGAAATCAGTACCTGCTGAGGCGTACCCGTTACTGGATGCAAGGTGGTTTTGGCAAAACCCGTATTGGCAAACATTTTTTCGTACTCCGAAAAAGTATACGCGTCGCCGGCGTCGGTCCCTACGAGCATGTTGAGGCTGAACGCTGCCGCAGCTGGCGGAGTCACACGGTCTTCATTGGGCACAAACTCGAGCGTGACGGCTTTTCCACCCGGTTTGAGCGCAGCATAAACGCGACGCATGAGCGTCTCGCACGTGGGCATATCGAAATGATGGAAAATGTTCGTCAGCAGAATGAAGTCGTATCCGCTGCCAAGATCCGTTTCAAACGCGCTTCCAGGGCGGGTCGTGTAACGCCCGGAAACGGCGGCGGCTTGTGCATTCTCTAGTGCCACCACCAGCACGGACGGCCAATCGACGGCGACGATTGTGGCATTTGGATTTTTCTCGGCGATGGTGATGCCGTACATTCCGTGTCCCGCGGCGATGTCTAACACGCGGCAAGGTTCGCCTTCCGCGCAGCCGATGAGTTCGGCGATTAAATTCGCTGCCGGGATCGTGAGCGGCGCCATGGATCTCGCGAACGCGACCCATACTTCATCCTGGGGCTTGCGATTGTCTCCTTCTGTTCCGGTTGTTCCCCCTTTGCGCACGGCTTCAGTCAGAGCTTCCGTATTTTGCTTGTGCCATGTGCTTCCGAGAAATCCAGTCACCGCGACGAGCGAGGCGGGGGAACGCCGGTCGAGAAAAAGCGCCGACTCGTCCGTCAGGCCGTAACGCCCGTTTTCTTTTGTGATCAGGCCCATAATCGTCAAATAGTCGCAGAGGATGCGCAAGCCGCGCTCGGAAGCGCCGGTTTTCGCGGCGAGGAGCGGCGGAGTATTCGCGCTCTCTCCGATGGCGGTAAAGACGTCCAGCTCGATTCCTGTTTTCAGTGCTTCGGTGTTCTGGAAAGCGTTCATCAGAGCGAAGATCCGTTCCGGGGTCGGGCGGTCCGCGGTGGAAGGCGTGGCCATATAGTTCGTCTCCGTCTGTCGAGTCTTCCGCGTTCAAATATACACCGATGGTGGAGTCTGCCAGCTATCTCAATTCCATTGCTCACATCCGGGCTGACTGGCATACTTTCTCTCCCCGCACGGAACCGGAGCACATTATGAAACGTGAATATCACCGCTGGTATTCTCCGCGGCTGGGCCTCGAGCTTGGCGTGATTGTCCACGGCCACTGGGGACAGCCGATTCTCGGATTTCCGACCAGCGCGGGGGACGAGACGGAGCTGGAAGGCCAGAGCATGATCGGCGCGCTGGCTGATTTCATCGACGGCGGTAAAATAAAATTCTTCAGCATTAATTCCATCAACGGGCTCAGCTTTTATAACAAAGGCGCGCATCCGTTTCACCGGAGTTACGTACAGTCCGTTTTTGACTCCTACCTTCGAGAAGAAGTCGTTCCGTTCATTTGGGACAATTGCCAGAGTCCAGGGATCGCCATTTCCACGATGGGCGCGTCGTTCGGCGCTTATCACGCGGCCAACTCGCTGTTCAAGCATCCCGATGTGATCAAGCGGTGTTTTGCGATGTCCGGCGTGTATGATGTCCGGAACTTTATGGACGGGATGTATGACGACAATTTCTATTTCAACAATCCCGTGGATTACCTCGCCAACTTGAACGATCCGTGGGTCTTTGGACAGCTCGCCTCGTGCGACATCCACATCAGCACCGGCACGGGTCAGTGGGAGAACAGCGGACCTACGTACCGCTTGTCCGAGATTCTTTCAAGTAAGGGTATTCGGCATTCGCTCGACAACTGGGGCCCGCAAGGCGGGCACGACTGGCCGTATTGGAAGCATCAGATGCGCGAGTATGTAGCCCACCTTTTCTAAACACTCTCTGAAAAATCTGGCAGGTGGCTTTCGCTGCCCCCGGTCGAGTTGGATGAGTTATTTTTTGATCTGAAGCGTTGGGCGGGTATTGAGGTTGTGGGGATGATGGCGGCATCCGTGGGGGCTATGGTTCTCCTGGGGGCGGGGCTGGTGGTGTTCTGGATGGAGCCACTGGGTGTCTTGGGCGTGCTGGAGCGACTGGCCCCCAACTTCATTTATCGGGTACGGACTGCTTATTTATGGTGGTTTAGGTCGCATCGGGGGAGTGGTTGCCCGTAGGGCCCAATGGTATCGTCTTGAGCGCTTGTTGGTGACCGAGACATCCGCGAAGTCATGTGTCCGGTGAAGGCATTCGGTGAGTACCTAAGAACAGAAGATGCGATAGGGTGAGTCCTTCCCGGACGGATGAGAGGACGTAGGAAGTCATCGCGCAGTTCTCTGAACGCGTTTTGGTTTCTGGGATGGGAAAATACGGAAAGATGACTCGGTGATGAATCGGCCGAGGGCTTCGGAAGTGTTAGAGAGTTTGCCCTCGCTGGAGGATTAGGAAAAAGCAGACGAACGAGCCGCAATCTTAGGGTGGAACAAGGTGGTGCGGGCCTGGCGTGGGGCGCATTGAGGGTTACCTCATCGTACCAACTCTCGGCCCGTGGCATGATGGAATGGCACGGAGCGGTTACGAAATCTTTGCTTATCATTACCGGCTCGATGGGGGCGGGCAAGACAGCCGTTCTCGCCGAAGCGTCGGATATCCTTCGACGGCGCCACATAGCCCACGCGGCGATCGACTTGGACGCGCTCGCGCTTGCTCATCTTCCGTCCTCAGCCAGCAATGATGACCTCATGTACCGCAATCTTCGGTCTGTCTGCAAAAACTATTTCTCCGTCGGGGTGCGGCGATTCTTGTTGGCGCGCGCGATGGAAGACCGCATCGAACTAGAGCTCTGTCGTGGAGTTGTTTCAGCAACAAGCACGATCGTCTGCCGTCTCGCTGCTAGCATCGAAACGATGCAGCAGCGCGTCAAGATGCGCGAATCAGGTGTCTCGCAGCGGGAATATGTCGCTCGCGTCGCGGAGTTGAACCTCATCCTCGATCGTACGCGATTAGAGGACTTTGCCGTAGCTAGCGAGGATCGCTCCTTGACCGAGGTTGCACACGAAATGCTTCTTAAAGCCCGATGGATTTCAAACGGACAGAGTGCCCGGACTGAGAAGGTATGCGACTTAAGGCCCAGTCGAGGAGGTTGAGGATGGGACGCGTGAACCGGAAGACGGTGTTGATGGGATTTGCGATGGTTGCGGCGCTGGTGTGTGCGGCGGCTGTTGTTTCGCCTGGTGCGCTTGGCGCCGAAAGAGAGACGCCGCTTGCGGTGAGGGATTTGCGATGCGAGTACAAGGTGGATCCGCTGGGGATTGATGTGCGGAAGCCGCGGTTGAGCTGGGAGTTGGTTAGCGCGGAAAAGGGAGTGGTCGAGACCAGCTACCAGGTGAGGGTGGCGGGCTCGGAGGCCGAGCTGGCGAAGGGGAAAGTGATTTGGGATAGCGGGACGCAGGCGTCGGATGCTTCGATTCAGGTGGAGTATGGCGGCCCGGCAGTCGCGAGCGCACGGATTTATTACTGGCAGGTGCGCGTAGCAGATAATCATGGCCATTTGTCGGAGTGGAGCAAGACGGCGCGGTGGGAGATGGGATTGCTCGAATCGGGGGATTGGAAGGTGAAATGGATTACGCCGAATGTCTCGGAGGATGAGACGAAATCGAACCCGTCGCCGATGTTGCGGAGAGAGTTTTTGGTGAGGAAGAAGGTGGAGCGGGCGCGGATTTACGCTACTGCGATGGGGCTTTACGAATTGGCATTGAACGGGAAGCGGGTGGGAGACGAGTATTTTACGCCGGGATGGACGGCTTACGATTTTCGTTACCAGTACCAGACCTACGACGTCACCGGCTTGGTGAAAAGCGGAGAGAACTGTCTGGGGGCGATGCTG
>Ga0210398_10003845_pt1 | contig 14263 bp, 9 predicted proteins | sample IncBWC4OmetaG_FD_161047 | JGI IMG/M metagenome (GOLD analysis project Ga0210398, IMG submission 161047) | Forest soil microbial communities from Barre Woods Harvard Forest LTER site, Petersham, Massachusetts, United States - Inc-BW-C-4-O | ecosystem: Environmental > Terrestrial > Soil >...
GCGGATCGACCAGACAGTACCGTTCGAATCCTGCCCGTAAAGAGCAAGGTTATTGGGATTTTCACGTTGCTCCTCTACGCATTGGCGGCTCTGGCCCCCGGGTCGGACCGCCCCCTCTCGGGAGCCTTATTGGCCGCGCACGTGGTTTGGCGCCGGCTTACAGCTCGACATCAGGCCGTTCCATGATAGCCGCCAACTCGAACACCGTTTGCCTCAGATCTCTTACCTTCCGAGCTAAAAGCAGATCCTGCCGATCCGCCATCGACAGAATGGCATTTAACACCTGGTCGGAATGCTGAGCCAACGCGACGAGGTGCCGGCCGCAGGGCGCGTATCGTCCTAAAATCCAATTTTTGACAGTGCGCTCGCTCGCGCCCGTCCAGCCCGCAACCAACTTTGCGCGAGAGTTTCGGTCCTTCAGCTCCGACCTCAATGCCAGCTGTCCGCGCCGTATCGATCAATTTTTGGTTCTCTTCGGGATCATGGCAGCTCGGCAAAATCTGGTTGAGTTATTATTTTAACTGGAAAGCTTAGTGCCACGTGCTGCCCGGCCAAAAGGCCGCTGAATCGCCCAGAGCTGGCTGGAGCCGCAGGCGGCCGCCGCCAACTTTATAAAAGGCGGCGACCCACGGTTGGCCCCACCGCTCCACTCTGACCCGGCGCGAGGACGACAACGGTCACCCGATCAAAGAGATCGATGACATCCTCGTTGGTCATGCGGATGCAGCCGGATGAGGCAGCGCTGGTTGGTACCGTGTATGCGATACAAGGTATCCTTGTTGCGCTCGTAAAGGTACAGCGCGCGCGACCCTAGCGGATTAGCCGGACCTCAAGGGACACGGGGCGGATAAGGGCCGAGACGCGCCTGAATTTCCGGGGTCGAGATCCAATCAGGCCATTCCGCCACCGGCCAACCGTAGCGAATTGCGGCCTTCGAAGTAAGGTTCGCCTCAGTTTCTTGAGTGGTCCGTTTTGCTCTGATCGGACTGAGAAAAGAGAGTACTTTCCTTTCCGTTACAGGAGCCGACGCCGCCGGCGAGTCATACGTTCGCCGTCTTGATCGTATCGTCTGGCTCCAACATGATGCTCGCTGGTCGCAGTGGACGCGCATGATCAACGCAGCTCTCGCATTCCTCATACTGGTTCTCGGCCTCGCCGGTTCCGCGGAGGCAGCGGAGCTGGACGATGCCGTAGCTGTGGCCCACAGGGGTGAGTACGCGACCGCGCTTCGACGACTGTCCCCCCTTGCCGAGCAGGGCGATGCGCGCGCCCAGTTCGACATCGGATTTATGCACGCCTACGGATGGGGTGTGCCATCAAATCCTGCCGAGGCGATCACATGGTATCGCAAGGCCGCAGACCAGGGACTTCAGATCGCGCAGCATTTTCTCGGTATCGCCTATGTGAACGGTGAAGGCGTGCGGCCCGATGATGCGGAAGCCGCGCGATGGTTCGCCCGGGCCGCCGTGCAGGGATTTTCCCAGGCTCAATACATGCTTGGCCTGATGACAATGTACGGTCGGGGTGTTCCGAAGGATCTTGTGCAGGGCTACGCGTTCATCGTCATGGCCGGTAGGGGAGGCGTCCGATCCGCTGCACGAACTGTCCGGAATCTGGAGCTAACCGACGCGCAGCGCGTGCAAGCCCAGGAGATCATCGACCACTGGAAGCCAAAGCCTGAATCATCTCTGGCCGGCGTCGCAAATCCGCGAGCGGAAGAACTGCTCGGCCTTGATCGGCATGTTGGAGAGGTCGTGGACCCGTCGACTTGGCCGGCCTCTGCGATCGGCGTTGTTACGATAGCGTACTTCAACAAGGGCGGCTGGTGCACAGGCACGCTCGTTGCACCCCGGATCGTGCTGACCGCCGCACACTGCCTGTTGAACGGAACTGAGTTCATCGTGCCTGGGAACGTCCACTTCCTAGTCGGTTTGAACAAGGGAACGCCTGCATCGTCATCGGCTGCGGAGCGGTTCATCATGGGGAAGGATTTCGTTCCGACCCTGAAGGACAAGTGGTCGATCGATCGATCGCCGGCGGACTGGGCGCTGATTGTCCTAAAGGACTCCCTGCCGGCACGGCCAGTCGCCGTCAAGGTGCTGACACGCGAGGAATTGAGGGCTGCCACGGTAGCCGGGACGATCTCCGAGATCGGCTACGGCGAAGAACGACGGTATTCACCGACCGAGCAGCGGAACTGCCGCGCCGATTGGGGCAAAGACAATCGGCTGCTGGTCGTCCAGTGCCTGGCGAATTTCGGTTACTCGGGCTCGCCTATCTTGGCGGACATCAATGGCATCCCGGCCGTGATCGGCGTCTTCTCGGCCTTTCACGAGGAGACGGGATTGATGTTTGCAGCCTCCGCCAGCCAATTTGAAGGTGCCATCAGGGACCTAATTGCAGCCGAGGCCAGGCCCACCCGCTGATCGGCCAACTGCCGAAGTTCGCTTCGTTCGTCAGAACAACTGTGCCCGTGGAAACTATTGTGATCGAGGGTGGCACCGTTGTGTCCAATGTCCGCCTTGGTCAAAAGCGCCAACTTGACCGCGCGCCGGCCACTTTCCGGCACCCATTCAACGGACACTATCAGACCGACCCGATTGGTCCGCTTGGTGCCCCAGGAAGAGACTCATGCACCGCAGCAATGCGCCGCAAGCGACCAGGCCAGTGAGCAGCGATATGATTCGCTGCGCCTCATGCGACTTCCCCAAGCCAAGGGTCACGGGCTATGCATAGGAGGTTTCGAAGGGTCCGTGGTATGCATCAACAACCGAAACGCTACCCTTCGTTGGTCAGCATGACTCGGTCAAGTGGTGCAGCGCGCGTCCAGACCTGACCGGAGATATGCGTTCCATCCGATGATCGACCTCCCTCAAGGCGGATTCATTTTCGTCGATGCCCAAGCCAATAGCAAGATTGTGTATCGCACCGAAGCAACTCGCACGAAAGCCTCAACCACACTCTCCTCTTGCAGGTATCACCGGGTTCCGGCATTAGCGACCAGACGTCCATTCAGGTTTCTCGGAAAGCGCGGGAGAAGCTGTCGAATACCGGCTTCATAATGTACTCGAAAAACGTACGCTCTCCGGTCTTGATGTAAACGTCGGCGGGCATCCCGGGCGTCGGAATGAATTCAGGCATGCGCCTGAGAATATCAACTTGGTCCAAGCGCACCCGAACAACATAGAATTCCCGACGCGTGTCACTGTCAGAACGTGTTTCGGTTCTGACCTGCACTTGCTCCGCCAAGGTGTCCGCTGACACGTAAATGACGCTCGCCCCGACCATCGGCGTGGTGCGCTGGTTAAGTGCCGACAGCCGCACCAGCGCCTGCTGGCCTACGCTCACGTGCGAAATGTCCTTGGGATTCACGTGTGCCTCGATGATGCGCTCGTCACCTATCGGCAGGAGCTCAAGGATCACGGCGCCAGGAGAGACGACCCCGCCCGGCGTATGAAAGTTCTTCTTCACCACGATGCCATGGACCGGCGATCGGACCTCCACCCGGTCGACAACGTATTGGGCGGCGCGAATCTGCTCCTCGAGGTCGTCCAGTTCCGTCTCGGTCTCACGCAACTCCTTGATGATATCGCGAAGTGCCGTAGAGTGGACCTGGGCTATTTTTTCGTTCGCCTGGGCAATCCGCTCCTTGGAATCTGCTATGCGACCGAGATACTCGCCGAGGTCTCCCCCGAGACTCGCCTCGGAGCGTCGCAGCGCCAGCACATCCGTCTTGCGGACCAACTGCTGGCCAAGAAGCATATTCTTGTCTTTCAACTCTTCCGCGAACAGGGCAATGCGATCTTTGGTAGATTGCACCTGCGCCTCATATCCGCGAATGCTTTCCTCTAACCCGGCGATCTGCATCTTGAGCACGGCCTCCTCGGTCGCGCGACTGACCTGGCGTGCTTGCAGCTCCGCACGTTGCCGCTCCAGAATCGCTTCGATCTCCGGATCACGCCCGCTTCCGTTGAATGCAGCCGGAGTTTCGATGGTCCCTGAAGGGCCCATTTCGGCTTCGAGACGCGCCTTCATGGCGATCGATCGATAGTTCTTCAGAACGAGCCGCCTGAGCCTGGATTTGGCAGCGGTGTCGTCCATGCGAACAAGGACCTGGTTCGCCTCGACAACATCTCCCTCCTTGACCGCAATCTCGCGGACGATGCCGCCCTCGAAGTGCTGGACCAGCTTATTCTGTCCTGTGGCCACGAACGTGCCTGAGGCGACAACTGCGCTGTTCAGTGGAGCGACTCCGGCCCAAACACCGAAACAACCCAGCCAAACAACAAGGATGGCCAAGCCGGTAAGAATCGGACCTTTGGCGCTCAGCGGAACGCCGTGGTACCACTCGCCGGTGCTGTCCGTTGCCGCTCTCATGCTGTCCTCCTCGTGGTCACTTCACGGGGTTGGAGGATTCGATACGTCGCGACTGTTCCTTATTGTCACCACCAGTCGACCGAACCAGGCGGTGCAGCACTTCGCTCGGAGATCCGAATGCTTCTGCGCGTCCGGCCCGCAGGATGAGCACCTTGTCCACGCTGTTCAGCAGCGACGGGCGCAAGGTGACGACCACTGCGGTGACCCCCCGCTTCTTGGCACGCTGCAGGGTCTCGGTCAGCGCCTGCTCGCCCGCCGCGTCGAGATTCGAGTTGGGCTCGTCGAGCACGACAAGGCACGGACTGCCGAAGAAAGCCCGTGCGAGCGCGATGCGCTGCTTCTGCCCTCCGGAAAGCGGTCCCCCGCCGCGGTCGAGCACGGTCTCGTATCCATGCGGCAGCTGACACACCATGTCGTGGATGCCCGAGACGATCGCTGCGTCATAGATGCTCTCGTCAGGCCGGTCGTCGCGCATGCGGCAGATGTTCTGCTTGATGGTTCCTGGAAACAGCTCGACCTCTTGGGGTAGGTAGCCCGTGTATTCACCGAACTGCCGGCGATCCCAATTGCGCAACTCCGTTCCATCTAGCCTCACCTTGCCGGCGGTCGGCACCAGACAGCCTACCAAAATGCGTGCAAGCGTCGACTTACCAGATCCGGACGGTCCAACTATCGCCAGAGACTCTCCAGGCGCGAGCTCTAGCGAGACGCCGTTGAGCACCGGCTCCTTCGAACCGAGCGGCAGGTACAAGACCCGTTCCACTGTCAGGCGCCCCTGCGGTTTGGGCAGGCGCAGCTTCGGCGTTTCGCGCTGGAACGACTCGACCGCCTGCACGACGCGCGCGTAGGCCGATCGGGCCTGAACGCAGCTGCGCCATCCCTCGATCAAGCCCTCAAGCGGCTGCAAGGCGCGGCCGGCAATGATCGAGGCCGCTATCATCATGCCGCCGGTGATTTCGGCGTTGAGAGCCAGATAAGCGCCGGTGCCGAGGATCGTGATCTGGGCCACGAGCCGCACGAACTTCGATGCACCGCTGATCCAGAAATTCCGGTCAAGGGCCTGGCTCTGCACCGTCAGGGCCGGCACCTGCCGGCGACCCCAATGGAGAATGCTCTCGCTTAGCATTCCCATCGCATTGATTACCTGCGAATTTCGTGCCAGCGACTCGGCCGTCGTATCGGCCTCGGCGGCATGCAGGCCAGCCTGGCCCAAACGTTCTGACGTCGCCTTCTGGTTGATCACGGCAATAACCGCCAAAGCCAAACCCGACGCAACCGCGATGTAGCCGAGATCTCGGTGAACGAGGAATATAACTCCGAAGTAGAGCGGCGAGAGCGGCGCGTCCATCAGCAGGAGCATGATGGAGCTCGAGACGAATCCCCGCACCTGGTGAAGGCTGCGGATCGCCTGGATGGTCCCGCCCTCGCCGGCCCTGGCGTTGTTGATGCTGCTCGCCAGCACTGCGCCGCCAAGCATCGCCTCCATCTTGGTCGCAAGGCGCCCCAGTACCTGCCGACGCAAAATATCGACCACGGAGAGGACGCCGATGAACGTCACAGCGAGGACCGAGAGCATCAGCAGTGTTTCGAGGCTGCGGCTCGTCAGCACGCGGTCGGAGATCTGGAACAGGTAGATCGGCAGCGTGAGCATCAACAGATTCACCACGACCGAGAATGCCGCGACCGCGATCAGGTTCGTGCGCGCGACCGACCGCCAAGCCGCCAGTGGGTTGGCAGATGCAACATAATCGCGGGCCTCGCTGCCGGGTGTGATGCGAGGCTGATCGACAGACTGACTCAGTGGCGGAATATCCAGTGCTTCGACCGCCATGTTCCGGCCCCGCTACAGAATGGCGTGGTGATCCGTTATATGAGCTGGATCCACGGTGTCAGGAGGCGGTGGCGCGTGCTGGACATCAGCAACCGCGGATACCGACGTGTGCTGGGCCGATGCGGCGTCGGCTGAAGATGAGGCCCCCTGCGGTGAGGGTGCCACGTCGCTGCTCAGCGTCACACCGTACTGGGTATACTCGTTCCCGTTGAACAAAGCATTGGCTGGGGGTGGCGGCGCGTTTTGCAAGGCGATCACGTCGGCTGCGACGGTTGGCTGGATGTCCGGTACTGGCTGGGCCGAGGCAGTCGGCGGCGATACGGGGAGTTGGATCGGCGCGTCGGTCGCGGTGGCGAGCGCGAGAAGAGTATCGGCTGGGTGTGATACGTCGCTGGCTCCGGTGCTGTCCGGATGTGACACGTCACTGGTCAGATCATTCGAAATTGCGGCTGTCGAGGTGAGCGGCTCGGTCATGGCATCATGACTCAACGTGCCCACCGTGGCGGTTGCGGTCGCAAGCACCGGCTGCACCACAGCCTCGGCCGGCGCAGCTGCGGCGGCCACGTCATGGTTCAGCGTGCCCACCGTGTCGGTTGCCGTCGCAAGCACCGGCTGCACCACAGCCTCGGCCGGCGCAGCTGCGGCGGCCACGTCATGGCTCAGTGTGCCCATCGTGTCGGTTGCCGTCGCAAGTACCGGCTGCACCACAGCCTCGGCCGGCGCAGCTGCGGCGGCCACGTCATGGCTCAGTGTGCCCACCGTGTCGGTTGCCGTCGCAAGTACCGGCTGCACCACAGCCTCGGCCGGCGCAGCTGCGGCGGCCACGTCATGGTTCAGCGTGCCCACCGTGTCGGTTGCCGTTGCAAGCACCGGCTGCACCACTGCCTCGACCGGCGCAGCCGCGGCGGCCACGTCATGGCTCAGTGTGCCTACCGTATCGGTTGCCGTCGCAAGCATCGGCTGCATCACAGCCTCGACCGGCGGAGCCGCGGCGGCCACGTCATGGCTCAGTGTGCCCACCGTGTCGGTTGCCGTCGCAAGCACCGGCTGCACCACTGCCTCGACCGGCGCAGCCGCGGCGGCCACCTCATGGCTCATCGTGCCTGCCGTGTCGGTTGCCGTCGCAAGTACCGGCGGCACCACAGCCTCGACCGGCGCAGCCGCGGCGGCAACATCATGGCTCGGCGTGCCCGCGAGCGCATTGGCCTGCGCCGATGCGGGCGTTGAACTGGCCGGCAGCTGACTATCGGCCAACGCGTTGACGGAACTCCCGTGGATGAGGTCGTGAGCGCCCTGATGCTGCGAATCGTCATCGCGGCCGCCGCTTCTCGTCGCGGCGGCGGCTTCGCTATTTGGCTTGGCCGCTTCCTCAAGCGGCCCCGCCAGAAGCTCGGCCCCACCCGCCTGATTTGCGTGCGCTTGTAACGGGGTGGCCGCCTCCTTAGTCGTCTCATCCACTGCCTTCGCGTTGAAGAGATCAATTGTCGCTGGATCGTTGTTCATCACATGTGACGTCGCGCCTGCCTGAACGGCCTTTGCGTCCTCTTCCTCGCCGGCCGCGGATCCGAACGTAGAGGAAAGAAACGCTTCAACGGCTATCAACGGGGCAAGGAAGAACGACCATGTCAAGAAACTAAAAGAGCCGGTGCGCCTATCCACACGTTGTGCCCCGGCTTCAAAAATCTTCCGCTGTTGTTCGATCAGTTCGCGCTTTTCTGTTTTGCTCATGACCGGCCGCCTTCTCGTTTCCTCGTTCTAAATTCTCGGTTCCTCGTTCTAATCAGTAACAGCTCCCGTCCGGAATCCTCGCTTGCGGGCGAGCGTTTTCGACGCATCAGGTGTCGTGCGATGTGTCCGCCGGCGTGTCAAAATGCTCTACGTCGAGGTGATCCGCCGGACCCATTTGGCTGATGGCGTAATCGAGCGCATCGTCGGATGACATCGAAGCGAGCACCGCATGCGCGTCCGAATAGTCCGGACCTTGTGTACCGAGATTAGTATGGGCGAAATCGAACTTGGCCAGCGCTTCACCCGGGTCCTGGGCGCTATTGTCGGACGACTTGGGGTCGCCATGATCCTTCTGCTCGAGGACGCTGCTCGGTTCAGCCATGGTTCCCCTCCTTGCTTCGGGTTTGCGCTGGTCGCGGGAAGATGTTTTCCTGACCTCGCCATCATCACCTACCGTCACCGCACGCCGACGGATGCAGCGCCGAAAAATAAAAATTCACCCGTCATTGAGCTGCCGGCGCATGGCCATCAGCTCTCTCCGAATCCAAGCCTTGACAGTGCCGACGGGAACCCGGAGGTATTCGGCGATTTCCCCGTGCGTGCGCCCGTCAATGATTGCCAGAAGCAGGCTCGCGCGGCGGTTTGGCTCGAGATGATCGAGCACGGCCCGCAGCGCCATGCTGTCCGGAATGCCGCACGCTGGATTCGGGATGATCTGTTCCCGCTCGCAGATGGCGTTCAGCGTGTCATCCTTGAGCGCGAACTCCCGCCTGGCTTTCGCCTGCATTTTGAGCGCCGTGTTGCGGACTATTGTGTAAATCCAGCCCCGGGCGCAGCCGCGCGCGGGATCGAAGTCTTTGGAAGACCTGAGGATCTGGGCAAAGGCATCGTGGATGACGTCCTCCGCACTTGACATGTCGTGGACGATCCGGTGCGCCACCGCGCGCAACTGTTCTCTCTCCCGGACGTAGATTTCCCCGACGGCGGAATTTGATCCGGAGGCGCACTCAAGGAGGGCTCTCTCGTAATCGACAGTAGTCTCGCGATTGAGATATCTGTCCTGCTGCCCAGTGCTGGCGCGGGACCCTGATTCCGGGAAGTCGGTACTTGGGGGTTCTGCAAAGTCGGTATTTTGGTGGGACATGTCGAACTAAACCCGCCATAAAATAAAAACAAACGCGGCTGCCCCTCTTCCCTGCAGCTATTTTGAAGTGACTCGCCGTTTCTCAAAAAATTGCGAAGTACGATTGTCTGCCCAAACCCGCGGCACGAACTTTGTTCCTGAATTTTTTCAATCTCCCCATCACAGATCGTGTCATTGGTTGCAATGGGCGCGGCCATCGAATGAGACGAGACGAGGCCCGCGCGCCTCTTGAGGTATAAGCGCACCATCTCCCGCAGCGTAATGCTGGATGTCGAAACGATCGCCAGCAAAACGCGATCTGCATCGCGTGTTCATGGAGTCACGCCAAACGCACCTTCAAGGCGCGATCGCGCACAACGCTGTAAACATTACGCCGGCCCACTCTTGCAGCCCAGGCGCTTCCTGCAAATTATCAGAAGTCGTCGATCATGAATCGATGAGAATGTTGGCGTTTCTCAAATCAGCATCCACCACCGGATTGTGCACGATTAAGAGAATGAAAAACGAGCGCATGCGTTGCCGCAAAAAAAATTTGCCCGACAATGCATCCGTATTGGCGTCTTGCAGCTAGTGATAACGTGGCAGCAATTACAGCAACATCCTGCCACCGACCTTGAAACTCGAAAGGAGAGCAATATGCAAGAGATGACCAACATCACTCACCCAATCGAACTGTCTGACAATGAACTCGATCTCGTGGCCGCTGGCTGGAGTAACGGCGGTGGCTGCGGCTGCAAGAGTGGCGGCAATGGAAATAATGTTTTTCAAAGCGGCCTGATCAACGCGAACGATGTTCTGAGCAATGACAACGTCAACATCTCGCTGCTCAGTGGTGTGTCCCAAAAGACCGGCGGCTAAAGCAGGACGTATGGGCAGAACCGCTTCCGCTTAAAGGAGCGGTTCTCGCCCGCATCGTGCGATATCCGTCCGCCGCGGTGGCCGGCTGAGAGCGCAGCCACTGAATTAAGTGTAATGAGAGTGTAACAGGGCACGTCCATGGCGACTCAGCCAGTTCTATTTCGCCAGGAGGCAATCGATTTCTTGCGTCAGCGCAACAGCTGGGGCGAGGTCGTATCGCTGCAGCCGTTGTCCAGCACGATCCTCAGTTGGACCTTTGCGGGACTTGTCGTCGTCATTTTGTGTTTTCTCTCGATCGCACAATATGCGCGCAAGGAAACGGTCAGCGGCTATCTGACCCCGACCTCCGGCACGGCCAAGATTTTCGTACCGCAACAGGGTTTCATCAAAGAGATAAAGGTGAAGGAGGGTCAGGAGGTTGCCGAAGGTGAGCCGCTCCTGACCGTAGTCACCGCGCAAATCACCGCCAACGGCGAGGATGTCAACAGCACCGTACTTGCAGTGCTGGCGCAGCAGCGCGATGTGGTCGAGCGACAGATCGCGGCGGAAGAGCGCCGAACCACCTCCGAACAGGACCGCCTGGCTTCCTCGATCAAGGGAATCGAGGGAGAGATCTCCCAGCTCGAGGATCAGCGAAAGATCCAGAACGAACGGCTGAAGCTTTCCGAGAATTTCGTGTCGACGGGTGCTACGCTGGCCGCGAGCGGAGCGCTGCCGACGATTGAGCTGAAGCGCCGCCAACAGGCCGCCCTCGAGCAACAGCAGAGCCTGGTGTCGATTGATCAACAGATCACCGCGCGACGCAGCCAATTGACCGACACCCAGCATACGCTCGAGCAGCTTCCGGCAGTCGTCGCAGAGCGGCTTCGAGTACTGCGCAATGATCTCTCGTCGATCGAACAGCGCGTCGCCGAAGTGAACGGGCGGCAGGCTTTCGTAATCAAGGCGCCGACCAATGGGCGCGTCTCTACGCTGCAAGCGACTGTCGGCCAGCTCGCAGATCCACGGCATATGCAGCTCGAAATCATTCCCCTTGATGCGAACTTGCAGGCGGAGCTGTTCTTTCCGGCGCGCGCGTTCGGCTTCATAAGCGCGGGCCAGCAGGTAAGGATACTTTACGATGCATTTCCGTATCAGAAATTCGGTGCCTACCGCGGCAGCGTGACAAACGTGTCGCACACGATACTGACCGGCAGCGAAACTATCGGGCCCATTACCCTCAAGGAGCCGGCTTACCGTGTGACTGTGGCTCTCGATCGACCGGACATCGATGCCTATGGGCACAAAATGCCGCTTCAGCCCGACATGCTGCTTAAAGCCGACGTCATTCTTGAGCAGCGCTCGCTGATGAAGTGGCTCTTTGATCCGGTATTTAGCACAAGAATGTAGCCGCATGCAGGGACTGTTGAACTTCAGCGAACGCGCGTTCCTCCCCGTCATCAGGCAGACCGAGGCGGCGGAGTGCGGGCTGGCATGCCTAGCCATGATCGCGTCCTATCATGGCCATCGAACTGATATGAATAGCTTGCGGCGCCGGTACCCGGTGTCCTTGAAAGGCGTCACTCTCCGCGACCTAATGGAGATAGCGGCTCACCTGAAGCTGGCATGCCGGCCGCTGCGAATCGAGATTGAACACCTCGGCCAATTGCGTCTTCCGGCTATTCTGCACTGGGACATGGTTCATTTCGTTGTCCTGAAAGCCTACAAGAAAAATGGGATCCTGGTTCACGATCCGGCAGCGGGCGAGAAATGGCTGTCCATCACGGAAGCATCGAGACATCTTACCGGAGTCGTACTCGAACTCTCGCCCACTGAAGAGTTCTGCCGCACAGACGAGAGAGTGCAATTGCCGTTCTCGGCGTTCTTCAGCGGAATGAGCAGAAACACTCATACCTTGACGCAAATACTGCTTCTATCAGTAATCATCGAGATCCTTACCCTCGCCGCGCCCTTCTACATGCAGATCACGCTCGATGAGGTCGTCGCCCGAGGGGACGTCGATCTCCTTCTCGTGCTTGGGCTAGGGTTCGGGCTCCTCCTCCTGATCAAAGTTGCGTCGACCGCGACCCGCGCTTTCGTTGTTCTGGTTCTGCAGAACACGTTGAGCTTTCAAATCGGCGCCCGGCTTTTTCATCATCTGGTGCGTTTGCCGCTCTCCTTCTTCGAAAAGCGGCATATCGGCGACATCCTGTCGCGCTTCAACTCGATCGAGCCCATCCGAAACATGCTCGCGGAGGGACTGATCACGGGCTTGATCGACGGTCTCATGTCGGTGTTGATGCTGGCATTGATGTTCGCCTACAGCGTCCAGCTCGGACTTGTCGTCCTGTTTGCGTTCGCGCTGTATGCTGCCTTGCGGCTTGCTCTTTTCAGGATGTTCCGACAGCGGAACGAAGCCGTCATTCATAGTAGGGCGAACGAAAACTCCACCTTCATCGAAACTGTGCGGGCGGTGCAGAGCCTTAAACTTCTCAACCGGGAGAACGAGCGGGAGAGCCAATGGCTGAACCGTTATGCTGCGTACGTAAATGCCAACGTGCGCCTAGGCCGGGCGAGGGTCAGCTTCAAGGCGATGAACGACACGATATTCGGCTTGGAGAACATTATCACAATCTACCTCGCCGCTCGCCTTGCAGTGGACAATCTCATCACGGTCGGCATGATATTCGCGTTCGTAAGCTACAAGCTGCAGTTCGCCGAACGAACAGCGCTGCTGATCGAGAAACTGGTGGATTTGCGCATTCTCGGACTGCACCTGGAGCGCCTCGCCGACATCGCGCTCACCCCGCTCGAGCGGGGGCACGACCAGGACCTGTCGTATATGCGACCGGTGCGCGGCGCGATCGAGCTGCGCAACGTGTGCTTCCGCTACGCAGAAACAGAGCCTTTGACTCTCAATGACGTCAACCTGTGCATTGCACCGGGACAATTCGTGACGATCATGGGACCCTCCGGTTGCGGCAAGACAACTCTTCTCAAGATTATGCTTGGGCTACTCGAGCCAACGAGCGGTGAAGTTCTGATCGACGGCGTCCCGCTAGGAAAGATCGGTCCCCGCGTTTATCGCGAGCAAATCGGCGCGGTAATGCAGGAGGATCAAATGCTGTCGGGGTCGATCGCCGACAATATCTGCTTCTTCGAGACAACATTCGATCTACAAGGGATGATCGAGTGTGCGCGGATTGCCGGCATCCACGACGACATCATGGCAATGCCGATGAGCTACAATAGCCTCATCGGCGACATGGGAAGCTCGTTATCTAGCGGGCAGAAACAGCGAGTACTGCTTGCGCGTGCCCTCTATCGCCGACCAAAAATCCTGTTTCTTGACGAGGGTACGGCACATCTTGATACCGACAAGGAAAAAGAAATCAATGCGAATCTCCGGCATCTGAACATGACTCGCGTAAGCGTAGCACACCGACCAGAGATCACCCACGGAGCGGATATCGTCCTTCGTCTTGCCGCGGCGACCGCGCCGTTGCAGGTCGGAGTTACAAGCCGCAGACCGGCAGCGTCACCGGGCGGTGCCGATGGTGCGAAATCGGCGGAATTCGCGCGGGGCGCCGGCGAATGCTCCTATGATGGCCGCGAGGGTGACTGTTCCAAGCATGTCGCAGACGACCACCACACGAAAGCCGGCAAGAACGACGAATCCAGGCACGGCTCGAAGGACGCCAGGAATAACGACGGTGAGCACAAAAAGGATTACCAGCCGCAGAAGGTCTGTCGCGGCCCTAAGCCGTCCGACGACTGTGGTAAGAACGCGGGTGAAGCGCTAGCGACGTTCGACTTCTCAAACTTCTGATTTCGAATCGCATGCGCGAAAGAACGCTGCGGGACCATAAGCGGTCATCCGAAAGGCGAGTCCGCGGGCGCGCTTGGCGATCCCATCGAACTCTAGCTATTTCATCACGAATTGGGTCCAGACTCATCTAGGCCGTCGGTCGTGATTTTACCCTCCCACCAACTCGGAGGCCGCCTCGGCTGGCGGCCTAATTCATCGCGGCCGATTGCTTCAAGTCGCGTGTTGGCCGGCGGCGCGCGCCGGCGCGCCATTCCGATTTGCCGAAAATGCCCTCGCGCTCATGCTTTTCTACTGGTTGCTACACCCTCAACGTATGGCTCTCCGGCGCGGATCCCTCCGAACATAGCATCCGGCTGATTGCGCTAGGTTATATCGCCGATATTCAGGGCACGCTCCGCATGACCACGCCGGGCAGTAACCGTTTGGCCTCTGGAATGCTTCCGCCGCCAACCCAGTCAGCCTTTAGGGCTGCGAATTTCCAAAGTTTACGGTTTGGGTTGTTGGAATGACCGATCAG
>Ga0210398_10003851_pt1 | contig 14247 bp, 11 predicted proteins | sample IncBWC4OmetaG_FD_161047 | JGI IMG/M metagenome (GOLD analysis project Ga0210398, IMG submission 161047) | Forest soil microbial communities from Barre Woods Harvard Forest LTER site, Petersham, Massachusetts, United States - Inc-BW-C-4-O | ecosystem: Environmental > Terrestrial > Soil >...
CAGCTACCCCGTAGGCCAAGACTTGAGTAAGGGCACCGGGATATTCGTGCGCGATCACGCTCGCAATCGCCCAACTGATTGACGATTGCATTGAAGGAAAAGAGTCACCGCCCACAAAGAAACGTCCAGGGCTGGTTCCGACAAAAGGTCGCTCCCGTCCGGCTGCGTATTTGAACACTTCGGTGTCCAGAAATACATCCATGGCGGCCTCTCCGCTGAGGATGCCGGTCTCGCGCTTCTGATCGTCGCCGTCGAGGTGCCCCAACAAGAAGAATCCAGCGCCCGCTCCGGCCAGGGCAGCGACACCTACGTTGGATGCTGTGACGGAGCGTGAGACCGTAGTGGGGTTTGTGGGGACATGTTTTTCCAGAGTCTGGTCGCTCTCGATTAACCCCGCGCCCAAAACAAGTGATGGGACTGCCCATTCCCACTGCTTTTGGGTCATGTGAAGCGGAGCGGTCCAGAAACTTTCCTGATCGAGAAAAAGATTGCGCGGAAGCGATTTTAAGTCAACCGGGCCCAGCGAAAACTGAGGAGACTGCGCGTCGGTTTTCGAAGGCTGCACCTCGGTTTTTGGGGACTGCACCTGCGGCGTCGGAGTCGGGGCGGGAGTAATCGTTTCGTCCCCGGTTTGTGCGCTCGCTATCAAACTACAGCCAACAATCAAAGACGCCAGCAGCCGAGATGCAGAGAAGATCCTGACGTGGCAGACTCCCGCTTCCGGCACACTGCTAACGGTCTCAGCAGACTTCATTCTCTGTCCTCTTGATGAGCAACACGCACTCTTAAGATACCTGTTGCGTTCGACTGCAATTTCACGCCGCGACGGTCTGTACGCCGAAGAACGGCTTCTTCGTTGCATTTTGACAGAGATTCCCAATCCATTCAAAGTAGCACGAAGCGGGATTGGCCAATAAAGCGTGGAAGGGCCGTGGCTGGAGTATGGTGCAGCTTGCGTTCAAACCCAAATCTTCAAACTGAACGAGCTCGCTTGAGAAGCCTGATAGAATCTCGCTCGGTAGAGTGCCATAATAGCAAAGTTACGAGGTAGCGCGGAGACAATGATCGAAGCTGAACTGATGGCGGACGAAAAAGCAGTAGAGACGTCCCGAACCGAAACTGAGGTTTCGCTGCTCGATTTTTTGGTTTTTCTTGTTGCGCGCAAGCGCTTCATTATGCGATTTGTGCTGGGCGCCGCGATGCTAGCGATAGTGGTTTCCTTCCTCCTGCCGGTCCGATACGAAGCAAAGGTTGTGCTGCTTCCTCCGGCACAGGATTCATCCGTCGGTTCGGCATTGTTCGGCCAAATGGGAGGCATGGGATCGCTGGGAGCGCTGGCTTCACTGGCGAGTGGCAATATTCTGAAGAACCCAGCCGACATGTACGTCTCGCTGCTGACCAGCCGGACAGTTGAAGATGCGACGATCCAGCGCTTCGGCCTGATGGCCGAATACGACACAGAACTAATGTCAAGCACGCGAAAGGTGTTCGAGCGGCGCACAACGGTTACAGCGGGGAGCAAGGACGGACTGATCCGGATCACTCTGGAAGACGGCGATCCGAAACGAGCCGCCGAACTGGCCAACGGCTACGTTGACGAATTTCGCAAACTCTCAGCATCCCTGGCAATCACAGAGGCCGCGCGGCGCCGGTTGTTCTTTGAGGGGCAATTGCAGCAGGCCAAGGACAACCTAACGGTCGCTGAAGAGGCCATGAGAAAGACTCAGCAATCGACCGGCGTTCTGGAGATCGACAGTCAGGCCCGGTCGTTAATCGAATCCGCCGCCATCTTGCGCGCCCAAGTCGTTGCCAAGCAAGTGCAGATTCAAAGCATGCGATCTTTCGCTGCCGAGGACAACCCCGATCTGATCCTTGCCAAGAAAGAGTTAACCGCGCTCCAAGATCAGCTCGATCAGTTAGCCGGTTCGCAGCACGACGCCGGGTCGGACATCAACCTTTCCAAAGGGCGGGTGACTGGAGCGGGTTTAGAATATCTCCGCCGGTATCGCGACCTAAAGTACAACGAAACTGTCTTCGAGCTACTGGCGAAGGAATTCGAGGTTGCCAAACTCGACGAAGCGCGCGAGGGGTCGATTATTCAAGTCGTGGATGCTGCTGTGACCCCCGATAAGAAATCATTCCCACCGCGGACCCTGATCGTTATTGGGATGACGATCTTCGGGTTCTTTGTTGCCGCTTTCTGGGTCTTTCTGCAGGACGTCTCGGCCCGCGCCTTTGAGCAACCGGAGAACCGGCAGCGCCTGGAAGCTATCAAGAGGCTTTGGAAGGCGAAACATGATAGAGACAGCATAGCCACATCTTGATTCCGGCCGGGGTGTTCGATGCGGGGACGGGGGAGGAGTTCAGTCAACATCAGGTCATTATTGTAAGCACAAAAGCATTCCTTGCGGGTGCTCACTGCCATCCGAGGCCTGACGACCTCGCGGTCACGTGGTATCTTTTAGCGTTAATCACAACTTTTTAGACAGCGCGGGGTTCACCTTGGATGGGTGCTGGCTGTGGCACTGGCCACTTGGGGCACGGTTTTGCACTGAATCGGTTTCAACGAGACTGGTTTCGAGTTCGAAACTCTGTTGGAATGTCCATTTTCCATTGCTGAATTTTCGAAACAGCCGCGCCTTTAGTAACGCCGGAATCTTCGGCGGCACTCCTCGTCTTTCCGCTGCTCAGAATGGGGTGTGATATGATCCACACGATGCGTGTATTGTTTCTGAATCCGCCTTTCCACCCTCGTTTTTCACGCGAGCAACGCAGCCCCGCAGTCACCAAGAGCGGAACCCTGTACTACCCCAAGTGGCTGGCTCACGCCGCTGGAGTTGCGATCAAGAATGGGCATGATGTGGATTTGCTCGACGCCCCCGCTGCTGGTTATTCGGTTCAGGCCGTCATTGACCGCATCGCAGCCAAGAACATCGACACGGTAGTCTGCGATACCTCCACACCCAGCATTCTCAACGACGTTAGCGTGATCGAGGCTCTGGTCGCCGCGAGACCTTCTTTGCACGTGCTGTTGGTTGGACGTCATGTGTCGTCGCTTCCGAAAGAGACACTTGCCATGTCGGCCTCCCTGCAGGCAGTCGCGATAAAAGAATACGAATACACGGTGCGCGACTGGCTGGAAACGGTAGCCTGCGGCGCAGACTTCTCCGCGATCGACGGCCTCGTCTGGCGCAACACCAGGACAGGGGAGATCGTCAGCAACAAGCCGCGCGAAGCCATCAAGAATCTAGATGAGTTGCCGTTCGTCTCCGAGGTCTACAAGCGCTTTCTGCATACACCGGACTACTTCTATGGCCACTCGCTGTGGCCGCTGGTGGTTTTCGATTCCAGCCGTGGATGTCCATATCACTGCTCGTTCTGTGTCTATCCGCAAGCCTTCAGCGGGCACACCATGCGGTACCGCTCGGTCGCGAACGTTGCCGACGAGTTCGATTATATTTCCCGCGAAATGCCCGAGATCAAGACCGTGATGCTGGAGGACGATACCTTCATCATCAGCAAGCCACGCACCTTGGAGTTGGCAAACGAACTGATCCGGCGCGGCAACAAGCTGCCGTTTGACGCCAACTGCCGCGCCGACATCGGCTCCGAGGGAGAGTTGCTCTCCAAACTGCACCAGGCCGGTGCGCGCCTGTTCTGTGTTGGGTTCGAGAGCGGCGACGTGGAAGTCATCAATGGCATGAAGAAGAACAACGATGACCGTCGCGATGCGAAGTATCACGACGAGGCGCATCGCTTCGTCCGTCGGTGCCGGGAGGCAGGCATTATGGTGCACGGCTGCTTCATGGTCGGCAACCTGAATGAGACGCCGGCCAGCATGGAGAAGACCCTCCGCTTCGCTAAAAAGCTTCAGCCTGACACGGCGCAATTTTTTCCCATCATGGTCTATCCGGGCACAACGGCGTATGAGGAGGCCAAGAAGCGGAATTACATTCAGATCGAGGACTGGGGTGCATGGTTAACGAAAGACGGCCTGCATAACAGCGTCGTCACATTGCCCAACATCACCCACGAGCAACTGGTCAGCTTCTGCGACCGGGCACGGCGGAGCTTCTATCTCAGCCCTTCCTACCTTGCGTACAAGGTGAAGCAGTCACTGAAGGATCGCCGCGAACTGCAACGCAATCTTAAGGGCTTCGTCACGCTGTCGAAGTATCTGCTGCGCGGCAGCCAGCACAAGAAAACCGAGCCGGCCCACACGTCCCGGCCAGTGCACCCTGGCATTACATCAACCCCGAGTCATCAGGGCGGCGACTAGGACTGTTCTTATTTGCTCCGCTACGGCATGTGTCAAAGACTCGAGGTTCGCTTCATTGGCGCTTCTCGTGCCCGGCGCCCTTTGTGTGTATCCTTGTAGGAAACCACTTCTGCTGTTAACCGCAGAAACTGGGGTGTCCCATCGAGGCTAGGTCCGTATCGATTATCATTCCGACGTTCAACGGTGCCTCCCGCATCGGAAACTGCTTGGACGCACTTCTGCAGCAGAACGCGGGTCGGAACGTAGAGATCCTAGTCGTCAACGACGGATCAACCGACAACACTGCGGACATTGTTGCACACTATTCTGGCGTTCGCGTTATTTGCCAACCGAATACCGGACCAGCGGCGGCACGCAATCGCGGCGCCGTGGAAGCCCAAGGAACGATCATTCTGTTCACCGACGACGACTGCGTGCCGATGCCGGATTGGTTGGACGCCATGCTCGAGCCCTTCCAAGACTCAGAGGTCGTCGGCGCAAAGGGAGTTTACCGCACACGCCAAAAGAGTCTGCTAGCTCGTTTCGTGCAGATCGAATACGAGGACCGTTACCGTCTCATGGCGGGCCTCCCCTGCATCGACTTCATCGACACCTATTCGGCAGCGTTTCGCCGCGACCGCTTCCTGGAGATGACCGGTTACGACACTTCGTTCCCGCTGGCCTGCGCCGAAGACGTCGAACTCTCCTACCGGATGTCGACACGCGGCTGGACGATGAAGTTCGCCCCTGCAGCGATCGTTTACCACACACACCCTGACACGCTCCTGCTTTACCTGAAGAAGAAGTACAAATTTGCTTTTTGGCGCGTGCTCGCAGTACGCAAGAACCCCAGCAAGGCGGTGAAGGATAGCCACACCCCGCAACTGATGAAGCTGCAGCTTCTGTTCGCGCCTGCTCTGCTGTGTGCAGTGGTCTTCGACCTGGCCGAACGGCCATCGGTGCCTGCGTCAGTGCTGGTGCTGGCCGCGTTTCTGGTCAGCACGCTGCCCTTCACGTTGCGGGCGGTCGCGAAAGATCTAATCGTAGGACTACTTTCTCCTGCGCTGCTCGCTGGCAGGGCCTGCGCACAAATGCTCGGCGTCACGGCCGGCCTGATCTATGCCCGCCGCAAACTTGCCGAAGTCCCAAGCAAATCGACGGTGTGAGACTCTCTTACAATGTTGTGTGGTTGAACCTCTATCCGTTTTGTTTCCTTAGCGGCATACGTCCGTGGCGTATCCTTCTCCCAAGATTCGCCAATAAGCTATGAATTAAGCAATGAATATAGTCGATCAATCGGCACAAGTCAGTAGGCTTCTACGATTGACTGAGAATTCTCTATGCTGTTCATGTCCTTTTTCAACGGGCTTGCAGGGGTGATAACTTGAGTGGAGTCCATACGATAATGCCCGATTCGTCGGGCCCGGGACCGACGAGATCGGGCGGTTTTGCCGCGACCATTTCCAGGAATATCGTGGCCAGTTTGTCGCGCGTTGCCGTGGTCTCTCTGGTAGCACTGGCGCTGCCTGCCTATCTGACCCATCATTTGCCGGTCACCACGTATGCCGCGTGGATACTGATTCTTCAACTCGGCGCTTATGTGTCGTATGTCGACCTAGGAATACAAACCGCAGTTTCCAAATTTGTAGCCGAATACCACGCACGGGGCGATGAGGCCGAAGCAGGGCGGCATGCCAGCGCAGGATTTGCCCTCATGATGCTCACCGGCTTACTGGGCGTAGCGCTCACATTAGTTCTAGCGTGGCAAGTCCCGCGACTGTTTCGCACCATGCCCGTGAACCTTTACCATGATGTCCGCATCAGCGTGATGCTGGTTGGGATTTCTCTGTCCGTCGGTCTGGTCTGCGGCGTATATTCGGCTGTTTTTCTTGGTCTTCAGCGCTATTGGATTCCCGCGATGATCACAATCGCCAACCGGTCTTCCTATGCCGCAATCATCCTTATCGTCGTTGCTCTGCACGGCAATCTCGCAGTGATGGGAACAGCCGTGGCTCTGGTGAACATTGTAACCGGCATACTGCAAGTGGTTGCATGGCATAAAATGGCGTCGCACATCCGGATATCCTTGGCCTTTCTGGATTATGGTGTTCTTAAAGCTATGGCGCGTTACTGTTCGCTGCAATCCATTGGCACCGTCGCGATGTTGTTCATCACTGGACTCGACATTACGATCGTAGGCCACTATGACTATGTGCAAACCGCCTACTACTCGATCGCCACGCTGCCGACGAGCTTTGCATTATCGATCATCGGATCGATGATGGGTCCCTTGATGCCTGCATCTTCCGCCATGAGCACACAGCGCTCGGCCGCCGAGATGGGCAATTTTCTGGCGAGGATTACACGATATTCAACTGTGATCCTACTTCTGACCGGGCTGCCGCTGATGGTTTGCGGTCTCCCGATTCTGCGCCTGTGGGTAGGTCCCCTATACGCTTTTCATAGCCTCAACTATCTACGGATTCTCATTTTCGCAAATGTGATTCGCAACTTGTGTGCACCGTATGCAACGATGATTAGCGCCACCGGCAGACAACAAGCCGCGGCCGCCAGTGCTATATCCGAAGCCTTTGTGAATCTGAGCAGTAGTATCTATCTCGCGAGCCGCTTCGGCGCCATGGGGGTAGCGCTAGGCACCGGACTCGGCTCAATCGTCGGCGTGTTGCTCCACTTTGCGATAACCATGCACTCCACGCGGCGGACCCTCGACATCTCTCGCTCACGGTTATTTTTGAATGGAATGCTTCGGCCATTGATCATCGCCGTTCCATCCCTGGTGCTTCTGCCGCTTTGGTGGTCGGCTACTCGCGTAAGTCTAAATCCACGATTGGCAATCGTCTGGGGCCTTAGCACTCTGGTCTTTGCGTGGTTTGCCGGTCTGAACAAAACCGAGCGGAACGATATGGTTCGCCTCTCCCGGAGCTAATGGCCCGAACGGGTAAGATGAGTATTATACTGAGTGCTGTTTTGAAGTCGGAAAGGAGACTCTTGAGCATATTCTGTTCACGGGGGCTAGGAGGAGCGGATGAATCTTTGGTCTGACTTCCTTACCAATGACACCAGAATTATTAATAAATGGAAGCACTATTTCCCAATCTATGAGCGCCATTTCAAGGACTTCGTCTATAAACCGGTCACATTCATGGAGATCGGTTGTGGGCTGGGTGGGTCTCTACAAATGTGGAAGCGCTATTTCGGCCCGCATGCCCGAATCATAGGCATCGATATCAATCCGGAATGCAAGACATTTGAGGAGGACCAGGTCGAGGTACATATTGGACAGCAGCAAGACTGCCAGTTTCTGCAGAATTTGATTGACGAGGTCGGCACGCCGGACATCGTCGTCGATGATGGCAGCCACGTGATGAGTCACATCATTACGAGTTTCCAGTTCCTGTATCCCCGAATGCTGAAGAACGGCGTCTACCTGGTGGAGGATCTGCATACTGCCTATTGGGACGAGTGTGAAGGCGGACTGCGAAAGCCTTCCACTTTTATCGAATTGTGCAAGGACCTGATTGACGAATTGAACGCTGACCATACACGCGGCGCCCTGCCACCTACAGAATTTACCAAGTCTACGGTTTCAATGCATTTCTACGACAGCGTCGCCGTGTTTGAACGCGGCATGTACACGAAGAAGACGGGACTGGAGATGGGTGGATCGCTGGAAAAGCTGACGGAGCGGGTCAAACGCAGGTTAGCATCTTTGTAAGGTAGAGCTGGAATCTGGAGAGTTCATGCGAGGGAGACCGGAAGGACAAATGGCATGCGGATTGTGAAAGCGGCTCGGCTCGCCGCCCGTAATGTGCTGGGCCCGCGCTTAATCACCCTCGTGAAGCAGCCATTCCGTCGAATGTTCGCGGCCGACTATCGATCTCGTCTGCGATTGAAACGTGCTCTCGAAATCGGGGGCCCGAGCACAATGCTAGCCAGCGATGGAGGGTTCCCCGTTTACGACGTGCTTGGGTCGCTGGACAATTGCTTGTACGGGAAAAGTACGATTTGGACCGGAGAGGTGCGGGAGGGGAACACTTACTTTTATGATCCCAGAAAGCAGCCCGGTGTCCAAATCATCTGTGATGCGACGGATCTTCAGCCTATCAAAGAATCCAGCTACGAATGCATTCTGGCGTGCCATTGCCTTGAGCATATTGCGAATCCCCTTCGCGCACTCGCGGAATGGAAGCGGGTCCTGAAAGATGGCGGAGTACTGTTATTAATCCTGCCGCACAAACACGGTACCTTCGACTGGCGCCGCCCTACCACACCTCTCGCTCACCTAATTGAGGACTATGAAAATGGCGTAGGAGAAGAGGACATGACTCACTTTCCCGAGATACTAGAACTCCACGACTTATCTCGGGATCCGGCGGCTGGAACAAAAGAGCAGTTCCGGCAGCGCTGTCTGGACAACTATGGCAATCGTGCTATGCATCATCATGTCTTCGACACCCAGGCAGCCGCGTCCATGGTGAATTCCATGGGCTACCAGATTATTCGTGTTGATAACCTTAAGCCGTTCCATATCATAATCCTCGCCAGTCGCACCGATCAGAAGGTTGACAATAGCGGGTTTATGCAAAGCGCTGAACGCTGGAGCCGCAGTCCTTTGCTTTAGACCGTAAGTGCACAAACCGTAGCCATGCGCGATGAGGAAGCAGGCAAAGTGACGGCGCAATCTGTCTGCGCGGTGATTGTTACGTACCACCCCAGTCCGGAGATGGTTGAGCAGATGTCCAGCGTTCTTGCTCAGGTGCAGGGACTGGCTGTAGTGGATAACGGCTCAGACTCGGATGAACTGACCCTGCTGCGTGTGGCCAGCCAAACTCTCGGCTTTCACCTGATCGAGAATGGACAGAACCTCGGCATCGCTGAGGCCTTGAATCAGGGCGTGCACTGGGCCAAGAGCAAAGACTACCCTTGGGTGATTCTTTTCGATCAAGACAGCAGAATCACCGAGGGCTTCGTTGCTCAGATGTTCGCGGCATGGGACTGTCATCCTGACCGGAAACTCGTGGGATCGCTTCACCCCACGTACGTGGATCCAGATACCAACCTTGAATGGAAATTTCAACGCGCAAAAGACGGCGGTCCTGTCATATCCCTTACGTCGGGAGCCCTGATGCCGACATGGATATTTGACAAAACGGGGGAGTTTGCTTCTGAGTATTTCATTGACGAGGTGGATATAGAATATTGTTACCGCATTCGTGCCGCAGGCTACCTTATCGCCGACTCAAGGCGGGCCGTATTGTTTCACAAAGTAGGACATCCCACAAAGTTCACCCTGCTTGGTTTCAGCTTTAGGCCTATGAACCATAGCCCAGTCCGGCGCTACTACATGTCGCGTAACCGAGTCGCGATTTTCGCCCGATATTTCCGCGTGTTTCCTTGCTGGACGTTGCAACACATCGGCGAGTCCTTGCGGGAGACGATCAAATGTTTCATCGCTGAGCGGGATCGCGCGCGCAAGTTCCGCAACTTTCTGCTGGGAACGTGGGATGGCCTGACCGGAAGAATGGGGAAACGCGAAGGGCTATGATGAGAAAGGCAGAGGCGGTGCTGGCTGCGGCCGGGTGTGGCTGCGCCTGATCCGTAAATCCGATGCCCGTCCAATTGAATCCATATCCGCAGGTAGCCTGCATTGTTCTGAATTGGAACGGTTGGCAGGACACTATCGAGTGTCTCGACGCGCTACAAGAATGCACATATTCCCGCCTGACCGTTGTCGTGGTAGACAACGGCTCTACCAATGACTCGCTTGCCAGAATACGGGCGGCTCATCCCGACACTCTGCTGCTTGAGAGTCATGAGAATTTGGGTTTTGCGGGGGGCAATAACATCGGAATCCGTTATGCGCTCGGGAACGGCGCCGAGTATCTGTGGCTGCTGAACAACGATACGAAGCCGTCTCCGGATGCGCTTTCTGCGCTCGTGGCAAAGGCCATGACGGACGAGGGCATTGGGGCGGTCGCCTCCATCTGCTACTATGCTGATGCGCCATCGATCGTAGAGGCTTGGGCCGGTGCCCGACCTAATCTGTGGATAGGCTACAGCCGCAACAGCACAGTGCCTCGTCGAGATGATTGGTTTCGCTCCCTCAATGGGGCCAGCCTGCTGATCGCCCGCACGGCCCTCGAGGATGCCGGGTTGCTTGACGATGGATTCTTTCTCTACTGGGAGGACACCGAATTCTGCCTGCGCCTGCGAAAGAAGGGGTGGCGCATTGCCGCTGCCCCCGATTCCCGCGTCATCCATAAGGTGAATGCAAGTACTGGAGGAAACAAGCTAATCCTCGATCGCTACCATACCGCCTCAGGCTTGCGTATATTACATCTTCATTCCCCAGTTCCTCGTTTAGCTTCTCTCCTGTTTCTGACAATGCGTTTCGCACGACGTCTGCTGCAACTGCAGTTCGCCCGTTGTAGGAGTGTGTGGGCAGGGGTCCGAGATCATTATGACCAGGGTCGGAGGTCCACCAAACCGACCAACACATGATCGTCGGGCTGAGGATTTTGTTCCGAGGTCTCTACTGTGTGAGGCCCGCCTAGGAACCAAGATCTCCCGTTTAGACCGACCAGATGCGCTGGTACTTCGGGCGTGGTTTTTGTATCCTTCCGTTTGTGCGCGACCTGACTGCCTGGCAAATGGGTTGTACAGACAGTCCCCGAGGGCTGCAAAGTGTTCCGGTTGAGCCGCAGCACTGCAATCGGAACTGGAGTATAGGCGGTCAACTCAGTGCCTGAAACCAAAAAGTCGATCATATTTTCAGAACACCTCATATCGACGGCCGGTACGGCATATTTGGCCGTGCTCTTCGTCGCCGGCTTCTTGACGAATTTTGTGCCGACTGGAACTGTTAACAGCGGCACCATCTTGTTGTACCTGCTCGCAAGCCTTCTCTCGCTGGCGGGTGGGCTTTACCTGTTGAACCCTCTCCCGAAACTAATTGCCCTGGCAGGATTGACGACCCTTGGGCTCAGCAGTTTGATCCTACTCAAGGGCGCACTTGACGCCAATCCAGTTGGACAACGAGCCTGGGAATTAACTATCTATTTTATGGGCGTATGGCCCTTTCTTTTTTTTATTCAGATCGATGCTGCGAAGGTTCGCGAACAGTTTCTCAAAACGCTGGCCATAGGCCTGTTTGGCTTGTCGGCTTTCGCCATTCTTCAAAGCATCTTCGCTAGTTCTCTTCCCTTGAGCCTGTTTGTATTGCGTGGCGATAACGCGTTTTCGGTTAGCGACGACCAATTTCGTCCGACGGGCTTGACGGGGAATCCAATCATTTTTTCTTCCATCCTCGTCCTTGCTGCGGCTTACTTTGCGGCTCTATGGCTCGAAAAGCGCAAATGGAGATATTTGTTTGCGCTCGCTTGTTCGCTGGTTGCCAACTATCTGACCTACACCAGGGCATCGATTGTCCTGGTCGTACCCGTTCTCGTTCTTGTATGGCTCTTGCATAACAGATTTCGGATTAAACATAAGGTTATAACGCTGGTGGCCGTTCTCCTCGCACTCGCAGGAGTACAGTTTCTCCTCGCCAACGGGGCGGAAACAATCATCGTGCAGAGACTGCTAAACTCAAATCCGGAATCTCTGGCATCCACCGCTGATCACATTAAGCAAATTCAAGATGCAAGCGAAGCAATTGCTTCCCACCCTTTTGTCGGAACGGGTTTTGGCACCCAGGGGCTGCTTATCACGGACGGCACTTGGTGGACACTCCTCTTGGAATTTGGGGGGCCACTCACGATATTGATCCTCTTCATGATTACGTTGGCATTGATTCCTATTTCAAAGTATGTCTTCCGCCTGGATTCGAAGAATCGAGCAATCGCTATTGCTACTTTGGCTTTTCACATATATATCCTTCCGTCGAGTTTCATTAACAGCGCAGTCCTAGGACACATTTCGTTTGGACTCTATTGGGCCGCATTAGGATTGTCTCTAGCTACCGCAAGCTACAGTCCCACATTGCGTCCCGCATTGAGTCCGAGGCTAGCTCCGGTTCCCAGGCTTGGCGTGCGGAAGAAGGCTCCGGCGAGTTGAAAAGCTGTGCCGCCTGGTCTGATGCTTCACATGTGCGAGTCAGAAACGAGCTTTTTCTTCGTCCGACCTAACGCCAGGCTAGAATCAATCACCAGAGGCGGGAGATACGACAACCGAATCACTAAGTCACGGATGGGGATCGCAGCAGCCTTTCACTTCTGGTGGAATGAGGTTCTCTCTGAGTAGTTCCCCTACCTTGGCCGCTGTGCTGGCCCAAGAAAACTGCGCCGCCCGCGCCAGCCCTTTTCTCCGAAGCTCTCGGCGCAGGGACGTGTCGCTCACAATTCGCTGCATTGCGCCGGCGATCTCTTCCACCGAAGTTGGGTCCACGAGAAGGGCGGCGTCTCCGGCAACCTCCGGCAACGCCGAACCGTTTGCGGTCACGACAGGCGTGCCGCAGGCCATCGCTTCCAGTACGGGAAGTCCAAAACCCTCGTAAAGGGATGGAAATATCAGCGCCTCGGCGCTTCGATACACCGAGGGCAAATTCATTTCTGCAACAGCACCCACAAAGTTCACACTTGTAGCTGCGTGGTTCCGTTCTATGCAATCCGCAAGTTCGGCGGTGGGCTCGCCGGTGAACACCAGACGCATGCTGGAAGCAATGCCGGCCATTGCAAAGGCCTGCACAACCCGGAACTCGTTCTTGTGTCGCTTGCGGTTGCTAACGCACAAAAGATACGGAAATGGAAGGTTGTGAGGCTCAACTTCGGGGTGATACCCAGGGTCGACTCCGCATCGCACGTTGAACACCTTCTCGTGCGGCACTCCGGACCACTCAACGATCTGCTTGCGCGTAAATTCCGAGACAGTAAGAATGCTTGCGGCGCGATGGCAGGCGCGTTTCGCTACCGTCGCATAGTACAGCCGAATCAATGGACTGCTATTTTCCGGACAGTAAATGTGGCTAAGGTCGTGTATCGAGAAGACGAAAGGTGAGGCACAGAAAAGGGGAGAGTTGTATCCAGGTGAAAAGAACAGGTCGTTACGAGTCAATCCGCGCAGTGCACGTGCGAGCCGCCAGGCGTCAAACGGCGCGGCCGGATGCGATGCCAGCGGAACTTTACGATAATCAAGACCGGCAAGTACGTGCCGTGCAAATCGGCCGATACCATGGTCCCCAATCCATCTCTGATCAGCGTAGATCATGGCGGGTTCTAATCGCCGGGACCACTCCCGAAGACCGTCGAGGCACTGGTGCTCGGCCCGAATGCTTCTAATACACCAGCATCTCCCAACAACATACACCACGCGCGAGCCGCAAAACATCCAACCAGTATTACCATGATGATCTCTAGAACTCCCTGGAACGCCTGCTCATACGGAGTACGGCCACGTTCCAACCAGCGCCGAAAGCCCTCTCGTCTCCTAGGAACCCTCAACCATTGTTGCATAAGCCTAAATAAATTCCACTCCCCGTCATATGCGGGTGAGGATTTAGGAAGGGGTTGAGCGGGAAGGGTCAGGGTGAGAAACGGAACTGCGGAAATGATCTGCTCGAACTTAACAGTGCCAACCGCCCATCATCGGAATGATCGCCGAAACCGCACTTTAATGGGGGCTCCACGTGGCGTTGGCGTGGCGGTGTCCTTCCTGGTGGGCCGTTCTCTTTCCTAGTGATGCTTTCTAATTGAAGTTCGTAGCTTGTAGACTCACAGCCGCCCTTCAGCGTGGTACACTGCGTCTACCACGAAATGATGGGAAAGCACTTCAAACCAACCAGGGGCCCTTCGCCGTACGCTTAATTTTCGCGTTCGGTGCCAGTGGCACTCAAACCAAATGCCCCTAATAACTGAAATTTTCACCGAGACAGCGAAGGACACTGCCCCCTCCTTAAAGCAAATCGAACTGCTCCCGCTGCTCGGCTTTGCCAGCAACGCAGCGCTTTTGTGCTCAAGTCTGGAAATAACGCT
>Ga0210398_10003852_pt1 | contig 14247 bp, 12 predicted proteins | sample IncBWC4OmetaG_FD_161047 | JGI IMG/M metagenome (GOLD analysis project Ga0210398, IMG submission 161047) | Forest soil microbial communities from Barre Woods Harvard Forest LTER site, Petersham, Massachusetts, United States - Inc-BW-C-4-O | ecosystem: Environmental > Terrestrial > Soil >...
AGGTAAGCAGTTCCCAGCAGGATGGCAATCAGGAGCCCGAAACAAAGCCCCAGCTTTATACCTACCTGGCGGCCGTCCTGCAGACTCCGGCCCGTCTGCAACGCACTTCTCTGTGCTGCCGGTCCCACGCCTGGTTGGCCCAAGCCGCTGATTTGTGAATCATCAGCCTCCCACGCGGCCAGAGCCTGCTCCTGCTTGAGTCCGTTTTCCAGGTCGGCGGCGCACGACATGCTCTTGGTCACGAATGGCGCATGACAATTTCCAGCGCCAAACGCATCTTCTCCCTTACTTTCTATCGGCCCTGAAAGGCGCAGGGTTAGTTAAGCTTTTTCTGAGAATAGGCTGGTCCGCGGACCGGAGTTTCGCAATACAGAGTTGTAGCTTCTCCAAGCGCTGGAGCTTTCTACCTTCGGCGAAAATCAGGCGGCCAGGAGTGGCGCCTATTTCCCCGCCTGCTGTTTATGCTGGGATTCGTGGCTGCGCGTGCGGGCCTGCTCGGTAGCTGGACGCCGCCCTTCGAGTTGCTCCAGTTCCAGAGCGAGAGAATCGACCAGGCTGGCCTCGTCCATCAGAACCTGTCCCACAATGACAGAGTTCGCATCGGCGTCGGTCCATTTGTGCTCTTCGATGGCTTCGCGCACGGCAGGAATGGTCTTCACTGCATAGCCGGTGTAAGCGCCGGGAGCATAGATCTGGTGTTTGAACCACGGCCGCTCTTTCAACCCATCTCCGGTCGTGAAAGTCCGCTCCAGCAACAACAGCCTGCCGTTGATCTCTTTCAGCGTCGGAGATAGCCACGCCGCGCCTGCATCGTCACTCATTTTCGTAATTGCCTGATGGTAGCGTTGTGCGGCCCGGCTGTAGGCCTCGGCTCCATTCTCCAGCGGAGCGAAATTCAGATAAGGCGGATCCGCCTGCTTCGTCGGCGGAACATATTGCTTATCCGGATCGGCAGTCGCCGTGAACACCCCTTCTTCGATCTCGCGGTTGCGCTCGCGTACCTCGTCCTGCTGCTGCTTGAGTTCCTTCTTCAGCTCGGCCACATAGCGCTTGACGGCATCAGCTGACCCGGAAGGATCGAAGGGCAACAGGTCCGCGTCGGCGAATCGCATGACGGTGCTGCCCGCCATCTGCGCCAGCGCCCGCTCATACACAAACGACGGATCACCGAAGTGCGTGTACCAGAAAAAATCGTCGTAGATGGAGTGGTAAACGCCCCCATCACTCTCGCCGCCAAAGCCCATGTTCAGCGCGGCCACGCCGGCATGGTCGAGAAATGCTGTGTAGTCGGAGCCATCGCCCAGCGCCCCGATGCGTAGATCGTCGCGATCGCGCAGCTCGGCCCGGTCTTCCGGACTGGCGGCTCGTCCCACGCGGCGCAAATACGACCGCTTCCACACCGAGATGTGTTTTTCCGGATCCTGAATGTCGCGCTCAACCTGATTCACTACATGCTCCAGGCTATGAGAGCCGGAGATTCCGAGATAACCACGGGCGCTGGAATCGGAGTTCAGATACATCACTGCGTGCTCGCGCAACTCGGCGTCGTGCTCCTCGACCCATTCGGTCGAGCCCAACAGTCCCGGCTCCTCGCCATCCCATGCGCAGTAGATGAGCGTTCGTTTGGGACGCCAGCCTTGCTTCATCAACTCGCCCAGCGCGCGGGCTTCTTCCAGCACCACCACCATGCCCGAGACCGGATCGTCGGCGCCATTCACCCAGGCGTCATGATGGTTGCCGCGTATGACCCACTGGCCGGGAACTTCGCTGCCGGGAATTTTCGCGATCACATCGTAGATCGTCTTCAAATCCCAGTTTGACTTGACGACGAGATGCACCCGGGCCGCACCCGGACCCACGTGGTAGGTGATGGGCAAAGCGCCGCGCCACGAATCAGGCGCTACGGGTCCGACGAGCGCCGCCAGCAACGGTTGCGCATCTCCATAGGAAAGCGGCAGCACCGGAATGGTAGTGATGGTCTTGGCATCCTTCAGCGCCAGCCGCTTGGCGTCCTTGGTTGCGCCCACTCCGGGAGTCAGCGGATCGCCCGGATATTGCGTATCCATCACGCTGCCGCGCTGCACGCCTCCTTCCGGACGAAATGGCCCGGCGGGGAAATCCTGTCCCTCGAAGTAGCCGTCCTCGCGCGGATCGGAGTAGATCAGGCATCCCACCGCGCCATGTTCGGCCGCCAGCTTGGGCTTGATGCCTCGCCACCCGCCGCCATAGCGGGCAATCACGATTGCTCCCTTCACCGAAACGCCCAGCCGCTCCAGTTGCTCGTAGTCGTCGCGCATTCCGTAATTGACGTAGACCAGGGGAGCGGTCACGTCTCCATCGATGGAGTACGCGTTATAGGTTGGGAGTTGTTCGGCAGTCTGTTGTGAAGTGGGATCGATGCCGAGCGCGGGCTCCTGCAACTTGGCCACGAAATGTGTGGGCGCAATGAGTTCGACGTGGCGCTCTTTCGGAGTGGGAAACAGCACGTCGAAGGTTTCGATATGGGCATCGAAGCCGTATTCCTGGAACTTGGACAGGATCCACTCCGCATTCTGCTTGTCGGAAGGCGAGCCAACGTTGTGCGGTCTCGCGCTCAAATGCTGCATGGCATCGCGCATCACCTTGGGATCGGGTAGGCTGCGGAACTTCACTTCCCAATCGTGCTCGACGACGGCGTGCGCGGGCGAGTAGCCGTCCATCGACTCGGAAGAATTGGCGGCGCTGCCCGATTGCAACAGCGTGAGGACAAGTATGGCTAGACCGGTTCGCTTCGCGAGCTGCATCCCCTCACCCCGGTGGATGTGCAGCGCCCCGATGCAAACCACCTAACAGCAAGGTTGCAAATTATACGTCAAGGGTGGCCTGGTAGGGAACGGGAACATCATTGCGGGGTTCGACGTCCGTTCAGAGCGGTATGTCATGTTTACGGCGAATCTCGTCGAACACATCGCGCGCCGGACGCGTTCGTCCGTGGGCTACATCATCCAAACCTTGGCGAACAGCTGCTTCCGCGTCCGCGCGAGCGGCAATATCTAACAGCAGTTGCTGACACTCTTCAGAGTTTCGGATCATGGAGCCGCCTTTCCCGGATTTCCCTACTGCGACTTCTTCGCCGGAGCGCTGCGCCTGGTGGTCCTCGGGCGCGCCTCCATGTCGCTCAGCCGGATGACCGCAGCCGCGGCCGCGTATTGCACTTCGTCCTGCTCATCCTGCAAGCCCGAAACAGCTGCTCCCTTCAACGTCGGGTCGCCCCGTTTGGCGATAGCCTCGTAAGCGGCGGCCCGCACCAGCCATTTCTTTTGTTGCGTAGCGGCGTCGGCCAACGCCTGCCCGCTCTTGGGATCGGGATCTTTGGCCAGGGTGAGCGCAGCTGCGGCCAGCACCGGCGACGTATCGTCCTTGGTCAGGACTTTGAATGCGCTCAGGCCCATGCTTGCAAAGGGCACGAATCCCAGCCCCGCCTGAAATCCCAGGCTGGCCAGTTTCTTCGGATCGTGCAGCAGCTTCTTCTGTTCTTCGGTCAGGCTGGTGCCGGTTTTCTGCTCTCCAGTCAACACCGCATAAAACACTCCATACCCCCGATTGTCTCCCAGCACGACCAACGAGTGGGCTGCGGCCAGAATCACGGCCGGATCGTCGTCGTTAAAGGCTGCCAGCAATTGCGGCTTGGCGCTGCGAGCGTCCATCTCTCCCAGAGCCTGCGCGGCGGCGGCACGGACTTCGGGCTTCGGATCCTTCAGGGCGATCACGGCGGCGTCTTTCGCCTCCTGATTGCCGATGAGCAATCCCAATTCGCGCACCGCCCGGGTGCGTTTGTCGGTGTTCGAGTTGGTCAGTCCGTTATTCAGAACGGACCATGCCTGTTCTTTCGGGTTCTGCGGGGCTGGTGTTTGCTGAACCGCAACCACTGCGCCGGCGCAGATCAGCATACCCAGACCAATGAAACGAAGTGACGACCTCATTCCGTGTACCTCGGATTTGTAGGATGCATAACGATCGTGAGGGACAAGCTTGAGCCGCGCAAAGCTGGCTCAACCAAGAAATTGGCGCCGAATCAGTCAAGGCGGGCTGACGCTGTACCCCTACAGCAGCCCGGCAGTTTTCGTGGTCAGGATGCTGAGCGCCATCTCCAGATTGGCGATGGCTTCTTCCAGGTCAGGATGCTTCTCAAGCCGTTGCCGCATTCCGTTCAACAGGCGGTGCGCCTCGGCAACATGTTTGGCCGCATCGGGATCGGGCGGCGGGTTAGGACTGGTGGTCGAGTCTTCTGGGCTCATGGCTCCTCTGAGAGAACATCATAACAAGCCCAAGGACAGAAAGCCTGACGGCTGCCTTCGATTCTGAAAATGACTTTTCGGCTGAGCAGTAATTTGACAGCGGATGGGCGCGGTCTTTCGACCAAACGCCCGTCCGATCCGCCACAGCGAACGGACCGGGCGGGCGTTACCGCGCAGCAAGGAGATCGTTGGCGCGGTAAAATTGCTTTAGTTCAAGATGTGGATGTTCTTCTTCTCGCACATCTCCTTCAGCACCTTCGGCCACACGGTAACGCTTACCTCGCCAAGGTGCGCTTTGCGCAGCAGCAACATCAACGTACGCGACTGCCCGATGCCTCCGCCGACACTCAACGGAATCTCGTGATTCACGATCGCCTTGTGATACGGGAAGTTCAGGAAGTCGGTCTGGTGGGTCAGTTCCAGCTGCTTCCTAAGCGATTCGGGATTGACCCGGATACCCATCGAGGTCAGCTCGTGCCGGCGCTGGGTGATGGGATTCCAGACCAGGATGTCGCCGTTCAAGCCATGACGCACGTATCCGTCGTCAGAGCGGGTTTCAGTGACCCAGTCATCGTAGTCGGCGGCGCGCATCTCGTGCGGGTAGCCATCTTTCAGCGTCCAGCCGATACCGATAATGAACACCGCAGGATACTTTTGCAGGATCGCGGTCTCACGCTGTTTGCGCGGCAGGTCGGGATACATGTCGAGAATCTCTTCGGCATGCAGGAAAGTCAGATTGTCCGGCAGGTTGGGATAGCGGGAGTCCTTCAACTGCGGGAACAGTTCCTGAGCGTAACGCTCGGCGCCAGCGATGACCGTCCAGATCTTGCTGACCACCGCCTTCAGGAAGTGCAGATTGCGTTGATCGGCGGTGATAACGCGCTCCCAGTCCCACTGATCGACATAGGCGCTGTGATCGTGATCCAGGAAGTAGTCTTTGCGGACGGCCCGCATGTCGGTGCACAGGCCTTCGCCGGGGTGCATGCCGAACTGCTTCAGAGCCATCCTCTTCCACTTGGTGGCGGCCTGCACTACCTGCGCGTTGATGGGGTGCTTGTCCCGATCGTTCGAGATGTGGAACTGGATTGGGGTGCGCGAGCCATCGCGGTCAAGATAGTCGTTGACGCCCGTCTCCTCGTCGACGATCAGAGGCACGGTAACCATCATCAGGTTTAGTTCCGTGCAGAGGTGTTCCTCGATATAGTTTTTCACCTCGAAGATCGCCCTCTGGGTGTCTTTGGGTGACAGCAGCGAGCTGTAGTCCGCCGGAAGCACATGTTCCAGCTCTGTGTAGTCGCCAATTCCCGGACCAGCGAGATCTGCTTTCTTGTCAGCCATGCGGTTCTCCTTACGGTGCAGTCGGTCGACGTGACGGTTGAACGCTGAGATGCAGCGTTGTGGCCTGGGAACGCACGTCGCCAGGTATAGGAGAGCACCGGAATGGGCGGAAGGCAGTAACCGGCGTCACCGGGATGTGTGCGAAGGGGTCGGGTGAATCAGACAAAAGACTGGGCGCCATGGGCGGGGCAACACGGGATGAACAGCGCGAATCAGAACCCTAAGCGAACGTCTCGTAAGTTATCTCCTTCAATCTGCCGTTTCGGCAGCTAGCGCGGGCTGTCTTGGCTGGGATACCCGTGTCTTTAGAGCTTTCTGGCCAAGTGAGGACCTATTCATGTATCACCACGTCAAGAAATTGATGTACACGGTCAACATCGACACTCCAGACCCCAAGTTTGGCAACATGTTGCTTGAACAATTTGGCGGCGCCAACGGCGAACTTGCTGCCGCCATGCAATATTCGATCCAGGGTTTGAACTGCGAAGATTCGGCGCGTAAAGACTTGCTGATGGACATTGGCACCGAAGAGTTGAGCCATCTCGAAATCGTCGGCGCCTTGATCCGGATGCACCTGAAGCCCATGAAGAACGATCGCGCCGCGGCCGAAGCCGATCCTCTGGTCGCTATTGCGGGAGGCGGCGGGGTCAGCCTTTACAACTCGGTTGGCGATGCCTGGACGGCCGACTACCTGAAGATTACCGGCGACCTAGCAGTCGATTTGCGCAGCAACATCGCAGCCGAGGCACGGGCGAAGATCGTCTACGAACGCCTGATCGCTTTCACCGACGATCGTGGCACCAAAGAGGCCCTGCAATTTCTGATGACGCGCGAGATCACGCACATGCGTGCTTTCAGCGCTGCCCTGGAGAGCATGGACAAGCCGCCGTTCTCCATCGGTACGATTGCTCCGACGCCCGGGCTGGTCGATCAGTATTTCAATGGTTCCACCGGTGAAGGCGACGAAGGTGAGACCGACCATGTCGGCCCTTGGAATTCAGGCCACGGCCTACACCTGGTTCAGTCGGAATTGGCCGGTGGCGAAGGACTCGATGTCAGTCCTTACGCTCCGCAGCCGGGCTCGGAAGTGACTTCGCCAGTTGACTCTACCCCAGTGGGAGAAGACGTGGAAAACACCAACGGTAAGCGTTTGCCCAAGAAACCGAAGCAGAAGCTAGCTTCGTAGGGCGAACTCGTGCGAGGCCGCCGCGACCGTCAAGGAGCGGCGGTTTTCTTCTTGCCAACGGAACGCAGGTTCTCGTCGGCCATCCGTCTCTTCCTCTACACTAGAGAAGTTCTGCCTATCGCGAACCGGCAAAGGCTCATCCAAGCCATGAGGAGAAAGATTTGATGGCACCCTTGGCGTCTGAGGAAAAGAGTTCCACCTTGCTGACCCCGTACGACCTGCACCTGTTCAACGAAGGCACCCACAACCGCCTGTTTGAGAAGCTGGGCGCGCATGTGATTGACTTCAATGGCAAGCGCGGCACCTACTTCGCGGTCTGGGCTCCCAATGCGGAGCGCATTTCTGTGGTCGGCGGCTTCAACGGCTGGAATCCCGATTCTCATCCCATGAATCCGAAGGCGAGTTCAGGGGTCTGGGAGGCGTTCGTTCCCGGTCTCGGCCACGGCGAGGTTTATAAGTATCACCTCCGCTCGCGCTATCAAATGTACGAGGTCGACAAGGCCGATCCTTACGGCTATTACAACGAGGTCCCGCCGCGCACGGCTTCAATCGTGTGGAACCTCGATTATCAATGGAACGACAGCGAGTGGATGCGCACGCGTCACGAGCGCAACAAGTTCGACGCTCCCCTGTCAATTTACGAAGTCCACCTGGGCTCGTGGATGCGAGTACCTGAAGAAGGCAACCGCTCGCTGAGCTATCGCGAGCTGGCGGTCAAGCTGGCCGATTACGTCAACGATATGGGATTCACTCACGTCGAGCTGATGCCGATTATGGAGCACCCATTCTTCGGCTCCTGGGGATATCAGATCACCAGCTACTACGCGCCCAGCGCGCGCTTCGGCACGCCGCAGGATTTTATGTATCTGGTGGACTATCTGCACCAGCACAATATCGGCGTCATCCTCGATTGGGTGCCATCGCATTTCCCCAACGACGAGCATGGCCTGGCCTACTTCGACGGCACGCACTTGTACGAACATGCCGATCCCCGCAAAGGCTTTCATCCTGACTGGAAGTCGTCGATCTTCAACTATGACCGCAACGAGGTGCGCGGCTTCCTGATCAGCAACGCCATCTTCTGGCTCGACCGCTATCACGTGGACGGGCTGCGCATGGATGCGATCGCTTCCATGCTCTATCTGGATTACTCGCGCAAGGCGGGTGAGTGGATTCCCAACCAGTTTGGCGGGCGCGAGAACCTGGGCGCGGTGTCGTTTCTGAAGGAAGTGAACAAAGAAGCCTACGAGGCGTTTCCCGATATCCAGACCATCGCCGAGGAATCAACCGCGTGGCCCATGGTGTCGCGGCCGACCTATATCGGCGGCCTGGGTTTCGGCATGAAGTGGGACATGGGATGGATGCACGACACTTTGCTCTACCTGTCGAAGAATCCCATCCATCGCAAGTACCACCACAACAAGCTGACCTTCCGCGGTCTGTATGCGTTTACGGAAAACTTTGTGCTGCCGCTGTCGCACGACGAAGTGGTACACGGCAAAGGTTCGCTGTTCGGCAAAATGGCCGGCGACCACTGGCAGAAATATGCCAACCTGCGTTTGCTGTTCGGCTACATGTATACCCAGCCGGGCAAGAAACTGCTATTCATGGGCGATGAAATTGCCCAGTGGAGCGAATGGAATCACGATGGCAGCGTGGATTGGCATGCGCTGGGATACGCACCTCACCAGGGCGTGCAAAGCTGGGTGCGCGATCTGAACAAGTTCTACCGCAACGAGCCTGCTCTGTATGAGAGCGATTTCGTCCCCGAAGGCTGGCGTTGGATTGACGCCGACGATTCCGACCACAGCGTGTTGACCTATCTGCGCCTGGGCAAGGATACGTCTGCTCCGCTGGTGATGGCCTGCAACTTTACCCCTGTACCGCGTCGAGGCTACCGCGTCGGCGTGCCTCATGAAGGACACTGGCGCGAAATCCTGAACAGCAATGCGGCCATTTACGGCGGTACCGATGAAGGAAACTTCGGCGGCCGCTTCACCGATCCAATCCCCACGCATGGCTACGATTATTCGCTGCTCCTCGATCTGCCGCCGCTGGCCATGGTGGTATTTAAACAGTAGAGACCGGTAGATGCGGGTGTCCCTGAAGAGGGCACGACCGGGCCGTTCAGCGTACCTCATTTCTGTCATTCTGGGCGGAGGCGGCGAGGGGTTTACGCTGCCGGAGTCGAAGGACCCCTACCTATCTATCCACTATTCGCGATCCACTAACTACCCTTCACCGCTTCGTAAATCACAAACTGGTGGGTCCGCTCTATCGGCCGCAACCAATTCTGCGTGGCCACAATGTCCTCATGTACAGGATTGTGATAAATGACATAAACCTCACGAGAAGCGGCCAGCAAGGATGTGTGCAGATTTGCCAGTACCTCGCGCCACACATGCCGCGGAAACGGGTTAAAGAGATAGAGGATTGTCGGTTCGAGGGGAAAGTCAAAATGCCGTGCATCGCCCGGTTGTGCTTCAATGTTGAAACACCTCTGTTGATCATTCCGGTAACGCGCAATGTTCTGCCGGGCGATCTTGTTCAATTCCTCCAGCAGTTCCCTGCCGATGATCCGCCGGAACGGATAGCCAGCAGCCATCAGCAGAGTTCGTCCCTTGCCTGAGCCAAGATCCACGAACGTAAAACCGTCGACAGCTACCGGAAGTGCATCGAGAATCCCCGCAAACAAGGCTGGCTCGGATGGCTGATATTGACCACCGGATAGCCACTCGCGCAGACGGGTGCGTAACGAGACGGTGGCCCACGTCGTATCCACTCCATGTTCGAAGTCGTAGTCGATATCGCCATAGCGGGACTTGCGGCGATCAGGCATTAGATCGCGCAACAGATCGACAAACTCGAGGGAATAGTACCGTAACGAGCCGACAATGCCCCGATGGCGAAAGGAATCGATTAGCCAAGTAAGTGCGCCGTCTGAATTTGTAGCCTTACGGTCAGACACAACAAGAATGGTAAATGGCGACAGAGGTCGTCGAAAGAGCCAAAGGACGAGGCTTCTGAAACTCGAAAAGCAGATCCCTCGTCGGGCTAAGCCCTCCTCGGGATGACAAATTTAAGGGTATATAAGGCGCAGCCAAGCTGCGCCCTATCAAGCAAGATCGAAGGTGAGGAATTCCGCCGCGCCATTGCCGCTGGTGCTGGCCATGTGCAACGCGGTTTCGCCGCTGATGGCGGCGCCATCGCCCTTTTCCAGCCTGCTGCCATTGATATCAAGCTGTCCGCTAATCAACTGCACCCAGGCATGGCGGCCGGGCTTCAGATCCAGCTCCAGCGACTTGCCGCTGTCGAGCAGCGACGCGTAAACGCTGGCGTCCTGGTTGATAGTCGCCGACTTATCGCGTCCATCGTGTGACGCGATCAGGCGCAGCCGGTTGCGCTTCTCTTCCGCCGGGACAGTGAGGTCCTCGTAGCTGGGCTTCAGTCCCTCAGCTTCGGGCAGAATCCAGATCTGCAGCAGGTGAACCGGATCTTTCGACTGGTTGACTTCACTGTGCATCACGCCCGTGCCCGCCGACATGCGCTGCACGTCGTTGCGCTTGAGGGTAGCGCCGCGTCCCATGCTGTCGCGATGGCTCAACTCACCGTCGATGATGTAGGTAAGGATCTCCATGTCGCGATGGGGATGCATGCCAAAGCCACGCCCCGCGCTGACCCGGTCTTCATTGATGACCCGCAGGTCGCGAAACCCCATGTGCTTGCGATCGTAATAATCGGAAAACGAAAAACTGTAGTACGTGTCGAGCCAGCCGTGGTTGGCGTGACCGCGTTCTTCCGATGGCCTAATGGTGATCATGGTAAGTGCTCCTGAATCTAGTTTGCATTTCATAAGATGCTTTAATGTTAAAGAAAGATTCAGGTTCGGAATCATCGATCGAGAGAGACGGGGCCATGTTGGGGTCAGGCAGACCGTTGTTTCCCCAGTTTGCGGCAAAGATCGCCCAGGGATTTCTGTTCCGCTTCACTCAAGACATTCATGAACTCGATGATGGCTGCGGCATGTTCGGGAAAGAGGCCGCGAATCAATGTTTTTCCCTTTGAGGTCAGCACCACGATCAGCACCCGGCGGTCTTCGGGGCAAGGCTGCCTCTTCGCCAGCCCCTGTTTTTCCAGGTTTCCTACGACCATGGTTAAATTGCCGCCGGTGGTGAGGACCTTCTGCGCGATGTCGGTCAGCGACATTGGACCGAGGTGGTACAAGGCTTCGAGTACCGCGAATTGGGTAAGGGTCAAGCCGCTATCGCCCAACTGCCGGGCCGCAACATTACGGGCAGCGTTGGCGGCCCGCATCAGCTTAACGTAGGTATTCAATGCCTGACGTTCTTGACTTCGATCAGGTTTGTTGGCTGCCACCGGATTGCCTCTATGTTAGATACTACTACATTGAAGCAATTCCTGGCCCCTCCGCCCAAGCTCGTTCATTTCAGGCCGGCATTTTCTGCCGCCAGTTGCCCCAGAACGCTCCAATCGTGCTTGTCCAAGCCACGTGCGACGGCGGTCAGCATGTGATCGCGAATTAGACTGGCGAAGGGCAGAGGAGCATCAACGTTTTCCGCCGCCGAAAGTGCAAGTCGAATGTCCTTCAATCCAAGGCGCAATCCAAAGCCTGCGGTCTGATGCTTTTGGTCGGCAATCAAGCCTCCATAGGTTTTGTAAACCGGAGCGGCAAATAAGCTGTTGGTGAGGAATTCGACGTACTGGTGCGGCTCGATACCATACTTGCGCGTCAGCGCAATTGCCTCCCCCAACGACTCGATCACGGATGCAATCAAGAAGTTGCCGCTGAGTTTTACCACGTTTGCCATCTCAGGCTTTTCACCTAGGACGAACACGCGCTGGCCCAGGACCTCCAGCAGGGGCAGGCATCGCTCCACCGCGGTCTTTTCCCCTGCTGCGGCGACAAACAACTTGCCGGCGGCCGCCGCGTCCGGACGCCCGAACACGGGCGCGGTGACATAGTGTTGTCCACGCCGATGATGTTCTTCGGCCAGTCGGCTGGACAGGGCAACGCTAATGGTGCTCAGGGAAACATGGGTCGCGCCCCGTGGCAGAGTTTCAATCAGGCCCTCCGGCGGCAGGACCGCGGCTTCAACAGCCGCATCGTCGGCCAGCATGGTTAGGACGAATTCGGCACCGGCAGCCGCTTCCGCCGGAGATTTGCCGACCTTGGCGCCTTCGGAGCGCAAGGGCTCGGCTTTGGACAAGGTGCGATTCCAGAGGGTGACGTCGTGTCCGGCGTGAATCAGATTCCGCGCCATCGGGCTTCCCATATTGCCTAAGCCAAGAAATGCGACTTTCATCGTTTGCCTCACTCAGAAATTGTTAACCGTCTAATGGATGTTGAATCTTTAAGTTTCGGTGCGTAACGTGGACTGGGAATCACGAAAAACAGCCCCACATTTTCGGCTCTGCCCTTCTTCAGCGCGGGCCTACCTGGCGGGCTGTACTCCGAGCTACATCAGAAAGTTGCCGCATCCGGGACGGGTTCAGGTATGATGCTGCTGCTTTGCCCGGTACCTCAGCTAGCTCAGATTCGTGTAAGACGCGCAAAGAGCGCCGTAAGATGGGCCGCTCTCTCCGCGACGAGGTCAAGCGCGTCAGCCATGCTAGCTGGAATGCCAAGCTACGCGATTTCGACGTGGTCGATCTCCTCCGACGTGCAAACCGATCGCGTATCGCCAGACTGTTGCCACTCAAGTACGGCGCGATGGCGCTTTCGCCCTTCGGGTTCTTTCGTGGCTCAGTTCCGCTAATGGCAGCCGACCTGGCGGCGCGGCCACGCACCGGTTTGTTGGCGCAAATCTGCGGCGACGCCCACGTGCAAAATCTCGGGGCTTTCGAAGCTCCCGATGGGCGCCTCATCTTCGACATCAACGACTTCGATGAGACCATGGTTGGTCCTTGGGAGTGGGATGTGAAGCGCATGTCGGCCAGCCTGGTTTTGGCCGGACGTGAAGCCGGCAATACGGATAAGCAATGCAAGGCCGCAGTCGCCGCCTTCGTCGAAAGCTATCGCCAGTGGATGCGCCGCTTTTCAGAGATGGCGGTCATCGATCTGGCGCGCTTCCAGATCTACCGGGTGGTGTCGCCGGTACGCTCGGTTCTGCGCAAGGCCGAACGGGCCACGCCGCAAAACAGTCTGCAGAAACTGACCATACTCCGGGATGGCAAACGTCGCTTTCGCGAGCTGAGGCCCAGACAATTTCATATCCCGCGCGCCCAGTGCGATGCCGCGATTGCGTCGCTGCAAGCGTACGCAAAGACGCTGTTGCCCCATCTGGCGCACTTTTTCTCGCAGTACTATCCCGAAGATGTTGTCTTCCGGGTTGTGGGCACGGGAAGCGTTGGCCTGCGCGACTATGTGGTGCTCATGTTTGCCTGTACGATTTCCGACCCCATCTTCATCCAGATCAAGGAAGAGCCGAAATCTGCTTACGCCCCCTATCTGCCGGCCAGCCTCGTCCCTTCGCATCAGGGCGAGCGCGTAGTCGCAGGCGGACGGGCCATGCAGATGCAGTCCGACATTTTTCTGGGATGGACCTCCATTGCAGGCCGCGACTATGTCGTCAGGCAGTTGCGCGATCATAAGGCGGGCATCGAAGACGACGATCTGAAAGGCAATGGCCTGGTGCAATATGCGCGCATGGCCGGCGAGCTGCTTTCAAAAGGACACGCGCGTTCCGGCGATTCCTGCGCCATCTCCGGATATCTCGGCAACAGCGACCGCTGCGACCGAGCCATCGCCAGCTTCGGCATCGCGTACGCCAACCAGACGGTGAAAGATTGGGAAGCGCTGCGGCGCGCCATCCGGCTAGGGAAGGTGAAGGCGGTCACGCCTGCGGCCCCGAAGCCGCCCGCCCCCAAGTCAGTGCCCCGCAAAACAAAGTAAACCTCAAAGATTCGAGCGGTAATCTAAATAGCCAGGTAGTAGTCATGAAGTCCCTCACGGCACACCAGCTTTCTTCTCTTGCAAAACCAGCGGATAATAGAGTCATGTCCCGTTGGATATTCGTTGCGGCCTTAGGCGCAGCTCTGGTGGCCACTCCCATGTGGGCACAGAGAGGTGGTGGAGGCGGCCATGGCGGCGGAGGCGGACACAGTGTGTCCATGGGTGGGGGCGCCCGGGGTGGATACTCCGGCGGAGGCGGTTACGCAGCTCGTGGCGGCGGAGCCTATGCCTATCGGGGTGGAGGCAGTTATGCGTACGCACCCCGCGGCGGCGCCAATTGGGCCTATCGCGGCGGCTGGAACGGTTCAGCCTGGAACGGCGGGCGCGGTCCTTATCGTCCTTGGGGCTGGCGATATCCTGGTTACGGCTACGCCGGTTGGGTCGGATACCCTTGGTGGGGATGGTACGGCGGTCTGGGCTGGTACGACTCTTCGTACTATGCCGACAATTCCTATCCCTACAACGGCTATAGC
>Ga0210398_10003854_pt1 | contig 14244 bp, 15 predicted proteins | sample IncBWC4OmetaG_FD_161047 | JGI IMG/M metagenome (GOLD analysis project Ga0210398, IMG submission 161047) | Forest soil microbial communities from Barre Woods Harvard Forest LTER site, Petersham, Massachusetts, United States - Inc-BW-C-4-O | ecosystem: Environmental > Terrestrial > Soil >...
CCGGTTCCGGCCAATTTTTGCGGTTCTACCGCTGTCCCGGTCCAAGCTTCGGCGCAACATTCCTACATTATTCGTGCGAAGCGCGCCACGGATACCGCCGCATCGCGCGCGGGTGGCGCGCGTCTGTATACTGAAGGTGGCATCCTAGTGGAAGGACAACCCGTGGCACGTCGCCTCGCCGGATTTCGAAAAACCCGGCTTGCAAAATGGTGGAGGAGGGGGCCGATCTGGCGACGGATCCGCATCGCCGCAGGCGCGTCGTTTCTGGTCCTGACCTTCGCGCTCGGCTTCTATCTCGCCGGGTTGTACGAAAACATTTCCACCCTCATCGAAGAACGTCATGCCGCACTGACCTCCGCGATCTTTTCGGCGCCGACCATGATTCAGGTGGGCGACGACATCGACCGTCTAAATCTCCTCGAGCGCCTTAAGCGGTTGTCTTACACGCAGACGCAGTCGCCGACTTCGCCGGGGGAGTTCGCGGTGATGCCGGGTGCGATGTGGATCAACGTCCGCGAATTTAGCGTAGGCACCAGCGACCATCCGGCCGCACTGATGCGCTTGGTGCTGCACGGTAAGAAAATTACCGGCTTGGCGGATTCTTACGGCCTCGCAGAGAAGCGCGCCGAGCTCGAGCCGGAGGTAATTGGACGACTGTTACCGGGCGCGCCGGCCGAGCGCGTCGAAGTGCGCCTCGGTGACCTCCCGCCCTACCTGGTGCAAGGTCTCCTCGATACCGAGGATCGATGGTTTTACTACCATCCAGGGTTCAATCCGTTTCGAATCCTCGAGGCGGCGCTCAATGACTTCCGCAGTCATCACCTGAACCAGGGCGCCAGCACCATCACGCAGCAGCTCGCGCGCACCTTCATGGATCGCCACGAGCGCAGCTTTTCGCGCAAATTCCGCGAGCTCGCGGTCGCGCTGGTGATCGAATTTCGCCTGAGCAAAAACGCCATCCTGGAGCGCTATATCAACGACGTTCCGATGGGCGAATTCGACGGCACCCCCATCGAAGGCATGCCGCTGGCGGCGCGCTATTTCTTCAACAAGGATTTACACGAAGTGACGCCGGTCGAGGCCGCCACGCTGATTGGTATGATCCAGGCGCCGACCGCCTACGATCCGCGCCGCCATCCGGATCTGTGCCGCAAGCGGCGCGACACCGTGCTGGTCATCATGCGCGTCCATGATCTGATCGATCAGCCAACCTACATCGCGGCTACGGCGGCCTTAGTGCAGGTGGCGAAGATGCCGGGACTGCGCCGTGCGCCGTACTTCACCGACTATGTGACTGCATTCGTGAATCGGCTGCCGGGTGTGAGCGGTCATCTGGATGGGTTCAAGGTTTACAGCACGCTCGATCCCGAATATCAGACCGACGCCCAGGAGGCGGTGGAGAGCAACCTCGCGCGGCTCGAGAAATCGCGGCCTCGGCTGCGGCACAAGGAAGACAAGGATCGGCTTCAGAGCGCGATGGTGGCGCTAGATACCAATTCGGGCGCGATCGTCGCGATGGTGGGAGGACGCGACTACCCTGCGAGCCAGTTCAATCGCGTGACGCAGGCCCAACGCCAGCCCGGGTCGGCCTTCAAGCCGATCGTTTACCTGGCCGCGATGGATCCCGATCGCTCGCCGCTGCATCCGCCGCTTACGCTTGCCTCGACGCTGCCCGATGAGCCGATATCATTTAACGGATGGATCCCCGCGAACTACGAGCGCACCTACCAGCCTCAGGTCACGGTAGTGGAGGCATTGTCCGAATCGCTTAATGTTCCGACCGCGTACGTCGGCAACGAGCTGGGTCCGCCACTGATGGTCAGAACCGCGCATGAGATGGGAATCCGGTCGGATCTTCCGGCCGTGCTGCCGATGGCGATAGGCGCCGATGAGGTGACGCTGCTCGAACTCACCTCGGCGTATCAGACCTTCGCCAACATGGGTGAGCAGGCGACTCCCTACGCGGTCGAATCGGTGGTAGATGGCGTCGGGCGGCAGATTTATCACCACACGCCACAAACCAGCGAGGTGATCGATCCCAACGTTGCGTACCTGATGACCGGCGGTCTCAAAGCGGTGCTCAGCTCCGGGACCGGCGCCTCGTCTTCGAGGCTGGGGATCGATTTTCCCGCCGCCGGAAAAACCGGCACTACCCAGGACTACAAGGATGGATACTTCATCGGCTACACGCCCGCAGTGGTATGCGGCGTGTGGGTGGGATTCGATCAGCCCGCGCCGACGGGGATGACGGGGGCGCAATCGGCATTGCCCGCATGGGTGGATTTCATGGTCTCGACGGCGCCCGATGACGCGCAGGATTTCGCGATACCCTCGGGCATCGAGATGGCGGCCATCGATCCGACCTCGGGCGGTCTGGCGACGCCCGCCTGTCCTCACGTATTCAGGCTGCCGTTCCTGATTGGATCGGCCCCAACGCAGCTATGCCCGTTGCATAGTGGCGGTTTGCTCGCCTCGATGCCCGCGCCAGCCCCGCCGGAATTATCTGCGCCCGCAGCAGAACCGTCACCCGCGCCGGCCGCGGCGCCGAGCGCTACCAACTCGGACATTTTCGGCAAGATCGGCAGCTTCTTTGGGTCGCTCTTCAAACCTTAGACAGGTTGCGGTTTTTCGACGTCGCCTCCAATTTTCGGTTCATAAGGCATCATAAATCGACGGGGATAATTAAAGCTTGCTTGGCTGCCAATTGTGGTTCACAATAAGATACAGTCAAGCTTGTAGGTTAATAAACTGATGCGCCATCTCCTCCAGACCGCGGCGGTGGTCTTCGCCCTGACGCTGTCAAGTCCCGCGGCCTTTGCCGCGCCCAAACCGAAACCGGCGCCACGTCCGCAGGTCGGCGACGTTCTGATTTCCGGCGGCATTGCTCCCGGTGGGAATGCCACCAACTCGGCCGAGTTCTACAGCGCGTCGAAGAAAAAATTCCTCGCGACCGGATCGATGAGCATCGCTCGCGCCGGCCATCAGATGCAATGGATGCCGCAATCGCCCGAACGAACCTACAACCAGGCGGTGGTCCTCGGCGGCTTTACCGGCACCGCGGCAATCTCCGGAACTTCGATCACTTACACCATGAATGTGCTGGACAACGCCGAGGTGTTCTATCCTGCGACCGGTATCTTCGGGCTCGATCAAGCGCCCGAAGGCGCCCTTATGAGCAACGGCCGGGCCTTTGCCGCCTCGATCGCTTTTCCCGGCAACCTCAGCACGGATTTTCTCCAGGGCCATGTGCTGATTATCGGTGGTGTGTGCAATGCCTCCGATCTCGAAAGTTGCAGAACCGCGAACATCCTGCATCCCGACGACGACAAAATCACCACCACCTCGAATCCGAAAGTCCCGATCATGATGGAGACGCTCACCAACCTTGCCGATGGCACCGCGCTGATGACCGGCGGCATCGACGATTTCTCCGGCACCATTACCAACAGCGCGGAAATCTTTAACCCGCCCAACGAGTTCTTCATCATGCTTGCGGCGCCGATGATGGAGGCGCGCGCCGGGCATACCGCGACGCTGTTGAATGACGGCACGGTGCTCATCGCGGGAGGCATGGTGAACCTGAACGGGGAGATGACGGCGGTCGATTCGGCGGAGATCTACAATCCTGTCACCCTTACCTTTAGCCCGGTGCTGGCTCCGATGATTGCGCCTCGCGTCGGGCATACCGCGACGCTGCTGAAAGATGGCCGGGTGCTGCTCGCGGGCGGCTCTAACGGAGCTTCCGATTTCGCGCTGTCCAGCACCGATAGCGGCGCCACTCTGGGTCTGCCGAACGCTAGCGGATCGATTCTGAGCTCGGCTGAGATTTACGACCCGAAGTTGAAGACCTTCGAACCGGTCGGCGGCATTAACAAGAAGACCAATCTGCCCGTGCTCGCGATGAAAGCTGCGCGCTTCGATCACACGGCGACGCTGCTTGCGAATGGAGCGGTCCTGCTGACGGGAGGATTTGGGCCCGGCATAACCGGGACGACCCAGGAACTCAACAGCGCTGAGCTTTTCATCCCGAACAAAAACAAGACTACGCTCGGCCGCTTTGCCGACGCGGGCACCATGATTTCGGGCCGCGCGCTGCATGCTGCGACATTGGTCGAAAAGTAGCCGACTAGACCGAGACTCTGAGTGTCATCCGCGCTTGCGAGCTGAGGCCCTCGCCGAGCTGGCGATCCTCGAGTAATTGCGATGCGCCATTGCCATCGGTCGCGCGCACCCTCATTACGCAGGTGCCGTCCTGCTGCGGAACCAAGCGATATTTCCAGATGGTCCAGATGTAGGGCGAACGATTCTCGACGATCTTCGCCGCTTGCCAGGTCGCGCCCTCATCGAATGAGATGTCGACGCGCTTGATTCCCGAAGGTCCCGCCAGCGCCCAACCACAGAAATCGGTCGGTCCGTGGATGTCGACTGAACCGCCCAGCAGCGTCGGCAAGTCATCGGGAGGCCGTGGCGAAAAAAATCCCGAGTTGACCTTGCGCCACGCGGTGTGGCTCCATCCGCGCTCCTCCCAGTAACCGCGAAACCCGACCGGCAGAAACTCGATCTCGGTGATCCACTTGGGCTGCTTCATGCCGTATTTGCCGGGGATGAAAAGGCGCACCGGGAAGCCATGCTCGCGCGGCAGCGGCTCGCCATTCATCAGGTACGGGAGGAAGTTTTCCTCGCGCGTGATCTCCGCGACCGGTGCGCCGACGTAGTAGTTGTCGGCCGCGCGCATCGCGACGTACCGCGCCTCGGGCCGCACTCGCGCGCGATCGAGAATCGGCTTGAGCCGCGTACCGACCCAATCGGCGTTGCTGATGGCGGTGCCGTCGGGCGAATTGGAAATGCATTCCAGCGTCAGGGTCTGTTTGACGGGCGGGAGCTTGCGGATATCGGCATAGGAAAGCTCCAGCGGATGCTCGACCAGGCCTTTGATCTTGAGGCGCCACGAAGCGGGATCGATGAGTGGCGTGCCGCCGTAGGAGGTGACGTAGAATTTGTCATTCGGTGTGATGCCGCCCACTCGGAGTGGCGGCTGCGGCGCCGAAGATGCCGCGCTGGCGAGCCTCGCGGCAGCCGGCAGATTTGCCAGTGCGAATGCGGCGCCCGCCAGCCGAACAAACTTCCTGCGCGTCATGGTAGATCAACATTATCACCGCATCACAGGTTCCGCACCGGAATCTCAGGCCGCGTCGTCGGGGTCGTCGTTCACGATGCCATCCTCGTCGACGATCACCCGCTCGTCCTCGATTGGCGAGGGCGGCAAGGGTGCGACGGTATCCGAGAGCCGCCGCGACACGATGATGAACGCCGAATGCGCGATCATGCGATGCATCGGGCGCACACTCATGCCCTTCACCTGCCAGAAGCGCAGCATCGTCTCGAATGACTCGATTTCACCAAATGACGGCGAGCGCTGGAGTTCCTCGCAGGTATCTTTGAGCTGCACGGTGGTGGGGACATAGCAGACCAGCACGCCACCCGCGCGCAGTGCTTTCGCCGCGACCGGCAGCGCGCGCCCCGGCTCCGGGAGGTCGAGGAACAGGCGATCGACGCCAGTCTCCTCGAAGCCTTCATAGAGGTCGTGCAGATGCAGCGTCCAATTGGGCGCGTCGCCGAAAAATGTCGCGACGTTTTTGGTCGCCGCTTTCGCGAAATCTTCGCGAATCTCGTATGAAATGACACGGCCGTTGGAGCCGACCGCGCGCAGCAGCGCAATCGTCAGCGCGCCTGCCCCGGTTCCGCCCTCGATAACGGTCGCGCCCGGAAACACGTCGCCCCAGATCAACAATGGTCCAGTATCCTTGGGATAGATGACCTGCGCAGCGCGCGGCAGATGCGGGATCAGGTCCGCGTATGTCGGCCGCAGCACGAGGTATGCTTCGCCGGTGGAAAATTTCACCCGCGAGCCTTCCTCGATGCCGACGACGTCGTCAGCCATCAGCTCGCCGCGAATCAGCAGCTTGACGCCGAGGCGCAGAATCTTCAGGTAGCGGCGGCCCTTGCGATCGATAAAGAGGGCGGCATCGTTGGCTTTAAACTTCGAATCCAAAGTGGTTTACCGATATTCGCATGAAGAGCGCCGCGCAACCGGGGAGACCCGAAAATGACTGCGGGAAGCCGCTCCGATTCTGCGCCTTCCGCAGATCGGCTACTTGACCGATCGGATTGGCGCAACTAGGTTTATCGGTGCCGCCCAGCCGGAGATTTACGCTGGCCGGGTGGCTACTACATCATCACTGATGATTTGCGACGGTTAGCCGGCGGTTCATATGCGAGAAGCGTGTGAGCACCGGCTTGATGCTTTATAATACATCTGAGGATTAGAATTTATGGCTGAGAAAAAAGCGAAAACCGCAGAAAAGAATCCTGGGGAGATCCAGCACAAGCACCTCTGTGGTGAATGCGGTGGCGACGGCAAAGTGACCAAGTTCGCCGGTTTCGGGCGCAAAGGTTTCTACGTAGTTTGCGAAAAAAATGCGGCCCACGTTGGCCGGCTTCGCTAGGTCACGATCCGGATGGGAGGCGTGAGCGAGATGGCGCGGACCAAAAAAACTGCGAAAGCCTCCAAGAAGGACAAGTACGGCAGCTTCGATGACCTGACCGAAGAAGCTGACGAAGATGCGGATCTTCCCAAGGACGAAGCCGGCAGGCGCAAGATCAAGCGCCAGTACACCGACCTGCTCGGCATCCGCATCGAGAAGCTGCGCGGCAGGATTCTCAATCGCGAGCGCATCAACAAGACCATCGAGGGCATCTACTACATCTGCGTCGATTGCCTGAAGGTCTGCCATTCGCTCGATGATGGCCTGACCGAAGATGCCAACAACCAGCAGAACATGTGTGCAGCATGCAGCAAGATTCGCGCGCAGGCTGCGGCGGCCGAGGCCAAAGCGGCTGCCAGCCCGGCGCATCCGCCGCGCTCGAGTTCGCGCAAACGGGCATCCGCCTGAGCCTTGCTCAATCGCAATCCCGACGAAATCCAAGCATAGGAAGGTAGATCAGAAGATCGATGGCACTGCAGCTAATTCCTCCCGGTATCAATCTGGACTTCGTCGGCAAGCGAAAGTTCTTCGTCGGTCTCTCGCTGATCATCAACATTGCTTCGATCATTCTACTCTTCACGGTGGGGCTCAATTACGGCGTCGATTTTTCCGGTGGCAGCGTGGTGCAGATCCGCATGACGCAAAAGACCAGCGGCGACAGTATCCGCAAGGCGCTGGTGCCGTTGGACTTGGGCGAAGTCTCGGTGCAGGACTTTGGCAGCAGCGGCCTGGAGTTCCTCGCTCGCTTCGAGAAGCCCAAGGGCATCGGCAGCATCGGGCCGCGTATTGAAGGCGCGCTGGATAAGGAATTCGGCCCCGGCAAGGGCAAGGTGGTCCGCGTCGAAACCGTCGGCGCCAAAGTCAGTAAGGACCTGAAGTTCGACGCCATCTCGGCAATCACCGTGGCAACCATCCTGATGGGCGTCTTTATCGCGATCCAGTTTCGCCACGTCAGTTGGAGCTTTGGCACCGGCGCGGTCATCGCGCTGGTTCATGATGTACTGGTAGTGATCCTGGCGTTGATCATCAGCCGCTTCGAGTTCGACCTCACGACGCTGGCGGCCTTGCTGACGGTGATCGGTTATTCGGTTCACGACACCATTATCGTGTCGGATCGAATCCGCGAGGATGCCAGCAAGCGCCGGCGCGAGACGCTCGCGACGGTGATGAATCGCGCGATTAACGAGACGCTCTCGCGCACCATCCTGACCTCGGGTACCGCGATAAGCGTGCTGATTGCGCTGCTCGCCCTAGGCGGCCCGATCCTGCGCCCGTCGGCTTTTACGTTGCTGGTCGGTTTCATTACCGGGACGTATTCGTCGGTCTATATAGCGGGCCCGGTGGTGTTGTTCTGGGAGAGCCGGGTGAATATCAAAACGCCGCGCCCGCCGAGCGCCCGCGCCGCATAAGCCTCTGGGCGACTGTTCCGTTCCATCGAGCACAGTTCCTCCCGTATCGATGAAATCTGAAAAAAGATCCCTCTTTCTCCATTCGGTAGATGGGTGAAGAATATTAATGAGGGGGATCGCTTGAAAAAATTAGAGCCGGCTAAATCGGTGACTGCTCCTGCCGATATCCCAAATAAATCGGAGCATCGGGCCGCGCATCGAGGACGATTGCTAATCGTCGAGGACTCGGAGAGCAGTCGCGCGATGATTTGCAATCATCTCCGCGAGGAGAATTTCGACTTCGATGAGGCGGACAACGGCGCAATCGCAGTCGAGAAGGTGAAGGTGAATCGCTACAGCCTCATCCTCATGGACATCAAGATGCCAATGATGGATGGTCACGAGGCGATGCGGCGCATTCGGCAGTGGGAAGAGGCGCGCGGCCTGACCCGTACCCCGATCATCGCGTTTACGGCGTCCTCCTTCGAGGAAGATGTACAGCAGGCCATCCAGAGTGGTGCTGATCTGCACGTCAGTAAACCGGTAAAGAAGGAGGCCTTGGCAGCCGCGATCAAGAGTCTGGTGCTTACCGAGGCCGCCGATGGCGATGCGCCGCTGAAACATTCGGTCGGCTAAGCGCCCCGCAGATCGGCATTTTACCAAGCGAAGCCAAATAACCCTTGAAAACACTGGACTTGCGAATTCGATCATCGAAGATTGAGCAACTTTGGAGCTGAAAACCTCGCGCGGTGCCTACATCCTGACGCTGGCCAGAGAGCCTCAGGAGCTTTCCAATGGAACGCTACTGACACTGAGTCTGGAGCGGCGCGACGGGATCGAGAAGATGGCCCTCCAATGCCGTGTTGACAAGGTACTCGCCGTTTGTGATGAGCCCAACGTCATTCTTGCGAAGCTCGGCCATTGGATCGAGCGCGATTTTGAGATGACTCGCGAGGCAGCACTTAAGTCGATTCGCAGTGAACGCAAGCTGCTGGAAATCGTCTTCGATGAAGCGAACCGAGGCCCCTTCTGATGGAGATTCGACGCGCTGTCGATACCGACATTCCCGAGCTTGCGCGCCTGGTGCAGGGTATCGCTGCTTATCATGAGGCCGCTGACGATCGCGTCCGTTACGATTGGGACACCATACGCAAGTCCGCCGAATGGCTCACGGTCGTCCTCAAGCGGGACCATCATGCGGTATGGGTCGCCGATTTCGGCGACGGCAAGCTGGTTGGCTATCTATGGGTGCATCTGCGGCGTTATCGCGATGCGCGCATCCCGCCGGTATGGGGCTATATCGCACAAGCCTTCCTCGAGGAGGCATGGCGCGGGCAGGGCCTCATGCGGCCGATGCTCGATGGTGCCTGGGCGTGGTTTCGCGAGAAGGGCATGACTCACGTGACCCTGGGAGTCATTCATCGCAACTGGATTGGATCGTCGGCGTGGTACAAATTCGGCTTTGAGGATTACAATCACGAGCGCCTGCTAATCCTCAAAAAATGATGGGGGCGGGAGCTGGAGGCCAGAACGTGACCTCCAGCACCGCATGCGCGATTATTGGCCGTCGTGACGATCCTGGTAGATCTGCCGGCTTTCCGCGTTCTCTTCGTGATTGATCTGTTGCTGCTCGCCGCGCGTGATATGGCCGTTGTCCATGGCCGCGTCCTGGCGTTCCTGATTACGGATGCTTTGGTCCTCGGAATGAAGCTGCGCCGCTTCGCCGGCGTTCAGCTGATCGTGTCGCAGGCCGGCGTTGATGCGATGATCCTGGCGTCCGAGACGGCGGTTTACCTCTGCGCGCCGCGGATGGTGGTTTTGCCACTCGTCGGCGTGTCCGATTCCAGCAAACATGAAACCGCTGAGGGTCAAAGCGGCGAAAATCGAGGCGATAGTCTTGGTACGTTTCATAATTCGCTCCTTGAGCTTTAAGAAGTTGGCCACCCGGGAATGTTGGCGGCGTCTATGGGCTATATACGAAAGCTGGGCGTACTCCGTTTACCTCTCCGCTTCGCTGCAGCCATCGCGTTGGAGGGACGCATAAGCTGGTTAGACGAACGTGGGTATCCCGACTTCAAACCGGCGGCGAAGAAAAGCGACGGCTCGCCGTCGGTCACGAATCGCATCATGGGCGGATGATCGGGCGCATCAGTTGAGCTTAATCCCGCTTGACATCGATCACGGTTCGTCTTAATAGACCAGATCCGTCGACTATTGTTCCGATCTCCTCGATGTCCCCGTTTCCATTGAAGATCAGCCTTGGGATGGCTATATTCGACTTGTAAGGTCCACTATTATTTGCGAGTATTAGTTCAGGAAATCAGCGATGCCTAAGTTGCCCATCTACATGGATAATCACGCGACGACTCCGGTCGATCCGCGCGTAATGGAAACGATGCTCCCGTACTTCACCGAGAAGTTCGGCAACGCCGCCAGCCGCAATCACAGCTTTGGCTGGGAAGCGGAAGAAGCTGTCGATCGCGCGCGCAACCAGATCGCGGCGCTCATCGGTGGCAAGTCCAAGGAAATCATTTTCACCAGCGGTGCCACCGAGTCGGACAACCTCGCGATCAAGGGCGTCCTCGAATTCTACAAAGACAAGGGCAACCACATCATCACTTGCGTCACCGAGCATAAGGCGGTGCTCGACAGTTGCCGTACGCTGGAGCGCAATGGCAAGGCGACGGTGACTTATCTCAAGGTCGACAAGTACGGCATGGTCGACCCTGACGAGGTTCGCAAGGCCATCACCGACAAGACCGTGCTCATCTCGATCATGTACGCCAACAATGAGATCGGCACGATTCATCCAATTCGCGAGATCGGCAAGATCGCGAAAGAGAAGGGCGTCATCTTTCATTGCGATGGAGTTCAGGCGGCCGGCAAGATTCCACTCGATGTGGAAAAAGACGGCATCGATCTGTTCGCGATGAGCGCACACAAGATTTACGGGCCCAAGGGCGTCGGCGCGCTATGGGTTCGCGCGAAGGGCCCACGCGTGCGCCTCACGCCGATTATCGATGGTGGCGGGCATGAGCGTGGAATGCGCAGCGGCACCCTCAATGTTACCGGCATCGTCGGCTTTGGTAAGGCGTGCGAAATCGCGCAACACGATATGGCCGACGAGAACGTGAAGCTGCTGGAACTGCGCAACAAGCTGCAGGCCGGGTTGTTCGAGCGCCTCGACGAGATTTACCTCAATGGGCATCCGACGGAGCGGTTGCCGGGAAACCTGAACGTCAGCTTTGCGTATGTGGAAGGCGAGTCCCTGCTGATGGGTATCAATGACATCGCCGTCAGCTCCGGTTCGGCCTGCACCTCGGCGACGCTGGAACCCTCGTATGTGATTCGCGCACTGGGTGTTAATGAGGAACTCGCGCACAGCTCGATTCGCTTCGGCATCGGGCGCTTCAATACTGAAGATGAAGTCGATTACGTGACCGATCGCGTATCGAAAGAAGTGAACCGGCTGCGCGAAATGTCGCCGCTGTACGAGATGGCGAAGGAAGGAATCGATCTCAAATCCGTCCAATGGAAGGCGGAATAGCGGACCGACGGACGGAGAAAAATCATGGCTTATTCAGAAAAAGTTCTTGACCACTACAATAATCCGCGCAACGTCGGCAGCTTCGACAAGAACGCCGCCGATGTCGGCACCGGAATCGTCGGCGCTCCGGAATGCGGCGACGTGATGAAGCTGCAACTGAAGATCGACGACCTCGGCGTCATCCAGGACGCCAAGTTCAAGACCTTCGGATGCGGCAGCGCGATTGCCAGCTCCAGCTACGTCACCGAGTTGGTCAAGGGCAAGCACATCGACGAAGCGATGACGATTAAGAACACCGTCATTGTCAAGGAATTAAACCTGCCGCCGGTGAAGATTCATTGCTCGGTGTTGGCCGAAGACGCCATCAAGGCGGCGATCACCGATTGGCGCAAGCGCAAGGGCGAGCCGGCCGAGGCTGAAGAGAAGAAGGCGCAAGCGAAGTAATTTGCCATGCTGACACTGTCGGAAAACGCGGTCCGCAAAATCAAGACGCTGGTTGCCGAGAAGGGCGATGAGGCCGGGCTGCGCGTAAAAGTCGTCGGTGGCGGATGCTCCGGTTTGTCATACCGGATGGAAATCGATTCCGCGAAAGAGCGTGACAAGATTTTCGAGCGCGACGGCGCCAAACTGATTGTCGACAAGAAAAGCTTTTTGTATCTGAACGGCTCCGAGCTGGATTATTCGGAAGAGTTGATGTCGGCCGGCTTCAAGCTGGTGAATCCGAACGTCAAGCGAAGTTGTGGATGTGGGGAATCGTTCGTCGTCTGACGGCATTCCATGCCGGCGGGGCACTGCGCTATCGAAACAATGAGGGCGCTCCCGATGGTCGCGAACGAGGCGGTTGAGGGGTGGCGGGGAATCCGCCTTATAGAAAATAACACTCGAAAATGATCCAATGTCCTTCATGCGCGCGGCCGCAGGAGCCGCGCTTGATTTGCGCTTCGTGCGACAGCCCGCTTCCAGTGCCGGCTGATCTCGATTGCTTCAGCGCCCTGGGATTTCCACGCCGCCTCACTATCGATACCGATGCGCTCGAAACTTCCTACCATGAGCTCGGGCGCAAGATTCATCCTGACCGCTTCGCTTCCAGCGCGCCCAATGTCCGCGCGCTGAGTCTCTCGGGCACCGCGCTACTGACCCGCAGCTATCGCACGCTGCGCGATCCGGTATCGCGCGGGCTCTACTGGCTGGAGCTCAATGGTGAGAAGCTGGCGGAGAACAACAAGAACGTTCCGCCCGATTTGGCTGAAACGGTTTTCGAGGTTCAGGAGCAGCTTTCTGATCTGCGCGATGCCAGCGGCGATGCAGCGATCGAGCTGCGCAGCGAAGTCGAGCAGCGTCGCGTCGAGGTTTCTTCCGCCATGGAAGAGCTAGGCGCGCAGTTAGCGCGCAACTTTTCGCGCTGGGACGCGTCTACCAGCAGCAATGGCGGCAACGACAATCGCAACCTGGTTGCTGAGCTGAAGGCGATCCTTTCCAAAATCGCATACCTGCGAACTTTGCTCCGCGATATCGATCGCGGGTTGGAAACCTTACGCGCGGCGTAACGTCTAATTAACGATGGCGCGAATTTACGGCATAGATCTCGGCACCACCAACAGTCTCATCGCCGTCATGGATGGCGAGGCGGCACGGGTGCTCGCCGATCCCAAAACCGGGGCAACGATTCTGCCCTCGGTAGTCGCGATCGCGCCCGAAGGCGAGGTCTACGTCGGCGACCAGGCGATCGAGGTCGAGCCGCGCCTGGCGTTGAAGAACGACGGCGTGATCCATGCGACCGGTTTTTCCGGTGGCGATATGGGCGCCGTGATTCGATCCGTCAAGCGCTACATGGGTCTCGGCAGCAGCGAGATTGCGCCCGCGGATCAGGCGCGTTACACCTTTGCCGATTTGACCGGACCGGTCGTGCGATTCCAGGTCGCCAGACGCGCCTATACCCCCTCGCAAATCTCGGCCGAAATTTTGCGCGCGCTCAAGCAGCGCGCCGAAACTGCGCTGCCGAGTGAAAAAGTCGAGCGCGTCGTCATTACCGTGCCTGCGTATTTTAACGACGGTCAGCGCCAGGCCACCAAGGATGCGGGACGGCTTGCCGGTCTCGAGGTGGTTCGACTGGTAAACGAACCGACCGCCGCCTCGCTCGCATATGGTTTGCAGAAGCTTACTGAGGGTTGCGTCGCGGTTTATGATTTCGGTGGCGGCACCTTCGACATTTCCATCCTCAATGTTAAGGGCGGTGTGTTCGAGGTTCTCTCGACCAATGGCGATACGCATCTTGGTGGAGACGACATCGATGCTGCTCTGGTGAACTGGTTTCTCGCCGATCTGCCCGAGAGCATTCGCACCGAACGCCACATTTGGAACAGCGCGCGCCGAATCGCTGAAGATGCCAAACAAAAACTTAGCTCGGCTGAACAAACCGAACTAATACTGGAGATTCCCCCGGACCTGAGTCTGCGCGAGAAGCTGACTCGTACTCATCTCGAAGAGCTCGCGAAGCCATTCATAGCACGCACGCTCGAACGCTGTCGTCTTGCGCTCAAGGACGCGAAGCTAGAGCCTCCGCAAATCGATGCCGTGGTTCTCGTCGGCGGATCGACCCGGATGCCGATGGTGCGCCGTGAAGTGGCCAGGATGTTCGGCCGTGAGCCGCTATGTTCCATCAATCCCGATGAAGTTGTGGCTCTAGGCGCCGCAGTTCAGGCCGGGGTGCTGATGGGCACCCAGCGCGACATGCTGCTCCTCGACGTGGTCCCGCTGTCGCTCG
>Ga0210398_10003855_pt1 | contig 14241 bp, 11 predicted proteins | sample IncBWC4OmetaG_FD_161047 | JGI IMG/M metagenome (GOLD analysis project Ga0210398, IMG submission 161047) | Forest soil microbial communities from Barre Woods Harvard Forest LTER site, Petersham, Massachusetts, United States - Inc-BW-C-4-O | ecosystem: Environmental > Terrestrial > Soil >...
GAGTCCGCGCGATGGTCGCCGCCAAGATAGGAAAATCGATGTTCAAGACGATCACGCCATGCGCGCTGCTTTTGTTCGCGCTGTTACCGGCGGCGGCGGCCGATCCGATTAAGCTGAAGATGGCGTATTTCTCGTCCGATCAAACGACAACTTATCTTGCCGCCATCGAGCCATTTGTCGACGCGGTCAATGCCGAGGCCGGGGGCGTCGTACAGATCGCCGTCAGCTTGAGTGGCTCACTCGGCAAAGACCCGGCGCAGCAGCTGCAGTTGGTGCTCGACGGCACTGCCGACCTGGCTTTTGTCGTCCCCGGTTATACGCCGGAGCGTTTTCCGGACAACGAGGTCATCGAGTTGCCCGGTCTGTTCAAAAATATTCGCGAGGCAACCCTGGTCTATACCGGGATGATCGCCGCCAATGCCTTGCGTGGTTATGATGATCTATTTGTGGTCGGGGCTTTCGCAACTGAGCCGGAAACGATTCACACGCGGCTGCCCGCCGCCTCCCTCCGGGAACTCGCGGGCATGCGAATCCGCGCCAATAATCCCATAGAGAGCGCTGCCTTGGCGGGATTGGGCATGACGCCGATCGAGATGCCCATCAACCAAGCCTCGATCGCGATCAGCAGCGGCAAACTCGACGGCGCGATGGTGGGCCCGGCGCCTTTGATTGAGTTCGGCATCTCCCGTGTCCTCTCGAATCATTACCTACTCAGTGTCTCGGCGGCCCCCTTACTCGTCGTGATGAACCGACAGAAGTTCGACGGGCTTCCCGAACAAGCCAAGCAAATCATCCGCAAATTTAGCGGCGGATGGACTGCCGAGCGCTACATCGAAACCTACCGTGCGGCAAACGATGCAGCGCTTGAAAGCCTGAAGCATGATCCGAATCGGAACGTCGTCGTCCCTTCGCCGATGGACCTCTCCCGCGCGGACGCTGTGTTCAGAGCGGAAGTCGACACTTGGTCGGCAGCTGACCCGCGTCATCGAGAATTGCTGGCCAAGGTGGAGGGAGAACTCAACACAATACGCAGTGGAACACCAGGCGAGCGATGAGAGTGCTCGCCGACCTATCATTGCGCCGTGGGGTTGCTGTGCTGTTGACAGCGCTCTGTCTCCTGATCGGCGGCATTTGGGTGGGCACAAAAGTCACCACTGATTACCTGCTCTATAAAGATGCTACCTCGACGGCGCGCAACTGGGCGCGCCTCCTGGCGGAGACCGTCACAGATCTCGAGCAGATTGCCGCGGGCGAGAAACCCACCAGGGCCAGCATGACCCTCTTTGAATGGGCGCAGAAGGCCGGTCAGGTATTCCGATATGAAATCTATAACCCTGAGGGCTATTCGCAGCTTGCTTCAGACCATGGAGTAACGCAGGTCAACTTGTCGACATTCAGCGCCGCGGCCGTCCGCGCGGTCGCCACCAATGGGCCCATAGTGGACGTGAGGGCAGGCACTCTGGCGGGGCAACCGAAATTCTACGCGCTGGCCTATGTGCCGGTCATTATCGACGGACGTAGCGTCGCGGTCATTGCCGCCTATGTTGACGAGACTGAGAAGCATGACCTGTTCTACCGTACGTCCCTGATAGCGGCGTTGTCACTCTGTGCCGGTGCCGCATTGTTGTTCGGACTTCCGGCGCTCGCCTGGTATCGGCGAACCAAGGAGAAGCAGCAGGCGGACCGTCGCATTCGCTTCCTCGCGCACCATGACGCGCTGACCGGTCTGGCAAATCGCGCCCAACTCGTCCAAAGTCTGGAGGCAGCGCTTGCCGTTCTTCCCTTGAGGCGTGACGGCATTGCCGTGCACTTCCTCGATCTCGACCGCTTCAAGCGGGTCAACGACTCCCTTGGGCACGACGGCGGCGATTCTCTGCTTAAAACGGTTGCCGAACGTCTGCGTGCGGTCATTCGTGTCGAGGATGTTGTGGCTCGGCTCGGCGGCGACGAATTCGTCTTGCTCCAGACCGGGGTCGCCGGCAAGGTTCAAGCGGAGGATTTTGCGCGACGCATTATCTCCGCTGTGACGGCGCCAATGACACTCAAGGATCGACCGTTCGTCGCCACGGTTAGCGTTGGTGTTGCATTAGCGCCGGCAGATGGAACCAATCCGGAGCGGCTTTTGAAAAGCGCCGATCTTGCGTTGTATAAGGCCAAGGCCGACGGCCGCAATTGTATCCGGTTCTTCGCGGCCGAGATGGACACCGAGTTGCAAGCGCGCTTCGAACTCGAAAGAGTGATCCGCGACGCGGTGCTGCATGATCGCTTCGAATTGTATTACCAGCCGCTGTTCGAAATATCGGAGCGCCGCCTCATCGGCTTCGAGGCGCTGATACGCCTGCCCGCGGAAGACGGAATACTAATCCCGCCGTTGGCGTTCATTCCCGTTGCCGAGGACTTGCAGCTCATCGACAAGATCGGCGCCTGGGTGTTGCGGGAGGCGTGCCGCACCGCTGCGACTTGGCCGGAGCACCTGACCGTTGCGGTCAATCTGTCCCCCGCGCAATTCCTGACAGGTAGCGTCAGCAGCATCGTCGCCGGCGCGCTGCAAGAAGCGGGCCTCGCAGCCCACCGGCTCGAGCTGGAGATCACTGAGACCCTGCTGCTCGGCAACTCAGAAGCCATTTTGGCAGAGCTTCAGGTACTCAAGGCAATGGGTGTGGCGATCGTGATGGACGATTTCGGTACCGGCTATTCGAGCCTGAGCTATCTCTGGCGCTTCCCGTTCGACAAGATCAAGATCGACCGCAGCTTTATGCAGGGCTTCGAAGGCTCCAGCCGTGATGCCAAGACGGTCGTAAAAACGATCATTGCGCTCGGCCGCGAGCTGAATATGCGGGTGACGGTCGAAGGTGTGGAAACCGCCACGCAGGCAGCCTTTCTCGATAAAGCCGACGGCGATCAGGCCCAGGGTTTCTTCTTCGGCCGGCCGGTCCCCGCTTCGGAAGTCAGCGCCAATATTCTCGCGGATTTTCAGAAGACGTACTCGTCGCCGTCGTCGGCGACTGCCCCTCCGGGAAAACTGGCTCTTTCGCCCTCCTAAACGAGGGTGGTCCCTTTTGAATTTGTAAATCCCCCTTTTTCGGCCCCACCAAAGCTCGGATGCGAAGGCGCATCGCGAGAACGAGATCGCTTATTCACTTCTCGCCGCGCGGGTAGGTGGCCTCCGGACGCTATTCTTCTGCGCCCAGCGCAGAGGCCCCCTCACCGCAACCCTCTCCCCGCGCGCGGCGAGAGGGAGCGCTCAAGCACTCGTGCGAATCGCCCCTTAACGCTGGGCAAAACGACGCGAGACGCCGCCTCCAATCTCGCTTACAATCCAATCAGCAGGCCCAAAGGCGGGCCGGTGAGGGGAGTAAGGATATGCTTTCTAAGGGTTTTACAGCCGCATGCGTCGGAGCGGCGGCCTTCGCGGCGACCACGGCAGTGCCGGCCAATGCCCAAGCGAACCGCGTGCAGGTCGGCCAGCTCGCCTGTTCGGTTTCGGCCGGCGTCGGCCTGATCGTCGGCTCGCAGCGCAACGTGAGTTGCACGTTCCAGCCGGATGGCGGACCCCCCGAAGCCTATACCGGCACGATGACCAAGATCGGCCTCGACGTCGGTTTCACCACCGGCAGCGCCATCGTCTGGGCGGTGTTTGCCGGCACCAATCGCTATGTCGGGATGCTGTCGGGCACTTATGCCGGAGCGCAAGCCGAAGCGACCGTGGGCGCCGGCGTCGGCGCCAATGCGCTGATCGGCGGCTCGAATCGTTCGGTGGCGTTGCAGCCGCTGTCGGTCCAGGGCCAGGTCGGATTGAATGCCGCGGCCGGCATCGGCGCGCTGGAGCTGCATCTCGCGCAATAAATCGGCGTTGCCGCCGCGCGGACAAGTTCCGGGACTCTGACGCCGCACGCAGCCGGCGACGAACGCGATGTTACGCCTCTTGACCGGCCCCGCCGCCGCCTGAAACGATGCCGTTCCGCTCCCCTTCCTCCCCCGTCCGCGGGGCAGGACCAAAAGGGGCAAAGACGGGTCCGTTTTCAGGAGACGATTGCGGGAGGCGGTCATGGCCACCAGTCCGGCGACAAACGGCAACGGCAATGGCGCGCGCGCAACGGGTCCGCGCTGCGTCGCGCTGGTCGGTCCGTTCCAGAGCGGCAAGACCACGCTCCTTGAAGCCATTCTCGCCCGCACCGGCGCCATCCCGCGCCAGGGCGGCGTCGAAGCCGGCAACACGGTCGGCGACGCCAGCAAGGAAGCGCGCCATCACAAGATGAGCGTCGAGCTCACCGTCGCCACCACCACTTTCATGGGCGACGCCTACACCTTCCTCGACAGCCCGGGCTCGGTCGAATTCGTTCACGACATGCGCGCGGTGCTGCCGGCGGTCGACGCGGCGGTGGTGGTGTGCGAATTGGACGAAAAGAAAATCCCGCAGCTCCAGCTCATTTTGCGCGAGCTGGAAGACCGCAAGATTCCCCGCATCCTGTTCGTCAACAAGATCGACAAGGGCGAAGCCGGCGTCCATGACGTCCTCAAGCTGCTGCAGCCCGCCTCGCGCACCAAGCTGATCTTGCGGCAAATCCCCACCTTCAAGGGCGACATTATCTCCGGCTTCGTCGATCTCGCGCTGGAACGCGCCTTTGTCTACAAAGAGCACGCCGCTTCCGAAATCGTGCCGCTCGAAGGCGATGCCGCCGATCTGGAAAAGACCGCGCGCTTTTCGATGCTGGAGACGCTCGCCGATCACGACGACGAGCTGATGGAGCAGTTGCTCGAAGACATCCAGCCGCCGCGCGACAAGGTGTTCGACGATCTGCGTAGCGAATTGCGCGAGGGATTTGTCTGTCCGGTCTTGATGGGCACTGCGGCCCGGGCGAACGGCGTGCTGCGGCTGCTAAAGGCACTGCGCCATGAATCGCCGGGCATTGCCGACACCGCGAAACGGCTCGGAGTCAAAGCCGGCAACGATGCGGTCGCTTATGTGCTCAAGACGCTCAACACCGCGCATGGCGGCAAAATGTCTGTCGTGCGCATGCTGGCGGGGCAGGCCGGCGATGGCACGACGTTCCTGACCGAAGACGACGAAGCCGGCCGGGTCGCCGGCGTCTTCAAGCTGGTCGGCCAGACGACCGAAAAGCGCGGGCCGGCGGCGCTTGGCGAAACGGTGGCCTTTGCCAAGCTCGATAAAGCCAAGACCGGCGACACGCTCACCGCAGGCAAGCAAGCCCACCCGGCGCTCGCCAAGATCGCGCCCTATCCGCCGGTGCTGGCCATCGCGATCTCGGCCAAGGAACGCAAGGACGACGTGAAACTCGGCCTGGCGCTTGCCAAGCTGGTCGAGGAGGATCCCTCGATCACCATCGTGCACAACCCCGAGACCCATGAGGTGGTGCTGTGGGGCCAGGGCGAAATGCATCTGCGCGTCGCCACCGAGCGATTGAGCGACCGTTTCGGCGTCGCCATCGAACGGCGCACGCCGAGCGTCGGCTATCGCGAGACCATCCGTAAAGGCATCGTGCAGCGCGGCCGCCACAAGAAGCAGTCCGGCGGCCACGGCCAGTACGGCGATGTCGTGCTCGATATCAAGCCGATGCCGCGCAGCTCGGGGTTTTCGTTCGAGGACAAGATCACCGGCGGCGTGGTGCCGCGCAATTACATTCCGTCGGTCGAGGAAGGCGTCATCGACGCGCTCAAGCACGGACCGCTCGGCTTTCCGGTGGTCGATCTGCACGTCGCGCTGGTCGACGGCTCCTATCACACGGTGGATTCCTCCGACATGGCGTTCCGCACCGCAGGCCGCATCGGCATCGTCGAAGGCCTGCCGCAGTGCCAGCCGGTCCTGCTCGAACCGATCCATCTGGTGGAAATCTTTTGCCCCACCGACGCCACCGCGAAGATCAATGCGCTGATGTCCGGGCGGCGCGGCCAGATTCTCGGCTTCGACACCCGCGAAGGCTGGGACGGCTGGGACGTGGTGCGCGCCAAAATGCCGGAAGCCGAGATCGGCGATCTCATCGTCGAGGTCCGCTCGGCGACCGCCGGCGCGGGCACCTTCACCTTCAAATTCGATCACATGGCAGAGCTGACCGGCCGTACCGCCGACCAGATCATCGCCGCGCGCCGCGCCGCGGAATAAGGCGCGGTCGCTAAAATTCTCGCGAAGGCGCTTACATCGCGCAAACCACCTTTCATACGTAGTTCTTCCCATTAACGGTGCCACCGTTCCTTGTGCCGCAAACTCCGCCGTGACGAGGAAGTCTCGCCGTGCTGGAAGGATTGCGTACCCTGATTGCAGCAAAGCCGGCTGCGCCCGATCCCGGGCCGGCCGGCGGCAAAGTCACGCTGCGTGACGTGCTGCGGCGTAATTGGGACGAGCTCTGGTATCAGCCTAAAATCGATCTGCGCTCGAAACGCCTGGTCGGCGCCGAGGGTCTGGTGCGCGCCCGGCGGCCGGACGACAGCATCATCCCGCCGGCGCTGTTCCTGCCGGGCGCCAGCGAAGAAGAGATGCTGATTTTGACCGAGCGCGTCATTCTCGCCGCGCTGCGCGACTTTGAGGGCTGCGCGGCGCTCGGCGCTTCGGTGAAGCTTTCGGTCAATGTGCCGGTATCCGCGTTCGTCAAGCTGCCGATCGCCCAGATTTTGCGCGAGGAGCGGCCTCGCGCGCCGACCTGGCCCGGTCTGATCCTCGAAGTCACCGAGGACGAAGCGCTCAACGATCTCAAGATCGCCAACGACGTCGCCGACGAGCTGCGCGAACTCGATTGCACGCTCGCGATCGACGATTTCGGCGCCGGCTATTCATCGCTGGCGCGGCTGCGCCAATTGCCGTTCAGCGAGTTGAAGATCGACCGTAGCTACGTCAGCAATTGCCACCTCGACCGCGTCAATGCCGGCCTGTGCGAGACCATCATTGAGCTCGGCAAACGTTTCGGGCTCAAGACCGTGGCCGAAGGCATCGAGACCGTGCACGAAAGCCACAAAATGCAGGGTCTCGGCTGCGATATCGGCCAGGGCTATCTGTTCGCCAGGCCGATGCCGAAGGCCGCGTTCCTCGCTGCGCTCGGCCGGCACATGGTCGGCGGCCCGCGGCCGGCCGCACAACCGCTTTCCGCGCCGGCCAAATTACTGCGTGGGCTGTTCGCGGGGACTTAACCTAACGCTCGCTCTTCGTTCGTCATGGCCGGGCTTGTCCCAGCCATCCACGTCTTTTATTCAGTCGTTGCACATGAAGACGTGGATGCCCGCAACAAGTGCGGACATGACGGAAGGAAAAGCCATGCCAGCCTATTGGGTCGCGCGCTCGAAGATCAACGATCCCGCCGAATACAAGAAATATACCGACCGCGTACCGGCCATTATCGCCAAATTCGGCGGCAAGGTTTTGGCCCGCGGTGGCCGCTTCCAGGTCATGGAAGGGCCGCACAAGTTTCAACGTTTCGTGGTGATCGAGTTTCCGACCTTCGAGCAGGGGGTCGCTTGCTTCACCTCGAAGGAATACGACGAAGCGGCTGCATTCCGCCGCAAGAACGGCGCCGGCGAGGTCGAGACCATCATGGTCGATGGCGGCGACGCGACCAAGTAGCCGCGGCGTCATTGCGAGGAGCAACGCGACGAAGCAATCAACTCTACGCCAAGCAGCTGGATTGCTTCGCTTCGCTCGCAATGACGTTTGAGAATTTCACCCCGTCTTGATGTTGGCGAACTTGATCACCTTGCCCCATTTGTCGACCTCGCTGGCAATGAGCTGGCCGAACGCGGCGGGCGTCATCGGCATCGGTACGCCGCCGAGATCGGTCAGGCGCGAGGCGATCTTGGGATCGGCCAGCGAGGTGTTGATCTCGCTGTTGAGCTTAGCGACGATATCCGGCGGCGTGCCCTTGGGTGCGGCGACGCCTTGCCAGGCAAAAGCTTCGTAGCCGGGCACGAAATCCGCCACCGGCGGCAAGTCGGGCAATGTCGGCAGACGCTTGGCGCTGGTGACCGCCAGCCCGCGCAGCGTGCCGCTGCGGATGTGAGAAAGCGACAGCAGGATCAAATCGAACATCACCTGGTCCTGACCGGCCAGCAAGTCGGTGATCGCCGGCGCATCGCCGCGATAGGGCACATGTAGCATGTTGATGCCGGTCATCATCTTGAACAGCTCGCCGGCAAGATGCGGCGTCGAGCCGACGCCGCCGGACGCCATATTGATCTGGCTGGGGTGCGCCTTGGCATAGGCGATGAGCTCCGGCACGCTGTGCACCGGCAGCGACGGATTGACCTCGAGGATCAGCGGGTTGAGATCGACGCCGCCGACCGGCGCGAGATCGTGCGTGAAATTGAAGTTGAGATTTGGATTGAGCATCGCATTGATGACATTGGGATTAGCCATCAACAGCAGCGTGTAGCCGTCCGGCTCCGCCTTCACCACGGCCTCGGCGGCGACCTGCTGGCCCGCCGAGCCGCGGTTCTCGACCACGAAGGGCTGGCCTAGTCGCTCCGAGAGCATTTGTCCGGTGAGCCGCGCGATGATGTCGGCGGCGCCCCCCGGCGGGAAGCCGACGAGCAGATGAACCGGCCGCGACGGATAAGTATCGGCGCGGGCACTACGCAGCAATGCCGGCATGGCGACGGCGCTCGCTGCCAGATTGAGAAATCGGCGACGCGGAAGCATCATGTTTCTCTCTGAACGAAACGTTGGATTTTTCCAAAAGACAGCATAGGCGAGACGATCACACGACATCACCCCGAAATATGGCCGGTTTTCGGGCGAGATCGCGATCAATCAATGGTCGCCCCGCGGCAGGGTGCGGCCGCGTCCGTCACATATGGTTAGCCCCTGCTTAAATGCGATTCCGGGCTATGCCGCGGCAACGCGTGGCTCGCCGCCGCCCGGCGGCGGCACCGGCAAGCCTTCGGCGGAATATTCGTTGAGCTTGTTGCGCAGCGTGCGGATCGAAATGCCGAGCACATTGGCGGCGTGGGTGCGATTGCCAAGGCAGTGTTTGAGCGTCTGCAGGATGAGGTCCCGCTCGACTTCGGCGACGGTGTGACCGACCAGCCCGCGCGACACCTGCTCAGCGGCGAACGCCGCATGCGCCACGGCCGGCGCGTTCTTCTGCTGGTCGATACGGGTGCCGTCGGGCGTCAGAATGGCTTCGGGCCCGATCTCCTCGCCGCTCGCCATCAGCACGGCGCGGTGCATGGTGTTCTCCAGCTCGCGCACATTGCCGGGCCAGTAGTTCAGCGTCAGCGTGCGGCGCGCTTCATGCGACAGCGGTCGCGCAATCACGCCATTGGCGGCGGCGTATTTCTTGATGAAATATTGGGCGAGTTCGATGACGTCGGCCGGCCGCTCGCGCAGCGGCGGGATTTTCAAGTTCACGACATTGAGACGGAACCACAGGTCTTCGCGGAATGACCCGTCGCGCACCGCTTCGGCGAGATTGCGGTTCGACGTGGCGACGATGCGGATGTCGATCGGCACCGGCTTGGTGCCGCCGACGCGGTCGATGACGCGCTCCTGAATGGCGCGCAAGAGCTTGGCCTGCAGCCGCACGTCGATCTCCGAAATCTCGTCAAGCAACAGCGTGCCGCCATTGGCTTCTTCGAACTTGCCGATGCGGCGCGCCACCGCGCCGGTGAACGCACCCTTTTCGTGGCCGAACAATTCGGATTCCAGAAGCGTCTCCGGAATCGCCGCGCAATTGACGCAGATCAGCGCCTTCTTGGCGCGGTTCGATCGGGCGTGCACGTAGCGCGCCAGGACCTCCTTGCCGGTGCCGGAATCGCCGGTGATCAGCACCGAGGCTTCGCTGCCGGCGACGTGCTGCGCCAGCTTGACGACGCGCGCCATGGCGTCGTCGCGGTAGATCAATTCGCGCCGATCGTCGGCGACGGCGGCCAGCACCGCGGCAATCAATTCGGCGTCGGGCGGCAGCGGAATATATTCTTTGGCGCCGGCCTGGATGGCGGCGACCGCGGCGCGCGCGTCGGTGGCGGTGCCGCAGGCGACGATCGGCGCGTGGATGTGCTCGGCCTCGAGCCCGGCCACCAGCTCGCGGATGTTGATCGCAACGTCGACCATCAGCAGGTCCGCGCCGCGACCGGAGCGCAGCACCGCGAGCGCCTGGGCGATATCCGCGGCGTGGGTGACCAGCGCGCCCTTGTCCATCGCGATCTTGGTCGCGGTGGTGAGCTGGCCGTTAAGCGTGCCGACGATCAAAAGGCGCATCTTGTTATTCCTTCTTCCCTAAGCCGAGCGGATTACGATCTCTCTGCCTTGATAATTTCCGTCATCGTCACGCCGAGCTTTTCTTCCACCAGGACGACTTCGCCGCGGGCCACCAGGCGGTTGTTGACGTAGATGTCGATCGCCTCGCCGACTTTGCGGTCGAGCTCCAGCACGGTGCCTGGCCCGAGCTTGAGCAGGTCGCCGATGTCCATATGCGCGCGGCCGAGCACCGCCGAGACCTTGACCGGCACGTCGAAGACCGCCTCGAGGTCGGATGCGACGCGCGTGATAGGCCCGTCCGGTTCCGCCGCGAGCGGCGGCGCTTCGACGGCCCCTTCGCCGCCCTCGAGGTTGGGTAGCGGGATTTTGCCGTCCTCACTCATGCTCTGATCTCCTCAACGTGTCGTGGGACGCGGCGGCATTGCGGCGCGCGCCGATATAGCCGTCGACTGCCGCGGCGATGGCCGCCTCGGTGGCGGCGCTGTCGCGGTTGATGCCGCCGTCGGCCCATTCGATCCGGCAGTCGCCGATCGCGATATCGGGTTCGGCGAGCACCACGAGCCGCCCCTCGAAGCTGCGCGTGCGCACGATCTCCTCGAGTCTTTCCTTGGCGATGGCGTAGAGCGCGTCGTTGACGCGCACCGCGATATGCGGCGCGCTGACGAGCTGGCGGAAGCAGTCGCTGGCCAGTGCCGAAATTTCGGCAAACGGTTCGCGCGCGATCAGGGCCGGTGAAAGCTTGCGCGCTACCGCGACCGCAACCTCGACCGCTTCGCATTCGAGCCGGCATTCGATCGCCGCCAGCGCGCGGTTGGCGACGACGAGAGCGGCCGCGATGTGCTCGAGCGCGTCGGCCACGCGCCGGCCCGTCTCGATCGCGGCATCGCGCTGGGCGTCGGCATAGCCTCTGTGATGGGCGGCGGTTTCCGCCTCGGCGACTTTGAGCACGTGTTCGGTCAGCGCGATCGCCGTGCCCGTCGACTTGCTTTCGCCCGGGCCGGCAAAATCGGTATCGAACAGGAACTTTTTCGTCGCTGCGTTCATCTTCGGAGTCTTGCCATCGGCTTGATCGAATTGCGCATCAATAGATCAGCTCTTCTTCGCCGCGGGTCTTGGAGATCACGATCTCGCCTTTGGCGGCGAGATCCTTTGCGAGATTGACCAGGAGGCCCTGCGCTTCGTCGACTTCGCGCAGGCGAACCGGGCCCATGGCCTGCATGTCGTCCATCAGCATCTTGGCGGCGCGCGTCGACATGTTGGACAGGAAAAACTGGCGTACCGGCTCGGCGGCGCCCTTGAGCGCGACGGCGAGCTTGTCCTTTTCGACGTGGCGCATGAGCGTCTGCGCCGAAGCGGTGTCGAGCTTTGACAGGTCGTCGAAGGTGAACATCAGGGTCTTGATGCGTTCGGCGCTTTCGCGATTGTCCTCTTCGAGCGCCGTCAAGAACCGTGTCTCGGTTTGCCGGTCGAAATTGTTGAAGATCTCGGCCATGACTTCGTGCGCGTCGCGCCGGCGGGTTTGCGACAGGTTCGACATGAATTCGGTGCGCAGCGTCTGCTCGACGCGCTCCAGGACCTCCTTCTGCACCGCCTCCATGCGCAGCATGCGGTTGACGACGTCGAGCGCCAGATCTTCCGGCAAGATGGCAAGCACGCGGGCGGCATGTTCCGGGCCGATCTTCGACAGAACAACGGCGACGGTCTGCGGGTATTCGTTCTTGAGATAGTTGGCGAGCACCTCTTCCTGGACGTTGGAGAGCTTCTCCCACATGTTGCGGCCGGCCGGCCCGCGGATTTCCTCCATGATGGTGCCGACGCGTTCCGGGGGCAGATAGGACTGCAGCAGGCGCTCGGTGGCCTCGAAGGTGCCCATGATCGAACCCGAAGCCGACATCCGGCCGACGAATTCGAGCAGCAGATTCTCGACCTGCTCGGCTTCGATGGTGCCGATCGTCGACATCAATATGGAAATCTGACGCAGTTCGTCGTCGTCGAGCAAGCTCCAGATCTTGCCGCCGTGGTGTTCGCCGAGCGCGAGCAACAGAACTGCCGCGCGTTCTGGTCCGCGCAGCGGGCGTTTGGGCGGCGCCGCATGCGTCGCCTTGCCGGCAAGGCTCGCCAGCGCGCTGGCGATCTCGCTTTGCGCGGCGTCGTGTTGCTTCGGATCGTTCTTGTTCGGTGCAGCCATGGGTCTATTACGCGGCGGCGCTGTCGTTCAGCCATGAACGGATGATGGAAACGGTTTCGCGAGGATTTTTGTCGGCGAGTTCGCCGACCTTTTGCACGGATTGGGCGTGGACCTGGCCCTGGATCTGGGCGATGTCGATCATCTTTGCTGTCTGATTCGGTTCTGCCGCCTTGGCGGGATCGGCGCTGCTCTCCGCTGTGAGCGCCGCGACCGCCATCCCTGACGGCAGACTTCCGCCGGCCCCGGCGCCGGATGGCGCTAGAGCGCGTTCGTCCGGAGTGATGATGCGGCGCACCAGCGGTCGCACCACCAGGAGCAGCACGATAAGACCGAGCACGCCCATGACCAGCGTTTCGACCAAGCTCATGATGTCGTCTTTGGTGAGATGCAGCATCGACAGCCAGCCGGTCGGCTCGACGATCGGATTGGCCGCCGTTTCGGCAAAGCGCAGGTTGACAACCTGGACTTGGTCGCCGCGTTTTTGGTCGAAGCCGATCGCCGAGCGTACCAGCGCCGCGATTTGATCGAGCTCTTCCTTGCTGCGCGGTTGGTAGGTCACGTTGCCTTTGTCGTCCTTGGCGTAGGTGCCGTCGACCAGGACGGCGACCGAAAGACGATTGAGCCTGCCGCCCTCGATCACTTCCGTCTTGGTGGTCTTGGATATCTCGTAATTGACGATTTCCTCGGTTTTGCGGCTCTGATCGGCTGGACTGGCATTGGCGCCGGCGGGCGGGCGCTGATTGGCGCCGGGCAATTCGTTGCCGACTGTCACCTCGTTGTTGTTGCCCTGGCTTGTAGCCGAGGTTTCCTCCCGGCTTTGGCTGGACCGCACGACGCGGCCGTCGGGATCGAATTTGTCCGAGGTCTGGGTGATGCGGTTGAAATCGAAATCGGCGGCGGCTTGCACGCGCGAATGACCCGGTCCGACTACCGAGGAGACGATCGACTCCACCTGTTCGCGCAAATGCTTTTCGTAGGCAGCCTGCCGCTCATCGGCCTCGGCGCCACCGCCGTTCGGGTCGTCACCGGCGCCGTCCGCCAGCAGTTGGCCCTGCTCATCGACGATCGAGATGCGCTGCGGCCGCAGGTCGGAGACCGCGGTGGCGACGAGATGGCGGATCGCGCGGACCTGCGACGGTTCGAGCGTGCCGCGCAACTTGAGCACGATGGAGGCGGATGGCTCGACCTTGTCGCGCGAAAACAGCGGCCGATCCGGCAGCACCAGATGCACACGTGCGTCTTCGACTTGATCGAGGGAGCGGATCGTGCGCGCCAGCTCGCCTTCCAGCGCCCGCAGCTGATCGATGTTCTGGACGAAGCTCGTGGTGCCGAGTGCGTCCGACTTGTCGAAAATCTCGTAGCCGACGCCGCCGCCCTTGGGCAGGCCGTTCTCGGCCAGCGTCATGCGCAGCCGCGCCACCTTATCGCGCGGCACCATGATCACATTGCCGTCGTTGCGCAGCTCATAGGTGACGCCCTCGCGGTCGAGCTCCTTGGCGATCGAGCCGGAATCCTCCAGCGACAAGTCGGTGAACAGCGGCGTCATCTGCGGCGTGGTCACGTGCAGGATGAGAAAGGCGAAGAAGCCGATGAGCGCGATGGTAACCGCACCCATAGCCGCAATGCGGGGCGCGCCGAGCGTTTTGACGAACTCCACCAGACTTTGCACCGAGCTTTCCCCCGCGCAGCGACGCGCAAACGTCTCACTCGGCAAGATTTGCCCGGTTGATGGTTAGCGCCCGGTTAATAAAGACGGGAATTGCACTAACTTACGTTCGCCTCCGCTCAAATGCGAGCAAGGGAGCCGGCCAGGAGAGTTGGCCGAGAGGTCGCGGCGAGCGGGAGCGGAGGC
>Ga0210398_10003859_pt1 | contig 14235 bp, 18 predicted proteins | sample IncBWC4OmetaG_FD_161047 | JGI IMG/M metagenome (GOLD analysis project Ga0210398, IMG submission 161047) | Forest soil microbial communities from Barre Woods Harvard Forest LTER site, Petersham, Massachusetts, United States - Inc-BW-C-4-O | ecosystem: Environmental > Terrestrial > Soil >...
TCAGCCACGCCCACCCGGACGATCCTTTCTTGCATGAGGTAGGCGCGTACTTCGTGGCGATGTGGAAAGACTTGGTGACGCCGAATGGCCTACCCATCGTCACCTGGGACCCAGAGACGTTCCACGCGGTATCGCATGCCGCGCAGGACGCGCTCGGCGTGTCGGCGGAATGGGTGAAGGATATGGTCACTTACACCGCCACCGAAACAATCGGAGCCACAACCGGCGTGCTCGCGGTCGTCTTAAACTGGAAAAAGGCAGACCTCGACCGCTTTGCTTCTCTAGTGGGGAGCTTCGGGCTTTCCTCGGTCGTAAGCGCTAACCAATTTCTCCTGGTGATCTCCGTCGTCTGTCTGGCCCGCTCGTACGAGAAAGCAAGGCGCAGTGGTCAGTACGGTGACCTTGGGATCGGCGTCGCCAAGGGGTTCTCCGGTACTGCGACATTTCTCAGCGTGACCGCGCTTATCGGTGGCCCTGCGTGGGTCGTGCTTATGAGCGGCATAATATGCGCGGTGCTCGCTCGCAAGGCCGTCGATCACTCCGCGACGGCCATGAGAGGGGCTGATTGGAAAACCGTGGCGACATCCGCCCTGAAGTTCTTCCGGTCCTACTGGAGGGCCACGAGGAGCGAGAAGAGCGTGATCCTGTACTTGCCCTCTAATATCGCTGCTAACAAGGCGCTCCCCGGATGATGAGAGATGCTTTTAAGGTGTGGCTGACTGCTAACGGATACTCAGCCAAAGCGATCAGTAATTATCTTGCTCAATGTAGCTGGGTAGAAAAAAACTGCGTAGACCTTGACGAGCAGATCGAGCGGGGTTCCATAGACGCTCTTCTAGCCCGTCTCAGCCTGCGAACCGGGGAGACGAATCCGCTGTGCAGTCTGATAGCCGGCGATTGTTCAAAAAGTCTGGCAACTTACCGATCTTCGGTTAATTGCTACATTCGATTTCGAGAAAATGGGAACGCCGCCCAGCCACCAACAACAGCAAATGGGCGGGTCGTACGAACTTTGGCCGGGGGAACGGCTCCCAAGATGAAGACCGTCGAATGGCCAAAATGGAGCCTGCCGGATGAAGAGGAGCAGCTTCGGCTAGTAGCGATGGCTGTTCCCTACATCCGTTTTTTGCACCCCGAGATCGTTCGCGCAGTTGTGGAGGATAATGAGCGGCATCGCGAGAGGTGGGCGGAATTGATGCTCCAGCGGAATGTTGATCCATCTCCGTACCTTTGGCACAAATCCTCATGCATGTTTCCCGGTGTTCGTCGCTACGCAGGCAGTAGCGAGATCGCGCAGTTCCGGCGGCGAATGACAGCCGAACGGGTGCCTGATGCACTAGCGCTCGACGACAATTCATATCCCAAGGCTATTTGGAGTTTCGTATTTCGCGGCAAGCCTTTTCAGAACCAAGGCCCACCCGGATATGCTTTGGCCCATCTAGCTGATCACAAGACCTATAAAAACAGGGGGCATGTTGAGTTCGATACGCAAACTATAGCAGAAATTAGCAAACCAATATTTGGGCTATATACCAGCATCTCTAACACCGTATATATGCCCGATAATCTAATTCGTCTGACAGATTTCAGTTTTATGCTGCGAAATCTAGTCCAACGAAAAGCGGTGTCTCTATACGGAGGATTTTGCAACCTATTGCCACCTCCGCTGTCATTTCGAGCGAATGATGCCACGGCTTGGTCGTTGAACAATTTTCAATGGTCCGAGCCAGTGGGAACTTCGGAGCATTTGGCAGTCTTCCTCGCATACCGACAAGGTCGCATCGAGAACCTGCTCTCGATTAATGATCCTCGGGAATAACGCGTTCTCGCGGAAGTTCAGCGCAATACGCACACCATCCGCCAAAATAGGCGATGGCTGCGGGCTCTGCGGCTTGCCGGATAATGCAGCGGGCGGGTTTAACATGCTGCGAACTGCCACGGGTCCGACCCAGGTACCCCCTGCGCAACCCCAACAGCAACCGCTCCCTACGGTGGAAGGGGCACGACGGCGTCGGTGACGCTGGTCTGGGACTTGAATCGTCACTTGCACAGAAGCGGTAGCGGATTACTCGGTTTGTTGTGCTCAGCCTTGGACGGCGTCGAAGAACGGTCCACCGAAATAGCTAATTTTTCCGCGACCCGCCCCAGGTATAGTTCTTCAACGGCCTGAAACCCGCCCTATATAGTGGGTTAGGGGCTATCAGGGAGCAAGACAGGTGGATATAACCGATAGGACGCCATTTCCTGGGTCTGATCACACAAGACATTTTTCTCGAATATTGTTGAAGTTCTCTCAGCGGAAATATCTGAAGGAACTTCGCTCGGGCCACGTCTTCTTCAGACCTCAAGATTATTTTGCCAAACTTGAAAAGGATGCTCTGCGGACAGATCGGTTCGAGACCGTCGATCAGATTTTCCAACCACAGAATATTCACACGCTCCAGTTCACCCACAATAAGACTGGAAAGGTATATGATCTCAAACCAGCGGGGCCTGTGCTCATAAATTTTGGCGATTTTCACCTTGAAAAAGCAGTCATGACTTAATACAATCGCTTCAATGCTTTGGAGCGATTTCCCCCATGTCTGCCCAACTTGACGATCCAGCCCTTCAAGACGACGATCTGGCTCGCGAATGGTTCGAGGCGCGCTTATGGCCGAACGGCCCGGTCTGCCCTCATTGCGGCTCGCATGATCGCGGCGTAACCAAGCTTCAGGGGTCCGGCGGCCCGAAGGGCAGGAAACATCGCCCCGGCCTTTACCAGTGCAACGCCTGCCGCGAGCAATTCACCGTCACGGTCGGCACGGTCATGGAGCGCTCGAAAATCCCGCTCCATATCTGGCTGAAGGCGATGTTCCTGATCGCCTCGTCAAAGAAGGGGATCAGCACGCACCAGCTTCACCGGATGCTCGGCGTCAGCCTCAAATCGACATGGTTCCTGATGCACCGCATTCGCGAGGCGATGCGCGAACCCTTTCTCAACACGCTGATGGGCGGTCGCGGCCAGCCTGTCCAAGCTGACGAGACGTTCGTCGGCCGCAGGACGACGCGGGCCGGCGAGGTGCGCAAGCGTGGCTACTCAGCCAAAGAGCCGATCGTCACGCTGGTTGATGGCAAACAGGCTCGCTCATTCCACGTGCCGGAAGTCAACGGCGCGACCCTGAAGCCAATCCTGCGCGAGCAGATCAGTCCGGCGGCGATGGTGTTCACCGACGAGGCCGCCTACTACCGGGGCATCGCCGTCGACTTCCCTGCCGGGCATTTCACCGTGCAGCACAACGCGGGCGAATACGTGCGCGGTGGCGCGACCGTGAACGCTTGCGAGAACTATTTCTCCATCCTCAAGCGGGGCATCACTGGCGTCTATCAGCACGTCAGCGCAACGCATCTCAAGCGCTACGTCGCCGAGTTCGACTTCCGTTACAACAACCGCATTGGTCTTGGGATCGGCGATATGGCGCGCACCGAGAAACTAGCGCGCGGCGCGGCTGGTAAGCGGTTAACCTATCAAAGAACTCGTCAGCAATCCGCTACCGAAGCGCCCTAGCGGCTCGACTTGGCGATGGCGCGAGGCTGACGACGCGGTCGACCCGCGCCAGTTGTCTTTGCTGCTCGATGAACCGGAGCAGCCTTAGCCAATCGGTCAACGAGACGTCCGGTTCTTTCCCATGCATCGGCGTGCAGCTCGACGCCTTCTTCCTCTGGCGTTGTCGGTCTTCGTGGCTTATCCATTGCCGCGTAATTTGGGCTGCGTAGGCGGCTCATGCAAGGTGGGGTGATGGCAATGGCGTTTCAGGCGAAGGTGACGGATATCGAGGGCGCGAAGGGTCTCAGCACAAGCCGCGCTAGCCACACGGTATCCGTTGAGCTTGGAAGCTCAGCCATCGGAAGAGTAGAGTTCAGTTTTCCTGTTCGGGTACTGCACACTGTTGATATCCGGGAAGCGGCTCGGCAGAAACTCGTAGAATTTGCCAACGAGATCTTGGCGAACCTATCGAATCAAGGAACGCTTGGCTGAAATCCTGATAGGCGCAACCCATGAGTTCGTCAATATGATTGCCTGCGCGTCCGCATGTGGGGCAGACGTGATCGACCAATAATGCGGCTTCATTGGGCTGCATTTGATGCTCCGAACGGTGATTGTGAGAGTGAGGTGGTTACAGCCCGCCAAATCGCACATGGCTGATTATTCGAACACGCCTTTGGCCTCGGGTTTGTTTTGGCGCTGGAAGAACCACGAGGCGCACAAACTCTCATTGCACAAGGCGGCGGCGGCGTTCGCCCCAGATATAAGTGTCTGCCACGACAGGGTTGCTAGATGGGTGGCCGTTTATCCTCAGGACATCGCGGTTCGCGGCTGGCTCGCAACCCCAACGTGTGGCGGCGTTCATTTTGCTCGGCACTCTGTGGTGCGCACCGCTGAAGGGCTGACTGATATTACGCTTCTGGATGGTCGCACCGAGCGGGTGTTTCTGGCGTGCGACGAAGGTTGGGCAGAAGGTATCGATTACGACATCTACGTTGAGGGTTATTGAGCGAAGCGCTGGCGATCAGCATAATCGGATCGCTCCGTCCAGAAGGGATCGTCATGAGTCGTGGGCCGCGAGGTATCGAAGTCGAGAGATTTGAGACCGAGGATCAGGCTGGAAACGGGTTTACGGTGATCGGGCGCGCCGTTCCTACTAGCTCAACAGGCCTGGACGGCGTCGAGCGCAGCGGGTACGCCGGAACCAACTATGCCCTTTTGGAGGGCGAGCGATTTAAGAGGCTTATCAAACTGGATTCCGAGACGTTCCAAATCGCCGGCAGCGACCAAATCGTTCGGAAGATCAGTTAGGGAATGACAAGTGTAGTGGAGGGCGTGAAACTCAACGCCGGGGTATGCGTCGAGATGGTCTGCCGCCACGTTCTCATGCGTGCCAATTATCAGGCGATCGCCGACAATCTCCCATTCTCCCCATTCTTCCTTCGGCAATAGGCGCACCTCAACTGAAAGCTCTTGACCGTTCCAATCGGGGCCGGTGAGCCAGACATTGCGTTCTGCCGTGAGGGGCTGCGTGTATTTGTTCGTGTGCCACGTCATAATCGGTCGCTCCGTCCAGAAGGGATCGCGGCTTTCCACAGGCGCTTGCGCAGCACGTTGAGGCGGTTGTTGTTGACGCGGGGCTGGCGACCCCGGCGAGTGCCGGGTCAGGGAGACTCGGTTCTGGCGGGTCTCTTTTGAACTGATCTAGAAGCTCGCGCTCGGGGTCGAAAACAGAATTACGCCTCCGGCTGCGCGCTTATCAAGTAACCGCTGCTTTTTTAAGTACTAAATTGCCTAAATTTTGGCAAGCGCGCCTATAACATTTTCTGCATGTATTCGGTTGATATGTCATTTGTCGGCAGTGCTCAAGTTGACTCTCGGAATTTCGCGTTCGGCGATTCCTTCGTAGTCATTTTGGATTCTCAAGAATTTCTCGACCGTATCGGTCAGGCCGCTAAACAGATCGGCTTCCGCACGGATTGCCATCTCGTGGAGTATTTCAATCCCGACATCTATTCCGGCGAGGTTGGCCCGTTCCGCAAACCCAACAGCTTTGAATATCAGAGGGAGTTTCGGGTCATCATAACGCCGGGAACCGTCGAGCCGGTGAAGCTCAAGGTTCGATCTCTCAAGGACATTACGACCCCGATTTACTCCCTGGCCGACATCAATAAGTTAGTTCAATTCAATTTGCCTAAGCGCGATCTTTCTCCATCGGAGTTTGGCCTGACAGTTGCCGCTAAGTCGGTTTCAGCACCGGCCAGACCGGGGCGAACGGAAACGCGGACCTCGACGTACTCGAAAATCAGTAAATAGAACGGACAATAACATGGAATACTATAATGGTTTCGGTGCTTGATTTACTCTATTCTCCAATTAGAGCGGCGAAGGGATCAGACATGGACGCCAACGAATACGCTGAAAAACTTGAGGCATTGGATGAATTGGAGACGCAGCTTGATCGGGCTGTGAGCCAGTTAAACGATGCCGCCGCGAAACTGCGAGAAGGTAGATGGCGCGATCTTCCCGTCTCCCACAGAAAACCGGGACTGTTGGGAAGCGGGAAGCCCGTTCCTGCGGCGAAGGTCGGCAAGTGGCCGACGCTTGATGAGATTACGGCCCTTGCAACACGGTATTGGGCAACCTTCGCCGAAGCGGAAACCGCGTGGGGCAACCTCTCTCCAGCGTTGCAAAAGGCTATGCGTGCCCCCGGCAAGCCGAAATACTGATCTACCGCGCCACCAGAAAACACCCAGAGGCCGCTTGATCGATGACCGAGAAAACGCCGCTCGAACCAAGGCATTGGCGGGATCGCGGGCCATCCGACATCGAATTACGCCCTGTGACGGAGCCGCTGTTCCTTTCGTGGACAGACTATCTCGCCCGCACGTCTGATGTCGAACGAATGGCTTGGTGTGCTGAAAAGGCCAAGCGAGCTAATCGGAGGAACCGGCCTCCCTACTTACCGACCATCCCCTGGCTATCGAGAAAGAGCGAAGACCGAGAGCGGGCTGACATAGATTGGTTCCAACAAAAATTAGAGGACATGGGATTGCTTCCGCTTACGCCCGATAACCTCCGTTTGGGAGTTATGTTGATCAGAGCGGAGGAATCGCAGAAGGCGGCAGCAGCATTAGCCGAGCCTAATCCTAAACTGATGGTCACCAAACATCAGGTATGGGCGATACTGGAAACTGCCCGAGGACGCTGCGCCTATTGCAATTCGTTGGCGGTCGAACGTGCGCCTGCGAACCCGGCCACCAGAGAACTCGCGCCGTGGGCGCAAATAGGGCGACGCATCGGAAGTCTTGATCATGTAAACAGCGCAGAAAATCACCCAGACAATCTTGCTTGGTGTTGCTTATGGTGCAACACGTGGCCTCAAGAGCGTCGTCCATCAGCAACAGATCATGGTGGATATTATCCGAAGGGCTGATCGGTTCAGGGATGACGTTGCGGTTCAGCCAAAACGTTCGGACAACTTCCTCGATATATCGATTGCGCTCTCAGGATTGCCGCGCGGACGGCGCTACGTTCGCTGACCGTTGGTGAATAGATCGATTCGGGCGTCCTGACGCGCGATGCCGGCAGGCGCGCCGACATCATCGAACAAGAGTCTGATCCCCTCGGCCTCAATCGCCCGCCGCAGTGCTGCGATGTTGTTCGGCGTCGGGTTTCGCCGCCCCGCCTCGAATTCGTTGACGGTATTCAGAGCGACATTGGCCCGTTTGGCGAGGTCTCTTTGAGACCAACCCAGCCAGCCTCTCGCGGCTCGGGACTGCGCCGGGGTCATGGAGCCACGTTCGGTGAAATACCCAAGGTTGGATAAAATCCACTGACGCAGGATCGCACTGTGGATAATATACCCAACATTGTGAATATGATCCAGGCGTCCAAAATGACCTCCGATACGATTGAGGCTCGCTCGTCTCCGCAGCCCGTGCATGAGGCTGTCACGCAGCGCGCCCAGGCTCAATACGGTTCTTGCGGTCAACCCGCCTCCCCATTGCGCGGGGAGTAAGGCGATGAGCTTCATCTTTTATGATTGCGAGACCACGGGCGTAAATAGGTCGTTCGACCAAGTCTTGCAGTTCGCCGCCGTCCATACGGACGACAAGCTGAACGAACTGGAGACCTTCGAGGTTCGGTCTCGACTGCTCCCGTATATTGCACCGTCCGTCATGGCGATCCGAGCAAACCGGATCAGTGTGCATCAGCTTACAGACGGGAGCCTGCCATCTCACTATCAGATGGTACGACTGATCCGAGAGAAGCTGGTGTCCTGGTCGCCCGCCGTCTTCATCGGGTACAATTCGATCCGTTTCGACGAGTACATGTTGCGGCAGGCATTCTACAAGACCCTGCATCCACCCTATCTGACGAATACGAACGGCAATTGTCGGGCCGATGCCATGCGTCTCATTCAGGCTGCGTCGGTATTCGCTCCCAATGCGATCCTCTTGCCGGCGACCGAGAGCACGGAGAAATCCTACCGGCTCGATCAGGTCGCGCCAACAAACGGGTTCGATCACGAGCATGCACACGATGCGATGGCCGATGCCCAAGCGACCGTCCACCTGTGTCGGCTGCTGCTCGACCGTGCACCCGATCTATGGTCATCCGGCATCCGATTGTCCAGGAAACCCGCGATCCTCGATTTCGTGGAGACCGAATCGGTCTTCTCGTTGACCGAGTTCTATTACGGTAAATGCTATTCCTGGATCGTCTCAACCATCGGGTATAATTCCGCGAACTCGAACGACATTTACGTCTTCAATCTCGGGGTCGCGCCCGAGAGCTTGGTTGACCTGGGCGAATTTGCGATGCGTAGGCGGATAACCCAACGACCGAAACCCCTTCGGAGAATAAGAGCCAACGCTGCTCCGATCCTGTCGCCACTCGATAAGGCTCCCCATTTCACCGAGGGTCTCGAACTCGGATCGAAGGAACTCCATCGCCGGGCAAACGTCCTGCAATCCGATCATTTTCTTCGTTCACGAGTGGTGGCGGCGTTCGAGGCCATCCAAGAACCGCGTAAACCGTCACCGCACCTGGAAGACCAGCTTTACGATGCCTTCTACACGGATGACGACGAGCAACTGATGAATGCTTTTCATCACTCCCCGTGGGAAGAACGGCTGTCAATTATCGAACGCTTCGGAGACGCTCGGCTCCGAGAACTCGGATACCGTCTCGTCCATTGCGAACGACCCGATCTGCTCGACGAGACCACCCGAAAGGTGCACTCGAACCGGGTCGCTCGTAGTCTACTCGGTCTCGATGACAATGTGTCCTGGGTGACTCTCCGTGAAGCCATCGAAGACGCCAACCGTCTACTCGAACACCCAGAGGGTGTCGAGTTGACGCACATACGAGAACACCGGGACTTTCTGCAACGACGGATGGCCGAGGCTATGCGATTGACGCTCTGATCGTGACAATCTCGGAACCGAGTTGACCTGATCCAATCGCCTCACCTCGGTCATGTATGATCGAGTTGATCCAGGAATTTGGCTACCCCGGTAGGGTATGTCTCGGCCTGCATACGCGGTGGGACTATGCCTCGGCTGTATACCCGATGGGATGTACTCTGGGAACGTATCTATCCGAGGTCTTCAAACCGCATTTGTTGACTTCCAATCGCCCGCATCACCGCGAAAAAGAACCACGCCGGATAGAGACCTCGGGCGACTTTCATAGCGATGGAACCGGGTGTTTCTTGTATTCCCATCTCGGATAGACGATCCGCCAATTGCTCGTATGTGATCTCTCGCTGTTTCAATTCCCGCTTGATATATCTTCTTGATTTCAAAGCCCAATCTTGCCTGCCACGATCATCCGAGGCGGCTTCGACAACCTTCATGTCGTCCGACATTGTGAGACCTCATCGACTGTGTTTCGGGTACCCCGCATCGAGCTTATCGGGCGTCGATCTGACCCAGCACGTCGATTTCAGATTATATGGGTCCGGAGGGCGAGATGTCGATGGTGTTTTCTGCACGTATCCGACTGAGAAATAACGTGCACGTGGGTTTTAAGATAGACACGAATGTGACAATTAGTTATCGTGTGCGTGAAGAGATTCACGCATGTCGCAACATTGGCTATACTCCCGCGAGGCTGTCTCGCTCACCAACGACGAGATCGGCGACATGTCCGAGATCGACGCGGAGGAGAGGTTCGCCAGCATTCGTTGGGCCGAACACGGTGGGAGACCACAGTGTCCGCATTGCCTTGATCCGACGACGATCTACGTCTGTCGGCGACCTCACCCGGAGCGCCCGACAGGAGCCAGCCGTTATCGGTGCAAAGCGTGCGGAAAGGATTTCTCCGTCACTTCCGGCACGCCGCTCGCGTGGCATAAAAAATCGTTCAAACAAATGTTGTTTGCGATCCTCGCATTCGTCAACGAAGTCAAAGGGAAGGCCGCACTTGCGATGAGGCGTGAAGTGCGCGGCCATTACAAAACTCGATGGGTATTCAATCATAAGTTGCGCGCGGCGATCTGGCAGGAGACCGCGCATCTGCGCATGGGGCCACCCGCACTCGGCGGGCCGGGCAAGGTCGTCGTTATAGATGGGGTGCGCGTTGGCGGTAGCTTCCGCAAGCCGAACAAGCGCGACAGGCGCGTTGATCGCCGTCTCAAAGAAAACAGATCGGACAAGATCAGGTGGATCGTCACTATTCGAGAGCGGCTCCGGAAGGGGGACAGGAAACACGGCGTCTCGATTGCGCGAGCGTTCAAGAAGGAGGCAGAGGCCATCCCGTGGCTGCTGTCGCGGATCGTGCCCGGAACGACCGTTCATACGGATCAGTCCACCGATTGGAGCGACCTTCAAGCTCGCTTCATCTGGCGTTCGGTCAATCACAGCCGCATGTATTCGGCCAATGGCGTCAGCACGAACGCTGTCGAGTGGCTCTTTAACCGACTCCGTCGCGGCGTGCGCGGCCATTACCATCGGATCATTGGTGATTACTTCGACCGACATGGCCGCAAAATCGGCGACTACCTCGCTCGATACGGTCAGGAGTTCGCGTGGCGCGACGATCACCGCCGGGTTCCTAATGGGGATCAGGTCGATAAGATTATCGGGTGGGTCATCCGCACCCCTCGGTCGCCCGACTCGTTCTGCGGGTATTGGCAGCGACACAAGCGGCCCAAGGTCTGATCGGCGCGCCACGCAAGTCTTCAGCCTGCCGCATCCTCGATATGGATTTTCGGTAGCCGCCACAGGACGCCTTGGCCGCGCCCAACCTTCTCGATGACGCCTCTCAGCGACATGGCCCGCAATTGGTTGAGACAAACGTTGACGAGGTTGTTGCGGAAATCCCTGTCCACTTCGGGATCGAGGCCCTTCCGCCCCATGAACTCGTCAACAAACCTACGGGCTGAAACGGCTTCGCCTTTCGGCAAAGGCCGCAGCACGTCATAAATGACTCTGGTGAGTGCGCCGCGATCTTCGCTCTGTTTCGGGAACCGTCGCCGAGCGGGAATAAGCTCGGGGTCGATCTCTCCCTCGCTCATGTCTCGAATTACGGCGTCCAGATTGCGGATTTCGCTTTGGAGGGCTTTGACCTGCTTTTTAGTTTCGCGTTTGAGTTGGGTGATCCTGCCAGCCTTCTCGGCACGCCTGCGCCCGAGCGCGGCCAGAGCTATCTGATTCTCCATGACGACCTCCGTAAAAGCACGGAGGCGTTATGGTATCCATGTAAGTGTGATGGACAAGCGGTTTTTCAGTGGCGTTTGCTGCCTTATAGCGCAACCGCATGAGATCACGAGGTTCCAGCGGCGCTCGTTCATCCGGTCGCTGACATAACCCCAGGCGATCATCGCAATCGACCCGACGATATAGGGGATCGAGACAAAGACGCCGGTCATCATGTTAGAGACGCCGAGCGCCTTGATGATCTGGGGCAGGAACGCGACCATGCCGACGCTGGCAATGCCGATGCCGAGAAAGAGGATCGACAGCGACATGACCCGCGGGCTGAGCAGCGCCTGCCACAGCGAGTAGGTGCGGGTGCCCTCAATGGCGCGGCGTTCACCATCGAGTTCGCGCTGCAGCCAGGTTTTCTCGTCGCTCGTCAGCCAATGCGCCTGGGCAGGCCGATCGGTGAGATAGAACGGCACGACGAGCCCGAGCAGCAACGCCGGCGCCGCCTCGCACAGGAACAGCCAACGCCAGCCGGCGATGCCGAAAAGCCCGTCGAGCTCCATCAGCGCGGTCGAAACCGGCGCGCCGATCGCCACCGATAGCGGCAAGGTGATCAGATAGCAGGCGACGATCCGACCGCGATACCGCGCCGGAAACCAATAGGTGAAATAGAGGAACATGCCGGGCGCGAACCCGGCCTCCGCGACGCCGAACAGAAAACGCACGATCAGGAAACTCGTCGGGCCGCTGATAAACGCCATCGAGGCCGACACGAGACCCCAGGTGAGCATGATGCGGCAGATCCACCGCCGCGCGCCGACCTTCTCCAGGATCACATTGCTCGGCACCTCGAAGAGGAAATACCCCCAGAAGAAGATGCCGGCGCCCCAACCATAGAGGGTCGGGCTGAACCCGAGCTCCTTGTTCATCGTCAGCGCCGCGAAGCCGGCATTGATCCGGTCGACGTAGCAGACAAGGTAGAGGAGCGAGGTGAACGGAATGATCCGCAGAAAGGCCTTGCGGATCGCGGATCGCTCGATCGGATTCATCGCGGCTAGACCGAAGCCACCTTGCCGACCCCTTCGATCACCGTGTCCCAATCGTCGATCTCGCGATCCTGCGGGTGCACCATGACGTGCTGCACGCCGGCAGCCGCGTAGGCGGCGACGCGCTCCTTCATCATGCCGACATCCTTGCCGTCCCAATGACTGCGGACGGAGATCGTGAAGGATGGCTCGGGCCGGTCGCGGCGCAGGCGCTTGACGACCTCGCCGGCCTGCTCGGGCGTCACCTGGCTGCCGTGCCAGCCATCGCCGATGCGGACTGTGCGCTTGTGCGCCGCCTCGGAGCGGCTGCCATGCCACATCGGGATCGGGCTGATGGGCTGCGGCAGCATCGTCATGTCCTTGATCTCGGATGCGATGTATTTGCTGTCGAAATAGACGGGGTCTTGCGACCACACCGCCTTCATCATCGCGATGCCCTCGTCCATGCGCCGGCCACGCTCGTGGAACGGCACGCCGAGCGCGGCGAATTCGGGCTCGAGCCAGCCAACGCCGACCCCCATGATGAGCCGGCCGCCGGAAAGGTTGTGCAAGGTCGATAGCTCCTTGGCCAGCGGCAGCGGGTGGCGCATCGGCAGCACCAGCACGCTGGTGCCGAGCCGCACACGCTCGGTGACAGCGGCAACCCAGGTCAGGGTCAGCACCGGATCGAAGAACAGCGGCGAGCGCGGGAACTGCGCGCGCGGCACGATGATGTGCTCGCTGACCCAGACGTCGCTCAGCCCCAAATCCTCGGCGCGCCGCGCATGGCGCTTGATGAGCGCCGGCGTCGCCTGGCTGCCGGCATGCGGCAGGTGCATCCCGATCTGCATCGTTCTTCCCTTCCCCTGAGTTCGTCGTCCTCTAAGATGCCCGGAAGCATAGGGTGTCGGGAAGGGAGGAGGCCATGCGCTTCGACGGCAAGATCGCGCTGATCACCGCCTGCGCCAGCGGCATCGGCCGCGCCACCGCCGACATCATGGCGCGGGAAGGCGCGACGATTGTCGGCGTCGACAACAATGCCGAACGGCTGGAGAAGACCGTCGCCGAGATCACCGCCGGCGGCGGCAAGGCGCATGGCCGGCTGTGCAATGCGCTGAACAAGGACGAGGTCGATCCGCTGGTCGAGGGCATCGCCCACAAGTTCGGCGGCATCGACATCCTGGTCAACGCGGTCGGCGGCAGCACGATCATCCCACGCCCCAGCGCTACGGTCGACGAATTGGCGCTCGACGAGTGGAAGGCGGTCATCGACTTCAATCTCGACGGCACGTTCCTCTTTACCCACGCCGTCGTGCCGGTCATGAAGCGGCAGAAAAGCGGCAAGATTGTCAACCTCGCCTCGATCGCCGGGCGCGGCCGCAGCGTGTCGTCATCCTCGGCCTATGCCGCGGCCAAAGGCGGGATCATCGCCTTCACCAAAAAGCTCAGCTACGAGCTCGGGCCCTACGGCATCAACATCAACGCCATCGCGCCCTCGGTGACCTTGACCGAGCGCATCCGCCCGCATTGGGAGCGGCGCAGCCAGGAAGACCAGGCGCGCGAGATCGACAAGACGCCTTTGCGCCGCGTCGCCGAGGCGGTCGACCAGGCGAACGTCATCTGTTTCCTCGCGTCGAGCGACGCGGATTTTGTCACCGGCGTCACCATCGACGTCACCGGAGGGGGTTGAGACATGGCGACATTCGTACTCATTCACGGCTCGTATCAGGGCGGCTGGATCTGGAAGCCGGTGGTGCAAAGACTGCGCGCGGCGGGGCACGAGGTCTACGCGCCGACGCTCGAGGGTTGCGGCGAGCGCGCCGAGCAAATCCGCGCCGGCATCACCACCGAGACCCAGGCCGACGAAATCGCCTCGCTACTGTTCTACGAAGACCTCGAAAACGTCGTGCTGGTCGGCACCAGCTCGGGCGGGATGGTGGCGTGCCGGGTCGCCGAGCTGATTCCGGACCGGATCGGACGGCTGGTCTTTGTCGACGCGCTGGCACTGTTGAACGGCGAGAAGATTCGC
>Ga0210398_10003862_pt1 | contig 14224 bp, 16 predicted proteins | sample IncBWC4OmetaG_FD_161047 | JGI IMG/M metagenome (GOLD analysis project Ga0210398, IMG submission 161047) | Forest soil microbial communities from Barre Woods Harvard Forest LTER site, Petersham, Massachusetts, United States - Inc-BW-C-4-O | ecosystem: Environmental > Terrestrial > Soil >...
CGGCATGAATTCCCTGATTCGCCCGGCGCTCTATGGGGCGCATCATGACATTCGGAATCTGACCCGCCTTGATGAACCGCTGAGTCATCGCGTCAATGTCGTCGGCCCGATCTGCGAGAGCGCCGATCAATTGGGCGCGGACCGCTGGCTTCCCGACACCCGCGAAGGTGACGTAATTCTCATTGCCAACTGCGGAGCCTATGGCTACGCCATGTCTTCGAACTATAACCGGCGCCCGCCGGCGCGGGAGTTTATGATTTGAGCATGAAGCAGGTCGGCATCATTGGTTGGCGCGGCATGGTGGGTTCGGTGCTCCTCGATAGGATGCGCGAGGAAAAGGACTTCGATCTCATCGCACCAACCTTTTTCAGCACGTCTCAGGCAGGATCGGCCGGGCCGAAAGTGGGCGCGGGCACGGCCGAAGTGCACGATGCGAATGACATCGCCGCGTTGGCGCGGTTGCCGATGCTCATCAGCACCCAAGGCGGCGACTACACGCAGTCCGTCCATCCGCGCCTGCGGGCAGCCGGCTGGCAGGGGTACTGGATCGATGCCGCCTCGGCCCTGCGCATGGAAAAAAATGCCGTGATCGTGCTCGATCCTGTGAATCTAGAGGTGATGCAAACGGCGCGCGCGCGCGGCGTCAAGGATTTCATCGGCGGCAATTGCACCGTGTCGCTGATGTTGATGGCGGTGGCCGGCCTGATGCGCGCCGGAGTGGTGGAGTGGATTACCGCGATGACCTACCAATCCGCCTCGGGGGCCGGCGCCCAAAATATGCGCGAGATGCTGCAGCAAATGGGCGTACTGCACGGATCGGCGGCGTCGCTGTTGAGCAATCCCGCTTCGAGCATCCTGGAGATCGACCGAACCGTGAGCGCGGCGTTGTCAGCCGAGGAATTTCCCCGTGCGCACTTCGACGTGCCGCTGGCCGGAAGTCTCATCCCTTGGATCGACAAGGATCTGGGCAATGGTCAAAGCCGCGAGGAATGGAAGGCAGCGGCGGAGGCCAATAAGATACTGGGGTTCGAATCCCAGCCCGTGCCCATCGAGGGCATCTGCGTCAGAGTCGGCGCGATGCGCTGCCACTCTCAGGCATTGACCATCAAGCTCACGAAGGAGCTGCCATTGATCGAAGTCGAGCGGTTGATCGGCGGCGCCAATCCCTGGGTACGCATCGTGCCCAACAACAAGGCCGAGTCGATTCGCCGGTTATCCCCGGCCGCCGTCAGCGGCAAATTGGACATTCCGGTCGGCCGGCTGCGCAAGCTCTCCATGGGCGGCGACTATCTATCCGCTTTTACGGTGGGCGATCAGCTGTTGTGGGGCGCGGCCGAACCGCTGCGACGCACGATGCGCTGGCTGCTACCGCACATGGCTTAAGGGGCCCACATCACTTCAACCGGGGTGCGGGGCTGACGCAGTACGCAGCGGATTGGCATTTCTTCCGCGGGGCCATCGGCGCTCGCGGCGCAATAGGTCTGCCACTTTTGCGCGCCCGTTATCAGCACCACAATACGGCGCGAGCCGAGCAGGGCACTCAAGTTCAAACTCAAGCGCGGATGCGGCGCAACCGGCGAGCGCATGCCGACACAGCCGGCCACGGCTGCCGGATTCAGAGCGCTGGCTAAATTCGGCGATCGCGGAAATAGCGAGGCCGTATGGCCATCATCGCCCATGCCGAGCACGACGGCATCGAAGGGGCGGGGTACGCGGGCAAAGGTTTCCCAGGCCGACACCGCGCCCAGATCCGGGGTGGGCGCGGCATTTTTCAGGCCGATGAAGCGTGCCGCCGCCGCAGATTCCTTCAGCAACACATCGCGCACCAGCTTCTCGTTGCTGCCAGGATCAGTGGGCTCGACCCAGCGCTCATCGGCGAGCGCGATGCAAACCCGGCTCCAATCGAGGCTTTCGACGCGCAAGCGTTCGAACAGTTTCATCGGCGACTTGCCGCCCGATACGACCAGGCTGGCAAGACCGCGCGCGGCGATGGCCGCCTGAAGGTTCGCGGCGAGCTGACTGCTGAGCGCGCGCGACAGCAAGTCGCTGTCGGCGAATTTGGTCGCCGGCGGATCAGAGTTCGCCATGCCACGCTACTCCGTCGCGACTCAACATGGCACTGGAGGAAGCAGGTCCCCAAGTGCCGGCGATATAGATCTTGGGTCCTTCGTCATACTCCTCCCAGCCCGCCCTAATGGGATCAATCCACGCCCATGCGGCGTCCAGTTCATCTCGGCGCATGAACAAGGTCAAGTTGCCCTTCACCGTGTCCATGAGCAAGCGCTCATAGGCATCGAGACTGCGGGTCTTGAAGGTCTCGCCCAGGTCGAGCGCCAGGTTCACGGGCTTGAGCCGCATCCCTTCTCCAGGATTCTTGGCCAGTATGGTCAGGGTGATGCTTTCATCCGGCTGCAGCCGGATGACCAACTCGTTGGCGGTATGCGTGGTGTTCGGCATCTCAAATATCGGGTGCGGGACCTCATCGAATGTGACAACCAGTTCGGTCAAGCGGTCCTGGAGCCGCTTGCCGGTGCGCAGATAAAAGGGTACCCCGGCCCAGCGCCAAGTGTCGATGTCGACCTTCAGCCCGACAAAGGTTTCGGTGCTGCTGTCCGCGGCGATGTCGGCCTCTTGAAGGTAGCCGGGCACCGGCACGCCGCGCACGGCACCCGCCTTGTACTGGCCGCGCACCGACTTCGTGAGCACATCGCGATCGCGCAGCGGCCGCAAGGCCCGGAGCACCTTGAGTTTCTCGTCCCGCACGGCGTCCGGATCGCTGCTCGCCGGCGGTTCCATGGCCATGATGCACAGGAGCTGCAGCAGGTGATTCTGCACCATGTCGCGCATGGCGCCGGTTTTGTCATAGAAATTGCCGCGCCGCTCGACGCCGAGCTCTTCTGCGACCGTGATCTGCACGTGCTTGATGAAGCCGCGCCGCCAGAGTGGCTCGAATAGCGCATTGCCGAAGCGCAGCGCCATGAGATTTTGCACGGCTTCTTTTCCGAGATAGTGGTCGATTCGGTAGATCTGATTCTCGGCAAAAACCGCCCCGACCTGCTCATTGATGAGATTAGCCGAGGGCGAGTCATGTCCCAGAGGCTTTTCGAGCACGACTCGCGAGAGCGGCGTGACGACTTTTGCCTTTGCAAGATTCTGGCAGATCACGGAGAAAAGATTCGAGGCCGTGGAGAAGAAGAATACGCGTATGACTGCATCGCGATCCTTGAAGATGGCCGGTAGCGGCGCATAGTCCTGCGTGGCGCCGCCGTCGATCTTGAGATAGTCCAGCAGACCGCTGAAGCCTTGCCACAGCTTGGCATCAAACTCCTTGCCGAGAAATTCGCGGCAGGCGGATTCCGCTTGCGCCGTGTATGCGCTGCGCGATAACGGCGATCTTGCGACCCCGAAAATGCGCGATTCCGCCGACACCTGGCCGGCCGCGAAGCGTCGATACAGCGCCGGCAACAATTTTCGTGTTACCAGATCACCGGTGCCGCCGAACAGCAACATGTCGAAATTTGGAAGGACGGTCATCGGCGCAGCGTAACATTTGAACGCGAGTTCGAGTAACTCTTGAGCGCTGTGGCAGAATGCGCCATGCCAATGAACCTACGCGATATTGTCGCCTTGGCGCCTGTCATCCCCGAGCTTACGTTCACCGATATTGCGCTGGCGCTGCCGGCGGCCCGCGCGCTGTGCGCCGGCGGCCTGCGCGTATTGGAAATCAGTTTGCGCACGGCGGTTGGCCTTGCCTGCATCGAGGCAATCCGCAAAGGATTGCCGGACGCCGTTGTCGGCGCGGGCGCGCTCACGCGCGCCGTCGATTTTGCCGCCGCGGATCGGGCTGGAGCGCAGTTCGGCGTGACGCCGGGCCTGACGCCCGAGCTTGCCGCCGCCTCGCGCGGTGCGCGATTCCCGGTGATGCCGGGAGTCATGACGTCCACCGAGGTGATCAGCGCGCGCAATTCGAGCTTCACTGTGCTAAAGCTCTTTCCGGCGGAGCAGGCCGGCGGTGTGGGCATCTTGCGCGCGTTTGCCAATGTATTTCCCGAGCTGCTGTTCTGTGCCGGCTGTGGGATTACACGGACAAATGCGGCAGACTATTTATCGCTGGCAAATGTCGCCTGCATTGCGGGAGACTGGATGGTTTCGCAAGCTTTGCTCGCGCAGGGCGATTGGCCGGGAATCGAGGCGCTGGCACGGGATGCCAAGTCGTTGGTGAGATCTTGAAGGGTGGGAGTTTATGAAGGATTTGACGGACAGTTCTATCGTCAAGAACATTTTGCAGATGGCGCTGCCCATTGCGGCCGGCATGTTCTTTCAGACCTTATATTTTCTGATCGACCTATATTTTGTCGCCGGATTGGGGGACGCCGCGATCGCCGGCGTGGGCGCCGCCGGCAACGTGATGTTCGTCGTGTTTGCGGTCACGCAGGTGCTGGGTGTGGGCACGGTCACGTTGATTTCGCATGCAGCCGGCCGCAAGGATCAGGCGGACGCGAATTTGGTGTTCAATCAAAGCTTGGCGCTGGCCGCAAGCTGCGCCGTGATCACCATGTCGCTGGGATTTTTTGCGGGACCGTACTATGTGAGCACACTGGGCGCGAGCGCGGCGACCGTGGCCGCGGGAATTCAATATCTTCACTGGTTTCTGCCCAGCTTGGCCTTGCAGTTCGCCGTGGTCTCCATGGGTTCGGCGCTGCGCGGCACCGGGATTGTGCAACCGACCATGATCGTTCAGGTGCTGACTGTCGTGCTGAACGCCATCCTGGCGCCCGTACTGATTGCCGGATGGGGCACGGGGCACCCGATGGGTGTGGCCGGCGCGGGTCTTGCCAGTTCCCTTGCGCTGGCCGTCGGGGTGGTCATGCTCGCCTTGTACTTTCACCGGCTCGAGAAGTACGTGGGCTTCATTCGCGCCCAATGGCGGCCGCAAATGGCGGTGTGGCGCCGACTGCTGCGTGTCGGACTGCCCGCGGGCGGCGAGTTTTTACTCATGTTCGTACTGATGGCGGTCCTGTACTGGGTCCTGCGGCCCTTTGGCGCCGATGCGCAGGCGGGTTTTGGAATCGGCATTCGCATCATGCAAAGCATGTTCCTGCCGGCGATGGCGGTGGCGTTTGCCGCGGCTCCCATTGTCGGCCAAAACTTTGCGGCGGGTAAATTCGCCCGGGTGCGGGAAACCTTCGCGCTGTCGACGCTCATCGGCAGCTGCATCATGGTGCTCATGACATTTTTCTGTCAGTGGGGATCCGCGTGGGTGATCGGAGCGTTCACCAAGGACCCCACGGCGATCCGCGTCGGGACCCAATATTTGCAGATTATTTCCTGGAACTTCGTGGCGTCGGGATTCGTATTTACCTGCTCCGCGGTATTCCAGGGTCTTGGCAATACGGTACCCGCGGTGGTGAGTTCTGCCAGCCGGCTCGTGAGCTTCGTCCTGCCCGTACTGTGGCTCTCGACACAGCCTCACTTTGAAATGACCCAGGTCTGGTACATCTCGGTCGCAAGCGTCGCCTCGCAGGCGGTATTCAGCCTGTGGCTGGTGCGCAGAGAATTAAGATTGCGTTTGAATGTAGCGCCTGCATCCGTGCCCGCCTAGGAGCCTGATGCATGACGCTGCAAACATTTGTATCGATTGCCGGATGGGCAGCCGCGCTGCTGATTCTGGGTGCCTATAGTCTGCTCTCGTTCGGCAAGATTTTGCCCAGCTCATGGGTCTACCAGGCGATGAACATCGTCGGCGCCGCCGGGTTCGTCATCAATTGCGCCTACAACAATGCCTGGCCGTCGGTCGCGCTCAATGTCGTGTGGATGGGAATCGCTTTCTACGCATTGCGGCGAAACTCGCGCGCGAGGCCACAGTAGCGGTGAAGGCCCTTAAAATCTACGCGACGCCTCTTTCCGCGAACGGTCGCAAGGTGTTGGCGGTTAGCCGGCACCTGGGATTGGATCCGGAAATTCACGACGTCAACGTCTACCGTGGCGAGGGACGCAGCCCGGAATATCTGGCCATCAATCCGTCCGGAAAAATTCCGACTCTGGTTGACGGCGAATTCCTGCTGTCCGAATCCAATGCGATTTTGCAGTATCTCGCCGAGGCGCACGGCGCTAACCGACTGTGGTCAAGCGAATCGAAGCAACGCGCCAGAATCGCGCAATGGCTTTTTTGGGAGTCGGCGCATTGGCAACCCACGTTGATCGCTTTCTTGTCGGAAGTGGTCGGCCACCGGTTGCTCCCGGAAAGAATTCCGAAGCCACTGCATGCTCCGGATTGGAGCAGCGCCCGCGCGCAGCCGATATTGAAGACGTTGCAGACGGGCCTGAGCGAGGCTGCGTTTCTGGCCGGGCCCACGGAAACGATTGCAGACTTTGCGGTGGCCGGCATGATGACCTATTTTCGGGCAGCGGATTTTCCGTTTACTCGCTTTCCTAAAATCGCCGAGTGGTACGCGCGAATGGAGTCGTTTGAGTCTTGGCGCGGCACGCAGTCGCCGCTCTGGTCTCAGTAACGTTGTCCCGGCACGCTGAATTGAGCGGCTCGCATGGCCTAGGGGGATGGGCCCTAGAAGCTTACCATCCACCTAGGCCTCCCAAGCTGGACACTCAATCTCACGGTGCCGATACTAATCGGCTACCGGCTCGGCGTGACGAGACTCCAGCTCGGCGGCGACTTGCGCCAAGGACAGGCCCTTGGCCTTGAGCAGCAGCGCGGTGTGATACAAAAGATCAGCCGCTTCGCCGATGACCGCTTCGTCATCGCGCGCAACGGCGGCCAAGGCCAGCTCGACGCCTTCTTCGCCCACCTTCTGAGCGATGCGGGTCAATCCTTCCTCGACCAGTTTCGCGGTGTAGCTCCCCGGCGGAGGGTCTGCGATGCGTTGTGCAATAATCTGTTCCAACCTGCCCAGAAACTCCAGACGGTGTGCCAGCGAACGCGGTGCGTCAGCGCCCCAGCATGTGTCCGTACCCAGATGACAGGCCGGCCCCGAGGGCTGCGCCAGAATCAGCAGGGCATCGCGATCGCAGTCCGCGCAGATGCTGCAAACTTCGAGGAAGTGGCCTGATGTTTCGCCCTTGGTCCACAAGCGGCCCTTGCTTCGGCTCCAAAAGGTGACGCGACCGGTGGCCTCGGTGGCAGCCAGGGCCTCGCGATTCATATAGCCGAGCATCAGCACCGCCCCGGAACTTGCGTCTTGCACGACGGCCGGAATGAGCCCGAGCATTTTTTCCCATTCGAGCGTCGGCATTTTCATGGGCGCACCTCGATGCCTTGGGCGCGTAATTCGCGCCGCAGCGTTGGAATCGCAATCTCACCGGAATGAAATACGCTCGCAGCCAGCGCCGCATCGACGCGCGCAACGCGGAAGACTTCGACGAAGTGTTCGGCCGCGCCGGCGCCCCCGGAGGCTACCAAAGGCACCTGACAGCATTCGCGTACTGCACTCAATTGCGCAACATCATACCCGCGGCGTACGCCGTCGTTCGCCATGCAATTGAGCACGATCTCTCCGGCGCCGCGCCGCTGCACTTCTATAACCCAGTCGAGGGTACCTCGCGCCGCATCGTGGGTTCGTGCGGGATCGCCGGTATATTGCTGCACGCAGTATTCGCCGTTGATGGTTTGGCTGTCGATGCCTACAACCACGCATTGTGCGCCGAATCGCTCGCTCAATGCATTGATAAGCTCTGGATCTTCCAGAGCGGGTGAATTGACCGAAATTTTTTCGGCCCCGGCCGCCAATACTTCTTCAGCCTCCGCTACCGAACGAATTCCTCCCGCAACGCAAAAGGGGATATCCAGCGTTCGCGCCACGCGGGACACCCACGTTGGATCGACCGCGCGTCCTTCGGGGCTAGCGGTGATGTCATAGAACACCAACTCATCCGCGCCCTCATCGCGATACCGCGCGGCCAGTTCCAATATATCGCCGACCACGCGATGATCGCGAAATTGCACGCCCTTGACCACCTGGCCGTCGCGCACGTCGAGACAAGGAATCAGGCGTTTGGCAAGAATGGCTGCAATTCCTCGATGGGGATCAAGTTTTCCAGCAAAGCCTTGCCGCTGATGGCGGCGGCGGCGCCTGCTTCGGACAAAGCGTGTAAATCGTGGGCGTTGCGAATGCCGCCCGAAGCCTGCCATTCGATTTGCGGGTAGCGGCGCACCGCTTCGCGATACAGCTCGACGTTAGGACCGGTCAATGCGCCATCGCGGCCCACATCCGTGCACAGCACGTGCTTGAGCGGCGATGCGGAGTAGTTGTCCAACGCATCCCACAACGAGTATTCGGACTGACGCTGCCATCCATGGGTCATGACCCGCGGTGCCTCACTGTTATCGATGGATACATCGAACGCCAGCGTAAGGCGCTCGGGACCGAAATGCGCCAGCCACGCTTGCACCTGCTCGACCTTCAAGATAGCCGCGCTACCCACCACCGCGCGGGCGACACCGGCGTCCAGCATTTGCGCGAGCGCCGCGGTGTTGCGCAAGCCGCCGCCGACTTGCAGATTCACCGACTTGGCCGCCGCGAGTTCGACGATGATCGCGCGATTGCCGAGCGATCCGTCGCGTGCGCCGTCCAGATCGACAATGTGCAGCCAGTCGGCGCCGACCTCGCGATACTGGGTCAGTAGAGAATGAGGATCCATCGGATAGCGTGTCTCGGCTTCAAAGTCGCCATGTAGCAACCGCACGCAGTGCCCGGCTCTTAGATCAATCGCGGGAATGAGTTTCATGTCGGGTGAGCCACAGGTCGGGTGGGCTACAGGCTCAGGAAATTCCGCAGCAACCGGGCGCCGACCTTGGCGGAACGTTCTGGATGGAATTGAGCACCGAAAAAATTTCGCCACTGCACGCAAGCGCTGAAGGTCAGCCCGTAGTCGCTGCTTGCCGTCATCGCCGGGCTTGGGGGGAGGGCATAGCTGTGCACGAAGTAGGCGTAGTCGTCCTGCTGCAGGCCATCGAGCAGGGCGCCCGGGCGATCGATCTTGAGCGTGTTCCATCCCATGTGCGGCACCGGATGCGCGGAGTCGCACGGCAAACGGGCCGCACGGCCCGGAATGATGCCCAGGCATTGCGCTTCATCTTCCTCGGACGCCTCGAACAGCAGCTGCATTCCGAGGCAAATACCCAGCACCGGCTGTTGCAGCGAAGCGATCAATGCGTCCAAGTTGTTTTGCCGGAGCCGAGCCATGGCATGCGCCGCGGCCCCGACACCGGGCAAAATGACGTGGCTTGCCTCGCGAATCTTGCGCGCGTTTGCCGATACCGCGGAAGTGGTGCCGAGGCGCTGCAGCGCAAACTGCAGCGATGCGATATTCGCGCCGCCGCTGGCAATGATCACGACATTGCTTGCGCTCAAAGCATCCCCTTGCTGCTGGGTACATCCTCGCTGTCGAGACGAATCGCCTGACGCAGGCTGCGGCCCACGCCCTTGAAGCAGGACTCGATCATGTGGTGCGAGTTGTCGCCGCGCACCGTGATATGCAGCGCCGCGCCCAGGGATTGCGCCAGCGACCTGAAGAAATGCGGGACCAATTCGGTAGGCAGTTCGCCGACGCGCTCGCGATCGAATTTCCCGTCCCACACGAAGTACGGGCGGCCGCTCAGATCGAGGGCGACCTGCGCTTCCGCCTCATCCATGGCCAGCAGAAACCCGTAGCGCGCTATGCCGCGCTTGTCGCCGAGCGCCTCGCGCAGCGCCGCTCCCAAGGTCAGGGCGCAGTCCTCGACGGTGTGATGTTCATCGATCTGCAAATCCCCGCTGCATTTGAGACGCAAGGCAAAGCCGCCGTGTTTGGCGATCTGTTCGAGCATGTGATCGAAGAACCCCAAGCCGGTGGCGATCTCGCTCGGGCCCTCGCGCGACAGGTCAACGTCGACGCTGACATCGGTTTCTGTGGTCTTGCGATGCAGGTGTGCGCGGCGATCACGGCCCAGGATGCGCGCGGCGATGAGCGGCCAGGTTTCCTCGGCGCGGCCGCCCAAGCTGATGCGCAAGCCCTGAACGCCGAGGTTCGCCGCGAATTCCAGGTCCGTATCGCGATCGCCGATCATGAAGCTGTGCGCCCGATCGATGTCATTCGCCCCCAGAAATTCCTGGACCATGCCGAGTTTGGGCTTGCGACAGGCACAGTCCTCGCGTTTGAAATGCGGGCACAGAAACACCGCTTCGAACTCGATCCCCTGCGAGCGGAACAGATCCAAAATGAAACGCTGCGCGATGTCGAAGGATTCGCGCGGAAAGCTCGGCGTCCCCAGCCCGTCCTGATTGGTAACCACGACAAACGCGAAGCCGGCACGTTTCAATTCCAGCAGTGCCGGGATCACGCCGGGCATCAGGCGGATCTTCGCCAGGCTGTCGATTTGCTCGTCGGCGACCTCCTCGTTCAGGGTGCCGTCGCGATCGAGGAACAAAATTCGTCTCGGGCTCATGCAAGCTCCGTACAGCGCAGCAAGGTGTCGTTTTGCGCCCGCGTGCCCACCGAGACCCGCAGGGAATGGGGAAGCGCCGGATGGGCACGCAAATCCCGAACGATCAAGCCGCCGGCGGTGCTCTTGTGCATGAATCGATCCGCATCCCGGCAGTCGATCAGCAGAAAATTGGTATCGCTGGGCCACACTCTTGTCACCAGCAGGGATTCGCAAAGACCCCGGCGCAGGTAGTCTTTTTCCATGAGTAGTGCTTCCAATCTAGACTGTGAGGCGTCCAACTCTTCGGGCTCGAGCGCGCGCAGCGCCGCCTCGATCGTCGGCTGCGCGAGCGCATAGGGCGGGATCACGCGTCTGGCAATTTGAATCAGCTCGGAGGCTGCGAGCAATGCGCCGAGACGCGCACCGGCGAGCGCATGGGCTTTCGACAAGGTGCGCAAAATGGCGAGTGTTTGAAAGCGCTGCAACCAACCGACCAGGCTGTGGGAGCGGGACCATTCGATGTAGGCCTCGTCGATGACGACAATGGCCTTGCCGTCGAGCGCCGTGCAAATGTGCTCGAGAGCCGCCTCGCTCATGAGATTGGCCGTCGGATTGTTAGGCGAGCACAGGTACACCAGTTTGACGCGCGGATGCCATGCGGCCAGTACGAGCTCCGGGTCGATGCACCAGCCTTGACTGCGGTCCAGGGGAAGCTCGATCACCTCCGCGCCCTGAATGCGCGCCGCCACCTGGTACATGCCGAAGGTGGGCCCACATTGCAGAATCGCGTCGCTGCCGGCGCGCAAGTAAATGCGCGACAGGATGTCAATGGCTTCGTCGGCGCCGCGCGTCGCCAGCACCTGCGCGGCCGATACGCCGTAGAGCGACGCCAGGCGTTCGATCAGTGCTTGAGGCTGCGGTTCGGGATAGCGATTAAGACCGGCAATGGTATCGTCCCCTGTCGGCCTCCAGGGCGCTTCATTCGCGTGCATGCGAGTCAAGGCCGGCAACCATGCGGCGTGCGCATAGGGTTTCAGAGCGACAATTTCCGGCCGCGCCAGGGAAACCAGGGGATTCACTGCAGCGCCTCGAGTCGAATGCTCACCGCCGCCGCGTGCGCATCCAAGCCTTCGAGCTGGGCGAGGATTCTCGCAGTCGGCCCTAGTCCCTTGAGTCCCGACGGCGTGAGTTCCTGAACGGTGATGCGCCTCTGAAAATCCTCGAGTGACAGGCCGCTATAGGACCGCGCATAGCCGTAGGTGGGCAGCGTGTGATTGGGACCGCTGCAGTAGTCTCCCAGAGTCTCCGGCGACCAGTGCCCCAGGAACACCGCGCCCGCGGTGCTGACTTTGGGCAACCAGCTTCGCGCCGCGCGTATCTCCAGGATCAGATGTTCCGGTGCGTAAGTGTTGGCGATGTCGAATGCGGTTTGCAGCGAATCAACCACGATCAGGCGCATCGCTTCAATCGATTGCGCCAGTATCAGCGCGCGCGACCGCAGTGCACTCTGGCGTTGCACCTCGGTAAATACCGCTGCCGCCAATGTCGATTGTGTCGTCACGAGAATCGCTTGCGCATCGGGACTGTGCTCGGCTTGCGCGAGCAGGTCGGCGGCCACGAAGTCGGCGCGCGCCTCGTCATCGGCGATGACCATGACCTCGGTGACGCCGGCCGGCAGGTCGAGCGCCGCCCCGCCGGCGTCCTGCGCCACCAGTATTTTCGCCGCGGTCACGTAGGCATTACCCGGCCCAAAAACCTTGTCGCACTTCGGGATGGACTCGCTGCCATAGGCCATGGCGGCGATGGCTTGGGCACCGCCGACTTTGAATACCTGGTCGACGCCGGCCTTACGCGCCGCCACCAGAACGGCTGGATTCGCGCTGCCGGTGCGATTGGGCGCGGTGCACATCAGCTTCACCGGACATTGCGCGAGCACAGCGGGCACCGCCAGCATGATGGCCGTTGACGGCAACGGCGCAGAGCCAGCCGGAACGTATAGGCCCACGGCGCGAATGGGCACACTGAAGCGCTCGCAAATCACGCCGGGCGATGTCTCCACGCGCAGCGGCAGCGAAGCTTGCGCCGCGTGGAAGCGGCGCACATTGTCGATTGCCCGCTCGATCGCCGCGTGTTGTTCCGCTGTCAGCGCCGCTTCGGCCGCCGCAAATTCCGTCGCCGTCACCGCCAGCGCGGCAAGACGTGCGCCGTCGAATTGTTGCGTGAACGCAAGCAACGCGGCGTCGCCTTCGCGGCGCACGTGCTCCACGATGTCGCGCGTTGCGGCGCCGACGCGGGCCGCGTCCGCGAGCGCCGGGCGCTGCAGGACTGCGCACCGCTCGGCGTTTGACGATGAGTTCCAGTCGAGAATTCTCATGCGGATTCCCTAGGCCAACATTTTCTCGACCGGCAGAACCAAAACGGAAGTGGCGCCGGCGACCTTCAAGTCCTCGAGCGTCTCCCAGAACACGTTTTCGCGGCACACGGCGTGAACCGCTACGCGATCGCCCAATCCCTCCAACGGTATGACGGTGGGCGCTTCGCTGCCCGGGAGCAATTTCGCGATCGCCGCCAAAGCGGAGCGGGGCGCATGCAACATGATGTACTTGCTGCCCTTCACTTGTTCCACGCCGTCGATGCGCATCAACAAGCGGCGTGTCCACTCTTGTTTTTCCGGCGGGATTGGCATCGGGGTACGAATGAGCGCCGCTTGACTCTCCATCACCGTTTGCGCATGGCGCAGATGATTCGCGGCGAGGGTTGATCCCGTGGACACCAGATCGCATATCAGATCCGCCCGGCCCAGCCGCGGCGCAATCTCGACCGATCCTGATAACACCACGACCTCGGCGGCGATGTCATGCTGTTTGAGAAAGCGGGCCAGGATATGCGGATAGGTCGTGGCGATGCGCTTGGCTTTAAGCGAGTGCGGGCCCTGATAATCGAATCCGTCCGGCACGGCGATGCATAGCTTGCAACGCCCGAAATCGAGCAGCTGCACGGTCTCGAACAAGGACTTGAGCCCGCGCGCTTCGAAGGCGAGCCGCTTTTCCTCCACGACGTTCAAGCCGACCAAACCCAAATCACAGACGTCTTCCTGCACCAAATCCGGGATGTCGTCATCGCGGACGAACAGCACGTCGAGCGGCATGTTCTCGCCATAGCACATCAACTGATCTTTGCCGCGGCTGTACTTCAGGCCGCAACGCGACAGTAGATCCAACGAGTTGTCCGTGAGACGGCCGCTTTTTTGAACGGCGATCTTGAGGCGCATCGAGTCCTCGCTTGTCTTGGCGCTATGCATTGAGTTTCAGCCGTTCGGTGACGGCGCGATAACCGCCGTTGCCCGACATCAGATAGCGCGCGACGCGGCCGATGGTCGTGACGCTCACGCCGGTTTGCTTGTGAATTTCCCGGTAGGGCAGGCCGCGCTCCAATAGCTCGACCACCGCCCAACGATCCGCCATGGCCTGCAGCTCAGCGGGCGTGCACAGATCGCGAAAAAAGCTGCGGCACTCATCGATCGAGCGCAGCGCCAGAATCGCGGCGCACAGCGAGCGTTCGTGCTGCTGTTCTTGCCGTTGGGTCACGGGCCGATTGGTTTTCATGGCGAATCCTGAGAGCTTGCTCGAATATTACGTTCAATCTTGTATTAACGCACTATTACATTAATACATTGGCAAATGCAGCGCAAGCGAGTGAAGGGTAAAATGCTTGACGGCCCCGGCGCGACTGCCTAAAATTCAATGGCTTATCTAGACCGGCTGAGGGAAAGGCCCTTAGAAGCCGGGGCAACCAACGATATAC
>Ga0210398_10003863_pt1 | contig 14217 bp, 9 predicted proteins | sample IncBWC4OmetaG_FD_161047 | JGI IMG/M metagenome (GOLD analysis project Ga0210398, IMG submission 161047) | Forest soil microbial communities from Barre Woods Harvard Forest LTER site, Petersham, Massachusetts, United States - Inc-BW-C-4-O | ecosystem: Environmental > Terrestrial > Soil >...
TCAAGGAGTTGGGAATTCGCGTGGCTCTCGGCGCGCAACGCAAGGAAGTGTTGCAGGCCGCGCTGGGACGTGCGTTCAAACTGTTGGCGATTGGCTCGGGGGTTGGATTGGTTCTGGGAATCCTAGCCAGCAGGGTTCTCGCTTCTATCGTCTATCAGGCCACACCGCGTGATCCTGTAGTGCTGGTCGGCGTTGTTCTGGCCATGGTTGCGTTGGGATTGCTGGCCACGTGGATTCCGGCGCAGCGTGTGCTATCCGTCAATCCCCTGATCCTGCTGCGCGAAGATTGAGGCCAGCGGGTTCCGCTTGGATTGGGTGGATCCTCGCTGTAGTCAGGACTACCGCAATGATCCATTCTCGGCTTATGCCAAATCGCCGATGCGCTCATTGACAACGGAACGCGAGCCACCTGGCCGAATGTCCGCTTTCTGGGCAAGTAACCTTCCCGTCCAACTGTTGACTTCAGACCGCGTTCATTGAGCCAAGCATTCCAATTCAAGAGCGCCTCGAATCCAAGTCGTCGCCGATCAAGACTGTGTCTTGAATCCAACTCACCTGAACGTTCGCTCTATTACGTAAAATGACCATGTTTTTTTACTGCCTCGGGCGGAGCGATTATCCGCCGCACATTCCGTAATGGAGCAGTGGTTCTCGAAAGTCCTGTAGATGCAATCGAACTTTGCCCCATTGCAATCTATGCTGTAACCGTTGAATTATTCAAAATCGATGCCCAGCGAGCCACGGAGTCTCCAGGGACACCGGTTTCAACGGACCATTGTTCTGACGCTGCGAGCTGAATTGCGAAGTTACCAATAGTCAAACTTTCTGTAGAGGCAGGAATGACCTTTGCTCCAGTTGTGATCTCGATCAAGCGATTCAGATATGTATTTCTGCTGCCTCCGCCGACGATGAAAAGTCGATGGAATCGTTGGTACGTAAGATTGGTGAGATCGTTGAGGATTGCAGCATATCGTGCAGCGAGACTGTGAAAGATCAACGCTGCATATCTGGGAGCATGCGAGGGACCGTCAGGCAGAGACATCCCATTGCGAAAGAGTTGTGCAAACTGCTTGATTGTTGCCTCCAACGCAGCTTTGATCGCCTTCCGGTCGCGAATATCGATGTTGGTCCAGCTAACAGCTTCCATACCAGCAATTGCCTTGACCTCTTCGGCTACCTTCGCAGCACCCGCAAAATCGCGGTCGGCAACCATAACATGGGCCCCCCGCTCCGCAGCCAGCAGAGCCACCTCACGTCCGATCCCGCTGCCCCTACCAACGATCAGAGCAGTCCGCCGGCTAAGCTCCTTCTCAGGAGGCCGCCTGCGAATTGTGCGTATCCGCTGAATCATTTTGCCAAGCCCTTCACGGCCGTGAGACGGAACTGAGCGATTTCTCGAGAATGCAGTGTTTGGGATGCACTGGGTCGCCGCCTGGCACGATCCTATGGGCGAACAAAGCAGGGCTAATTCGGCCTTCCCAACCATGAATATTGCCAGGCAACTGAGACGTTCTGGTAGTTGCCTCCAAACCGGATGTAGGTGCCATTGCTATAGCTCATTTTCAGTGACTGATGTTTGGAGACCGGGACCGACACTGTAGCCCCGATTCTGGAATTAGCCTGCTGTGTGAGCGAATTTTCTATACCATCGAGACTTGTTGCTCCGCCGAACCAGTAGTTGCTGTCGAGCGAGATCCACAGCCGCGGTTTGAAACCATAGCTCATGTGTCCTTCAAATGCTGCAATCGGTTTTTGTGATTGCGACCTGGTTCCGGGATAGGTGAGGTTGCGCGAGAAGAACTCGGGATTCTCCGTAAAAAGCCAAACTCCCGAGTACGCGTCGAGGACCCATTTCCCCCAGGCTTGTGAGTAGCCCAGTTCAGGCTTGAAGGACCAGCGGTTGGTGCCCCAGTTGATCAACTTTGTGGGATCGTATTGGCCCGTTGGGGCGATCACCTTGAGGCTGACTCCCAGCAGTTTCTTCTGCTTCCATTTCAAGAACTTCTCTACGGGCATCGCCGGACCGCCTACAAGGTTGACGGAAACGCGATAGACCGAATCGAGAAGACCGGAACGGTAAACTTGCGTTTCAGTTCCCACGGTCCCCCGAAAATTTCCCACTCCGTAGGGCAAAGAAGCAACGACATTGGCTGAACGGCCAAAGAAGCCGAACGAGTGGTAGTAGCTAAGCGTTGGTATGTGGTAAGTTCCCTTGGCGTTGCTAATTGGAATTACGCCGTTGTAGTCGATGCTGCCGTCGAAGAAAGACTCTGTCAGGGTGATCGCATTGAAGCGAAGCGGCCCGATAAAATAAGCGCGCGGCGCGAGGTCCTGGGCGTTAAGGCCCTGCAGCGAACATGTCACGGCTGCTATCGACCACGCAAGTTTCAAGAGTAGCCGCATGTCAATCATTTAGTGCTGACGGGAACGTCATACCAGAAATCGCTCCGGGCAGCGCCGTAGAAAACACTCGAACGAGGGCGGTAGTCACATCCAGATTCGCCACGATTAGAGCTATGTTTAAGCTGCAGGCCGTCTATTTCTGCAGGTACACATTCGCCAGCCGAAAAGGTTTCTGGCCGTAGTTCTCTATTTCGAGTTCGTTCTTCTTGTTGAACTTGATCTTGCATACCGGTGCCAGCTTTCCGGTGCCCTTGCCATCTTTATCGACGTCGAGCACAACGATGCCGAACTGGTAGTCGGTCGAGCGGTTTCCGCGGTACAGCTCGCCAAACGACATGGGACGGTTTGTCACCATCACGATGTGCAGTCCGCCGTTTGCCGCCGGTTTATACCGGGCAAAGCGAAAGCCGCTGCCCACAAACCCGGTGGGGGAGAGCCGTCCCACGTCGTCCGACTTGTCCATCGCTCTCACCAGTCCGTCGGGGCCCTTCTCCCTGAGAGTGCTGATGTAGTCCTTTACTTGCTGGTCGGTTGTCCATGCGGTGATGTAGACATTTACCCCGAAAGTCTTACCAGCCGTGGAGCCGGCTTGACCAATTGCGGTTGCTGCAAATTGTCGGGGCAAGTCTGAGAGCGGCTTGTTATCTCCATTTTGGGCAAATGCGTTAAACGGCAGGCATCCCAAGAGAACGAACAGGACGGTAATCACTCGAAGATTGATCAATCGCAAATTATCTCCTCCGGGCATGCCGTAAAGAGCTTCCGCAAGCCTACCCGCAGATTGCAAACATCAGCTCGAACAACGTTAACTCCAGAACCTTGTGCTGTCAGTTGGCAGTTCTACCTAACTCCTTAGGGAGAGACTTGCACATGATCTTGACTTGGCATGCGTACATTGGCGCACATCCTTGATCAGATCGATTCAAAGAAAAGGCTTTTACCCCTTGGGCTTCTTAGGATAGAGAAGTGCAATTTGAAGGCGCATACCCCAAGAGGACGCTCCTGGAGGATGCACCGCGTTTCCGTAGAAGTTTGCTGAGAGATTCACCGGCTGTGGTCCCAAGCGCATGATACGTCCGACGCCGCCACCGAAGGGAATTGTCCACCTGCCTCCCGGCGTCGTGTCATCACCATTTGCAGCGTCGCCACTAGCCTGGTCATGCCAGTTCGCCATAACGATCGGGCCGGTATTGATATTCCAACCCTTTTTCAGGTTGTAAGTGATGAAGTATTGCAGCGTCATCTGGTTTACCGATGGGCGGTGCCCGGAACCGGCAACGGACCACACGTTGTTGACCAAAAATCCGATCGTCCAATGTCCCGGCTGTACCAGGGCGACAATGGAAGGGCCGAAGCTCACTTTCCCCTGACCGAGAACTGTACTCGTAGCTGTAGGAAGGACAATTGCGGGACCGAGACCCCAGATCAGTTTGCCGGGTTTTGCCGGGGAGAGGAAGAAGGTCGGGTTCATATCCCCAATTCCGTATTGTCCGCCAGTGTTCGCGGCAGCGTTGGGCTGCCAGACGATCGGCTGAATGATTCGCGAGATCAGCATCCAGTTTTCGCTGATGCGCGCTGGAATCACAGGCTGAATGTTGAGTACGTTCTGTGTTCGGTTGTAGGGCCCAACGGCAAAATTCAAGTTGTTCTGGATAGGAACGCTGATCAAGCTGGCGACCGGATTCTGTGTGGCCTTGGCTAAGTCTCCTGCAGAAGCTGCGTCCGCGGCCGGAGCAGAAGAGGTCTGAACATTCGATGCAGCAGTTGGCGGCGAGTCCTGCGCAGAAAGGAGGGCAGCGTTAAAAAACACTGCGCTCCACAGAAGTCCGAGCTGGCATAGTTTCTTCATGAATTCATTCTTTTATTTCTTCATTCTCGGCAACTAACATCGGAGCTTCACCAACCTCGTGCACTAAAAAGCCGATAGATTAGCGATCCCAATAGACCGATCCTTAGCCAGTAACTAATTCACCAGCTCAAACTCACCGGGCTTCCAAGTCTTGTCAAACCACGGCTGCAACGGCCCGTAGAGCCGCAAGAGAACATTCCAACCTTTGCTGGGAACAGTCTGTACCCAGTTGGCCTCATGACCCTGCGGTGCGGTGGGGCCGAACCAGACATCTACCGAGGAATCAGGGTTCACGACAATACCCTTTGTCTGGCTGCCGATGCTGGGGAATTGTTCATCGGTCTGCAGCATCGAGCGGGTTTGATTGTCATAGACAACGAATGACCAGAAATCCTTCGCCGGGATATTAGGCGGCAAGTGAATCTTGTAGGTCTTACTGCCGTCCAGCGGCTTGCCTTCGGAGTCCACGAACGCGGCAGCGTATTGAGAGCCGATACCCACCATCTTCATGGCCATAGCCGGCGTGATGCCCGTGGCGTAGTAATGAAACAAAGTCCGTGCATCGAGATTCCGCACGCCAGGCTGGGACAAGAACTCATAGTTTCCGCCGACGAAGGTGGTGATCCAGGCGCTGCCCGGATAGTAGCTTGCTTCCTTCATTCGGGTGCGAAAGAGGATGGCCCGAGAGGTGGCGTTTCCCACCGCCGCCGCCTCGGTCAGAATTTTCTTCATGCGCGCGTCGGGCTCGAAGGGCTTACCCTTCTCGATGCCGATGGAGGCAAACAGCCCCAGCCTTTCAGGATCCAGCGCCTCGCTGGGCTCCTCCTGAACGACCTCGTTCAGCTCTTCAAAGTAGCTAAAATCATTCGCGTGAACCGTATTAAGCTCCACGCCGGAGCCATTGATGAATTTCGTTTCGGGCGGGTTCTTCGCCTGCGCCAGCGGATAGATGCGCAGGTTTTTCCTGAGGCTCTCCACGCCGGGCTTGAGATCACCGTTTACCTTGAATCCCCGGCCCATGAGCCAGAGGTTATAAGTGCGCGAGCGGGCGACAAAGTAACCCTCCGGCACTTCGCCCTTGTAGCCCGGCGGAAGCACGAGATACTTGCCGCCCTGACCTTTGTCAGGACCGGCGTTGCCGATATCGGTGACGTACTGGAACCAAGAGTCGTCGAGGAAGGCAAGTACTTTGGGAGGCGCTTCAACCACCAAGGGGCCATCCTTCAAATTCAGCCAGGTGCTGAAATAGACGGAGTCGGTGTTCCCCGTGAGAAAAAGCGATTTCGAGTCCAGAAGGTTCTCGAAGATCAAAATGGTGCTATTGATCGCGCCTAGCTTTTCAAAACCTGTGCGCATACCAACCAGCGACGTCCCCGGCATGCCGCTCATAAACGCCTGTACCCCGCGCGAGAAGTCGAGGTTGTCATAGACCTTTTGGACCGTGTCGTCGTCCGGAAAGCCGTCGACAAACTTCAGGGTGCCGATCGGCGTGTCAACGGAGTCGGGTGTGGTGATGGACGGCGGAATTGGCGTCGTCATTTTCATCTTCGGCGGCGCGGTCTGCGTGAATGCACTTCCGAAGCAACCTAAGAGGACAGCAAATATTAAACGGCTGATGTTCGAACTATGGGCTCTCATCTATCGTGGCCTCCTGGATTGAGACGTCCTTAGAAGTTCACTTCGCCCGCAGGTGGCATCTTCCATGTGCCAGGCGAGCACTACTTCGTAGCGAGCCAAGGTCATTGATTGATGGCAATCTAATGAATCGTTAGCTATTCGAGCTTCAGAGGCGGCGCAACCCATTTGCCGTCCAATGCTTCTTCTTTCGGCCAGTAGAGGCGCATGTAAACGGCAAACGGGCCTTTAGGCGCTGGCAGCCAATTGGGTTCCTTGTCCTTTCCCGGTGATTCGTTCTGCACATAGAACGTGAGCCCTCCATCGGGGTCTTTCACGAACTGCGGGAGCATCGGCGAATTGAGCAAGTAGCGATTGATTGGATTGGCGACGAGCAGGCTGTCTGGCAAATCGTACATCGTCATTGACCAGAAGGCGTTGACTGGCGGCAGTTGACCAGGCGCGAAATGCACGGTGTACCGATTCGCGCCGGTAAGCGCCTGACCAGCTGGCTCTGCCGCAAGAACCGGGTACATTGCCTCCTGCTTTGAGTTGGCGTAAATTCCCAATATGGCCCCAGCCATACGGTACAGGTAGTTGTTCTTCAACTCTGCCCGCATCCCGAACATATCTCCAGAAGTCACTTTCCCTGCTTCGACTTCTTTCCGCAAGTTCGCAAAATCCACCCACGCGTCGGCCATGCCTAGTTGAATGGCCGCCTTCGTTTCGGGCGAGAACTTACTTGCGTCGAACGTCTTGCCAGCGCCCACTCCAATCCTGGCAAAGCGCGCCATGAGTTCTGTCTCGGAAGGATCAGTCGGGCAGAACTGCAGAACGAAGTTGAGGACATTGAAGAAGTCAAGCGACGTCTTCTGCTGATCTGTTGTCAGCGGTTTGATGAAATTAATCGTGGGCGCTGTTTTGGATGGCTGGCCCAGAAAGGCCGACAGCGTCTGCACCTTATAGTCAGCCTGGATTTTTTTGACGTTGTCGATGTCGTCCGGATTGAAAAGCTGTGTGCGGTAGAACGCCAGGATAAACTCGGTGTCCGCGTGGAACACCTTGTTCACGCCAGCGGGCGTCTCACCCTTCCAGCCTGGTCCGGCAATCATGAAGGTGCCGCCGTCATTGCCGGTCGTGCGGGTCCCGATGTAGTCGAAGTTGAAGGTATACCAGTCGATGAGCTGGATAGTAAAGTAGCGATCCTTTGCGATTGGCGGAACCGTGAGCACGATAGGTTCAGCCCGAAGATCCAGGCCAAGCCATGAATAGGGCGTATCCGAGTTGGGTGTCTGAGCCACCCGGTCAGCCGGTGTATAGACACGCGGAATGTTGGCGATCTGATTCCAGGGCGCCTTGAATTCCGGATTCGCACGATCCACGAAATAGGCATACTGGAGGCGATAACTGTCCACCAACGGGAAGCCATAGATATAAGCTTCCCTGGCAATGGCGCGAGCTTCAACCGGGTTGATGGCCGTCTGGGCACTCGACGAACGGAACGGGAGTGCTAGCAGAACCGCTGCGATTCCGATAGCAACGGTTAGCCATGTGATGGGTTTCATGTTGTCGATCCTCCAAATTGATTGCATATTCGCGCTCGCACTGCACCTGAACTTAGCCGGTATTTACTTCACCAATTCAACCTCACCTACGCGCCAGGTCTTGTCGAACCAGGGTTCGAGCGGGCCGTAGAGGCGGAAGAGCATGTTCCAGCCTTTGCCGGGGATGGTCTGCGCCCAGTTCGCCTCAGGGACTCCCTGTGGCAGCTTCGGGCTGAACCAGACGTCGGTCGAACCGTCCGGGTTGGTCACTAGACCCTTATCGAAACTGTTGACGCTTGGGAAGCGCTGGTCGGTTTGCAGAAACGCGCGAGTCTGGTTGTCATAGAGGGTGAAAGACCAGTTGTCCTTTGCCGGGATGTGGGGCGGCAGATGCACCTTGTAAGTCTTACTGCCGTCGAGCCCATGGTGTGAACTGTCAGTAAACGCGGCAGCGTATTGCGAGCCCAGGCCGACCATCTTGGCGAACATGGCGGGCGTGACGCCCGTGGCCCAGTAGTGAAAGCCGGTGCGACTGTCCAAATCAAAAACGCCGGGTGCGAGCATAAACTGGTAGCCGGAGCTAGACGGAATCCACCAGGAACTGCCCGGGTAGATGTAGCTTGCTTCGTCGCGACTCCGGAATGAAAGGGCGCGCGCCGTCGCGTTGCCGACCGCTGCGGCCTCGGTGAGGATCTTCTTCATGCGCTCGTCCGGTGCGAAGGGTTTGCCCTTCTGGAGACCGATAGAGGCGAACAGGCCCAGTGTCTCAGGATCCAGCGCCTCGTTTGGCTCCATCTCCAGGACTTCGTGAATTTCCTCATAGAAGTGGAAATCATTCGCATGAATCGTAGAGTGCGGCACGCCACTCATGTTGGTGAACTTCGTGACCGGCGGATTAGCGGCTTGCGCCAGCGGGTAGATTTTCAGCAGCTTCTTGATGCTCTCCACGGCCGGCTTGGGGTCGCCATTCACCAACATTCCCCGCCCCGGCGCCCAGACGCCGTAAGTTGCGGGACGCATAACGAAGTAGCCTTTCGGCACCTCACCTTTGTAGCCGGGAGGAAGGAACAAGAACTTGCCGCCCTTGCCCTTGTCCGGACCGGCATTGCCATAGTCGCCGATCCAGCGGAACCAATGGTCGTCGAGCACGCCCAGGACATTGGGCGGAGTTTCCATCACGATTGGCCCGTTGGTGGTGTCAATCCAGGTGAAGAAATAGACACTCGAATTGTTCGGCGTCAACCAGAGCGCTTTCGAGTCCATCAGGTCCTCGAAGATCATTACATTCCCGTCCGTGCCGCCGAACTTCTTGGCTGCCGGAATGAAGGCCTGGACTGAGGCACCCGGTATGCCACGCAGGAACGCCTGCACGCCACGCTGGAAATCGAGGTTGTCGTACACCAACTGGGTAGTCTTGTCGTCAGGGAAACCATCGAAGAACTTGAGCGTTCCAATCCGGGTCTCGACTGAATCCGGCGTAGTAATTTCCGGCGGAATATCCGTGGTCATTTTCATCTTCGGCACGGCCTGCGCTTCAGTGGCAGGCGAAGGCGCAGACTTCTCGTTACAGCCAGCCGTTATGAGGGCGAAGGCAATGATGCAGCCGAGTGAGGGCAGTACGCGTCGAATATCTTTCATAGGTCTTGAACCTCAAGTGAGTTATTCCGTCGCACGTGACTATAGGCTTTGCGAAGACTTCGCTGCCATTGGTAAAACTGACACTGCGCCCTTGTAAATCTGACACTGCGGCAAAGCACGTACTCGAACGTGAGAGGATGATGTCGCTTCACCAGCTCAAACTCGCCGGACTTCCAGGTCTTGCCGAACCAGGGTTCGAGCGGGCCGTAGAGACGCATGCCCGGCCGCTGCCCGCCTGGTTGCATAGTGCGTGCGCAGGCTATTCGCTTACAGCGAAGTTGGACTGGGCCTGTTCTAAGGCTTTTTGGTCGGCCGCTGAGATTTTTTCGTCCCCCAGCAGGATGACGACCTTCGCGATAGTGCCCGTGAACTTGAAGGGTACGTGGTAGTCCTCACTGACTGGTGTGCCGGTGTCTTCCCCGATGTCGAGCGTTTCATCCGCCGAAATGCGGAACGGAATTGTCCGGGCGAACTTCACTTCGGTTTCCTTCTTTCCGTCTACCGAGAGTGTGGCGAGACCTCCTTTGCCAACGCCGCCGCCGTCGTATTTAAAGTCAACAACGACTGTGTGCTTACCGGCAGAAAGCTTATCCGGGTCAGCGACGTCATAGCGTTGAACACCCACCAGGTTGTAATGGAAAACCGGTTTGCCATCCAGAAGATAGAGTCCCCAACCGTTGAATCGTCCGCCTTGGGTAACCAGGACCCCATCGGCCCCATTTGCAGGAATGGTCACATCAGCAGTGACGCGGAACGATTTGTTCAAGATGCTCGGTGCGCTGCCTTCCGGGATACGGGTCATACCGGGATAGAAAGTGAACTCAGTGCGTCCACGCGTAAGGCTGGGACGGTTGTCGACGTTCATGCGTTCTAACTTGCTGTTATCCAGCGGAAGCACGTTATATTTGGCCGCTTCAATCCAGAACAATTCCTGTAACTCTCGAAGTTTTTTTGGTTGCTGTGCCGCAAGGTTATTGGCTTCGCTGAAGTCCTTGCTGACGTCGTAGAGTTCCCACTTATAGTCATCGATGGGGATGGTCTTGCCGCTTGCCCACGGTGGCAGCGGGGGCGTTGTGGCGGCTACCCATCCATCGTTGTAAACGGCACGATTCGCAAACATTTCAAAATATTGGGTGCGATGGGTAGACGGCACTGTTGCAGAGTCGAACGTGTAGACCATGCTCACGCCCTCGATGGGTTTCTGGGGCACTCCGTTAAGGATCGATGGGGCTTGAATGCCTACTGCTTCATAGATGGTCGGGGCAATGTCGATTACGTGGTGGAATTGTGGACGAATACCACCCGTGTCCTTAATACGGGCGGGCCAGGAAATGACCATACCGTTGCGCGTGCCGCCAAAATGCGAAGCGATCTGTTTTGTCCACTGAAAAGGGGTATCCATGGCATGGGCCCAGCCGATTGGGTAGTGATTGAACGTAGTGGGACCGCCTAATTCGTCCATCCGTCGCATCACTTCCGAGAAGTCTTCAGGCGTGGCATTGAAAAATGCCATTTCATTGAGCAGGCCCTGCTGGCCACCCTCGGCGCTGGCCCCGTTGTCACCCTGGATGTAGATCACCAAGGTGTTGTCGAGTTCGCCCATATCTTGAATGGCATCGAGCACTCGCCCAACTTCTTTATCGCAGTTCGACAACGCCGCAGCGTAAACCTCCATCATGTGGGCGTAGACCTTTTTGTGATCCGCGTCGAGTGAATCCCACGCCGGAATTCCCGCGGGTCGCTCCGTTAGCTTTGTGTCCGCTGGAATGATACCCATCGCTTTCTGTCGGGCGAATGTTTCTTCGCGTACCTTGTCCCAGCCCTGATCGAATTGACCTTTGAAGCTTGCGATCACATCCTTTGGAGCATGGTGAGGGGCGTGAGCTGTTCCGGGCGCGAAATAAGCGAGCCAAGGCTTGTCCGGAGCGACAGCGTGCAGCATCTGGATACGGGCGATGGCGTGGTCAGCCATGTCATGATCGAAAAAGTAATCTTTTTGATCGTGAGGAGGCTCGATGGGCTTGATGTTTTCATAGATGGCGGGCGCCCACTGGCTGGTGTCACCACCGATAAAGCCATAGAAGTATTCAAAGCCCAGCCCTGTGGGCCAGAGATCAAATGGCCCAGCCTGGCTGTTGTGCCAATCGGGCACGTTATGGTTCTTGCCGTACCAGGCGGTGTTGTAGCCGTTTTGTCTCAGCACCTCCGCGAAGGAGCCGACACTCTTGGACATGAGTGTGTTGTAGCCAGGAAAGCCAGTGCCTCCTTCCATAATAATTCCCGTATTTGCAGAGTGATGATTGCGACCCGTGAGCAGGGCTGCGCGTGTGGGAGAACAAAGAGCCGTGGTGTGGAATTGCGTGTAGCGAAGGCCGTTCTTGGCGAGACGGTCGAAGGTCGGTGTAGGTATCGGACCACCGAATGTACTGGTAGCTCCGAAGCCCACATCGTCAGTCAGAATAAGCAGGATGTTTGGAGCTCCCTTAGGAGCTTTTACCTCTTGTGGGAAGTCTTTCGTGGATTCTTCGACCGTGCGCCCGATGTGGCCTTTGAATGGCGGTTCGGGCCTTGGTAAGACTTCTTGTGCACTCGAAACGGAAACGCCGACGAGGGCATAAAGAACTGCCACGAAACAGCCTGAGAATACTGACCTGCCACGAAGCTTCATAGAGCGCTCTCCATTAGTGTCGTGCAAATTCTAGGGCGCCAGGCCAAGCCTGGACATTGGTAGAAATGCCTAGTCACACAAGAAAAAAAGTACGAGAGTGCCGATGTTGCTCCCCAAGGTCACCTGCGCGAAACCAGGCGGTTTTTCAAACCTGCAACCTGGTGACAAGTAGCCCGTTTTTGATGGTGCTTCAAAATTGCACCAATACCCGCGGATGAAGTCCATCGCTTGAAAAACACGGTTGATACAATTGCGTCGAGCCGTAACGCATTAGTAACGGTTGAGTTCATATATTCGCCAGTTGCTGGTCAATCGACGTACGCACTCCATAGCAAGGAGTATTGGTCATGGGCCCCTCGGTTGGTCGCAGTGAACTCAGCGAGGTCCCCGTCGCATCGGGGTGTTCAGGCGAAACACCATTTACAGGGCCCAGGCTCAGTAGGCGCTTCATTTCTCTTCAAGCTGTGATCTGGCTGATTTTCTTTCTGAATGGTCACGCCTCCGCGCAGACGTCTTCGACCGGTGCCTTGCTGGGAGTAGTCGTCGATGCCTCGGGTGCAAGTCTTCCCGATGCCTCCGTCGAGATCAGAGATGAAGACTTAACGATCAGTCGATCAGCCCAGTGCGACGCCGAAGGTCGCTTTCTCTTCCCCTTGTTGCCGCCTGGAACATATGAGGTTACGGCGCACAGAGACGGATTCGCGCAGGCACAATCAATCTCTGCGAACGTGTTCGTAACCGAGAGCGTTCAGTTGACTATTCCTATGAAGGTCATCGGGGCTACTCAGTATATAGAAGTAAATGCGAGCGCCTCGCAAATCCAAACCGACATCTCATTGGGTCGCGAGGTTGATGCAAGAACCATCCAAAACCTACCGTTGGTGACGCGCAACTTTACGCAGATTGTCAACTTATCACCCGGCATTTTGAGTGGCGTCAACAATGCAGGGGAATTAGGAGCGGGCAGCGGCGGCCTGTCGCAAATTGACCCGTCGAACGATGGTATTTTTGCTCACGGGGCACGCACTTATGACAACACTTATGAGTTCGATGGGATTCCGGTGAATGACATGCAAGGCAGCAGCAATGCAAGTGGCGGGATTCCGATACCCAGCCCTGATGCGATCGAGGAATTTAGAGTACAGACTGGCCTTTATGACGTTTCCTTCGGCGAGCATGCTGGCGCGAACGTAAGCCTCATCACCAGAAGTGGTACGAATAGCATTCACGGTACGGCATTTGAGTTCTTTCGCAATAATCTGCTGAATGCGAACGATTTTTTCTTTAACCGTTCCGGGGAGCCTCGTCCCGACTTGAAGCAAAACCAGTTTGGATTGACGATCGGAGGGCCAATTCGGCGGGACAGGTTTTACTACTTCGGCTCATATCAAGGCACCCGACAAACAAATGGTCTTGCCTCGGGACAAGCTAGGATTTCTTGTTCGTCCACGATAGTCATGCCTCCTCTTACTGATGACCGTTCAGCTAAGGCAATAGGAGCCATGTTTGCCGGAATGACTGGACAACTCGGAGGCGTTGCAATCAGCTCGGACGGGGCAAACATTAACCCAGTGGCGCTTGAACTACTAAATTTCAAGCTACCAGATGGCTCGTATCTGATTCCCAATCCGAATTCGGTTAATACATCTTTGCCCCTTCCGAGTCAGGGCACAAGCACCCTCAGCGATCCATGCCATTTTGATGAAGATCAGATCCTGGCGAATTTCGATGCGAACCTTTCACAGAATTCGCGCGTGTCTTTGCGATGGATGCTATCCGATGGTGCAATGAATGTCACATTCCCAGGAAATGGCCTCAATGGAACGGGCAACGTGCATGGATTCCCCAGCAACAGCGACAATGATTTTCGTGTGTTTTCGGCATCCTATGTATCGTTCGTTCAACCGCAGTTGTTAAATGAGGCGCGGTTTGGATATACCAATACACTGGGCTCTACTTCTGCGCATGCGCCGTTTCAGTGGTCCGATCTAGGCGTTGCGGCTGGTGTGATGAACAATGAGAATGGATTGCCCAGTGTAGGAATAGTTGGCTCAATCAATCTTGCCAGCGCGTTTCCTCGGACTTTTGATCAACAGCGCATATATTTTTCCGACACACTTACCTATGCACACTCACGACACTGGATACAGCTTGGCGGCTCTTTGTCACGGATTCACGATGACACGAATATCGTTGGGATCGGGTCTCTCGTCAACTTTCTCAGTTGGCCCGACTTCCTTCTAGGGCTGAGCGGAGAGCAGAATGGAACGAACCTATTCAGCAATGTCTATGAATCTATCGACGATTATGGACTCTTGAACCGCAGATACCGCAGTTGGAATGGCTCAGCCTATGTCGGAGATCATTATCGAGCCTCAAGCACCTTCACCATCGATACTGGGGTGCGATATGAGAGGCTAGGTCAATTCGCAGATGAGTTAGGCAGGAACTCTAGTTTCGATATAAGCCACGTCGATCAAAATCCTTCACCAAATGGCAGC